>Ga0066395_10000974_pt1 | contig 10485 bp, 6 predicted proteins | sample PanSoiPlot1MoBio_FD_61218 | JGI IMG/M metagenome (GOLD analysis project Ga0066395, IMG submission 61218) | Tropical forest soil microbial communities from Panama analyzed to predict greenhouse gas emissions - Panama Soil Plot 1 MoBio | ecosystem: Environmental > Terrestrial > Soil > Tropical... | reverse complement strand
GGCCTCACGATCTTTCCCCGCGCGGAGAGCCCCCTCGACCTCCGAGTGACCTTTACGAGCAGTTGCTATGTTCAGTCTGCGCTCAACGTCTTGCTCCGGGACTTCACCGCAACAACCGATCAACTCATCATGCCGTTTCATCTGAATGCGGCGGTTGAAGCGAAGGCGACGGCGTACGCGCACCTCCAGGATCGCAACCCGTCCATGGCGGGCACGTTTGAGGGGATCGCAAATGCGGCGATCAATCGCGCGATGGGCGCGAATGCGCGCCAAACGCAGGACCCCGTGTTCGTCGAGGACTTTAATCCGTAATGCCAGCGACCGGGACGATTCTCAACAGCTTCAAGGCCACGGACTTCTCGGGGGGGCTCGACATCAACACCTCCCGGGCGAAGCTGGCCATGATGGCCAACAATGACCGCTCGGTCGTCGCGCACAATATCTACTTCCGCGATGACGGCAAGGCGCGGGCGCGGCCGGGCTTCTGGATGATCAACTGGCAGCCCGAGTTCACCTCGGGCGTCAACGGCAGCATTCGAGGTGGCTACCAGTACACGAAGAGTGACGGGTCGACGTGGATGATCATCGCGACGGCGACGACGCTGTTCGCGCTCAACAGCGCCGACATGACGGCCTCGCCGATCACGCTCAAGACGGGACTCACGTCCGGTGCGCGTTACTCCTTTGCGGTCTACAACGACACCCTGTTCATCGCCAACGGGGTCGATGCCCCGATGCAATTCGATGGCGTTACCGTCACGCCGCTTGGCGGCGGCGCGCCGTCCACGCTGATCCAGGTGGTGGTGCACGGCAACCGGCTGTTCGGGCTCGCGACCGCCGTGCCCTCGAGAGTCTATTGGTCGCGGCTCAATAATCCTCTGGACTGGACCGGCACGGATGATGCGGGTTTCATCGATGTCAACCCGAATGACGGCCATGGGCTCACCGCGCTAGTGCCGAGCATCAATGAATTGGTGATGTTGAAGTCGTCGCGCGCGTACCGGCTCCAGGGTATCGGCCCGGCCACTGGGTACACCGTGCAGGACAACATGGTCCCGGCGACGGGCTCCGTCGGATGCGCGTGGCGGCAAGCGGCAGCGTTCGGTGAAAACGATGTCTGGTACGCCTCACGGGTCGGCATCCATCGGCTGTCCGTGACGGCCCAGTTCGGCGATCTCTCCGAGTCGTTCGTCTCGAACAACATCGCGCCCGTGTTCACGACGCCAGACAAATTCGATCTCGAGGATATCGGACCATTGAAGGTCCCCCAGTTGGTGTACGAGCCGCGGACCCACTCGCTGTTCATTCCGGTGAAGACGGTCGGTCCGGGCCAGCACATGGATACGATTCTCGACTACGATATTGCGCTCAAGGCATGGGCGGTGTGGAAACCGCCGTTTGAATTCACGGCGATCTGGTCGGCGTGCGAGCCGATCTACAAAGACCAGGCGAACGCGAATGCGCTGGACCCGAACAACCGCTCAACGCTTTACATCGGCGGGATCACTGATCGGGCAAACGGCTATTTTGTCGCCCGGCTCGAGTTTCGGGCCGATCACGATCACCACTTTCCAGGTCCGAGCCCCGAGTGGCCCGACGGCTACGAACCCATCGACATCATTTCTTCGTTTCAGCACGTCAACATGCTTCGGGCTCCGGGCGTGTCCAAATCACCCCGATACCTCATGCTGCGGTTCGATGAACGGCAGACACGTGGCGTCTACGGTGTCGAGGTGCGGATCTACTACGACTTCAGCCCATTCCCGGCAATCACGGCGATCGTGAATCAGGCCCAGCTTATCAATCGGATCGATTTGTCGGGGATGTGCGAGTACATGGAAGTCCAACTCACGGCGCCACAGTTCCCGCCGCTGCTCTCTTACGAGGTCTTCTGGAGGTTCCGTCGCCAGATCAGACGGACGCAGACCTGGAACTTCGCGCTCGGACCTACTTACGACGACGATCAGGATGGATTGCCTATGCCCATGCGCGGATGCCGGTTGACGAACACGATCACGCAGTCCGTCCCGGATACCGTGGTCACGAAGTTGACGTTCAACAGAAGTGTTTTTGACACGGACGGGTTCCACAGCATCGTGACGAACCCAGAGCGGATTACGGTGCCGCTGAGCGGGAAGTATCTTGTTGGGGCGACCGTGCGGTGGGACAACAGCGTGTCGGCCAAGAGCCAGCGGGACCTCGCCATTCGGCTCAATGGGACGACGCCGAATGTGGCGGCGGCGTCGAATACGGTCGTGCCTGGATTCAGTGCCGGGGCACTCATCTACGAGTGCATCACCGTCACGCAATTGACGGCCGGCGACTATCTCGAGGTGGTGGTGGTGACCACGGGCGACGGGACACGGGCCATTCTGTCCTACCCGAACGATTCGCCCGTGTTCTGGATCGTCTATCTGGGTCCGTAGATGCCGCTGGGCACGTCGCGGGGCGCGCCGCCCTTCAATCGCTTCGGTGTCCTGCTGGGGCAGGGCGCGGGTGCGCCTCCGGTGTCGACGCTGGCTGGGGAGGCGAACAGCGTCCTCTTCGTGCCGGCCAACGGCGCGCGCCCGGTCTGGACCACCTCGCCCACCTTCACCGATGCCGTGCTGATGTATGGCCGTCTCGACGTGTCGGCGCCGGCTGGGTTAAACAATGCGCTGCGCATCCTGCCGAACGCGGACGACTCGGCTACTGGGCGCCTCGTCTTCCGGGAACTCGAGCAGAACGGCACGCAGCAGGTGACGCTCCAGGCCCCACCCGCGCTCGACGCGAACAACAACATCGTGCTGCCGGCTCGCGACGGTGTCTCGGGCGACGCGCTCCTGACCGATGGTCAGGGTCAGTGGTTCTTCGACACCGCGCCCGATCGCTACAACTGGCTCTTCAACTCGGACTTCGAGATTTGGGGCCAGGGCACCGCGGGCGCGCCGCCAACCGGCTGGGGATGGAATGGCAATCCGATCATCAACCGCGCCACCGCGGCGGGTTTCTACCGCATCGGGACGGGTGCGCTCGAGTTGGTGCGGACTACGTCGAACGTGCTCGTGTTCCAGCGCGTCGACCCCTACTATCCCCCGGTCGGCTATTGGTGGGGCCGCACGCTCACCGCTGGGTGTTGGGTATGGGCGAACGGTCCCGGGGCATACTTCTCGCTGTTCGATGGGGTCACCAGCCAGAACACGATGCATCCTGGCAACAGCGAGTGGCAGTGGCTTACCGCTACCCTACAGATTTCCTGGGGCGCGGGCCAGGTCGCGGTGTATTGCCAATGCGTCGACCAGCCGGTGCATGCCTTCTACGACGGCGCGGTGTTGGTCAAAGGGCGCACCGTGCAGGACTGGGTCCCGTCAGGATGGCGCGGGCGGAAAGCGATCATCGCACTCTCCTGCGGGAACCAGGTGCTGGCGGCGAATCCGACCTACTACGGGCTCGGGCGTGCTGATCCCTCGGAGATCAATGCGAACTTCATGAGCGTGCCGTTTCGGGGTGTCGCCCGGAACTTGACCGTCATGTCGAACATGAACTCTACGTCGACCGACATCCTGCGTCAGCAAGGCGCCATCGACACGGCACTCACCGTGACGTTCCCCGGCACGAACTTCGCCTCGAATCGGGACACGGAGGTGGAGTTCATTCCGATGCACCTGATGACGATGCGTTCAAACGCGACGGCGAGCGAGCGCCACACGGCGACGTTCGAGTACGAGGAAATCCCCTGATGCCCGTCCAGGACTACCTCTCGCTGGCGGCGCCGGCCGGGACGATCGCCTCGGGACTGGGCGGCATCCTTGACAGCAGCCAACTGAAGGACCTGGGCCTCGACTTCGGCGGGATCTCCGGGCTCTATTCGCTGGGCACCGGGATTGCCGGCGACGACCCGAAAAAGGCAGTCAGCGGGCTCGCCGACATCGCGAAGATGCTTTCGCAGGTTCCAGGGATCGAGGGCCTTGCGAGCACGGTGCCGTACATTGGTAGCTTGCTGAGCCTATTCAAGTTGGGCCAGAACGTGGCGGGCGGAAATCCGGCCACGATTCTCGCATCACTTCCCTCGATCGCCGGGACCGCTGGGTCGATTGCCGGGACGGGCGCGCTCGGCTCAACGCTGGCGGCCGCAGCGCCTGCACTCAGCACGGTCGGTGCGTTTGCGATTCCGGCGGCGGCCGCCGCGTTTCTCGCCACGAACACCATGCGCAAAGACGCCGAACGACAGCAGAGCATCATCCAGGAAATGCAGCGCGGCCACGCCAATGTGCAGACAGGCCTGAATCAGTTGGCTCGAGGCGCGGGCGAGTTCGACCCGGCCTACGCGAACGAGATCTACAACAGCGCGATGCAAGGCGTCGGTGCGATCCCCGCGATGTCAGATCCGTTCAACAAGTCGGGGCTGGCGAAGATGGGCATGAAGATGCCGGACTACGCGAAAGCCATTTCGGCGACGCAGACCCTGCTCCCCCGCAACATCGCGAATGCGATTCAAGCCTCGGATGCGCTCTCGCAACAAGGCGTGAACATGGGCGCGCCGCAATTGGACGTGAACGGCCAGTTCGTCCAGGGAACGGCGCCGACGGCGGCTGCCGGCTACCAGACGCCAGAGCAATGGTTCAGGCAGATGGCGAACTACGCGACGCCGTACGGGCGCAGCGCCGACAACAAGTACCTGCTCGGGGCGAACGGTCAGATGGCGGGGACGAGCGCGGAGGCGAACCCATGGCCGACGATGTTCAACTTCGATCAAGGCTCACGTGAGTTCACCATCAAACCTGAGGTCATGCAGGACATCAACGCCGTGGACCCGAGCAACCTCGCATCGGGTCTTACCAGCATCTTCAGAAAGTACAACCCGGGCTTTGATACGAGCGTGATGGGCGGTTTGATGAAGGACATCCCCACGGTTGATGTCCCCTCGAGCCCGACGCCGACGTGGGCACCGCCAAAGATCGAAGATCCGCTTTGGGCGGGCGGCGTGTACCGCGGACCGGCTCCTGGCGATTACAACTACTGAGGTGGCGTGATGGCGGGATGGGGCGATTTCCTGAGCGGCCTTCTGGATACGAGCCAGCCGGCGGACTACGTGTCGCTGATCGACCAGGTGCCCAGCGACCTCGGGGCGATCGACTGGTCGGGTATTGCCAACGTGCCGGCTCCGGATCTCGGCGGCGGCGGCGGGATCGATTGGTCCTCTTTCGGCAACGTGCCGATCGACTATTCCATTCCAACCGATTTCGGTCAGCTTCCCCCCAATCTGCTGGATCTCGCCATGCAGGGGACGGCCGGCGGCGACAATAACCTTTTCGGCGCCAGCCCCGGTGCTCCGGGCACGGTCGGGATGACGAATCTCGACCGCATGATCCAGGCCGGGATCAATCCTGGCACCGGCCAGCCGCTCGATCAGGGGTCGTTCTGGTCGAACCTCCTCGGCGGCGCATCGAAGCTCGGCTCTGGCTTGCTGAACCTCGCGAAGGGGCTCGGCGGGGGCGCGGGAGGAGCCGGCGGCGGGCTCGGTGGTGCCGGCGCGGGCAGCGCGCCGTTCTACGGACCGGTCAGCGGACAGTCGACGAGCGCCGATTTCCCCATGGTCGGCGGGGCGACCACGAACACCGGTGCGATCCCGAGCCTCTCGCTCCCCGACCTGCGTGGCGTGCCGCTTGGTGGCGTGAGCGTGCCCGGCGTTCCCGGGCAGGCGCCGCAGCAGGGCGCCCTTGGCGTCCCGGGGCTTGATCTCCCGGCGCTCGCCCAGCAGGCGGCGCAGCCCATCCTCCCAATGCCGGCAGTGCCGCAGCGCATCGCCCCCACGCCATTCAATCCGATGCCGATCGCCGTGAGTGGGGCCGGCGCTGGCGGCAGCGGTCTCGACGCGCTGTCCGCGCTCCTCTCTGGGCGTGGTGGCGGCACTGCGTCGGGTCTACAGCGTTTACTCGCGGAACGTCTGGGGTAGGCCATGCCATACAACGCGCAAGGCCAATGGGTCGCTGACTATGGCGGGCAATACGGCGAGAGCAACGCGCCGTCGACGGCGTGGAACGTCACGGAAGGCGGGCAGCCGGGCTCGGGTCCGTGGCCGACGGGACCGGACATCACTCCACCGAACACGCCGAACCCGAACACCGTCGCCCAGACACCGACCGGGACCTCGTCGGACCCGATGCTCGCGAACTACACGACGCCGGGGACGACCTCATCGACTCCCGGCACGACGACGCCGACGCCGACGCCGGCCAGCAGTCCGCTCGCGCCCGACTATCTCTCGAACCTCCAGCAGCAAGGCGCGTCGGGGCTGAGCGCGCTGCTCGGTCAGAACTGGCAGGATCAGTGGACGGCCCAGAAAAACGCGCTCTGGAAACCCGCCAAAGCGGCCATCAACACAGCCGCAGATCGTCAGCAACAACAGATGCTGGAGGGCACGTTTGGCCGCGGGGTGGGCTCGTCGACCATCACGACGGAACTCGCGGGGCGCCTCGAGCAGGAGCGTTTAGACGCACTCTCGCGAGCCAAGCAAAGCGCCATCTCACAGGCGGGCACCGAAGTCCGGGCGGACATCGCCTCGCAACTCGGGCTCAACCAGGGTGCGCTTACCAGCGCTACGCAGGGGATACAGGCCGCCGCCAATATCGACCTCGCCCAGCAGGCGCAGAACCAGGCGGCACAACAGTTCGCTGAGCAGATGGGTTTCTCGAGGGAGCAGTTGGCGCAGCAGGCGAGCCAATTCGGGCAGAACCTCGGTTTCCAGGGCACGCAAAACGACCTCAATCGAGCGCTGCAAACCTCCCTGGCGCAGATGGGGTTTGCCAATCAGGCGAACATCCTCGGGATGCAGCAAAGTTTTCAGGGCGCCGAGAATCAATTGAACCGCGAGGCGCAAGTGAACCTCGCGAACCTCCAGGGCACACTCGCGCAGCAACTCCAGCAAGGACAGATCGACGCCACGCAGGCGCAATATATTTATCAGGGAGAACTCCAGAAAGAACTCGCCTCGCAGAATCAGTCGTTCCAGCAACTGATGCTGGGCCAGACGCAGGATTGGACCGCTGGACAGAACGACTTGCAGCGGCAGCTACAGTTGCAGATGCAGACGACTGGGCAGGATTTCACGGCGGCGCAGAATCAACTCAATAGGCAACAGCAGATGGACTACTTGACTGCCAACCAGAACTGGCAAGCCGCGCAGACAGCGCTCGCGCAGCAAAACGCCAACATCACCGGCGGGGCCAGCGGGCTCTTACAACTCATCGGCTACCTCCTCGGTGGAAGGGCATCATAGCCATGGCTGGCCTCAATCTCGGGATGGTGCTCGGTGATATCTTCGGTGGCATGCCCGGGCTCACCCAGGGCCTGGTGGCCGGCGACACACATCGTTTAGCGCAGGAGAAGCTGGTCCTCGAACAACAGCGGCTCGCATCGGAAGATGCGGCGCGTCTGACCGACCTCGCCCAAGCCGGGAAAACGTTGGGACTCGATCTCGGCACCGGGAGGATTCCCACGGCGGCGTTTGACACGATTGTCCGTCTGGCCGAAGCGAAAAAGCAGGAGGATGAACTCCGACAGCGGCAGACGCAAGCCGCCAATGCCCTCGAGTCGCGCTATCAGGGTGCGACGATGCCGGAATCCACGGCAATGGCGTCGACCATCTTGCGTCAGGGGTTGGTCAAGGAACCCGGCACGCTCTTCGAGAAGGCCTTGGAGTACCAAGATCGGCAGCAGCGTCAAGCCGCGAATTTGGCGTTCATGGGCAAGGCGATCGGGCTTGATCTTGGACAAGGAGGAGCGCCCACTCGACCTGCGGCGGCCTCACCTGAAGGCCTACCCCCTGCCCCCGGTGGAGTGGGGTCGGCATTGGGTACCGGAGAACTTGCTCCGGGTGCCGGTGTCCTTCTGCCGAGTGCCGCGCCGACTGCCGCGCCGGCTCCTGCACCGACGGGGATGGGAGCCTCGCCGCGCTTTCACGCTTCGCAGATCACCATCGACAAGGAAGGCAACCCCGTCATCACCCTGCAACCATACTCAGTCCATAACGAGTATGATTCGGCGTCGCTTATCGCGAGCAAGGGGCGCACGACCTCGATGCAGGAATTGAGCGACCCGGAACGGCTGGACGCACAGCGCATCATTCAGACGGGCCAGTCACGCAACGCGGATATTGTCAATGCGCAGATCAAGGCAATGGCGGACCCCGATTACCTGAACCTCAGCCCGCAACAGAAAGCGGCGAAGCTCTGGCCGATGTACGAGGACGCGCTAAAGGAACGCACCAAGGCCGAGCAGGAGGCGCGGATCGGTGCTCAGCCTCTGTCGCCGGCTGACAGCGCCGCGATTCAACAGCATGGCGCGGTGCTCGCCGCGATTGCAGAGGTGAGAAAGTTCTCACCTGAAGAGATTGCAGCCTATACCGGAGCCGTGAACCGTCCGTATGCGCAAGCGATGCAAACGCTGGGGGGGCTCGGGCTCGTCGATGTCGACAAGCGGTTTGCACGATACCAAATCATGATGGGACATCTGACGAGGACGGCCTTCGACACGGGCGGCAAGCAATTGACGCCACTGGAGTTGTCGGTGGTTTCCGCGTACACGCCAACCGGGAAGGAAGACAACGCCGAGCAGGTGATCCAGAAGATCAAGTACCTGGAAGCGTTCACGGCTGCCGCAAAGGATCTCCGACTCGAGTTCGCGAAGACCGGTCGAGCCGATGTGGACCAGAACCTGTACGATCGTTTACTCGCACAGAAGCTCGAGACTGCCGGAGTTCCGATCGAACAGGAAGCGCCGGGATGGAGAACGCCGACCGGGGGGAGAACCCCGACGACACCCGGCGCGCCGACCACGCCAGGGGCAGCCGGGCAGCAGCGATCACAGTACACGCCGGAACAGTTATCCATACTCGGCAATCCCCAGCGGCTCGGAGAGACGCTCTCGCGGCTTGGGCCTGCCCCGCCAGGGAAGAAGTACATCATCATGCCGAATGGCTCTATCGGGCTTTGGGGAGAGAATAACGCGCTGCCTGGTGGCGCCTATCCAGTTGGCCCGTAGACGATGCCCGTCTACCCACCTGGATTTGAACCGCTCACGCCACCAGTCGCGCCCGAGATCTCCGACCGTCGACTCCTGGACGCAATCCGGGCCGTCGAGCAGGGCGGCCCCGGGCGGGAGATGGGCGTTCTCAGCGTGCCGGCTCCTGACTTCCTTACACAGGTTCAGCAGTCAGCGCAGACGGTCAAGAACGTCGAGCAGCGGTTCGCCAATGCCACCGGCAAAAGCCCAACGGACGACAGCGGCCGCTACAGTCCGGACTTCCTGCGCTACTTCTCGCAGGGCGGTCCCGGCTATCCGGGCTACGCGGCGATCGGTGCGCCCAACGATCCTCGAGGGCTGAACGCGGCGCACCTGAAGAACCTGACAGCGGCCTATGCGGAGGCGACTCGGCCACGCGAAGCCGCACGGACGGCACCCATGGCTCAGAACGATCCCGCGTACCCGCCGGGGTTTGAACCCCTGACCCCGCCTGTCACACTCCCCCCAGCCGGGGGGGCTCCGGCAGCGCCGGGCTTGCCGCCGGGCTTTGAAGCTCTGACCCCGGCTGTCACACTCCCGCCCCAGGGCAGCGCTATCGGCCGGGCGTATGAGGCGGCTGCTGGGCCAGCGCATGAGTTCTTTGCCGGCCCCGCCAACAACCTCGCGCGCCTCATCGGCGGGCTCGTCACCAATCCGTACGGCACCATCGTCGAACGCTACAACGCGCCCGGCCCCGAGCAGTACCGCGCTCCGATTCAGAACAAGTTCGGTCAAGCCGGGGCGGCCGTCCTGAATCCGGTGCCTGAAAATCTCACGCAACTAGGCGCCACGCTCGGGACGCTCGCGGCAGGTCCGTTCGGCCCCGCGGCTCGCATCGCCGGCGCGGGTCTTGGCGCGGCGGCGGGCGCCGATCTATCGGGGAAGGGGCGCGTGGAGCAACTCATGAGCGGCCTCTTTGGCGCAGGGACCTCCGGACTCCTGGAAGGGACCGGCGGCCTTGCAACTCGGGTCGCCCAACGGCTTCCGTACGTACAAGGTGTCATCCGGGAAGGGCAGGCGCAGGAGTTTAAACGCGCCTTCGGGGAAGCCAACCCGGCGACCCGACAAGCCGTCGAGGCGCAAACGACGGCGCCGGCACTCAAGGGCGGCCGCACGGCGGCGCAGATCGATATGGCGGTTCAGGGAGGTGACGTGCAACGGGCGGCATCGGCTCAGATCCAGCAGCACATCGACCGGATCAATCAGATCGCGGACAACCCAACGTTCGCCATCACCGGGGCGATAAAGCAGGCCTGGGACCGCACCGATCCGCTGATCAAGGAGCAACTGACTGGCCAGCCAATCACTGGTGCGGTGACCGGCACCATGGGTGGCGGACCCCTGACGCGGGTCACGCAATTTCGGGCGCCCGACCGGCTCACCCTGGAGCAGTTGCAGGAGGTGCGCTCTTACATCTCGAGCCAAGCATTCGCCGACTCTCAG
>Ga0066395_10000973_pt1 | contig 10486 bp, 7 predicted proteins | sample PanSoiPlot1MoBio_FD_61218 | JGI IMG/M metagenome (GOLD analysis project Ga0066395, IMG submission 61218) | Tropical forest soil microbial communities from Panama analyzed to predict greenhouse gas emissions - Panama Soil Plot 1 MoBio | ecosystem: Environmental > Terrestrial > Soil > Tropical... | reverse complement strand
AACTGACGGCGGTCGCAGGCGCTTCTTCTCCCTCCCCCCTTGTGGGGGAGGGTCGGGGTGGGGGGTCGGGGGGTAACGGCTCGACCGTGCCATACACGCCGACCCCCACCCCCAATCCCTCCCCACAAGGGGGAGGGGAGAAGACGGGCCTCGCAAAAAGCGTTATTGCGTCGCCCACGTCCGTCGGCGTAGCGCCGCTCGCTCTCGAACATCTGATGTTCGAGGCTCCGATGCCCTCGGCTTGGCCCGCAGTGTCGCCCGACGACACCGCGCTTTTGCAGTATACCGGCGCCACCACTGGCGTTCCCAAGGCGGCCGTGCTGACCCACGCCAATCTCACGGCGGCCGTATCGAGCTATCGCATCTGGGTCGGCGGCCAGCGGCCCGCCGATGCGCCGCCCGATCGGGTGCTAGTAGTGCTGCCGCTGTTCCACATCTACGGCCTCGTCAGCGTGATGTTGCGCCATCTCGCCGGCGGCAACGAACTGCTGTTGCGATCGCGCTTCGACATCGAGGCGGTGCTGCATGACATCGAGGTCAATCGCGTCACCTCGTTTCCTGGCGTCCCCACCATGTGGATCGCCTTCATCAACCATCCAGGCATCGAGCGGCGCGACCTGAGTTCACTGCGCGCCTGCGGCTCCGGCGGCGCACCGCTGCCGGTCGAGGTGGCGGAGCGCTTCGGGCGCATTTGCGGCCTGCCGCTGCCCAGCGGCTGGGGCATGACGGAGACATCTCCGGCCGGCACCAGCGCGCCGCTCCACGGACCCTCGAAGCCCGGGACCATCGGGATTCCGCTGCCCGGAATCACGGTCGAGGTGGTCGCGCTCGACGACCCGCACCGCGTGCTTGGTCCCGGCGAAGTGGGTGAGTTGCGGATCAAGGGCAAGAACGTGATGCAGCGCTACTGGAATCGGGCGGACGATACGGCCGCGGCCTTCGCGGATGGCGGATTTCTCACCGGCGACATCGGCACCATGGATGAAGACGGCTATTTCTTCATTCTCGACCGCAAGAAGGACATGATCCTGTCGGGTGGCTTCAATGTCTATCCGCAGGTGATCGAGCAGGCGATCTATGAGCACCCGGATGTCGAGGAAGCCCTTGTGATCGGTATCGCCGACCCTTATCGGGGCGAAGCAGCCAAGGTGTTCATTAAGCTGCGATCCGGCGCGCCGCCCTTGACGCTCGATGCGCTGCGGGATTTCCTCGCCGACAAGATCGGTCGCCACGAAATGCCGGCCGCCGTGGAAATCCGCGCCGCACTCCCCCGCACCAGCGTCGGCAAGCTGTCGAAAAAGGAGCTGATCGAGGAAGAGCGGCGCAAGAGCCCGCATGTCCATCCGATTTCCTCTCACGCCTGCGGCGGTGGGTAAGGGAGGGGCCTGTGTCGGGAGTCCGCGCCGTTGGAATGCCGCACCCGCCGGCTTTACCGCGCGACCTACTCTAACAAAGAGGCAGGAATGGTTGAGACAACAAGAGCTGGGCAGTTGGTCGGTGGCCCAAGGCACCCGAGGGCAGGAATCGTCCTTTCGAGCCTACTCATTCTCAGCGCAGCAGGTTATGCATTTTCCCAGGCATTAAACATCGACAAGACACAGTTTCAGCCGTCCGCCGAGGATTTCCCAGGTTGCAAGCTAAACGTTGCGAGTTCTTTCTTGCAGAAGGCTATCAATCTTTCCAGGGGCGGGCTTAAAGTTGACGTAGTACAACTGGATGAGAGACTGTATTGCATCCACCTCCGAGACACAAAGACGGCGAATACACAATCTCTCATTATTTCAGGCTACGACTTGTTCTTCATCCTTGTGCCTGACATCATGTACAATCACCAAGTTGTTCCTCGCATTTATTTTCGTACCTGGTTCTTCAATGTCATAACCGTCGCAATAATGGACGGAAAGCTTGTTCTCGCTCGTTAGTAGTTCGAAACCGAAGTCCGGGAGGAGCAACCCCAGCATGCCCGACGCCGTCATCGTCTCCACTGCCCGTACGCCGATCGGCAAGGCGTTTCGCGGCGCCTTTAACATGACCCACGGCGCCGTGCTCGGCGGCCATGTGGTCAAGCATGCGGTCGAACGTGCCGGCCTCGAGCCCGGCGAAGTCGAGGACGTCGTCATGGGCTGCGCCATGCCGGAGCGGGCGACCGGGCAGAATATCGCGCGCCTGTCGGCCATCCGGGCGGGCCTGCCCGTCACCGTGTCCGGCGTTACGGTCAACCGCTTCTGCTCGTCGGGCCTGCAGACCATCGCATTCGCCGCGCAACGCATCGTCACGGGCGAGGCCGATGTGATCGTCGCCGGCGGCCTCGAAAGCATCAGCCTGTTGCAGGAAGGCGGCCGCCCGCCCCCCGTCAAGGAGGAATGGCTGGAAGCGCACAAGCCCGAAGTCTGGATGCCGATGATTGAAACCGCCGATATCGTGGCGGAACGCTACGGCGTGAGCCGGCAGGCCCAGGACGAGTACGCCCTGGAAAGCCAGCGCCGCACCGCCGCCGGCCAGCAGGCCGGCAAATTCGCCGACGAGATTGTGCCGCTGCCGACCGCGAAGAAGGTCGTGGACAAGCACACCAAGGCGGAAAGCCGCGAGCCCGTCATCCTCAAGAGCGACGAGGGCAACCGCCCGGATACCACCCTTGAGGGCCTCGCGGCGCTTGCGCCGGTGCGCGACGGCGGCTTCATCACCGCCGGCAACGCCAGCCAGCTTTCCGACGGCGCTTCCGCCTGCGTGCTGATGAACGCGAAGCTCGCCGAGAAGCGCGGACTGCAGCCGTTTGGCACCTTCCGGGGTTTTGCGGTCGCCGGCTGCGAGCCTGATGAGATGGGGATCGGCCCGGTATTCGCCGTCCCGAAGCTGCTGTCGCGTCATGGTCTCGGCATCAATGACATCGATCTGTGGGAGCTCAACGAAGCCTTCGCCAGTCAGGTGCTCTATTGTCGCGACCGGCTCGGCATCCCCCAGGAATGCCTCAATGTGAATGGCGGTTCGATCTCGATCGGCCACCCTTTCGGCATGAGCGGATCGCGCATGACCGGCCACATCTTGATCGAAGGGCACCGCCGCGGCGCGAGGCGCGCGATCGTCACGATGTGCATCGGCGGCGGTATGGGCGCGGCGGGGTTGTTTGAGGTAAATTAAGGGCTGGGACCGCGGGCGTCCCGCCCGCCGCTCCGACCCCACGTGCGTGGGAGGTTAGGGCGAGGGGGGCGGGCGGGACGCCCGCGGTCCGACCAGGAAAGGCCCATCGATGGATTTGCGCTTCACGCCCGAGGAGATCGCGTTTCGTGACGAGGTGCGCGCTTTCGTGGGCGCCGCCCTGCCCGAGTCGATCCGCCGCAAGATGGTGGAGGCGCGGCGCCTTGACAAGCATGATATCGTCACTTGGCAACGCATCCTCAATGCCAAAGGCTGGGCGGTGCCTCAGTGGCCAGTCGCGTGGGGCGGTACTGGGTGGAGTCCGGTCAAGCAATACATTTTTAGCGAGGAGCTCCAGCAGGCGCCGGCGCCCGATCCGCTTCCATTTGGTGTCAACATGGTGGGGCCGGTCATCATAGCGTTCGGCAGCGAAGCTCAGAAGCGCAGGTTTTTGCCGCCCATCGCCAATCTCGATGAGTGGTGGTGCCAGGGTTTTTCTGAACCTGGTGCAGGCTCCGATCTCGCCTCGCTCAAGACCACAGCGCAGCGCGAGGGTGATACCTACGTAGTCAACGGCCAGAAAACCTGGACCACTGCGGCGCAATACGCCGACTGGATCTTTTGCCTGGTGCGCACCGATCCGGCGGCCAAGAAGCAGCAGGGAATATCGTTTCTCCTCATCGACATGAAGACCCCCGGCATTACGGTGCGGCCGATCCAGACCATCGACGGTGGACACGAGGTCAATGAAGTATTCTTCGACGAGGTGCGCGTGCCGCCCGAGAACCGCGTCGGCGAGGAGAACCGGGGCTGGGACTACGCCAAGTTCCTGCTCGGCAACGAGCGTACCGGCATCGCCCGGGTCGGCACGTCGAAGGCGCGCATCCGGCGCCTCAAGGAGATCGCCGCGCTGGAGCGTGTTGGCGATAAGCCGCTGTTAGAAGACGAACGGTTTCGCATGAAAATCGCGGCGGTCGAGGTTGAGCTGAAGGCGCTGGAGATGACGCAGCTTCGGGTCGTCGCGGCCGAACGCGACCGCAACGGCCCCGACCCGGCGTCCTCGGTCCTGAAGATCAAGGGCAGCGAAATCCAGCAGGCCATCAGCGAACTCCTGCTGGAGGCGATCGGCCCCTATGCGCTGCCGCAGGAGACACACGACGAAAACGAGCGCTGGAACGAGCCGGCAGTCGGTCCCGATTGGGCGGGTCCGCTGGCCCCGCATTACTTCAACTGGCGTAAGGTTTCGATCTATGGCGGCTCGAACGAGATTCAGAAGAACATCATCGCCAAGGCGATACTGGGGCTGTGATCGGCGATGGGCAACGCACCTGCATTCCAATACTCTGCGTGTCATCGCCCACGAAAGCGGGCGATCCAGTACCCGCGGCAAAGGCATCCAATCACGGTCGGGGGTTATTGGATGGCCCGCTTTCGCGGGCCATGACACGCTTTTCATTTGCTGGAAAGATTGGAGTACCGGGGCTCTCAATGGACTTTGCTTTCACCGACGAACAGCGCCTGCTGAAGGACAGCATCGAGCGGCTGTTGGCCGACCGTTACGCCTTTGAGGCGCGGCAACGCTTCATGAAAGAGCCGGAGGGGTGGAGCCGCGCGTTGTGGCGCAGCTATGCGGAGCTTGGCTTGCTTGGCTTGCCGTTCGAGGAGAAGCATGGCGGCGTCAGCGGCGGGCCTGTCGAGACCATGATCGTAATGGAGGCGTTCGGCCGCGCGCTGGCGCTGGAGCCGTTTTTTGCCACCGTGGTGCTGGGCGGCGGCCTGCTGCGACTCGGCGCCAACGAAACGATGCGCGCAGTGCTTATCCCCAAGATAGCAGCCGGAGATCTCCTGCTCGCCTTCGCGCATGCGGAGCGTCAATCGCGCTATGATCTCGCCGATGTGGCCACGACGGCGCGCCGCGACGGAGCAGGCTACGTGCTCGACGGCACGAAGAGCCTGGTCATTCATGGCGACTGCGCCGACAAGCTCATCGTGTCGGCGCGCCTGGCCGGTGCGCGGCGGGATCGCGGCGGGATCGCATTGTTCGTGGTCGACGCCGATGCCACGGGCGTGTCACATCGGGGCTATGCGACGGTTGACGGGCTCCGTGCCGCGGAGATCACCTTGTCGGATGTGCGTGTCGAGGCCGGTCGCGTTCTCGGCGAGCCCGGCAAGGCGTTCCCGCTGCTAGCCCAGGTGGTCGATGCCGCCATTGCGGCGCTCGCAGCCGAGGCCGTCGGGGCCATGGCGGCGATGCACGAGATCACGGTCGAATATCTCAAGACCCGAAAGCAATTCGGCGTGCCGATCGGCAACTTCCAGGTGCTGCAACACCGCGCGGCCGACATGCTGATCGCGCTGGAACAGGCGCGCAGCATGGCCTTGTTCGCTATCATGATGGCGGAGGAGCCGGACCCGACCGAGCGGCGCAAGGCGATGGCGGCCACTAAGGTGCAGATCGGCCGCTCGGCGCGTCTTGTCGGCCAGCAGGCGATCCAGCTTCACGGCGGCATCGGCATGACCATGGAGTACAAAGTGGGGCACTATTTCAAGCGCGTGACCGCGATCGATATGCTGTTGGGCGACGCCGATCACCAACTCGCCGAACTCGCCCGTCTGGGTGGGCTCATCTCGGCGGCGTAAGGGGCAACCATGACACCTGCCACAGCGTTCATGTCGCCGCGCACCCAGGACCTCGCGGCCCGCATCACTGCCTTCATGGAGGAGCACGTTTATCCGGCCGAGCCGGTTTTCGAGCGTCAGCTCGAGACCGCCGCCGACCGCTGGAGCGAACTGCCGGTCATGACAGAGCTGAAAGCCAAGGCGAAGGTCACGGGCCTGTGGAATCTGTTCCTGCCGAAGCGGCATTTTCCTGACGCGCTCACCAATCTGGAATACGCGCCGCTGTGCGAGGTTATGGGCCGCTCCCCGATCGGCGCCGAGCCGTTCAACTGCTCAGCCCCGGATACCGGTAACATGGAGACGCTGATCCTTTACGGCACCGACGAACAGAAGAAACGCTGGCTCGTGCCGCTGATGGAAGGCCGCATCCGGTCCTGCTTTGCCATGACGGAGCCGGCGGTCGCCTCTTCGGATGCAACCAACATCCGCGCCGAGATCAGGCGCGACGGCGACCACTATGTCATCAATGGCCGCAAATGGTGGACCTCGGGTGCGATGGACCGTCGCTGCGAGATCGCCATCGTGATGGGCATGACCGATCCGCAGGCCGAGCGCCACCGCCGCCAATCCATGGTGCTGGTGCCGCTGGATACACCGGGCGTGAAGGTTGAGCGCGCACTCAGCATCTTCGGGTATGACGATGCGCCGCACGGCCACGCTGAAGTCGTGTTCGAGAACGTACGGGTACCGGTGTCGAACATTCTGCTGGGTGAAGGGCGCGGTTTCGAGATTGCGCAGGGGCGACTCGGACCCGGCCGCATGCACCATTGCATGCGGCTGATCGGCGTCGCCGAGCGGGCATTGGAAACCATGTGCCAGCGCGCCATCAGCCGCAGCGCCTTCGGACGCCCCATCGCGGACCACGGCGTAAACCGGCACTGGATCGCGGAATCGCGCATCGAGATCGATCAGGCGCGCCTGCTGACCCTGCACACCGCCCAGATGATGGACACGGTCGGCAACAAGGCCGCGCGCGCGGAAATCGCCATGATCAAGGTCGTCGCCCCGAACATGGCCCAGAAGGTGATCGACCGCGCGATCCAGATGTGCGGCGGCGCGGGCGTCAGCCAGGACTTCCATTTGGCTCACGCCTACGCCCGTACCCGGGTGCTGCGTCTCGCTGACGGCCCGGACGAGGTTCACCGCGAGACCGTCACCAAGCAGGAGCTGCGCAGATATCTCTCCAACGCCAACCAGAAGCGTCATGATGCGTGAAGGTCGCGCCGCAACGGCTGCGGCGACCTCGCCATTCGGCCTCGATGGCAAGGTGGCGGTCGTCACCGGATCGAGCCGCGGCATCGGCCGCGCCAGCGCTGAAGCGATGGCGCGGCTCGGCGCCAAGGTGGTGATTTCGAGCCGCAAGGCGGAGGCTTGCGAAGCGGTTGCCCGCGACATCCGCCAGCACGGAGGCGAAGCTGCGGTGATTCCCTGCAACGTCTCGCGCAAGAGCGAGGTAGAGGCGCTGGTGGCGGGGACGCTGCAGACCTATGGGCGTATCGACATCCTGGTCTGCAACGCCGCGGTCAATCCGGTCTACGGGCCGCTCGGGAAGCTGACTGACGAGGCGTTCGACAAGGTGATGGGCGCCAATGTGAAGAGCAACTTGTGGCTCTGCAATCTGGTGATCCCCGGCATGGCAGAGCGCGGCGCGGGCGCGGTCGTCATCGTCTCGTCCATTGCTGGCTTGCGCGGCACCGGCATGCTGGGCGTGTACGGCATCTCCAAGGCCGCCGATTTCGCGCTGGCGCGCAACCTCGCGGTCGAATGGGGCCCGCGCAACGTGCGCGTCAACTGCGTCGCTCCCGGCCTGGTCAAGACCGATTTCGCGCGGGCGCTGTGGGAGAACCCTGAGCACTTGGCGAAACGCACCACCGCAACGCCATTGCGCCGCATCGGTCAGCCGGATGAGATCGGCCCGATCGTCGCGTTTCTCGCGTCGCCGGCGGCGAGCTTCATCACCGGCCAGGTGATCGTAGCCGATGGCGGCGTGACGATCGCGTAGAGCTTCGATCTGTCAACGCACCGGCACCGTCATCTCGCCGATCCGTTCGAACGCCACTGTCATCACGTCGCCGGGGTTGACCGGCGCCACGCCCTGGCAGGTTCCGGACATGATGATGTCGCCTGGATAGAGTGTATAGACCGATGAGGCCCAGGAAATCTGGCGGGAAATGCCGATGATCATTTCTCGGGTATTGGCGGCCTGCCGCAGTTCGCCGTTGACGTGCAGGGTGAAGTCCAGTGCGCCGGGGTCACCCAGTTCGTCGGCGGTGACCAGCCATGGGCCCAGCACCGCATAGGTATCGGGCGATTTGCGGAAGCTGCGGTCCTCCTTGCCGCGCACCACCATGTCGAGCGCAATGGCATAGCCGGCGACGACACCCAACGCGTCCGCCTCCGAGACGGGCCCAGTCTGGCGGCCGATCACCACCCCGAGTTCGGCCTCATGGTCGGTGCGGCGGTCCCGGAACCGGACGATGACGCCCTCAGACGGTCCAACCAGCGAGCTTGACGCCTTCAAGAACAGGCCCTGCTCCTCGATCGTGCGCTGCTGGCCGCCGTGAAAAACCGATATCTGCGGGTCGCGGCGCGCCTCTTCGACATGCGCCGCGTAGTTCACGGGCGTCCCCATGATCTTGGAGGGATTGGCGACGGGGCTCAAGAACCGCACCTGCTCGACCGGCTGCGGCACGGCCTCGTCGGCGAGCCGCTCCATGCCCTCGCGCAGCGCGTCGAGATGCGCGATCAGCTGGTCGCCGAACGGCACCGGATATCGCAGCGGCGGCAGCAGTTCGAGAGCGCCCGACACGTCGTGGACATTGCGGCCGCGAACGAGCCCGATCCTGTGCCTATCATAACGGCAGAGCTTCATGGGGACCTCTTTGTGGAGCGCGGGCGTCCCGCCCGCTACAGCCGTGGATGCCCGCGACAAGCGCGGGCATGACGTGGAGGGGTGATTCGATCACGTCGGAACGCACGCTAATTCAAAGAGCGGGCGGGACGCCCGCGTTCCTCGCCTCAAATCATCTGCCCGGCCCGAAACATCCCACGCGGCGTGCGATGCAGCGACTCGAACCCCGTCCCGGTGACGCGGATCAGCTCGCCGACCTGGATGCCTGCCTTGAAGTCGCGGGTGATCACATTGGGCTGCACCACCAGGCACATGTTCTCCTCAAGCGGAAAGGTTGGCATCTGTCCGGCCGGACGGCTCCGCGAACCGATGATCGGCGGCAAATAGCCGCCACCATAACCATGCACGAGATCGTCGTAGATGGTGAAGCCGTTCTCCTCAATGACACCCGATGCGTCGATGAGGCTTTGCGGCAGCACGCCCGGCCGGATCGCTTGGGTGATCGATTGGAAGGCGGCCTCTGCGGTGGCGTGCAGGTCGCGATAGAGCGAGGTCGGTTCGGCTTCGACCGTAAAGCCGCGCAGCACCTGCCCGGAATAATCCCACCAGGCCGCCGACAGTTCGCAAAACACGAAGTCACCAGCCTCGATCCTGCGCCGCGACGTGAACTGTGGCGGCACGTAGACGTTCGGCGCCGCCATTCGGGTCGAGCCGATGAAGTGGATCACATTTGTGCCGCCATGGCTGATGTAAGCGCGCTCGATCATGCTGCCGAGTTCGTGCTCGGTCATGCCGGGACGCGTGCCGCTGATCAGCGCCGCCATTCCGGCATCGCTCAATGCCGCGCCGATGCGCAGCCAGGCGATTTCTTCGTCGGACTTGACGAGCCGCAGCTTGATGTAGTCGGCATCCAGGCTGACGAGGTGGAAGTCGGCCTCCAGCGCCTTCCATCGCGGGCCGCTGAGCGGACCGATCACGCCAACGCGCCTGGCGCTGCGACGGGTGAGCTCCTTGACGATATTGGCGAGGCCCTTTTCTTCGCCCCACCGCACGTCGGTATCGCGAGCCATCTGCTGCGCCAGCGGCAGGTGATTGTAGTACTCGACGAACATCACCATCTCCTCGCCAGGCCGGAACAGCAGCAGGGCTTCCGCGGTTCCGGGCCAGCCCGTCATCCATTGCGTCGCATTGCCAACGTGTTGCACCGAGACGATGAGGACGTGGTCTGCGCCCACCGCTTCCATGGCGCGCGCCACGGCAGCATGGCGGCGCTGGTATTCGGCATCGGAAAAACGCGGATAGCTTTGCTCGAAAATTGTTTGCAGGTCAGAAGGAAGCCGGAGTGATCCCGACAGGGCGTTGGCTGTGGCGGTGCTGGCGGTCTGCTCCTGCGCGCCTCGTGTTTCGCCCATCGCGACCTCCTCGGACATCGCCCGCTGTAGGGGCGACCCTCGTGGTCGCCCCATCGTCGCATCCGGCAACAGGGCGACCACAAGGGTCGCCCCTACATCATCCTTCCGTCAGGCAAGCGTAGCCCGGATTGAGCGGGAGCGACATCCGGGACGGCCAATCCACATGGCCAGGCCACCGCCGGGTTTCGCTGACGCTCAACCCGGGCTACAGCTGGGCGGCCATGACCGCCGCCCCGCTTATCGAACTCGCGAACGTCGCCAAATCCTTCGACGGCGGACGCAGCTATGCGCTGCGCGATATATCGCTCCGCATCGAGGCCGGTGGTCTCATCGCGCTGGTCGGCACGTCCGGGTCCGGCAAGACCACGGCGATGAAAATGATCAACCGGCTGCTCGAACCGGATCGCGG
>Ga0066395_10000972_pt1 | contig 10491 bp, 11 predicted proteins | sample PanSoiPlot1MoBio_FD_61218 | JGI IMG/M metagenome (GOLD analysis project Ga0066395, IMG submission 61218) | Tropical forest soil microbial communities from Panama analyzed to predict greenhouse gas emissions - Panama Soil Plot 1 MoBio | ecosystem: Environmental > Terrestrial > Soil > Tropical... | reverse complement strand
GGCCCGGAGCCGAGCCAGCGCAGGTCGTTGGCGATCTTCATGAGCGCGCCCGCAAGCGTGCGGAGGGCGCCGCTGGCCATCACCAGCTCGTCGTGGGCGGCGAGCGCCGCGAACTTGTTGGGCGCCGACACGAACGGCAGGCCCGTCAGCCCGGCGAGCTTCGCCGCGACGGCCTCGCCGAAGCCGGGCGGCGCGTTGAGCCCGGTGCCGACCGCGGTGCCGCCGATCGCCAGCGCCAGGAGCCCAGGCAGGATCACGTCGATCCGCGCGAGCCCTCCGTCGAGCTGGGCCACGTAGCCCGAGAACTCCTGGCCGAGCGTCAGCGGCACGGCATCTTGAAGGTGGGTGCGACCGATCTTCACGATGTCGTCGAACTCCAGCACCTTGGCGGCGAGCGCGTCCCGCAGCGCCCGCAGGCTCGGCACGAGGCGGCGCGTCAGCTCGAGCGCGGCCGCGACGTGCATCGCGGTCGGGAACGTGTCATTGGACGACTGCGACATGTTGACGTGGTCGTTGGGATGGATCGGATCCTTGCTGCCCAGCCGGCCGCCGGCGAGCTCGATCGCGCGGTTCGCGATCACCTCGTTGGCGTTCATGTTGGTCTGCGTGCCGGAGCCGGTCTGCCACACGGAGAGGGGAAAGTGGTCGTCGAGCGAGCCGGCGATGACCTCGTCGGCGGCGCGCACGATCAGGGCGCCGCGATGCGTGTCGAGAAGGCCCAGCTCCTGGTTGACCAGCGCCGCCGCCTTCTTCAAGAGGCCGAAGGCGCGAACGACCGTGATGGGCATCGGGTCGTGGCCGATTGCGAAGTGACGCAGCGAGCGCTCCGTCTGGGCGCCCCAGTAGCGATCGGCTCGGACCTCGATCCGTCCCATGCTGTCGCTCTCGACCCGGGTCGCCGGAGCTCTCGCCATGGCCCTACTGGATCAAGCGGTAGCCGTAGAAGAGGCCGAAGGCGATCGAGCCGATGCCGGCGCAGAGCGCGATCGCGCGCTGGGCGCGGCCGTAGCGGAGCGCCATCGACACAGGGTAGGCCATGACCGCCGTCAAGAGAGTCATGCCGATGATCGTGCCGATCCCGAAGATCACCAGGTAGAGGACGGCGGTGGCCGTGGAGGAGAGCGTCGTCAGCACCAGGAGCGAGATCGCCGCGCTGCCGGCGAGCCCGTGGACGGCGCCGACGACCAGCGCGCGCCCGGCCGGCCAGCCGCGTCGCCAGCCGAGTCCGGTGAGCCAGCCCGCGGGGTGGACGTGCGGGTGCTCGTGCTCGTGCTCGCCGCCGTGGACGTGCGCGTGCGTGTGCACGACCCCGGCGGGACGGCCGTGGTCGTGATCGGCGACGAGATGGACGGCCGGCACGGTGTCGGGCTCTCGCGCCGCGTCGCGCAGCCGCAACACCCCGAGCGCGATCAGCATGGCGGCCACCGCCAGCTCGAGCCCGTCACTCACCGCGGTCGTGACCGTGAGCTTGAGCCCGATGATGATGGCCCCGACGATCGTCAGGGTCGTCATGTGGCCGGCGCCCCAGAGGGCGCCGACCAGGGCACCGTTGGCGAAGCGACGCTCGCGCGTCATGATGGTCGCCACGGCCACCAGGTGGTCGGCGTCGGTCGCGTGCTGCAGACCGAGGAGGAACCCGAGGGCAAGCGCCGAGAGCGGCGCGGCGTCCACGGCTACTCCGACATCTTGAGCAGGAGCCCCGTGCGCCGCGCCCGCTGGATCGCGGCGAGGAAGGCCCAGTGGGCCAGCCCGGCGTAGAGCGCCGAGAGCGCGAGCCCCGTCGCGATCGGCGCGCGGAACTCGGATTCGAATCCGTAGTGGGCGCGATAGGCGTCGAGGAAATAGGTGAGCGGGATCGACCGGGCGATCGCGGCGATCGAATCGGGGAGCACCGAGATCGGATAGTAAATGCCCGCCAGCACCAGCACCATGTTGACGCTCGCCCACGCAAAGGCCTCCGCGCGGTTGCCGAAGAGCGTGATCAGGGCGCACACGGCGACGCCGACAACCCACGCGCTGAGGAAGCAGCCCAGGAGGAACGTGGCGAGGGCGAGCCAGCCGGGCTGGAGCACGTGGAAGCCGAAGGCCCAGCGGCCGAGTATCGCGAGCAGCGCGAAGACGGCCAGGCTGCGCACCATGCCGACGAGCCACGAGCCGAGCGTCAGGTGGCGGATGCCGATCGGCGCCAGGAACTGGTGCTTGAGCGACTTCGACCACACGTCGAGCAGGACCGCGTAGGCCACCTCGAGCTGGCAGACGTTGACCACCGACAAGGCGATCGTGCCGACCAGCACGAACGATGCCTGGGCCGGTGTCAGCTCCAGGAAGCGCGACATGAGGCCGATCGAGAGCACGCCGACGATCGGCCAGAAGATCAGCTCGAAGAAGAAGAACACGTTGCGCGCGCCCATGAGCGCGTTCCGGAGCGTCACCGCCCAGACCGCGAGCAGCTCATTTCGCCAGCTCAACGAAGACCTCCTCGAGCTCCGGCTCGCGGACCTGCACGTTCTTGATGACGACCCCCTCGGCATGCAGCGCGCGGAGCAGCTCCGGCAGCCGCTTCTCGGCCTCGTCCACCGTGCACTCGACCCAGCCGTCGACCTCGACGCACCGGAGCACGCCGGGGCTCTCGCTGAGCCACGGCACGCGCGCAGGATCGAGCTTGAGCGCCACGACCTCGCCGAGGCGGATCTGGCGCTTGAGCTCGCCGGAGGTGCCGCGGGCGAGGATGCGCCCGGCCTTGATGAAGGCGATCTCGTCGCAAAGCTCGTCGGCCTCGCGCATGTAGTGAGTCGTCAGCACGATCGTGATTCCCTGCTCGCGGCGCAGGCGCGCGATGTGGGCGCGCACGCGCACGGCGACGTCGGGATCGAGCCCGAGCGTGGGCTCGTCGAGGAAGAGCAGCTCGGGCTCGTTGACGAGCGACTTGGCCAGCGCCACGCGCTGCTTGAGCCCGGTCGACAGGTCCGAGTACGGGACGCGCCGGTAGGGCTCGAGCTCGCAGAGCTCGATCAGCGAGTCGACGCGGCGCCGGAGCGCGCGCCCGCCGAGCCCGTAGAGCCGCCCGTAGAACGCGACGATCTCGCCGACGCGCAGGCTCCACAGGAACGACGGCCGCCCGCTCACCATGTTGAGCCGCCGGCGCAGAACGCCGGCCTCGCGCACGACGTCGTGGCCCAGCACCATCACCCGCCCGCGATCGGGCGTCAGGAGCGTGGCGAGGATCGAGAGCAAGGTGGTCTTGCCCGCGCCGTTGGGGCCGAGCACGCCGACGATCGCGCCGCGCGCCACCGTCAGCGAGACGCCGCGCAGCGCGGCCGTCTCGCGGTGGGAGAGCCACCCCGAGCGAAACGTCTTCTCTACGTCCTGCGCGTCGATCGCGAGCATACTCAGTGATGATACCATCCGGGTCATGGCGGCCTCAGACGAGTGGCGCTGCGCCGCCGCGACGGTGCCGCCCGGCCGGAGCGCGACGTTTCGCCTCGAGCGCGCCGGGCGCCTGGTGAACGCGTTCGTCGTGAATCACGAGGGCCGGTTTCGCGCGTACGTGAACCGTTGCCCGCACGTCGGCACTCCCCTCGACCTCTGGCCGAACGAATTCTTCACCGAGGATGGCCGCGCGCTGATCTGCTCGACCCACGGTGCGCTCTACGAGCCGCTCAGCGGGCGCTGCACGGCCGGCCCCTGCGTCGGCGATCGGCTCGCGGCGCTGCCGCTGGCGCTCGACGGCGACGACACGCTGGTGGTGCGGCTGCCACCGGCCGACGCATGAGCGACGTCGCGGCCGTCGAGCAGGCGAACGCCCGCTTCTATCAGGCCTTCGAGACGCTCGATCTGGCGCGCATGGAGGACGTCTGGTCGCGCGGCGAGCACGTCAAGTGCGTCCACCCGGGCTGGCCGCTCCTGGTCGGCTGGGACGCGGTGCGATCCTCGTGGGCGACGATCTTCGAGAACACTGCGGAGATGCGATTCACGCTCTCGGACGTCCGCGCCACCGCGTGCGGCGACCTGGCGTGGGTGACCTGCACCGAGAACATCTTCTCGGAAGTCCAGGGCCGTCTTGCGGTCACCTCGGTCCTGGCGACGAATCTCTTCGAGCGCGGGTCCGACGGCTGGCGGCTGGTCCACCACCACGCCTCTCACGTCTTCGCGGCGAATCCTCGCGCCGACTCCCCAAACAACTAGAGCCCTCACCTGGCCGTCAGGGCCGCTGAAAAAGGCCCAGATGCGAGGCGCGTGCCCGAAGCCGCCAACGAAGCAGATGGGCGCTTTTCAGCGGCCCCGACGAAGCAGGATCCAGCCGGCCTCATGGCCGATCTCTTCGTAGCCGGCGGCCGGCCGGGCGCGCAGCACCGGCTCGACGTCCAAGACGTACTCGCTGATCTCGATCCCGGTCGGATAGATGAAGATCTGGCGACGCGTAGCCAGATGCGGCGCCAGGCGCTCGTTGGCGCTGACGACCGCCTCGCCGGGGATGCGCCGCATCAGCGCGTGGGCCGCGCGCTGTCCCTCGTCGAGCCGCCAGCGCGTGACCATCAGATCGTTCGCGGTGCGCGCGGTGAGCAGCACGCTCGCGAAGAGGCCGAGCCCGAGCAGTGCCGCGGCGCGCGGCCACTCGCGGATGCGCGCGTAGCCGTCGACGGCGGCGAGCATCAGGAACGGCAGGACGAAGGCCTGATATTGGGAGCGGAAATTGACCAGCACCGGATCGATGCTGAGGAGATTCAGCGCGAGCGCCGGCGCGGCCGCCGCGAGCGGTCGCGGCGCCAGGAGCGGCAGCAAGCCGAGCGGCAGCAGCATGAGCAGCAGATAGAGCAGCCGGCCCGGCGCGAACGCGACGCCGACCCAGCGCCAGGGACGCAGGACCATATTCAGGAGGATCTCGCCGAGCGACGAGCCGAGATAGGCGTGGCGGTGCAGATGCGGGTACGGCTCTCCGCGGAAGACCGGCATCACGTACTTGAGGTCGATCGCCAGCAGGAGCACGCTCGCCACGGCCACCGCCGCGCCGAGCCGCCAGCGGCCGCGCGCAGCGGCGAGCCAGATCCCGAATCCGCACACGGCGATCGCGGCGTCCTCGCGGCACGCCAGTGTGAGCGCCAGCGCGATCGCGCACCACGCGTAGCGGCGCGCGTCGAACGCGAGCGCGGCGGCGACGAGCAAGGTGATGGCAAAGGCCTGCGGGTGGATGTCGCGGATGTTGATCCCGTGCAGCGAGGGATTCACGACGAAGAGCAGGGCGAGGCCGCCGGCGGCCGGCACCGTCCCGAGCCGGCGCGCCGCGTAGCCGAACACCGCGAGGGCCCCGGCGGCGAGGACCAGCGTCTGGACAAGGAGCAGGCCGATCGCGACCGGCCCGGCCCAGGCGAGCGGCGCCAGCAGATAGAGCACGGGCGAGAGATGATCGCCCCACGCGTGCATCGCGGGAAACGTCACGTACGCGCCGTGGCCGGCGGCAATGCTCCACACCACCTGGACGTAGTAGCCGAGGTCGAGCGCGTGCGTGCGCAGGGCCACGTGGCGCGTGACGACGATGAAGCCCATGACGAGCGCGTAGGCGGCCGCGCCCAGGATCGCGACCCGCGCCGGTGCCTGCGCCGGCAGCCGGAGCGGGGCCGCCAGCGCCCGGAGCGCCACGATCACGGCAAGGGTGATGACGAACTCGTCGGCGCGGTTGAACGACCGGCCGGCCACCGTGAACCCGCCGGCCCCGATCATCACCGCCAGCAGCAGCGCGACGCACGCGGCGGCCGCCTCCAGGAGGCGAGCGGCGACGGTCAAGGCAGGCGGGTGTACCGGGCGCGCAGGCTGTCGAAGCGGCGAGACCGCCGAAGCCCGCGCTGGTTGAGCGTGAACCAGAAGAGCACGGAGAGGATCCGCAAGCCGTAGACGACCGAGGCGACGAAGCTCGCCGACGACGCCTCCGGGAAATAGCGCGTCGGCACCGCGATCTCGGCGATGCGGAAGCGCGCGGCGACCACCTGCGCGATGATCTCCTGGTCGAAGACGAAGCCGTCCGAGTTCGCCGGGAAGTTGACGGTCTCGAGCACCTCGCGCCGGAACGCGCGATAGCCGGTGTGATACTCCGAGAGCGAGAGCGAGAACACGCGGTTCTCCAGACCGGTCAGGAATCGGTTGGCGAAGTACTTCCACCACGGCATGCCCTGGGCGAGCGCCGAGCCCTCCTTGAGCCGCGAGCCCAGGACCACGTCGGCTTGCCCGCTCACGATCGGCTCGATGATCTGCGGCACCAGCCGCGGATCGTACTGGTAGTCGGGGTGCACCATCACGACCACGTCGGCTCCAGCCCGCAGCGCCTCCGCGTAGCAGGTCTTCTGGTTGGCGCCGTAGCCGTAGTTGCGGTTGTGCACGAAGATCTCGAGGCCCAGCTGGCGGGCGACGTCGAGCGTGGCGTCGGTCGACCCGTCGTCGACCAGGATCACGAGGTTCACGGTGTCCTTCGGCAGCTCCTCGTAGGTCAGCCGCAGCGTCCGTCCCGCGTTGTACGCGGGCATCACGACGACCACCTTGGGCGCGGATCGTGTCACGCTCATGAGGCTCCTGGCCGCTCGGCGGCCCCTTTCGGATAGGCCAGCACGATGAACTGGTAGCCGAGAAGACGGCGGACTTTCCGGGCGATCACAGCGTTGATCGAGTGGGTGGCGGCCACCCACTTCTTGTGCCAGCTCACCGGCAGGATCTGGTAGAGCGGCGCCGGGGTCGCGGTGAAGCGCTCGATCGACAGGCCCGCGTCGGCGAGCATCGCGCGCAGCGAGCGCTCGGTGAAAAACCTCAGGTGCGACTGGTCGAGGATGCCGCGGTCCAGGTAGTCGAACCGTCCGACCAGGAGCAAGAGCCGGATCCAGAGGTGGGCGATGTTCGGCACCGAGATGATCACGAAGCCGCCGGGGGCGAGGCTGCGGTCGAGCTCGACCAGCACGCGCAGCGGATCCACGAGGTGCTCGAGCACGTCGCCGTAGACGATGACGTCGAACGGCCCCTCGCCGACCGGGATCTCGCGATCGAGGTTCAGCGTGATCATCCGCTCGCAGTAGCGCGCGCCGGCCTGCGCGAGCACCGGATCGCCCTCGATCGCGGTCACGCGCCACCCGCGCTCGGTGAGCTGCCGGCTCAGGAGGCCGTCCGCGGCGCCCACGTCGAGCAGCCGCCGGCCGTGCCCGTCGCCCAGCCAGCGCAGGATCACCGAGTGACTGCTGTGCGGGTCCGGCTTGAGCACGTACCGGGGAGTTGCGCCGCTCATCGCCCAATCATGGGACGGCAGACCATCGAACACCAAGGTCGGAGTGAAGCCGGGCCGTCAGGTCACCTTCACCAGCGCGTCGGCCGGCAGGCGCCGGAGGAACTCGGTCAGCGCGCCGTCGAGATAGCCGCGGTCGCGGGACTCGAGCGTCACCTTCACCTTGTACTCCGGGTTGGAGAATTCGGGATACGACCCGAGCAGCAGGAGCGGAAAGTCCGCCAGGAGCCGGTTCAGGTAGTCGGCCAGGACGCCCTCGCCGACGGCCACGAACACGTTCTTGAGGTGGATCGGCTGATCGCGGAACCGCTCGCGGATGGCGTCGAACTTCTGGCGAAAGATCTCGGGCACGCCCGGGAGCACGTACACGTTGCCCATGAGCACGGTCGGAAAGCGGATCGTCTCGCCGCCGACCAGCTCGGCGCCCTCGGGGATCTCCGCCATTTTGAGGTGCGATTCGTTGAGCCGGTCCTTGAAGTGCCGCTCGAGGAGCCCGACCAGCATCGGGTGGCGTACGACCTTCGCTCCCATCGCCAGCGCAACCCCCTCGATCGTGACGTCGTCGTGGGTCGGCCCCACCCCGCCCGATGTGAAGACGACGTCGTGGGCGCGGCTGAAGGCCGCGACTTCCTGGGCGATCAGCTGGATCTCGTCGGGGATGACCGCGATGCGACGCACATCGACCCCCAGCGAGCGGAGCTCTCGGCAGAGGTACGCGGCGTTGGCGTCGGCGATCTTCCCCGAGAGGATCTCGTTGCCGACGAGGATGATGCCAGCGGTCTTCGGCATGGGCCCCGAGCGATTCTACGATGCTAGAATGCTGGAGTCCAACGGGTGCTGTCGTGCGCGCTGCAGACCGTCGCGGGGCTGGGGCCACGCCGGGCGAGGCGCGCCTCTGAATCTGAATCAGGAGGCGCGATGATCGAATTGAAGGGCTGGGCGCTGACGCTCGGCGCCTCGTCGGGGTTCGGCGAGGCCGTGAGCCTGGCGCTGGCGCGCGCGGGACTCAACATCTTCGGCGTGCACCTCGACCGCAAGGCAACCCTTCCCAACGTCGAGCGGATCACCGGCGAGATCAAGGCGCTCGGCCGCGAGGCCGTGTTCTTCAACGTCAACGCCGCCGACGCCGACAAGCGCGCCGAGATCGCCGGGCAGATGGCCGAGATCCTCGAAAAGCGCGGCGAGCCCGGCACGCTGCGCGTGCTCCTGCACTCGCTGGCGTTCGGCACCCTCAAGCTCTACGTCGCCGATCCGATGAAGGAGGCCGTCACCGCGGCCCAGATGGACATGACGCTCGACGTCATGGCCCACTCGCTCGTCTACTGGACCCAGGAGGTGGTCGGCCGCGGGCTCATGACGCGCGGCGGGCGCATCTACGCGATGACGTCGTCCGGAGGCACGCGGGTCTTGCCCTTCTACGGCCCGGTGTCCGCGGCGAAGGCCGCGCTCGAGTCGCACATCCGCCAGCTCGCCTCCGAGCTCGCCCCGCAGGGGATCACCGCGAACGCCATTCGGGCCGGCGTCACCGATACGCCGGCCCTGCAGAAGATCCCGCGACACGACCAGATCATCTCCGAGGCGCGGCGCCGCAATCCGAGCGGACGCATGACCACGCCCGACGACGTCGCGCGGGCCATCGTCGTGCTCTCCCACCCGGACACGTACTGGATCACGGGCAATGTGATCGGCGTCGACGGCGGGGAAGATATCGTCGGGTGACCTACACTCAGGGGGTGATCCTCGGCCTCGTCCAGGGGCTCACCGAGTTCCTCCCGGTTTCATCGTCCGGCCACCTGATCCTGGTGCCGCGCATCTTCGGGTGGCCCGATCAGGGGCTGGCCTTCGACGCGGTCATGCACCTGGGCACCCTCGCAGCACTCCTCGCCTATTTTCGGCGCGAGCTCCTGGACATGGCGTCGGGCGCGCTCTCGCGCCGGCTCGCCGTCCTGCTCGTCCTGGCCACGGTCCCGGGCGCCGTGGCCGGCGCGCTCCTCGAGAAGCTCATCGAGTCGAGCCTGCGCTCGCCCACGATCATCGCGGTCGCAACCGCCGGCTGGGCGATCGTCATGTGGATCGCCGACCGCCGGGCGGCGGCGCCGCCGTCAGGCCCCGGCGACCCGCTCGAGCGTGTCTCGACGGGCCAGGCCATCGCGGTGGGGTGCGCGCAGGCGCTCGCGTTGATTCCGGGCACCTCGCGCTCGGGCATCACGATCACCGCGGGCCTGCTGGGCGGCATCGACCGCGCGACGGCCGCGCGCTTCGCGTTCCTTCTGGGGATCCCGATCACCGCCGGAGCCGGCAGCCTCAAGGCGCTGCACCTCGTGAAGGGAGGCATCCCGCCGGGCGAGGGCGGGCCGCTGGCCGCGGCGCTCGTCGCGGCCTTCGTCAGCGGCTGGTTCGCGGTGTGGTTCCTGGTGAGCTATCTGAAGACGCGCTCGCTGCGACCGTTCGTGGTCTACCGGCTCTTGCTGGCGCTCGTGATCTTCCTGGTCGTCCTGCGCGGCTGACGCGCGGGGTACCCCTCACCTGGCCCGACCGAGGTCAGGCCCACATCAGATCGAACAGGCGGCAGGCATTGGTCGAGAGCTGGTACATCACGTCCTCGACCGGCAGGCGCTTGAGCTTCGCGACTTCCTCGGCGACGCGGCTGGCGAGCCAGGGGCCGGAGTCGACGCCCTCGAACTCGCCGCCGTACTCCCACGGACCGTCGCTCTCCACGAGCAGCGCGTCGAGCGGGACGCCCGTGACCAGATCCCGGTCGCGATCGCGCAAGACGACGTCGGGCGTGACCGAGACCATGTAGCCGGCGTCGACGATCGCGCGCGTGACCGCGGCGGGCGCCTTGTGCCAGTGGAACACCGCGCGCTCGACCCCGTGGTGTCGGAGCGCCTCGAGCGCATCGGCCGCGGCGCCGTGCGGCGCGTGCAAGGCGACGGGCAGGTTCCATCGGATGGCCAGGTCGAGCAGCCGGTCCAGCCGCGCCCGGCCGCGCGCCTTGAGCGCGTCAGGGTCGGGCGCGCCCTCCAGCGAGTACCAGGGCAGGCCGATCTCGCCGAGACCCACGATCCGGGAATGGTGCGCGGCGATCTGGGCCTCGACGCGCTGCAGATCGTCGTCGGAAAGATCGCTCCGGTCCGGATGAAATCCCAGGCACGCCCACACCGCCTTGGGCGCGGCGGCGGCCGCCTCGAGGGTCTGCGCGTTCGTCTCGGCGTCGCAGCCGACGGCGATCG
>Ga0066395_10000970_pt1 | contig 10496 bp, 11 predicted proteins | sample PanSoiPlot1MoBio_FD_61218 | JGI IMG/M metagenome (GOLD analysis project Ga0066395, IMG submission 61218) | Tropical forest soil microbial communities from Panama analyzed to predict greenhouse gas emissions - Panama Soil Plot 1 MoBio | ecosystem: Environmental > Terrestrial > Soil > Tropical... | reverse complement strand
GCAACTGCGGCTCCTGCGGCAACATCTGCCCCTCCACAGGCGCCAACGTCTCCTCCGCCAAGTGCACCTCCAGCGTCTGCGGCCTCAACTGCAACCCCGGCTTCGGCGACTGCGATTTCAACGTCGGCAACGGCTGCGAGACCAGCCTCCAGAACGACCCGAACAACTGCGGCTCGTGCGGCCACCAGTGCCCCGGCACGACGTGCGTCAGCGGCGCCTGTACCTAGCCGCCAGTACCCGCCGCGCCGCCCGCATCGTCCCCCGCGCCGCCGTCGGTTTCCGCCGCGCCGTCCGCTCCCGGGGTGACGCCGCCAGCGTCCCCCGCGTCGTCAGGCCTCACCTCGCGCGCGGGCGCGTCAAACCCCTCGCCCGCGTCGGTTCCGAAATGCATGTCGCGGTGATCTTGCTCGCACCCCGTGACAGTCACGGCAATCGCGCCTGCCAGAATGGCAAGCAGTAGCGCCGTCAGCGAGCGCGTGACCCCGCGAAAACTAGGACGAAATCGCGAATGCAACGTCATGCGATCGGCATCAAGCAATTCGCGATCCGGTTGCCCGCCCGACGCAACAACCCAAAACAAAACGCGCCTCGCGATCACGCGCAGCGGTAGCCGGTCATCCGGAAATCGAATAGGAACAAGAACTAGCCCTGATTCGTGAATGGCAAACCGCGCCCTACGATCAGCCACGAACTGTCAGGAAATTCGCTAGGGGGAGAACATGAGGGGCGAGAGCACTAAGGGGGAACACCGGGAGTCGGTGAAGCCGCCCCCGGAGCTTGAAGCGCTGGACTACTTCGTCGGCAGCTGGAGCTGCGCCGGCCATCTCGAGGCCGGCCCCGATGGTCCCGAGCGCGACACCAAGGGGACGATGGCCTGCCGCTGGGAGCTGGGGAAGTTCCATCTCGGCGTCGCGGAGGACGACGAGCTGTCGCTGGCGCATCCGCGGCGCCGCCAGTCGCGCGCCTTCTGGAGCTACGACGCGAGCGCCAAGCTGTACACGTGCGCCGCCTTCTACTTCGGGGGCGGCCGGTTCATCGGCAGCTCGACGGGCTGGCGCCGCGACCAGCTGAAGTTCTCGGGCGAGCTGATCATCGCTACCGAAAGGTTCGCGATGGAGCAGCTTCTGAACGCGCGCAACGACACCGAGTTGCTGATCCGCGTCGACGTCGCTGGACCCGATGGCGAGCTGGCCAGGCGGCTCGAGCAGACGTGCGTGCGCGAGCGCGAGACCTGAAGGAAAACCCGCAACCGCTCAGCGGGCGGCCGCGCTCTTCGCGGGACGGACCGCGTCCGCCGAGCGCGATCCGGAGCGTTCGGACGCCACGGCGAGGATGCCGATTGCCCACACCAGGCCGAGCACGCCGATCTGGACGGCTCGCTGCCAGGCGACGCTCGCTTTCCGGGGCTGCACGGCGGATCTATTCTAGCCCCCGATCATGCGGCGGCAAACAGGGGTGCAGCTTTTGCTGGTCGGCGCGGTCGGGGCGCTGGTGCTCGCCGCCGACCATTTTCTTTTTCACTGGGTGCTGCTGACCGAGTCGATGCTCCGGCGGGTGCTTTTCTGATGGACGCGCTCCGCGGGACGATCGACGACATCTTCTACGGGGCGATCATCGTGCCCCTCGGCCTGGCGCTGATCCTGTTCCAGCTGGTGGTGCTGGTGGTCGCGGTCCGCCGCCGGCGGCGCGGTCGCCCCTTGCGGTCGCTCCGGCTGCACGCGATCGCGGGCCTGTCGATCCTGCCGCTGCCGGTCCTGATCGGATTCTCCGTGCACGCCGCGCGCGCCACGATGCTGGCGGCCTTCACGGCCTCCGAGGACGTGTTCGCGAGCGAGAAGGCGATGGCGCTTTCCCACGGGATGGCGGGCCAGATGAGCGCGTTCCCGTTCGCGACCTCGACGATCGTCGTGTCGCTGGCGTTGTGGTCGATCGGCCTGGCCACCACGCTGAGCGCGTCGCAGCCGGAAGGCCGCGCGCGATCGTTCCCGCCCGTCGCGCTGATCCCGATCGGGCTCGCCCCGCTGGCGCTCGGCGTCGTCAACTGGAGCGCGCGCCTCATCAAGACCTTCGCGGCGATGGCGGGGGTGCCGCCCCAGGACAAGGGCACCATCCTGGAGGGGACGCTGGAGATCGCGCGCGGCGAGCTGACCGCCTACGCGCGGGTATCCATGATCGCGATCCCGGTCCTGACCCTGGCCGCCGGCGTCCTGACCGTGATGCGCGCTCGCGGCGGCGCGCCCGCGAGCGATGCGACCGCAGCCGCGGGCCGATCGTGGCGGTTGCCGCTGCTCGCATCGGCGGCGGCGGTCGTGGTCGCCGGGCTCCTCGTCCTCGAGGCGCGCCCGATCGCGGCGGAGAACGCCCTGCCGTGGCCGCCCAACCGCGGCAACCTGCTGGTCTATCCGAACGGACCGGCGACGCCGGATCTGATCGGGCCCGACCCGATGTCTTTCATGCCGGTGGTGGAGCAGTTCCGCGATCACGTGATGCTGGACCGCGCGCCGCTGCAGGATCTCGGCGATCTGGAAGAGAGGCTGACCACGCTGCGCAACAACTACCAGCTCCTGCACCCGGGCGGCGACAGCGCCGACGTCGCCCTGATCCTCGTGGACGCCGCGACACCCAGCGCCCGCCTGACCGCGCTTATGCGGGCGGTCCGGGGCGCCTGGTTCTACAGGCCGACGTTCGGGTTCACGAAAACCGAGCACCATGACCGTCCCGTCATCGGCAATCTCGAACGGGTGATCGTGACCGGCGCGCAGATCAAGCTCGAATACACCGACGACGAGCCGGATGCGGACGACGCGGGCGCCTGGAAGGATGCCGTGGAGCTGCGCTTGAAGGACTTCGCGGACTACGACGCGTTCGCTCGCCGGCTCGTCGAGCTGCGGCGCGCGGGCAAGCCGGTCGTCGTGAAAGTGCCGCGCTCGGCGGGCTGAGCGCCACCCGTTACGGCGTCAGGCGCGCGAGGCCGATCGGACTGGGCACGCCCCAGGTCATCCAGCCGACGATCACGTCGGGACCGCGGCGGACCATGTCCCATGCGCCAAAGAAGTAATTCGGCGCGGCCAGGACGTCATGCGGAGGCGTCACCAACGTGCCGTCGAGCGCGACGCGCGCCAGGCCGAGCGCCTGGCCCGCCGCGCCCGGCAGCAGGACGACGGTGTCGTCGCCGAAAGCGACCGCCGGCGCGCGTCCGTAGTAGCTCGCGGACGCCGCGAGCGCCACGGGCGTCAGCACGGCCTGGTTCGCCGCGATTCGTTCCCAGATCATGCCGCTGTCGTAGGGTCCGCCGCCAGGCGGCACGCCCCCGTAAACGACACGAATGTCGTCCGCGCCCGCGGCGAAGGTGGTTTGCCCGGAGAAGCCCGAAAAGAAGTCGCCGAACGCGCCGCCCTGGCCGTCGACTGTGACCCGCGTGATGCGAAGTTCGAGGGTGTACGAGCCCATTTGAAGCTGCGGAATGATCGTCGAGCCGACGTAGAACGCGTCGCCGATCCAGGCCGCGGCCGGGATGTCCAGTGCGGCCACGTCCTGGCCGAGAATCGTCTGCGGCGGCGTCAAAGATCGCCCGTCGGGCGCTATCACCGTGGTGTTCACGCCGACGTAAGTCTGCCAGACGAGCAGCACCTCGCCGCCGGGCCGCGCCGCCAGCACGGGGCTGCTGTAGCAGGTCTCATAATTGCCGGTTATCGACGGGACGTCCATGCGACCCGCGTCCTGACCGTTCGCGCCGAATACGTGGATATAGACACCGCGATCGTTGCAGACGGCGACGACCCAGCCCGACGCGAGCGGCGCCAACGCGGTCGTGTAAAGACCGGCGCCGTTGAGCGGGCCCGGCTGCGAGGTGTTGTCGACGGCGGTCACCGTCGTCACGTCGAGGTTCTGGGTCAGGCGCGTCAACCAGAGCTCGTCGACGCCCATGTTGTAGTCGTGCGTGAGCATCGCGTAGGCGACCTCGCTGTCCGTCGCGGCGAGCGCGAATGACGTAGCGTTCGAGTTCGTGACGGGGGCGGTGCCGCAACGGAGCGTGGACGGCCCGGGCACGCAGGGCGAGCACCCGTCCGCGTTCACCGTGCAATCGGCCTTGCAGATCAGGTTCCCGGACGCGAAGCCGCGCGCCGCGCAGCTGTCCGATCCGAAATCGGCGCCGTCGCACTCCTCGCTGACGGTCGATGGACAACCGGGCGGCGCCATCGTCGGGCAGGTGTCGGCGATCCCGTTTCTGCAATAGGTGGTGCCGCAGACCGGGGGCACGAGCGGCGGACAGACCACGCCGCTACCGCCCGTGCCGAACTCGCCCGCGAACCCGCCCGTCCCGATGGAACCGGCCCGGCCCCGGCCGCCGCTGCCGCTGAACCCACCCGGGCCCGTCACCCCACCACCGCCGTCCGGCGGCGGCGGTCCGATGTCGCCGCCCACGCCCACGGACACCACGACACCGCCGGCGGCGCCACCGCCGCCAGACGTGCTGATGATTCCCCCGCCCAGCCCGCTCGGTGGGCTGCCGGCGTTGCCGCCCAGCGTCCCGCTCCCGCAGCCGACCTGTCCGCTCGCGGCGGCGAGCGGGAGGCCGAGGCAGAGGATGACGGCCGCGGCGCGCTTCATGCCCATCCGCGCAAGCAAATCACGTTCCCCCGCGCTCGGCGCGGTGCCGCCGGCGCCTGGCCCGCCCCGGCGCCCTCGGATCGCGACATCGATGTCACGGTGCCCCACCGGGACGCGATCATAGCCCCGATTGCGGCCGAAAAGCCGAGGTGGCCCTACGGAAAGCTGATGTGCAGGGAGTACGCGGGCGCCGCCGTGTTGTCGCCGAAATCGATGACGTGCGCGTAGACGGTCGTGCCCGCCGGAACCACGTACGGCAGGAACGAGCAGAAGCGGCCCATGCTGGCGTCGTCATCGAACGCCAGCACGTTGCCGGCGGCGTCGCGGATGCGGATCTGCGTGTCGAGGCCGTCGGCGCAGGCGCCGAAGCCGCCGTTGAACGTCTCCAGGTAGACCTCGGCGGGGGCGGCGCCGGTGTTCTGGATCGCGAACACGTCCTCGTCGCCCGCCGGTTCCAGGGCGGCCGCGATCAATGTGTCGGCGCTGAACGGACCGTTGGCGGCGGCGCTGGAGAAGTCGTTGCCCTCGAACGATCCCATGCCGTTGCCGAGCGCGGGCGTGCCGTCGTCGTTCGGTTCGGTCTCCGGCGTCGGCGACGGCAGGGTCTCGGCGCGCACGGCCAGCACGTAGCTGGCGATGGTCGTCGTCGAGCTGTTGCCAGTGACGCGAATGAAGTAGGTGCCGGGGCTGGGGACGTACGAGATGTGCGAGCAGAGCTGCGTGCCCGAGATGTTGGTGCTGCTCGCGAGCTGTGTCGTCGCGTCCGGGGCGATCAGCGCGAGCGTCGTGTTCGCGCTGGCGCAGGTGGTGTCGACGCCGCTGGAGAAGGTGGTGATGTAAAGGGCGTCGATGCCGGCGGGGACCGTGATCGAGAAGTAGTCGTTGTCGCCCGCCGCGCCGATCGCGGCGTTCGCGCGGCCGTTGACGGCGATGGCCGCGAAGTCGTTCGCGGTGGCGGTCGTGTCGTTCGGCTCGACCTCGTTGACGACCACAGCGGCGGTGCCGCCCGTGCCCGTCGTGCCTGCGCTGCCACCGGCGCCGCCCGTTCCGCCGCCACCGGCCGTGCCCCCACCGCCGGCGGTGCCCCCGCTGCCGCCGCCGCTCCCGCCGCTCCCCGCTGCGCCACCGCTGCCCGAAGATCCGGCGCTGCCGGGGCTGCCCGTCTTGCCGCCGTTGTCGCCGCAGCCGCCGAGGCAGGCCAGCAGAGCGACCAGAACGGCTCCGCTCGTTCGGGTTCCGACCATGGCCGCGCATTCTCTACCGCGTGCAACGTATTGGCAAAGCAGCCATACTTGGCCGCGTGAGCAAGCTGTCGCGCAGGCAGGCGCTGAAGGCGGTCGCCGCCGCCGGCGCGGTCACGGGCTGTCTGCCCACGTCGCGATCGAAGCAAGCGGGAGGATCGATGCAATCCGCGCAGGGAAAGTCGAAGACCAAGAAGGCGGACGCCGTCGTGTCGGTGACGCCGCAGGGATTCCCGTGGCAGACCAGCGATCCGTTCCTGTTCTGCGTGCACCACGACGATCACTACCCGGCCGGCAACGACCGCCTGGGCCCGGCCGCGTCGCTGTCGGGGCGCAACCTGGGCCAGGACTTCGAGGGCAAGGACGGCTGGCGGATGTACCACGGCCAGGTCGTCCCCGGATTCCCGCAGCACCCGCACCGCGGCTTCGAGACCGTCACCGTCGTGCGGCGCGGGCTGCTCGATCATTCGGATTCGATGGGCGCCACCGCGCGCTACGGCCGCGGCGACGTGCAGTGGCTGACCGCCGGCCGCGGCATCCAGCACGCCGAGATGTTTCCGCTCGTCGAGCGCGCGCACGACAACCCGCTCGAGCTGTTCCAGATCTGGTTGAACCTCCCGATCGCCGACAAGATGGTCGAGCCGTACTTCTCGATGCTCTGGAGCCACACCATCCCGAAGACGACCGTGCGGGACGGCGAGGGGCGCACCACCGAGATCGCGATGACCGCCGGCCACTACGGCGACCTGCGCGCGCCGGCGCCGCCGCCCAACTCGTGGGCCGCGCGCCCGGAAGCCGACGTCGCGATCTGGACGATCAAGCTGGCGCCGCGCGCGCAGTTCACGCTGCCCGCCGCGCCCGGCACGAACCGGTCGCTCTACTTCTTCAGCGGCAGCGGCCTGGACGTCGACGGGCACGCGATCCCGGTCAACCACCGCGTCGAGCTGCGCGCCGAATTGGACGCGGCGCTGACGGGCGGCCCGGTCGAGACCGAGGCGCTCTTGCTGCAGGGCAAGCCGATCGGCGAGCCGGTCGTCAACTACGGCCCGTTCGTGATGAGCACGCGCGAGGAGATCCGCCAGGCCATCATCGATTTCCAGACCACCGGCTTCGGCGGCTGGCCGTGGGCGAGCGCCGATCCGGTGCACGCGCGAGAGGAGGGCCGCTTCGCGCGCCGCCCCGACGGCAAGATCGAACGCCCCGCCTGACGGGCGGGTTACTGGTTCGCGCAGAGGACGCCGCGACCGCTCGCGAATACGCACGTGCCCATGCCGTTGCAGGCCGCCATCGCGCACGTGCAGTCCAGCGTCGCATTGCAAGCGGTCGGGCGCCGCGCGCACGCGTAGCTGGGCGAGCAATTGGGCATGCACCCCGGCCGGTTCCCCGGGGGACAGGTCGCATAGTAGGTCGTCCCGGGCGGGCACACGTTGCTCGCGGGCAGATCCGTGCAGTTCGCCGGACCGCCGCAAAGATCGAAGGTCACGCAAAGGTCCGTCCCGGTGCAACTCATGCCACCGCAGGCGATCGCGCCTGCGTCGCCACCCGCGTCGCCCCCGCCGTCAGCGAAGACGCCGTCCGCGCTCGTGTCGCGCGCGACGTCGGCCCCGACCGTGTCGAATCCCCGATCCGTCACCGCATCGGTGGCGCCGTCGATTCCGACCTGGCCCACGCCGCCCGCGTCACCGGGTGACAGCGCGCGTTGGTTGCAGGACGCCGGCAGCGCCGCAAGGGCGACCGCGATCAGAGCAGCGATCGCGACGTCGCCGTCATGGCGGTGCTCAGATTCCTGACACCAAGACCTGCCACGGTGAGTCCGCTGCCGCATCACGCGTGCATGATGCGACGATCGGGCCAACCGATCACGCGCGCTCGAAGCGAACCACTGCCGACCAGCGCGCCTTGCCGAGCCGGCGCGGATCCGGACCCGGCAGCAGCGCCAGCGGCCACATCCAGAGCGGCGCGCGGCGAAACCGGACCGCGCTGCGGAGGATCGGATGGACGTCGCGCGCCCGCCAGCCGAACGGCTCGAAGAACGCCACGCCGTTTTCGGGCGCGAACCGGACCAGCGCGCGCGCCGGGTGCCGGCCCCCCATGCCGTCGCTGATCATCGCGCGCATCGCGGGCGACATCATGTCCAGCACCCACCCGCGGATGGCCGGCTCGGCCGCGAGATCGCGCGCCAGCGCGCGCACCGTCTCGTCGGTCAGATAGACGACCAGCCCCTCGGTGATCACCAGCGCGTTGGCGGCGCCCGCGACCGCGCGGCGGAGCAGTTCGGCGCGCGCGGCCGAATCGGCGAGATCGATCGCCTCGCGCACCAGCGTGCAGGCCGGCTTCTGGTCGGCGAGCAGCCGCTGCTTCTCGTCGATCAGCGCCGGCAGGTCCGCCTCGATCCAGGTCAGGTTTCGCGGCAGCGCCAGCCGATAGGGGCGCGTGTCGAAGCCGGCCGCGAGGTTCAGCACGCGATCGCAGCCGCGCGCGATCGAATCCAGCACGAGATCGTCGATCAGCCTGGTCCGCGTGATCGCCGACCAGCCGGTCACCGCCGCCCGCGGCGTCGCCGCCGCGATGGCCCGCCCGCGCTCGCCCGCCAGGCGATCCGCGAGCGGATCCCGAAACAGCGCGTCCGGCCGAGCCGTCTCCCACGCCCGGTACACGGCGACCCAACGCGCCGTATCGGAGACGTGGAAGATGATCGGCTCGGCCAAGCGCGTGCGTCAACCGTGTGGGTAGGATTCGCTGACGGCGCCGGCGTGTCCGTGCCGCCAGCCGCCGCGTTCTTCCAGCTCGCCCAGCTCCTCGACGAACTTGGATGTGAACGCCTCCAGATCGTCGGGCTTCCGGCTGGTGATCCAGTTGTCGTCGACGACGACGTCGCGGTCGATGACGTGCGCGCCCGCCTGCCGCAGGTCGCCCTGCACCGTCGGCCAGGCCGTCAGCGTCCGGCCGCGCTGCAGCTCGGCGGTCAGCAGCAGCTGCGGCCCGTGGCAGACCGCCGCCAGCGGCCGCCCGGTCGCATCGAACGCGCGCACGAACTCGACGAACCGCTCGTCGGCGCGCAGTCTGTCGGGGGAGTACCCGCCCGGAATCAGCATCCCCTCGTACTCGTCGACGTCGGCCTCGTCGATCCCGAGATCGACGACCGCCGTCTCACGACCTTTTTCCCCGGTCAGAGTCTCGCCGGCCTTCGCGCCGACGATCTCGACCGTGTACCCTGCCGCGCTCAGCCAGTCGCAGGGGATCTGAAACTCCGAGTCCTCGAAGTCCTTCGCCAGCAAGCAGGCAATCTTACCTTTCTCAGCCATGGCGATGCCTCCCCTCATACTGCCGAAACTGGCGCGCGTCACGCCGAGCGCAAGCTCACAAAGTGTATTGAGCTCGGCCGTGCGATGCTGCGCGGCGTGGGCACGACGGGCAGAGCGGGCTGGCTCGCGGCGCTCGCGGGCGCGCTGACCTGGAGCTGCACACATCACGAGCCGCGACCGGCCGCGCGAAGCGCCGCGCCGGCCGGCGACGTCGCCGCGCTGCAGCCGTGCCCCCCGGGGCTCGTCACGAAGTCGGTGCGCGAGGTCCTGGCCCAGAAGTGGCCTGCGGACACGTGTTTCGCGGTTCGCGGGCGCCTGACCGCCACCTGGGGGAGCCCTCCCTATCTCCGCGTTCATCGGCTCAGCGCTGGACGATCCGCCGGGGCCCGCGACCCCGACGTCGCGGCCGCGGATCCCCCGCTGGACCCCCAGGCGCTCGGGTGGGTGCTCACCGATCTCGCGGACCCGTTCACCCCGCGCCGCGACGACGACCACAAGGACGCGCAACCGACGATTATGCTGAACGCGGTCTGGCACTACCAGCCATGGCTGCTGCCGCTCTTGCGTTGCAACCGGGACGACGACGGCAATCGGATCATGCCGGCGGCGACGCAGTTCGAGCTGCCTGACTACGGCCTCAACGCCGTCGAGCGGCTCAATGCCGGCCTCGCCGGCCTGACCGTCGTCGTCTTCGGCGGCAAGCAGGCCCGCGACTTCGTCCCCGACAGGCTCTGGATGTTCGACAACATGTACATCACGCACGTCTGCCGTCTGGACGCGCCGGTGGATGCAGGCGCTCAGGACGGCGACTGAGCGGCGCCCGGCGTCTTGCGTTCCAGCCAGGCAAGCAGGCGCTCCGGCGCCCACGCGTTCGCGACGCGATCGCGGTCCAGCCAGGCGCGCTCCGCGTTCAGCGTGGCATTGCCGACGCGTTCCAGCTCGACGACGTCGTGCGCGTCGCTGGTCAGCAGGAAGGTCAGGTTGCGGCCGCGCGCGCGGCGCAGCGCCTCGACCGACAGGTCCAGACGCGGCAGGCCGCCGTTCACCTCCAGCGCGGTGCCGGTCGCCTCCGCCGCCGCGAACACCTGATCGTAGTCGAGGTCGATGGGCGGGCGGCCGCCGATCATGCGCGCCGATGGGTGGCCGATCATGCGCACGGCCGGGTCCTGCATGGCGGTGACGATCCGGCGCGTCTGCGCGGCGCGGTCGAGATCGAAGTGGTCGTGCACCGACGCCAGGCACCAGTCGAACGACCGCCGAAATTCGGGATCGTAGTCGAGCTCGCCCGCCCGGCCGATGTTCAGCTCGACCCCGTGAAGCAGCCTCAGCTTGTCGCCCA
>Ga0066395_10000969_pt1 | contig 10497 bp, 10 predicted proteins | sample PanSoiPlot1MoBio_FD_61218 | JGI IMG/M metagenome (GOLD analysis project Ga0066395, IMG submission 61218) | Tropical forest soil microbial communities from Panama analyzed to predict greenhouse gas emissions - Panama Soil Plot 1 MoBio | ecosystem: Environmental > Terrestrial > Soil > Tropical... | reverse complement strand
GTGGCTGCGGCATTCCACCTCGGATGACGAGGCCGAGCTCTGCCTCGACAAGCTCGACGCGGCCGCCGGCGCGCTCCGCCGGCGCCGCGACGATCTCTACGAAGTCGCGTCGTACAGGCCGTTCCACGCCGAGTGGATCGTGGACGCCGAGGGGACGATCCAGGGTGAGATCGGCCTCTGCTTGCGACCCCACGAGGGAGGACGCGCATACACCGGGGCCGAGACGAGCGAGATCCGCCAGAACGTGGAGAAGGTGCTGCGCGCGAGCGGCTACGGCCGCGGATCGGGGATGCGGTTGGTCCGGCTCGACTGGAGCTCGAACGGGCGCCTCGACACCTCCGTTCAATCCTTGAAACAAGCGGTGACCCTCGATCGCTCGAAGATCGAGGCACGCTGCGACCCGCGGCGGGCGCTGGCCTGCGCACGCGCCGAGGAGCAGCCCGACTTCGACCCGGCCGGCGAGGACGCGTTGTTTCGCTGCATGGGCGAAGCAAGCGTGAATGCGCACATGGTGTCGATGACGTTCGACGTGTCGCCGGACGGTTTGCCGGAGAACGTCGTCGCCGGCGCGATCGCGCGCGCCGTCCCGATCCCGGCGACCGCCCTCCGCTGCCTCGAGGTGGCGTTCAAGGAGGCGCACTTCACGCGCTCGGACGGAGGACCCTGTCGGGTCTCGCGCCCGCTCGACACGTTCGTCGAACCAGGCGACTAGGAGCCGAACACGCGGCGCTTCAGCTCGCCCTGGACGTCGAGCTGGGTCAGCTCGTGGAGTCCGCCCGCCGGCGTGCCGGCGATGACGACGATCGGAAACTCCTCCGACTTGGCGGCGGTGACGACCCAGGAGCGCTCCGCCTCGTCGTTGGCGACGTCGAGCACGCGGTAGACGATGTCGCGCCCGCGCAGAAGCTCCTCGACCTTCTTCATCGACCGGTGATCCTTGCCGTCGAAGTAGATGATGACCGGCGCCTGCAGCGACGCCGCGTCGGGCGCGGGGGCCGCAGCGACGGTCTCGGCCCGGCTCTCCGCGCCGTGGATCGGCTTGCCGAGGAGATCGTTCACGGTGTTCGCGACCTCGCGGACGCGCTTCAGGACCGGGCCTTCGTTCCCGGTCTCCTGCAGCCCGCGGTGGACGATCACCCGCAGCTTTTCGGTCAGCCCTTGCAGCATGGTGGTGCGGCTAGTTCGCGGCGGCCGAGCGCGGCGCCGTCGCGTGCGCCGCGGCGTGCTCCGTCTTGGCCGAACGGCGCGCCAGCACGCGCTTGGTGAAATCGATGATCTTCGCCGTGCGCGTCTTCTTGATGTCGTCGGCGACGTGCTGCGCCATGTTGGCGGCCATGCTGGCGGCCGTGCCGTGCCGCGGATAGAACAGCGACGATCCGCGCCAGCGCTTGTTGGCGAGGTAGGCGCGCATCTCGTCGACGGTCAGGCCGGTCTGCTCGAGCACCGCCTTGTATTCGGCCTTCGCCGCCAGCCGCGCCTTGAACAGCATCATCTGCACGCGCGAGTAGACGTTCACGGCGCCGTCGCCGTTGGTCTCGATCGCGCAGTAGATCCCCTGCGGGTACTTCTCCGTGATCATCGACTGGACGCCGTCGGAAACGCCCGCCGACGGCATGCAGCCGAACGGCTTCACCGACAGCGTCATGGTCGCCTTGGCCTTGACGATGTTCAGGATCAGCTTGCCGACCTCCATGTGGCCTTCGCCGCCGCGGAGGTGGTTGTTGTAGAACGGCGCCGCCGCCTGCGCGACCTCGGTCATGTCGGCCAAGTGAACGTCGTGCAGGCCCATGACGTGGCCGATGCCGTAGAACGCCCCTTTGATGACGTGCTTGGCGAGCCAGAGCATCGCCAGCTTCTTGCGCACGTTGACGCCCACGAGCCCCTTGCGCGACTTGTCCTCGGTGCGCAGCACCATGCGCTGCTGCGTGTCCCAGGTCTGCTCCCAGATCATGAACAAGATCCAGGCCGCCACGGGCTGGATGTCGCACTCGGCCCCTTCGGCCTCGAGGAACTTCTGCAGGCCGTAGTTGCCGTCGCCCTCGGTCGTCATCGCCCAGAACTCGCCGATGATCGACACCTTCGGCTTGACGATCGTGCGATCGACCTTGACGTTCATCAGATTCCGGCGCGTCTGGACCAGCGCCCAGAGCAGCGACTTCTCCTTCGGGGTCGCGAACGCGTCGTGGATCAGCTTCTTCGACGCTTCGAGCGCCTGGTTCGTCGAGCCGGGCACGACCTCGTAGGGGCGAATGCGATAGCCGACCATGTTCAACACGTCGCCGATCAGGATCGCCGTCAGCACCGTGATGAAGAACTTCGGGTCCATCTTGAGACCCTGCTCTTCGCCGGTCGCCTGCTTGAGACCGCCCTGCTGCTGGAACAGCATCACGCGGAAGCCTTCGAAGCCGGAATCGCGCAGCGCCTTGCGGTACTCGGTGACGTAGGTGCCGAAGCGGCAGGGCCCGCAAGCGCCGGCGGTGATGAACACGTGGTTCTCGACGATGTCCTTGACGGGGATCTTCTGATCGTCGCGCAGGTAGGTGAGGTACTTCACCAGGTTGCCCACGGTGAAATACGTCGGGTTGCACTGGCCGCGGTTGCCGAACTCCTTGCCGAAGGTCAGCGCCGCGTTGTCGGCGACGTCGATCGCCTTGGTCTTGTAGCCGAGGCCGCGCAGCGCGCCCTGCAGAAAGAGGTCGTGGGCCATCGTCAGGCCGGACATCAGCACGGTCGTGTGCGCGCGCTGCTTGCCCGTGAAGGTGTTCGGGTTCGCGTCGCGCCAGTGCTCCTTGCCCGGCTCGAGGCCGAGCGCCGCCATCTGTTCCAGCTCGAACTTCTTCAGCTCGGCGTCGACGTCGATGTCGACGCTGGCGTTCTCGCCGAGGATCGGGAGCTTGAAACGCGCCTTCGCGCCCTCACTGGTCTTGGTATCGACAGTTTCCACGTTGTCTCCTCCGCTTTTCCTACTAGATGCGCGCCACGATCTCGCGATCGTCCACGCGTTTCTTGATCCCGACCCGCACCAATCCCGCGTCCTTCGCCTGCTCGACGGGGTTGACCTTCGGCTTGTTGGCCTCGACCTTCGCCGAGTACGCGGCGACCTTCTCTTTCGTCTCGTTGATCATCGCTTCCAGCGCCGGATCCTGCTGCTTGCGCGCCTCCAACTGCTGGCGCTTCAGCTCCAGCAGTTGCAGCCGCTTCTCTTCCATCCGGAACTTCAGCTCGTCTTTCCGGTGCGCCGTGTCCTCCAGCCTCTCCTCGTGCAGCTTCAGCGAGTGGGCGTAGGTCTTGACGCGGATCTTGATCGACCCGCCCGGCTTGTTGGCGTCGATGTCGTGCAGCGCCGAATAGGGCGTCGCCGACGCCGCGATGATCGAATCGATTAGGCCGTAGGTGGGCGCGTCGTGTCCGCACTTGAACGACGACAGATCCAGCACGACGACGTTGGGGTGGCGCGCCGCGAACTTCGCCGCCCACACCTTCTGCACCGAGTTGGCGGAGTAGTTCTCCGGCCAGACATCCTGAACCTCCAGCGGCCCCTCGATGCGCCCGGCCTTGATATCGCTTTCAAAAAACCGACCGAGCCAGGCCGGATCCTTCGGGATCGACCGCATCGACAGGATCGGGTAGCCGAGCACCTGGAACTCCTCGAGCACGCCGTGATTCAGCCCCGGGTCCGAATGGTACGGGCGCCCGATCATCAGCACCGCCACGCGGTTCTCCGCCTCGACGGTCTCCAGGATCGCCTTGCCCTTCGTCTGCAGGTCGGCGTCGACGATCTCCATCGCCTTCCAGCCCTGCGTGCAGGCGAAGTCGCTCTCGTCCTCGGTCACGCCCAAAAGCGGGCCCCAGGCCTTGAACATCTGGCTCTTCAGCAACGACGGCTCGGTGAACGTCAGCGCCGGGTCGACGTAGGCGATGCCGCGATCGGCGAAGAAGTCGGTCTCCTTCGTGAAAGCCGCCTTCATGACCTCCGGTGCGCCCGCGACGATCGGGCACGACGCCGTGTCCATCGTCTTGTTGAGTCCGGGCGGCACGTGCGTGATGCAGGGGAAGAAGACGTACTTCAGCTTCTTGCCGCCCTCTTCCTGCTGGTGGTGATGGAAGAGGAGGTTGTGGATGTGCGCCTGCGCGACCTTCGACGGGTAGCAGGGATCGATCGATCCGTACTTGCCGCCCTCCAGCCACATCTCCTCGGACGTCTCGTCGGAGAAGACGATGTTCTGCTTCTGCAGGCCCAGCGTCTCGAGATACGTCCGGAAGTACGGCGCCAGCGTCCAGATGTTGAGCACCTTCGGAATGCCGATCCGGATCGTCCGGCGCGCCGTCCAGGCTTCCGGCGCCGACCGCTGGAAGTTGCGCTGGATCTGCGTCTTCTTGGCGCCGAGGTTCAGGAACGCCTTCTCGACCTTCATGTCCGCGATGACCGTGGTCGCCTCGGGCATCGGCTCCGAATCGTAGAAGTGCCGGAACACCTGCTTCGACTCGTAGTCGACCAGGTTCGGGAACTCCTTCATCAGCTTCTTGCGCTCCTTGGTGAGCGCGATCATCGCCTCTTCCGACTCGACCGTCCCCTTCTCGCAGGAGAAGCCCGAGATGTAGCGCGAGGTCCGCCCGTCGGGCGTCTCGGTGTCGATGAACGTGCGCGCGCAGTTGTTGGGGCAGAAGTGGCAGCGCGTCGACTCGTCGTTGACGGCCTTGAACCGCAGATCGATCGCGGCGTCGATGCCGATGAACGTCGAGAACCCCTTGCGCATGACCACGCGCCGGGTCTCCATCGCGGCGCCGATCGCGCCCGCCTCGCCGGTGTGCGGGTGGACGTAGACCTCGGCGCCGGGCACGCGCGCCTTGATGTAGTCGACCTGCGCCTTCAGCGCGGCCAGGTTGTGCTGCGTGCCGCCCTGGAGGACGAACTTCTTCCCCAGCTCCGCCATGCGCGGGATCTGCACGACGTACTGCCAGACGTTCTTCGGCAGCACCTGCGCGAGGCCCGCCAGCAGCTCCTCCTTCGAGAAGCCCTCCTTCTGGAAGTTCACGCGGTCAGAATCGAGGAACACCGCGCAGCCGTAGCTGAACTTGGGCGACAGCTTGGCCTCGAACGCGACGTCGGCGTAGTCGGTCACCTTGACGCCGAACTGATCGGCCATCGCCTGCAGCAGCATGCCGTTGCCTGCCGAGCACTGGTTCGACAGCCGGAAGTTCTTGATGTCGCCGTTCTGCATGAACAGGACCTTGATGTCCTGCCCGCCGATGTCGCAGATGACGTCGATGTCGCCGAAGTAGTGCGTCGCCGACATCATGTGGGCGACGGTCTCGACGATGCTGGTGTCCGACTTGACCGACTCCTTGAGCACGTCGGCCGCGTAGCCGGTGGCCCCGAACCCCTTCACCTCCATGATGGCGCCCTGGTCGGTGATGTACTTCTTGAGGCCCGCGAGGATCTCCTTGGTGTCGGCGATCGGGTTGCCCTTGGAAAGCATGTACGCCTTCTTGAGCAGCTCGCCCGTGTCGAAGTCGATCAAAACGGCCTTCGACGATGTCGACCCGCCGTCCATGCCGATGACGACCTTGACCACCTGACCGGGCTCGAAGACGGCGTCCTTGAACTTCGGGATGCTGTAGAGCTTGCGGAACTCCTCCAGCTCGGCGCGCCCGTCGTCGTCGCCCAGCGTCAGCAGCGGCGGGCCGGCGGTGTCGCCCAGGCGCGCGGCGCGGCCGTTCAGGATGAAGTCCTTCAGGCCCGCGATCCCCTTGTAGAGGCCGACCTCGGCCGCCTCGTAGAGGCCGTACATGACGGCGCCATAGGCGGCGTAGTACTGCGCGTTCTCGGGGACGATGATCAGCTGCTCGATCGGCACGTCCTTCGGGTACGCGTAGCCGCGATCGCGCCAGGTCTCCGGGATCCGCTTGCGCCAGCAGTCGCGCAGGAACGGCAGGTACGTGTTCGGCCCGCCCAGCAACAGCACCTTGTGGCGCAGCGTGTTTCCGCGCGTCAGCACCGACAGGTTCTGCATGACGATCGCGTCGGCGAGCGAGTTCATGATCTCGAGCGACGGGATGCCGCTCTTGACCAGGTTGACGATGTCCGTCTCCGCGAACACGCCGCACTTCGCCGCCACGTGATGCAGCTTCGAGTCGTCGAAGCCGATCTTGACCACCTGCTCGTTCGGCAGGCCGACCTTGATCACGCACTTGTCGATCGTCGCGCCCGTGCCCGACGCGCACTTGTCGTTCATCGAGGTGATCGCGGTCTTCTGGCCGGTCTCCTCGTTCTTCTTGAAGATGATGATCTTCGCGTCCTGCCCGCCCAGCTCACACACCGACCCGACGTCGGGGTGAAGCGTCTCGACCGCCAGGGTCACCGCGTTCACCTCCTGGACGAACTTCGACCCGATGTGCGGGCCGATCGGCGAGCCGCCCGAGCCAGTGATGAAGGTGCGGATCCGCTCCTTCGTGAGATTCGGGAACGCCGCCTCGATCCGTTCCAGGAACGCGAGCACGAACTCCGCCTGCTTGGTCTGGTGGCGGAGGTAGTCGCTCCAGAGGATCTCCTTCGTGATCGGATCGACGACGACCGCCTTGACGGTCGTCGAGCCGACGTCGATCCCGATTGCGACTGCTTCGGTGCGCGGATTCACCTGCGTAGCCTCGGCGGTCACTCGGTCTCCTTGCGAAGGAAAGTAGACTGACAGTTCAGTCTTCGAATCCGGGAGACTGTAATGACCTGCCGTCCCAGGCGCAAGTGTCTTGCCCACGTCGTATAAATTGCCCTGTAACAACAGGTAATTAGACGACAGTAGCTGTCGGGGCGATCCGCAGGATGGTGCCGAAGACGTCGCCGGTCTCAGGGTCGAGCTTGGGGTCGACGAAGATGCGCGTGACGTCCAGGGCTCGCATCGCGGCGATCCCTTCGGCCGACACCAGCTCCTTCGACGCGATGGCGATCGGCGCCAGGTCGAGCTTCGTCCCCATCGCCGCCACGAACGCGCGCGCCGCCTCGCTGGACGTGAAGAAGAACCCGTGCGGCGGCCGGCACCACATGTCGCGCCCGCTCTGGGTCAGGTACCACACCCGATCGGTCAGGACGGCGACGAAGTCGGGCAGTTCAGCTTCGGACACGGCGGCATGTTTGCACATTTCAGGGACCGCGGGGGTATCCCGAGCTACGGCTCTCCCCGTTTTTTTTCGACGGCGCGCGCCTGTCCTCGATGGATTCGGCGCGCTGACTAGATTCGCTTCGCGCGCGGGCCATTAACGGAGGAGGAAAACCATGAGCTCGATCGAGGGAAGCGGAGTCGAAGCGGGGAGCCTGTCCGGACTTGGGGCAAGGCACGCCGGCATCATTCAGGCGCTGATGGAAAGCCAGGGAGGGCTCGGGGGTCTGCTCGGCCACCTGAGGAAAGGCGGTCTGTCGGGCGCAGTCGCCTCGTGGATCGGCACTGGCGCCAATCAGCCGGTGACGGGCGAGCAGGTGCACGCTGCGCTGCCCCCAGAAGTCGTCAATCAGATGGCAGGCAAGCTCGGCATCGAACCGATGCAGGTCTCGCACGGCCTGGCGCAGGTGCTGCCGGGTCTGGTCGACAACCTCTCGCCCTCCGGCTCGCTGCCCCAGGGTTCCGCCCTCCACGGCGCACTCGGCGGACTGCTCGGCACGATCTTGGGCAAGAAGGGCTGAGGGTATGCGCTAGGAACCAGATCCGCTCGGGCCGCACCCTCATGATAGGAAAGGGCATGGGTGCGGCCGGCCATCATCCGCATTTCGTCTCCCCGGTTTTCTGGCACGCGAGCCTCGCCGAGGGGCTGGTGACAGCCCGCGAATCCAAACGCGCGGTGCTGCTGGTCGTCGGCCGGCAATCTTGCGGTGGCTCCCGCGCGCTGGTCGAGCGGACGATCGCGAAGGAAGAGATCAACGAATATCTCGACGCCCATTACGTCTGCGTGGCCGGCGACGCCGATGCGCCCGAGCCCGCCGTCGCCGCGCTGGTCGCCGGGATCGCCCAGCACGATCGAACGCCGCTGTGCCTGTACCTCTCCGCCGAAGGGGCGCTGATGCATTCGACCTCGGGCGGCCGCCCCCCCGCCGTGTTCCTGTCCGATCTCCTGGAAGCCCCCCACCGCGGACGCTAGACGTCTCCGGTCCCCTCGCCCCGCGAAGCGGGGAGAAGGTTAGGGAGAGGGGACGCCCGCCGCGCGCGCCAGCGCCGCGAGCGCGGCCGCGAACATCGGTCCCGCAACGGCCACCGCATCCACGCCCGGGCGTTCGAGCACGAAGTAGTCGTTGGGGATGACGTCGCCGTAGCCGCGCACCTGCAGCACGCGAACGCTCGCCGCGCCGCCGTCCGGCAGCGCCAGCTGGGCACGCTGATCATCCGCCTCGACCGCCGGCATCGCGACGGCCAGCGGTTTGGCGTAACGGCTGAAGATCCCGACGACCGCCCTGGGCGGAACAGCGGCGATCAGGGCAAACGTCTCGTCGATGTTCGAATCGAGGCTCAGGCCAGGACGCCCTTCAGGATGTTCGCGATCACCTCGCGCCCCAGCTGCTTGAGATCGACCTTCGTCGGGTCTTGCTCGACGAACGCCCACTGCACGACCTCCTTGACGCTGCCGAGCGTGCAGCGCGCGACGACGTTCGCGTCGCAGGGGCGCAGGACGCCCAGCTTGTGGCCGGTGTTGAGCGCGCTGACCAGCATCGCCTCGATGCGCCCGTAGAAGTCCGACAGCTTGCGATCGAAGTCGGTGTCGATTCCGACCGCCTCGCGCAGAAGGATTCGCGCCATCTCGCGGTTGTCGAGCAGCGTCTTGAGCACGCGGTCGACGGTTGCGTTCATCTGTTCGACTGGCTCCGGCGCGTCAGGGCCCACCTCGATGCGCTTCACCTGCGCCTGCAAGGTGGTGACGAGGCCGTCCAGCAATTCGTCGAAGATGGCGCGCTTCGACTCGAAGTACAGATAGAAGGTGCCGCGGGCGATCGCGGCGCCCTCGATCAGATCGTCGATGCTGGTGTCGTGGTAGCCCTTCTGCGAGAAGATCCTCCGCGCCACCGCCAGCACGGAGGCGCGCCGCGACTCGCGCAGGAGTCGCGCTCGTGAGACACGACCGTCGACTTTCACCATTGTTTCCGGTGCCTGGGACAACCCTTCGACGTTAGCACGGGGCGCTATCCCCCGGGCGCGCCGCGCAGGCGATCCGGCCAGGCCGCGGCGTCCTCCAGGTGCCGGCCGCCCGGCAGAACCGTCTTGTAGCGCGCCAGCGTCCGCTCGGCGGCCTCGATCGACGTCCGCGCCTCGGCCCTGGCCGCGCCCAGCAGGGCGCTGAAATAGGCGTCGTCCACCACGTCGGTTTCGAGCACGCCCGCCGTCTGGTCGAGCGCCAGAGCCGCCTCGAGATCGCGCACCGCTTCGGGATACCGCTCGAGCCAGGCGTACGCGGCCGCCCGGTCGACGAGCGCCGTGGGATCCTCGTCATCGCGCGCGACGGCGCGACTCGCTTCTTCGACCGCCTCGGCGTACTTCCCCTCCTGGATCAGCTTCGCCGCGAAGGTCATCCCGTAGCGACCGGCCATGACGCTTCCGAAGGTACCACGCGGCGTCGAGCGCAGCGGGGATCGCAGCGACTGGCCCGCACCGAAGAGGCAGCGTAATCTGCCGGCCGGAATGCGCTGGAACATCGGGCCCTTCGGGGTCAAGGACCTGTTCACGCTGGTGAATCTCCTGGGCGGCATTCTGGCCGTCCACTTCGTCGTCGCCGGCGAACCGGTGCTGGCCGGCTACGCGCTGATGGCGGGGTTCATGATCGGCGACACGCTGGACGGCCCGGTCGCGCGGCTGACCCGCACGTCGAACAAGTTCGGAAGCGAATTCGACACCGCGACGGATCATTTCGTCCAGGGCATCGCTCCCGCCCTCATCATCTACGCGGTCTACGCGCGCGGCGGGCAGACGCTCACCGGCGTCGTCCTGATGGCGCTGATGATCACCTGCGCGACCATCCGCCAGGCGCTGTTCTCGGTCGCGAAGATGGGCGATCCGCTGATGTACACGGGGCTCCCGCGTACGGTCAGCGGCTATGGCGCGATGGCTTACGTGCTGTCGTCGTTCTTCTTCGGGATGAATCCGCTGCGCTACACCCTGGGCGGATTCATCATTCCGGCCCTCGCGTTGCTGAACCTGCTGCCGATTCCGTACATGACCCATCGGGGCGCGCGGCGCATGCAGACGCACGTCAAGATCCTGGTGGTCGGATTCCTGGTGACCCCGACGGCGGCGTTCCTATTCGCCCGCGCGTACACCTTCGACGTGCTGTTCATCTGGACTTTCGGCTACGCCGCCACAGCCTGGATCCCGATCTACCCGCACGAGAAGAAGGCGTTTTACGAGCGTTACCGGCAATGGACGACGGAAGTGAGCGCAAAGTAGGTCACGCAGGTCACGCGCTTCGTCAAGCCCGTCGGTTGCGGGGCTCGACGGGCCAAGTTACATTGCCCGCCCCGATGTC
>Ga0066395_10000967_pt1 | contig 10535 bp, 10 predicted proteins | sample PanSoiPlot1MoBio_FD_61218 | JGI IMG/M metagenome (GOLD analysis project Ga0066395, IMG submission 61218) | Tropical forest soil microbial communities from Panama analyzed to predict greenhouse gas emissions - Panama Soil Plot 1 MoBio | ecosystem: Environmental > Terrestrial > Soil > Tropical... | reverse complement strand
CGCAACAGCGGCGACTTTCTCGCCGATGAAGCGCACCACGCCATCCGCCACCACTGGCGTGTCATAGATGCAGCGGCCGATCCTTAGCCCCCGTACATCCTCCCCTGTGATCACCGCCTTCACACCGGGCACCTGCCGCGCCTTGCCGGTGTCGATACTTTTGATCCGGCCGTACGAAATCGGACTTCGTAAACACTTTCCCCAAAGCGTTCCAGGCAATTCCACGTCCGCGCTATAAACCGCCTTACCTGTGACTTTCAGTTGACCCTCGACTCGTGGTGTCGGTCTTCCTACAACCTGCGTCATTTAGATTCCTCCCCGCAATATGAAAGTGCTTTCTTTCCCGTCGTTCATTTACTTCTAAACCGGAAGCCTGCAAGTTGTCCAGAGATTGGAAAAGTGTAAGTCCAAATCTCAATTGTCTCACTTTTCCAAATCTGAACTGTCTAGGGTAAGGGCCTCCGATTAGGTAGTTTTGAAACCGTGAAAAGGCGCTTTCTCCCATGTCTTCCTTGAGTTGCTCGCGTTCGGCTTCTTCCCTCTATACCTTCTGCATTCGGACAACTGAGATTTGGAATTCTAAGACAACTGAGATTTGGGATCACAGAAAAGACATTTCACTTGGCAGATGAGACCAATTTGGCTAAGATTTTTGCGGCCTTAAATGACCGAGGTCCCGAAATCGGTCAAGGAGAAAAAATGGCAGAACCTACAATCCTTTGTCCGCGCTGCAGGAGCGAAATAAAGCTCACCGAATCCCTTGCCGCGCCGCTGCTGGAGTCAGTCCGACGCGATTATGAGCAACGCCTGACGCAAAAAGATGCCGACATCGCGAAACGCGAGAAAATAGTTCTCGAGCGCGAAGCAACCGTGCAAAAGGCAAAAGCCACTCTCGACCAACAAGTCGCGGAGAAATTGCAGCAAGAGCGCGTCTACATAGCCGCCGAGGAAGCTAAGAAAGCCAAGCTCGCTCTCGGTAGCGACCTTGAGCAAAAATCTAAGGAAATTAACCTCCTTCAGGACATTTTGAAACAACGGGATGCAAAGCTTGCTGAGGCTCAAAAAGCCCAGGCTGAGCTGCTGCGAAAACAGCGAGAACTCGACGACGCCCAACGTGAGTTGGATCTAACCATCGAAAAAAGGGTCCAAAGCAATCTGCAAGCTGAGCGGGAGAAAGCCAAAAGGGAAACTGAGGAAGAGCTCAAACTGAAGGTCATGGAAAAAGACCAGACCATTACCGCGATGCAACGGCAAATCGAAGAGCTCAAACGCCGCGCCGAACAAGGCTCGCAGCAACTTCAAGGAGAAGTTCAGGAACTCGAACTGGAAGTTATGTTAGGCGCGAAGTTTCCGCGCGATAGGATCCAGCCCGTCCCGAAGGGCGAATTTGGCGGCGACGTGTTGCACCGGGTCATAGGTCCGCTCGGACAAGCGTGCGGCACGATTCTCTGGGAGTCAAAGAGAACCAAGAACTGGAGCGACGGTTGGCTGCCTAAATTGCGCGAAGACCAACGAACCGCCAAGGCCGAGATCGCCGTCATCATCAGCCAGGTGCTGCCCAAAGACATTGAAACGTTTGGCTTCTACGAAGGCATTTGGGTTGCTCACCCCAAAGTCGCTCTGCCAGTAGCCATGTCGCTGCGCCAGACGCTGATCGAAGTCGCCTCTGTGCGGCAGGCATCGGAAGGTCAACAAACCAAGATGGAGATGGTCTACCAATATCTCACTGGTCCCCGTTTTCGGCAGCGCATTCAAGCGATTGTCGAAGCTTTCTCTTCGATGCGAGACGACCTCGATCGGGAGCGTAAAGCCATTACCAAACAATGGGCCAAACGCGAAGAACAGATCGACCGCGTCATGCAAGCCACCGTGGGCATGTACGGCGATCTGCAAGGTATCGCCGGCAAGACGCTTCAGGAAATCGAAGGACTTGAGTTTCAGGGGATGTTGGATTTCAACGAGGATAAATAAACCATTGAATTAGTAACGGGTGAGGGAGACTTTCCTCAACCGCGCCTGCAGGATTTTGAAGTCAACGATGCGATTAGCTCTTTGGTGCGGAAGTTATTTTAACGGTTTCGAAGGATAATCTCGCTTCCCGGGTATCTTCTACCCAGGTAGCCGTATCTGGCATCTACTGGGCGGTTAGTCGCCCATGGTGCTGATCCGCCATTTCTATTTACCGAAGCGGGAAAACTCTCCATGACCTCGGAAAAAAGTGATGAGAACTTCATCTGCCTTGAAGCGTCTCCGGCGGAGATGGACCAATTCTGGGCCGATGGTTGGCGGCACTTCGGCGTCTGGTTCTTCCGCTACCGCGCGGTGGTTCATGACAGTAAGCGATTTAACGTCCTACCATTACGCATTGATCTGCATCGGTTCATCCTTAGCCGCGGCCTGAGGCGCATACTCGCCAAGAATCAGGATATCCGGACGTTGGTCCGCCCGGCATCCGTCGATGAAGCCAAAGAAGCCCTTTTTCTAAAACACCGGCTGCGCTTTAAGGAGAATATCCCCTCCTCGCTCGATGACTTCTTGTCGCCTTATCCTGACTCGGTCCCGTGTCTTAATCTGGAGCTTTGTGTCTATCTTGGCGAGAGACTCGTAGGCGTCACTTTTCTCGACGTAGGAGAGACCGCCACTTCGGCCGTATACGCAATGTTCGACCCCGCGGAAACGCGCCGGAGCTTAGGGATTATGATGATGCTACAATCGATCCAGCTTTCGCGCGAAAGAGCGTATCGTTACTACTATCCCGGCTACGCTTATCGGGAGCCGTTTGCTTACGATTACAAAAAAAGGTTTACGGGGCTGGAGTACCTGGACTGGGCAGCGGGATGGAAACCCTTACGTGAGGGAGCGAGAGGGTGCTGAAAAAGAAATTTGAGCTCAGAAGCTGCGGTTTTATCTTTCCACATTTCTTTTGCTCTTCATCTTTCAAATATCTCAGAGCCTAATTGACCTACCACTCACCGGCACACTGGTTGCGCTGGCGATAGCAAGAAACGCTTCTCCGGCACGTCGCAAGCCGACAGCCTCATGAAAATCTTGTCGTCATTGGTTGGGCGGTGCTGGACGAGAGCGATCTGACGGCCATAGTTCCAGATCTCCCAAGGCCACCTCATGGAAATATCGCCGCTGGCGGTATAAAATTGCGCAGCGATGCAATCAGTATACATAGACGGTGTTGGGATGACGAAGTTTGGCAAGGATCCGCGGCTCCTTACTGAGATCTTCCGCCAGGCGGCTCTGGAGGCCCTTGCCGCTTCGAGAGCGCAAGAAGTCGACGCTATTTATATCGGTGTGATGAATCCCGAAGAGTTTACCGGCGACAGTAATATCGCATCGCAAATCGCCGATGCCTTGGGATTGACCGGTATTCCTGCGCTGCGAATAGAGACGGCCTCTTCGGCAGGCGCGGCGGCTATTCAAGCGGGCTTTCAAGCAATCGCTTCCGGCTACTACCGCCGGGTGTTGATCCTGGGCGGAGAAAAGATGACCCATCTTAGCACTAGCGCCACGACGCGCATTTTGGCCGAGGTGATCGACAAACAAGAACGCCAGTGTGGGGCTACCATGCCGGCGCTGGCCGCGATGATCACCGAGAAGTACAGGCAAAAATTTCGCCTCTCTCAGTCTCGCCTTGAAAACATGCTTTGTGGTGTCGCATTGAAGAATCATCTCAATGGTTCGCGCAACACCCTGGCACAATTTCAAAAAGCCATTACCCGGGAAACCTACTTGGCGAGCAAACTCGTCGCCACTCCTTTACGGCTCTACGATTGCTCACCGATCACGGATGGGGCGGCAGCACTGGTTCTAACGAGCGAGAAAACAGACGTGCGTTTGTCGGGCATAGGGCAAGGAACGGGGCCATTGAGCCTGCGGGAAAGAGATATTTTCACCTCCTTCCCGGCAACACGAATTGCCGCAGATCGAGCTTATCGTGTGGCGGAGGCGTCGCCACAAAGCATCGACTTCGCCGAAGTTCATGACGCCTTCACACCATTTGAAATCATCACAACGGAAGACTTGGGATTTTTTCCCCCCGGCAAAGGAGGCGATGCGGTTCTAGAAGGAAAAACGGCTGCTGAAGGCCCTTTGCCCATCAATCCATCGGGTGGCTTGAAGGCTCGCGGACATCCGGTTGGCGGAAGCGGGCTAGCACAGGTAGTAGAAGTAGCAAAAAGGCTCCGTGGGCAAACCCAATCAAAGCGCGAGTTCAAACGGGGGCTGACTCAAAGCACCGGGGGGTTGGGAACGAATAACTTTGTCACGATCCTGGAACTTGCCAACGCACCCGCAATTCAGAATCCAGGCAAGCCTTGGTCACCGGTGCCGCCTGTGGTTCAAAAGAAAGCAAGCTCGTCCGCCCGCACTGCAGACGAAGGTGAAATCGAGACGTTCACGATTCTCTACGTCACCCCGGACGGCTTTCTCCCGCCCGTCGCTTTGGCCTTGATCCGAACGCGCGATGGCCGGCTCATTATGGCCCAAGGTGAGGACAGTGAGCATCTTAAAATCGGCCGCGAGGTTTATCTCAGGCGCATGGACGACTTTTATCTTTTTACCGTCAAGAGCCAGCTTCAGAAAGTGCAGGAATCCTTAAAAAAACTTCTCGGGCGAAAAACCCTCTCGCCGTCTAAAGGAGAAGACCCGGTGGACAACAAACTATGATCATGCGGGGGGCGAGTCGAGCCGAAAAAAAATTCAAATCGCTGACCAAACTCCTGACCGAGGAATTGAAAAAAGCGATCGTCAGCGGCACGCTCGCCGCGGGCGAGAGACTCTCCGAAGCTAAGATTTCAGCTTCCCTGCATGTCGGGCGCGTCGCGCTCCGCGAAGCGCTGCGCATATTGGAGGCACAGGGCTACGTAACCTTTCTGCCCAACAACGAAGTGGCAGTCAGCAAGCCCACACGCGAAGAAGTCCAGGATTACTACACCATCGCCAGTGTGTTGGAAGGCTTGGCCGCGCGGCTTGCTGTTGAGAAAGCGCAATCGGAAGAAATCGACCATTTGCGGGAACTGCACCAGCTTCTCAAAGAAGCGTGTCAGAAGCGGGACTTGGCCAGTTACTTCGACGCTAATACCAAGTTTCATCGCTTTATCGCCGAAATCGCCCGCAACGAACGCCTTTACCGTCTGATCGATCAGTTGCGTCAGGAAATTCAAAAGACGCGTATTCTTCTGCTCCGTTTGCCCAACCGGCTCGACTATTCGATGCGCGAGCATGACCAGATCATGGATGCCTTTCTCAAGAAAAACTCACAGCTCGCGGAGAGCACCGTGGTCCGCCATTTGAACAACCAGATGGAAACGTTGCGCAAGGCGCTCGACCAGAAGAGTTGAGCAGAAACCCCACCTGTTTGGCCGCGGAGATTTACTCGCTCCAAGCCGCCAGCGATACAAAATCCGAAACAAACCCCGAGACGAAAATCTCAAATCGGAAAATCCAAAACACCGAATCTGTGAAGCTTGTTTGGAAATTTGACCTATTTTGATCATTTGAGATTGTTTCGAATTTCGGATCCCTCGACGTCGCTCGGACAGGTTTCGTGCTTCTTGGCGTGCTTTGCGTCTTTGCGCGAGATATTCGGAATTTCGGTTGCGGCTCTGCCGCACTAGAATCTAACAGATTTCACAAAGCGAAATGCGCTAGAGTTATGCCCTTCTGAGAGCAAAGTGATCTGTGTCCCAACCGGCTGCGACTTCCGAGTATCGTGCTTCTTTGCCGGCGATTTGGTCAGCGCTGATCGCGGTCTACCTAATTTGGGGATCGACCTACCTTGCTATTCGTTATGCGGTCGAAACCACGCCGCCTTTCCTAATGGCTGGGGTTCGCTTCATCATCTCCGGTGGATTCCTATATCTGCTGCGCCGGACTTCCGGCGATCCGGCGCCGAAGCCGGTGGAATGGCGCAACGCAGCGATCATAGGGACCTTTCTTCTGGTGGGCGGCAATGGTGGAGTAGTCTGGGCCGAACAGTTCGTGCCATCGGCGCTGACCGCATTGCTGGTCGCAACCGTGCCTCTTTGGATGGTGCTCATGGACGCGCTTCGTCCGGGCGGCCAGCGGCCGAGGTTCATGGCAGCCAACGGCATAATTATCGGTTTTGGCGGCGTAATCTTGCTGATCGGCTCCAGCGCAAATCATGAAAGTCCCATCAACGCCTACGGCGCCGCGGCACTGGTGTTGGCCTCTCTTTTTTGGGCTACGGGTTCGCTTTACGGCCGGTACGCAGAATTGCCGCTATCTCCTTTGCTCGGCACAGGGATGGAAATGCTTTCAGGCGGCGTGGTCTTACTCATTTTGGCTTGCGCCCTGGGTGAATGGGGCGGATTCGATCACACTGCAGTTTCCCTTCGGTCGGCACTCGCCTTGATCTATTTGACGGTGATCGGTTCAGGTGCGTTTGTCGCTTATGTTTGGCTCTTGCGCGTCGCGCCGACGCCCCTGGTGGCGACCTATGCTTATGTCAATCCACTGGTGGCGGTTTTGCTTGGCTATTTTTGGGCCCACGAGCCGATAACGCCGCGAACTTTGTTCGCCGCGACACTGATCCTTGGTTCGGTGATGTTAGTGAGTACGCCGGGGCGTCCCGATGAGTCCGTCCGCCGCTAAAAAGTTGCCTGGGGAGTCGCGAAATGAAAACAAACTTCGGAAAACAAATTTACTAGCGCATCGAGCTGCAGGAAATTGACGCGGGAGATGAAACCCTTGCTTACGAGGCGATTGCCACTTCGCCCTGTTGATCTGGCCGCACACCACAGATTTCCGCGACCGCGTCCCGGTAAGCCAGCCAGCGTTCCAACGCCTCATGCATGGCCCTAACCACTGGGCCGCGGCGTGTCGGCGCAACGTGGGCGAGGATTCCTGCCCAAGCCGAGGCTCGGTGATGTGCCTCCACCTGCCGGTGTGCTTTGGTGAGACTTAGGTGTTGCACTGCCATTCCATAATATTTGACTAAGGGGTGTTCCTCCAGCGGCGGCGCAGACGCTGCCGGAAACGCTGGATCGATGGCCGAACGCTCGTCCTTCGTGCCTTCGACGAAGATGGTAACAATAGCGGCCCCGATCTCCCATCCGTAACGCTGGGTGGCATCATCCAGGAAATCGCGGTAATGCTTCGCAGCCGGCAATAGCTGGACATGCTCAAAACGGCTCAAGTCCATGTTCAAACCGCGCGCATATTCCAGAAAAAGCTCGGGATGGGGGCTACCCGCGACCAAACCGCCGGTCTCTTCTTCATACAAATTTTCCGCTAGACCCCGTCGAATCGCTGGGATCGGGCAGCGCACATAAGCCCTCCCAACCATTACAGGGAAATCCCGGACATAGGTCGCATACTCTTGTTCAAAGTGATAGTGCAACAAATCCTTCGCTACACGGCCCGAGGTAAATGCCGGCCACGCCCAATGATCCTTCCGTTCCATGATTCCCAGGAGTTGCTCGCGGAAACTCGACCGATCCATAGCCACCTCTTTCTCTCGGAGTGAACGAGCAACGCCCGTGCCATGAAATAAACTCTAAGATTTCCACGCCTTAGGGTCCAGCCCATCGGGCAGAGATGAGACGAGGTGCCAGAACTGACAATCGGACTGGCTTGAATACCTCAAATTATTCAGAGATCAGGGCAATAACTATAAACATTGCTGGTCGAGGGTTACACCGCAGGAGCGAAGTGATGAAGCCCGTTCAAAGTTCAAGGCTCCAGGCCCCGTCCCGAACGACAGTGAAGGATCTTTCTTCTCCGGAGAGATCCTTCTAAGCTCTGGATGCGGCGCGCACTTGAACATTGAACTCTCCAATCCGCATTGGAGAGTTCAAATTCGCGGTGGCGCCTTCGTCCGCATCGTTACGAATTCTTCCGCCGCCGTGGGATGAATGCCAATGGTAGCATCGAACTGCGCCTTGGTGGCGCCGCAGTTCATGGCCACCGCCAGCCCCTGTATGATTTCGCCGGCATCCGGCCCGACCATATGGCAGCCCAAGACTTTATCCGTTTGGGCATCCACGACGATTTTCATCATGATCTTGTCCTCGCGGCCGGTTAGGGTGTGTTTGAGCGGCCGGAAGTTTGTTTTGTAAACGTCGATACTTCTATGCCGTTCCCGTGCCTCAGCTTCAGTCAGGCCCACCGTAGCGACATTCGGGGTGCTGAAAACCGTCGATGGCACATTCACGTAGCTTGGCCTGGTGGGATTGTTATTAAACAACGTCTCGGCCACGGCGCGGCCCTCCGCGATCGCCAGCGGTGTCAGCATGAGCCGATCCGTGCAATCCCCGATAGCGTAGATATTATCGACGCTGGTTTTTAAATAGTCGTCCACGATTACGGCCCCGTTCTCTTTCGTCCGCACACCCACCTCCTCGAGACCCAACGCCTGTGTATTGGGATCCCGTCCGGTGGCATAGAAGACATGGTCAACATCGGCGGTTGTTCCTCCGGTCAGCGTGGCGCGTAACCCCGCGGTCAATTTTTCTATCCCTTCGACGCGGGTATTGAATCTTAAATCAATCCCCTGCTTTTTCATCTCCTCCGCCAGCGTTTCCCGACAGTCGTCATCGAAGCCGCGAAGAAATAACGGACCGCGATGGAGCAGCATGACCTTCGCGCCCAGACCATGAAAAATTCCGGCGAATTCGACGCCGACATAGCCACCGCCGACGATAATGACTTTTTCCGGCAATGAGGGAAGGTAAAAAGCTTCGTTGGACGTGATCGCGTGCTCAGCGCCTGGAATCTTAGGCACGATGGGCCAGCTTCCCACGGCGACGAGAATATAATTGGCAGTGATTTGCTTACCGTCAACGACAAGGGTATGGGGGTCAACAATTTCCGCGTGGCTGTCCATGATGGTGACCCCGGAATCACGCAGCAACTTTCGATATACATCGTTGAGTCGGCTGATCTCTTTGTTCTTGTTGGCGATCAACTTCGCCCAATCCACATGGCGCTCACCCACAGTCCAACCAAAAGCTGCGGCATCCTCAAAATCCGCGCCAAAATGAGAGGCGTACACGAGCAGCTTTTTCGGAATACAACCAACGTTAACACAGGTGCCTCCGAGATAACGCTCTTCCGCCACGGCAACCTTGGCCCCATAGGATGCAGACACCCGGCTTGCGCGCACACCGCCCGAGCCGGCGCCTATGGTAAAAAGATCATAATCGTATTGAGCCATGGTTCAGTCGCCTTTCTCCTACGAAGTTTTACGATCATAATCGGTGGCTCCTATTTGCACAATACAACTTGGACTGCCCTCGCTTCTGCCCAGTTCATCTCGCGTCTGTTTTTCGCCGGTAAATCGTACCTCCGAGTATTTCAGGACGTTACCGTCTCCTCCGGTTTGCCTGTCGTTTCGGCTCCGGTTGGACAATTCGTGGACACTTTTTTAGTGCCAGAAACCGGTGGTGCCCAGGATTCACAGTCCTGGCCGCAGTTGTAAACCGTTGCAACGAAAAGAGTTTTACCGGGCTTTGTCGAAGCGTTGTCCAGCTTGGAAGCCGGTTCGGAGCGGGCAAATGACCGTCAAACTGACTCCACGCGGGTTCGTCCGGTTGTTGCACGCGGCTCGACAACTGGACCAAGAGTTTCCGTGGCTTGGTCAGGCGACATGGCTCCTTAACTGCTGGACCGATTTTGCCGATGAATTTATTGAACTTCGTTACAGTAAATGGAGGTTTTTATGATTGGTGACAACATTCCAAGTTGGCACGACCTACAGCCCATCCGGCGCACACGGGCCGAAGTCTTTCGTGAATGGCTTTTCGTTACGGTTGGCGTTCTCGACTTTGCTCTTGTTGCTTACAACTTCGGCATTGGTGCAGCCTTCAAATGGCTGTTCATCTGTGCTTTGGTGTGGGCCTGGTTGGTCACTTGGGCCGGATTGGTAAACAAAGGCGCTAAGCAGACCCACAAAGACGTAGCGACCGGCATTGTGTTGATCGGAGCCGGACTGTTGCTGGGCATTGCGTTGGGGAATTTGCTCTCTCCAACGGCGACGAAAACGAATACCGGTTTCAGCACACGTGCTGTTAAAGGCAAATTGCAATGAAGGCCGTCCGCGTCCGCTACATATCCAACCGCCTATTGTTGCGCGTCGGCTCTGCCCTGCTGTTCGTCTTCTGCTGCGCTGCTCCTTCCTGGTCTATGGTAGTGCACGTCGAAGGAAACCAACTGATCGTCACCGCCCCTCTCTCAGGCTTCGAGGTGAACCAGTTTGGTGTTGCTCTCACCTCCAACGTAACGACTGTTGTTTTTTACAATTCTAGTGGCGAGGAGTTTGCCTCGCAAGGACGGTGGCACCACGGCGCGCCGACATTTCGACTCTCTGACGATGCATCGGCACACTGGGTTTGTCCCTGTCATTTCTCTAACCTGTAAAGTTACTGATTGTCTATTGTTTTGAGTATTCGCAATATCCACGTGACGTGGCACGGGAGTTGCCTCAATTGCTTCAAGTCAACGAAATCAAAAAAGGAGAGGAGGTGAAAAGTCATGAAAACACGAAATTTAATGCTGGCTGCCCT
>Ga0066395_10000965_pt1 | contig 10539 bp, 21 predicted proteins | sample PanSoiPlot1MoBio_FD_61218 | JGI IMG/M metagenome (GOLD analysis project Ga0066395, IMG submission 61218) | Tropical forest soil microbial communities from Panama analyzed to predict greenhouse gas emissions - Panama Soil Plot 1 MoBio | ecosystem: Environmental > Terrestrial > Soil > Tropical... | reverse complement strand
GACGTCGGTGCTTCGCCGCCGTAGTCGCGCAGGTTTTTCTCGCGCATCTCGCGCGACTCAATCAAGTCTTCAACTGTTTTGCCCATGTTCTGTGTCCTCGCTTTCTTCGCGCCCGCGCATTGCGGCGCGCTTCTCGTTTCTTTTCAGTTCATCTGTCACAACCTTTTCGACTGCTTCGCGCGTGAACGCGGGCAGCTCGACGTCCATCATCTCGAAGTAGTAGTAGATTCGGTCGACGATTCGTTTCGCGATTTTTTTCATCAGTGCTTCTTGTGCCCACCTTTCGCCGGATAGGTCAAGTGAAACGCGTCGCACTGCGCGCAGAAGTAACAACTGCGCGCGAGCTGCTTGCGCGGTTTGCCGTCGCGACGCTGACGCGTGAGGTGACGTCTGATCGCCGCCGTGTCCTTGAACGCTGTCTTCGTGCAGATGATCATGCGAGCCCGACCTGCTTCGCTTCACGGTACGCTTCACGCACCGCTTCGCAGTTGAACGCGACACGAGTCTCGACGCCCGCCCAACGACGCCCGGTCTTTTGCTCAGTGAAGATCGCGCCACCGTCTTTCTCCCACCACTGCACGAAGCGACGCGGCGGGTGCGGGTTCCAACGCTTGTGCACGTATTGTCGAAAGTGAATCTTGCGCTTCTTCTCGTTGCACTCGTGAAAGTCGCAGAGCGCGTTGATCTGCTCGCTCTTGCTCATCTCGTTGAACTCGTCCATCGTCACCTCGAACTCTGGTCTCATAGCTTGCTCGCTTTCTTTTCGCGATATTCTTGCAATCTGCGTCGAGATGCGTTCATCTCAGCTTCGATGCGATCGTCGTCGTGCGCGCTCGGCGCCGTGCGCGACATCGGACGCTCAGCGCGGTTCAACCAGTTGATGAAGCGACGTCGAGAAGCAGTCTTGTTGTTCGCTTTGCACCAGTTCAGCATCTTGCCGTGCTCGCGCACAACGTCGAGCCCGTTGTAGGTCTTGTCTTGAGCGAGTGATCTCAACCACTCATCATCACTGACGCTGGTCGCGCTTGCGCGCGACGATTTGCCCAATGTCTTGGTTATCTTTGCTTCTGCTTCTGCTTCTGCTTGCGTGACGTCACGTGACTGTTCGCCTCCGTCACGCGTGACACCGTCAACATCACGCCGTGACGAAACTGATGATGTTGACGATTGTTGACGTTTGCTGATGCCAGCTTTCTTGCGCGCACGATAACGTGCTTGGCGTTCTGCTGCCGTGTAGTCGCGATCGCGGTACTTGAAATAATTCAGAACGATGAAGCCGCCGTCAACACGAACGAGTCGTCGTCCGTCAAAGTCAGCAGTGCGCGACCCTGCTTCAGGGCTGCCGAGCTGTTCCATCGCATCGAGACCCGCTTCTTGATCGTCGATCATCGCGCGTCGAATAATCCCGACGCTCGCTGCGGGCACGAACCCGTACCAGCCGGGCGGGACTTTCCAGCCCGTCTTTTTCATCGAGCGAATCTCGATCTGCTCTTGCGCTTCAGCGAACTCTCGCGGCTCTGCCATCAAAAGCGCGGTCAGAAAAATCTCACGGCACATGCGCTCAAACCAGAGAGTCGAGTTCAAGATGTTCGTGTCGAGCTTGACGAAAGGCATCGCGCTGTCACGCTGTCACGCTGTGACATTGCAGTCAACAAAAAAATCAATTCGACATCTACAAAGTGTTCGCTGATACTGTTCGCTATATGACTAAAACATTGCAGAAAAATGGACAAAGCAAGATCGTCGCGCGACCGCTCACAACGCTCGTGCCACTGATCAAGGAAACACTCGCCGACGCATACGAAGCGGGTCTCGACTACTACATCAAGATCGGCGGCATGCTGCACGAAGCGAAAGCACAAGTTGAACTCGGGAAGTGGAAAAATTGGCTCGCGCAAAACTTCCACCTCTCAGCTTCAACGGCGAGCAATTACATGATGGCGTTCAACAAGCGACGATCTCGATCGTCGTTCAGAACAGCGTCTGAAGCGTGGCGGCCGAACGCAAGCGCGCATCATCAGCCCGCGTGGCAATCGACCGTCAAAGATCGCGTCGCGCAAGCGCGCAAGCAGTCACAGATTTTTGAGCGTGACGAACTCTCGCGCAAACAAGAAAGCGACGCGCTGCAGAAGCTCGCGCATCGTCTGATCGACATCGGCTACAAAGTGCTCAGCATCGAGCTGCACCCGGACAAGGGTGGTTCGCACGAAGCGATGTTGCGCTTGAACGAAGTGCGCACTCACCTGCGCTCAGCAGTGGAGGACTTATGAGCCTCGCGAAACAGCGCAGAAAAGAATTGAAGAACAGACAGCTCGCGAGAGTTGAAGCGAAGCTCGTCAAAGTCGCTGGGCGTCTGATCTCGAACAAAGTCGGGCGCTACCAGCACAAGATCACGCGCGACATGATCGAGCTGTCGCGTCACGGCAACGGCGTGACGACGATCAAAGCGATCGCGCTCGCGCAGTTCGGCTCAGCCCGTCGCGATCAGCAAGCATACGTGCGCAAGCGCAGCAGCGAAGTCGTCAACGAACTGCTGCGCAGCGGCGTGCTGTGTTACCCTGAGTTCGAGGTCGCGGGCTATCACCGACTCAAGGCGATCAAGTTCTATCTCGGCGACAGCGAAGACAAGATTCAATTGCCGCTCTACTTGAAGCGGATGCTCGATCGCAAACAGATCAGCGCGCACAAATATGATGGCTTGATCGAGCTGCAGAAACACATCGACGACAACAACGAAGAGAACTCACATGAAACACGAAACTGAACAAGAGATCATTCGACGCGCGATGTCGATCATGGGCTCGCGCAAAAGCGCGCGCAAGACGCGCGCGTGCCGAGCGAACGCGAAGCGTCCGCGCAAGCGCAAAAAGCACGTCTCGCGCAAGCGCGTCCCTTCGTAAAGTGCTCATTTTGAGCACTTTACAAGGCTGAAAAATAGTTGAAAAAAGATGTTGCAGCGATCTGTTCGCTATATTAGGATGTGTGCATGTCAAACACAACTCAATCAGTAACGGTTGCGGGCAATGCGCCGCGATTCACAGCAAATGAAATCAAAGTCTTGAAGGCGCTTCATGCGTCGATGCAAGGCAACGGCTTCGACTTCGGCTTCGTTGATGAAGCGACCAACGTCGAGGGCTTGAGCAAAGCATCAGCGGGCGCAGTGCTGCGCGAAGTGCGCAAGAAAGTGCGCATCACGACTTGGGACCCAGTCACGACTGACTCGGGCACTTACACGCAGATCACTGCGTCGTTGCCTGATGATGGCGTCGGCTACGAGTCACTGAAGAACTTTCACGTGTGGCTGCGTCTGATCGACAAAGCTGCGAAGTGATCAACTGTCTGCTCGCGCGCGTCGCGAGCAGCAAGATGAACACAACATCAGAAAGAACAGCAGTCATGGGCGTGAGCATTGCGTCACGCGATTATTCAGAGCTGGACAACTTCAGCGCGCGCTTCAACAGAGCGATCGACATCGTCGTTGCGATCGTTGATCGCTTCGTCATCACGCCGCTGATCGGAGGAGGTGAAGCGAGTGACTACTAAGAACAAGCGCGTGCACATCTCGAACCGCGTGCGCTTCGGCGTCTATTGGCGCAGAATCGGCACGACGCAGTGGTTCGGGCGCTCGAACTACGCGACTGAAGAAGCTGCGCTGCAGCACTTCATCGAGTTCGGCAAGCCCGACTCACTCGGCTTCGTGAGCATCGCTGCTGACGATTACGAAGTGATCATCGAGCGTCTTGAGATCAAAGCGACACAACTGAAGCACAAAATCATCAGAGCTTAGTGTTCGACAGTCTGCGCGTTCGTGAGAGCGCGCAGCATGATGAGCACAAAACCAAACGAAGTAATGGGCGAGAGCACAGCGTCTCGCAACGGCATTTACAACAATTACGAGAACGTGAAAAAACTGATCGCGCGAATCTGCGACAACAGATTGCCCGGGCTGCAGCTGTCGGTCGACCCGATGTGCGGCACGCTCGAAGTCAGCAAGCGCGGCAGCGGGTTCGCAATTCTCGCGACTCCGTTCTGGGAAGATGAACGAAAGCTGCCCGTGCAGATCATCACGGAAGCTGGCGATGACGTGCTTGCGTGCGATGTGCACGTCGCGTGGACGCAAGACATCGAGCGCGATGCGCAGCTCTGGGAGAACGCAATCAAACCGTTCGTGAGCTTCTACCTGCAGTGATCAACTGTCTGTGCTCGCACTGTCGAGCACAGCAAGATGAGCACAAAAAAGCAGAAGACAGCAGTAACGGGCGGGGGCACAGCGCCTCGCATGACAGTGAGTGAGCAGATTGAAGTCTCGATGCGCGCGCGTCTGCACGCGATCAAGACTGCGTGCGACCTCGTCGTCGCGAGCAGCACGAACGAAGGGCTCGTGAAGTTCGCGCTCTTGATCGCTGAGAAGACGGGCATCGTCGCTGAACCGCTTGAGATCATCGTCGCACGTCAATCATCAAGCAGCATGAGCGAACGCTTCGCGATCTACGCGAACGGCAAACTGATCGAGGGCGGCTTCTTCTCGCGCGCATACGCTGAAGCATGGGCGCAGAAGTACCGCGACGGCAAGTTCAGCATCCCGAAAGGTGGTGCGCGATGAACGACGACATCACAACGCGCGGCAAGACTGCGCATGATCGCGCGATCTGCTCGATCTGCGGGCGTCCTTACAAAGATCACGGACACAACGCGCAACCGATCAACAACGGGCGCTGCTGCGACACGTGCAACACGAACATCGTCGTGCCGCGTCGCATCGAGAACATGAAGCGCGCGAAGGAGGCACGATGAACATCGTCACGTTCAACGAACCGTTCGAGCACGCGATCGCTGCATGGACTGCCGGTCAGCCTGAGCTTCGAGCAGTTGCTGAAGTGTCGTCGCTGCCGTTCAAGAACTGGCAGACGTCACCGCTCTTCAACTACGCGACGCTGCGCGAGAAAGAGCAGAAGCTGATCAAGTCGATGCTTGAGTCTGACTTCAAGCTCGAAACGTGCCCGTGGCCGTTCGAGACGTTCAGGCTCTCAATGGTCGAGCGCGCGAACGAGAAGTGGGACGACCCGCTCTATCCTGGTCAGAAGTTCGGCGGCGGTCACTACCGCGCTGACTTCGTTGTCACCCGTCACAACGAGCACATCTACATGCTTGCGAACGTGATTCGACTCTTCGATGAAACGCCGCAGACGCTCGCGATCGCGCGCAAGCACGCACCGATGATCGTCTACATCGGCGACGTCTTCACGACGCTCGACAACCCTGATCAGTACCAATACAAGCACGCGATCTTCAGCGCCGGGCGCTGGTTCTTCGACATCGAGAGCACGACGCTCTTCACGATCGACTGCGGTCTGATGGACTCGCTCGCTGGCTTCATTCTCGATTCGATTGCACCGAACAATCGCGTCGCTGAAGTGCGCCCAGCAGTGAACGGGCACACGTCAGTCGAGTGGGTCAAAGCGCGCACGCACTACACGCTGATCACGCACGATCACCCGGCGAACTCGAAAGACGTCGCTGAGCGCGCGCGCGTCAATCAGGGCAGCGCTGACGAGCAGATGAAGCGCATGGCGCACGCGCGTCGCGCACACTTCAAGACGCTCAAGCATCCGCGCTACCGCTTCGCGCTGAACGAGCAGCGCTTCGCACATCTGCCGAAGGGCACGATCTTCGTCAAGCAAGCGTGGGTCGGACCCAAAGAATGGATGGACGAAGGCGGACGTCAAATCTACAAGATACTCGAACCGATCGACGAGTGAAAATCGACTGTGCATATCTTGCTGAACATGTTCAGCTGAACAGCACAAGATATGCACAGCTTTTTCTTGAAATAATGTTGCAGAGCGAACAGTTCGATGAGAGGATGGCAGCATGTCGAACACAACTCAAAACAACAACGAAGTCAGCGCGACGACTGAGCAAGATCGCGCAATCGCGCGTGCAGCAACGATCAACCACTGGAGCAAGCAGATCGCTGCGCGCACGAACTATCAGCAATACAAAATCTCACATCTTCAGCTGCAGAAACTTCTCGAAGTCGTGCACTGCGGCGGCGCGCGCACGCTCGAACACGTCGCGGGTCTCGTGAACACGAACCTCTTCATCGAGCGCATCGCGCAGAACACATTCAGAATCGAACTGCGCAACAACATCTAGTTCGTGATCAGCTGTCTGCGCACTCGCTGAGTGCGCAGCAAGATGAGCACAACAACACAAGCAGTCATGGGCGCGAGCACAGTGTCGCGCTTCGGCAACTCTTCAACAACGATGACCGCCAAGTTCGCAGGCACGTGCGTCGGCTGTCATCAGCGCATTCACGTCGGCGATCAGATCGAGTGGTCGCGCGGCGCTGGTGCGCGTCACGTGCACTGCCCTGAAGTCAGTGAGACGCAGAGCGACGCGATCGCGTTCATCAGCTCTGAGCGCACGCGCGAGCGCACGATCTCGATCAGCCCGGGCGTGTTTCGCAAAGACGGGCGCATCTATGTCGTCAAGCAGACGCGCAAAGACAGCGCGAACCCTGACGCACCGCGCCGTCTCTACGCGAAAGAGATCATCGAGAGCGCAAAGCGCATCACTGAAGACGGCGAGCAAGCTGACTTCGAGAGCGTGTATGCGCGCGGCGTCGTCTATGATCTCACTGAAGCTGATCGCTGGGACTGGGCAGACGCGAGCGCGTTCTTGACGAAGTATGCGCGCTGCATCGTCTGCAACGCGCACTTGAAAGCAGCGAAGAGCGTCGCGGGCGCGATCGGACCCGTCTGTGCGAAGTATTTCAAGCACAAGCACGCAGAAGCAGCGTAAATGTTCGACGACACTGTCGCTCGCGCAAGCGGGCGGCAGCACGATGAACATGAACAACAAAGCAGCAGCAGTGATGGGCGAGGGCATTGCGCCTCGCAGCAGCAAGCGACCAGCGATCGTGAGCGATGAGCATCTTCGCTTTCTCGACGCTCTGCGCGAGAGCGGCGCGACGAACATGTTCGGCGCGGGTCCGTATCTCGTCGAGCAGTTCAACGTCACGCGCTCTGAATCGCACACGATTCTCGGCTACTGGATGAAGAGCTTCGGAAAGGAGACGCGATGACGAACGAACAAATCGAAGAAGCATCACGTCAGCACTTCTATTGGTTCGCGAAAGCGGTCACTGCGCTCGACAAGATGCGCGTGCTCGCGCTCGACATGACGCAGCAGCACACTGACGCGTTCGCGAAAGCACAGCAAGAGTTCAAAGAAGCGAGCGGGCGCTGCAAGGTCGAGTTCGAGATCATGCAGAAAGGCATGATCGCGCAGATCGAGCAGCAGCTCGCGAAAGATGATCCGATTCAGCGCTTGCTTGACGGCGGCGGCGAAGGCGGCTCGACCGATTGTCTGTTCGACGACGAGAGCAACGATGAAGAAGTTTCCTAATGCGAGCGAAGCGTTCAAAGCCCTTAACGCTGGTCTTGGACTATCGCGTCCCGTCACTCAATCGAGTGCTCAAGCGTCACTGGGCGATCGTGCATCGCGAAAAGCGTCGCGTGCTGCTCGCACTCGGCTCAGCTATTGCGCGAGCCTTGTGCGACCGCTCGACCCCGACAACTTGGCTGGCTCGACTAAATACTGCACAGACGCGCTTGTGCGCAGCGGTCTGCTTCATGGGGATTCGCCAGAGCAGATCGAGATCGTCTGGTCGCAGAAAAAGGTCGCTCACTTTGATGAGGAAAAGCTCACTATCACAATTTCAGGCTGCGCAGACATCGCAGCTGAAGTCGGAGCAGCGGCAACCGATGAAAGCGCCGCAGAACAAAGCAAACAGAAAGAAAAAATAACATGATCAAAGGAATCACTCTGCCAGCGCTTGCTGAGCAGATCAAACGAGAACACGGCGAGAAGAAAGACTTCATCGCGCCGACGACGCAGCTGCGCTACGAAGCGAAAGGCGAGCGCGGCTCGATCGGCTTCGCGATGAACGACAACGACTGGGTCGAGACCGAACCGACCGAGCATTGTCTCGCGCAAATATGTCAGCGATCAGGAATTCCCAAGCCCTACGCCGACAGAATGCGCGGAGACAACCTCGAATTGCTCGCTCACAACGTTAATTGGTGGTGGCAGCACAAGTCAGAGAAGCGCATGTTGCGCACGCTTGTCAATGGCGAGCATCGCGCACGCGCGTTCGTGAGCGAGCGCTATCGCCCGCTCGACAACTACGATCTCGCTGAGGTCGTGCTTCCGCGTCTCGCGAAAGCTGGGTGTGAAGTGCTCTCGTGTCAGATCACAGAGACGAGACTCTACATTCAAGCAGCGACGCCGAAGATGCAGCTCGACTTGAACAAGCTCAAGACGAGCGGCAAAAAGCTGAGCGAGATCGACCCAGTGCAAGCGGGCGCAGTCATCTCGAACAGCGAAGTCGGGCAGGGTTCGATCCGCGTCGAAGAGATGCTCTATCGTCTGAGCTGCTTCAACGGCATGATCACAAGTCACGGCACGAAGCGCTACCACGTTGGCAAAGGGCGCAGCGAGTTCGCTGAGCTTGATCAGGCTGCTCAGTATTTCACTGACGCGACTCGACAGCTCGACGACAAAGCGTTCTGGGCGAAAGTGCGCGACGTTGTTGACTCGATCTTCGATCTCGGGCGATTCACGTCGCTCGCGCAGAAGTTCGCTGACACAGCATCGCTGAAGCTCGAAAGCGCGACTGACGCAGTCGAGACGGTCACTGAGCGCTTTCAGCTCACTGATCGCGAGAGCAAGGGCGTGCTCGATCACTTGATCGCAGACGGCGACAGCTCGCTCTTCGGTCTCGTGAACGCAGTCACGCGCACAGCAGAAGACGTTGAAAACTACGACCGGGCGATCGAACTTGAGCGCATGGGAGGTGCAATCATCGAACTGCCTGCTAACGTATGGAATTGAATTTGCTAGACTGAGTTGTGTTCTTATGATGACGACTTCTGAAAGATGCAAGCGGTGGCGACAACGCCATCCTGAACGCGCAAGAGCAGCGTGCCAAAAATGGCGTGTTGCGAATCCTGAGAAGCACCGAGCGCAGACGTCGCTCAACAGACGGATTCAACGCGGGAAATTAACGCGTCAACCTTGTTCGATCTGCGGTGTGTTGAACACGCACGCGCATCATTCAGATTACTCGAAACGCTGGGAAGTGACTTGGCTTTGTCCGTTGCATCATAAGATGAAACATCGAGAACAGTTTGCGGACTGAGTTGTGTTCATCCGCACCGTCCATCGCCTTTCGGGGTGGTGGACGGAAGGATGAACAAAGCAAAACACAACAATGAAGGCGACAGCCTGAGAAAGGGTAGAGCACAATGATCAGAACTCTTGAACACAAAGACATCGAAGCACTCGCGCACGGCGAGTCGATTCCGCGCTTCGTCGCGAAGATCAGAAAAGTCTGGGAGCAAAAGAGCGGCGAGAGCGAATACGGCACGTGGCATCTGCAGAACATGAACGTGCTGATGAAAGACGCTGACGACGAACTCGTCGTCTGCTGGACGGGCGAAGACCCGTTTGACGAGACGTGGCAGAAGAAATATGTCGCGTTCGAGTGCGGCACGAACAAGCAAGGCAAGCTCGTCGGCGTCGTGCGCGACATTCGCACGTCGCGAGACGGCAAGGTCTACAAGGGCGTGAAACTCACGCCCGCGTGCACGATCAGAAAGCTCGAACAGCAAGACGAGCTGCTGAAGGACGCTGCGCCAGCAGCTAAGCAGACGTCAGAAGCGTCGCCAAACGCTCAAGGATCGTCGCCAGACCGTTCTGAGAGCGATAAGATCGACGACTACGCGAAGCACGCTGGTCGCATCTTTGCGCGCGCTTGGGACGAAGCTGGCAGCTCGATGTCGATCATCTTGTTCGAGAAGTCGAACGAAGAAGGTTTGACCGTCGTCGAGAAGCTCGATCTGCAGCTGCGCATCGCGCAGAACATCGCGATCGAGATCAACAAGATCATCAGAAAGGAGCGCTTCTAAAATGGCATCGAAGTTCTTTCCAAGCGGCGGGGGCATTCGACGCGACCCAAGCTACCTTTCGCACGAAGTATATCGTGCGCTTTGGGTCTTGGCGCGTGCGCGCACGAGCAAGTCGAAAGATCACATCACGACAGCTGACGAGATGGCTGACTTGCTCTTGCGCCAAGTCATCAGCGAGAAATATCCGCAGCTCTTCGAGCATCAGAAGAAGATCGACGAGCTTGAGAAGAAACTGATTGGAACGATTCCCGATGAAGATTCAGACAGTCAGTGACCTATTGTTCTACGTGAATCACGATCGACAACAGCTGATCGCGCGCACGACTCGTCGTCGTCAGCTGATCATCGCAGTGATCGCGCTTGCGTTGAGCGCAGCGCTCGTCGCGTTCGGTCAGACGGTCGAGATTTACACCGAGAAGGGCGTGCTCACGAACAAGCCCGCAGAAGTCAAAACACCGACGCCGACGCCGACAGCCAGCCCGCTCCCGAAGTTCTCGATGGCGGAATGGGCAGCCAAGCTCGCCGCGGAGGACGAGGCGAGGAAGGCGTGGCGCGAGCCGACGCC
>Ga0066395_10000964_pt1 | contig 10545 bp, 9 predicted proteins | sample PanSoiPlot1MoBio_FD_61218 | JGI IMG/M metagenome (GOLD analysis project Ga0066395, IMG submission 61218) | Tropical forest soil microbial communities from Panama analyzed to predict greenhouse gas emissions - Panama Soil Plot 1 MoBio | ecosystem: Environmental > Terrestrial > Soil > Tropical... | reverse complement strand
TCAAGAGCGAGAGCAGAAAGCGCGCTGATGGTTCCGGAATGGTTGCACCGTTAGCGTAGGCGTGGCTAGTTCGAATCGAGACTCCCAGAAGCTTGGCCGCTTTGCCCTGGGTCAAACCCAATTGCTTTAATAAATCGCGATATTGCAGAGCGTTCATCTTTGAGCTCCTCGATTATTTCGAGCCCTGCTTGGCTTTCGGCCTCGATCTTGAATGCGCGCTTTGCTTTCATCTCTTTCGTATCACGGCCGCGGCGTTCTCTGTTCGGATTCTTTCGCTGATGAATGCACATGTCGGAACAATAGAACAGCCTACGGCCGGTGTCCCGAAAACACGTGATGCAGACATGCGGGTAGGCGCGAGTATAACCGCGCTCGCGAAATCTATGATAGCTGCTGCGTGACCAGCGCAGTCGTTGCTTTCGAAAACTGGGACCGTTCATATAATGACGAGAGCGATGGCTCCTGCTGCAGCCTTCATTGCAAAATTTTGTCCGTCGCGAGCTTCGCGGGATGACCTCTTTGCAGTGAGCGCAAAACTTGATCGGGTTGATGAAATCCAAGTAGGGCTGAATGATTTGCCGAGCAGCTTTTTGTTGAAGCCAGGCTGCATGCTTTTTTGCTGTGTCGCGTTCTCTGCGCTGTTCAACAGTTAGCCGCGGGCGCGGAGGCGGCTTAGGCGGGCGGCATTCGGCGCTGCAATAGGAGTTGCCCAGACCGGTGAATTCGCGACCACACTTTTTGCAGACCTTTACGATAAGCGGAGTTGCATGGCCAAGATCGATCGCGCGCTGTTTGCGGCAACGGTCAGAGCAGATTTCCACGCAGATGCCATAACGGTCTTGTAGAATCGGAGTTTTGCATGCGAGGCAACGTAAATATCTCGGCTCTGCCGACCATGCCAACTTCTTGCGCTCCGCTCTCCGCGCGAGTTTCCGTTTTTCTTTCTGGCGGCGCCGCTGCCGCTGAGCTTCGACGCTGTGGGCCGGTGAACAAGTAAAACGGTGCCCTTTTCCTTCAAAAAGAGCACCGCAGACGATGCAGTTGCGTTGTGAAAGCATGACTCAATGCGTCGACGCCCAGATTTCTCCGACCTGCGCCTCGGTGAGCGCTTGACCGACTTGCTTCTTTGCCGGGACGCGGTCGGCGAGCGCGAGATACCAGCCGCCGAATTTCTTGCAGTCAGCTCCGGTGCAATGCCGCAGTTGCTTTCCGTTGGGGCACACTAGGCTTAGGAACATGAGGCTTGCTCTGACCTGTTCCTTGATGCCTTCGACTTCGGCGTGGAGCGCTTCACGCGCGGCCTTGCTGCGCTTCCTGCTGGGAGCGCGGCCGGTCAATGCATGGATGTTGTTGTCGAGCCAGTATTCGATGCACGCGCGAAGCTCGCCCTTCTCGCTGCGGTCCTTTTTGATCTCTTCCCAGAATTCTTCTCGCCAGACTTTTTCCTCGGCATGGTCGTTATCGCTGATGATCTTGATGAGTCGCTTGCGCGGGTTGGCTTCGCGCCAGGTGGCGCGCTTAGCGCCGCGGATGCCTTCGTCGACATGGGTCATTTGCGCTGTCTCCAATTGGTGGGGGACAGAGTACGCAATGACTGCGTGCTAGGTCAATGAGCGGATCGCGATCGACCTGCGTTTGGTGCGGCGGCTATGGCCGGCTCTGGAGCAACGACGCGCCGCGGCAGCGAACGGACTTGAACGGGAAGATCGTTTTCCTGCATCCGCAGTGCGACTACTGGTACGACCAGGCGCATCCGCTCATGGCCACATTAAGCGCCCAGCAAGCATCCCGGCGAGCAGGCTCGCAAGCACGATGACGGCGACGAGTTCGTTGCTCATTTTGGAAGGGTCCCGGCGGAGGAATCACGATTTAGACATAAACTAGACACCGCCGCAATGGCGGTCGCGGGCGCTAGCCCGCTGGGGCGCTCCGGTCCTCCCACGCCGCAAGCAGCGGGGCGCCCCTCCGGAATTCGAGGAGAAGATCATGACCATCACCGATTGGTCGGAGCGCGTGCCGTGGCCGCGCGCATCGCAAACGCAGGTCGTCGGAACGCCAGCGAAAAAGCGCAGCGAGCCGCCGCTAGACGGCGAGCCTGGCAATGCCTTCATTCGCTTGATCACCGCCAAAGTGCTCGCGCGTCTCGAGCGCGTGCCGGTCGCGGAGGTGGTCAATCGGCTGTGGCCGACGGATATGGTTCTGCGCGCGGCGTCGGCGCCGGCGACGACCACGACGACGGGCTGGGCAAAGGAGCTTGTCCGTACGATCGTACGCGCGCCGCTCGAAGCGCTCGGTCCGGTGAGCGCGGGGGTGCAAATCCTGCAGAAAGGCCTCGTGCTCGGCTGGGATGGCGCGGGCCAAATTTCAGCGCCCGGATTTGTGGCTTCGGGAGCCAACGCATCGTTCGTGGCGGAAGGCGCGCCGATTCCGGTGCGCCAGCTCGCGGTTGGTCCGGTGCTGCTGGCCCCGACCAAGCTCGCCACGATCGCGGTCTTGACCCGCGAGATGATCGAAAGCGGCAACGCCGAAGCGCTGATCAGCGATGCCCTGGTCCGCGCTTGCGGCCTGGCGCTTGACGGGGCTCTTTTCGGAAGCGGTGCCGCAACCGCCGCGCAGCCGGCAGGGCTGCGCAACGGAATCGCCGCCTTGACTGCGTCGGCCAGCACCGATGCGTTCGGCGCGGTGTTCGAAGACATCACGGCGCTGATCAACGCGATCGCGGCGGTCGCCGGCCCCGGCCCTTATGTCCTGATTTGCAGCCCTGGCCGTGCCGTGATGATACGTTCGCGGTTGCCGCAGGACTACGCCCAAGTCGGCCTTTCGGTTTACGCCTCGAACGCCATCGGCTCGGTTGGCAACGACCTCGTCGCCATCGCGCCTGCGGCCCTGGTCTCCGCATTATCGACCGACCCGGACGTCGAGACTGCAGAAGCCGGCTCGCTGGTCATGGACACGGTGCCGCCCGCGGATCCGCAAACCGGCGGCACGCACAAGTCGCTCTTCCAGACCGAAACGATCGCCATCAAAGTGAGATGGCCCATCACCTGGGCGCTGCGCAACGCGGCGGGCGTGGCATGGCTCACTCCAACGTGGAAGTAATGGAAAAACCGCAAACCATTTTCGCTGGATTCGGCGACATCGAACAAATGCTGCCGGTGATCACGCACGAGCTCACCGACTACGGCTGGCGCGGGCTCACTGGCGACGGCGAAGTGCTCGAGGTCAAAAGCGCGAACGGCCACAAGGTCGACGTGCCGGATGACGTGACCGTCGCATTCCGCGGCAAAGCGATCGGCGTGCGCTCCGTGCACAAGCCGCCCAAGGCGATCGACATCGGCGAATATCTCGATTGGTTCAATCAAGCGGTGACGGACTACAAGCGTGGCAATCTCTCATTGGCATTGCTGCATTCCGACGCCGCGATCGCGCTCGCTCCCACGCTGCGCGCGCGTTTCAATCGGGCCATGATCAACCTGGCAGCCGGGGAATGGCGCGGTGGCTTCCACGAGTATCTCGACCTCGAGGAGCACGCGCCATTCATCCGGCCGCAAGTCAAGCAAGCGCTCGAGGCGGGACACAAGCTTTGGCGCGGCGAGAACCTCGAGGGCAAACGCCTCCTGGTTATTCACGCGCACGGCTTTGGCGATACGATTCAGTGCTTGCGCTATATCCCGCGGCTCAAGGCGATGGGCGCCGAGGTCGTCGTTGATGTGCCGGAAGAGCTCGATCGGTTGATGGATGAGGACATACGCTCGGATGATGAGTTCGACTATTTCATTCCATTCCTGCATCTGCTCGGACGCCTGCGGGTCGAGCCGAACGAACCGGTCGATCCGCCCTATCTCACGATCGATCCGCGGCTGATCGACAGATGGCGCGCGCGCATCACTAGCGAGCGCAAGCGCATCGGCATCGCCTGGTCGGTTGGCAAGCCGAGCGCCGGTGACTATCCGCGCACGATCGATTTTGATGAGCTCGTCGCCGCTCTCGATCCAAAAGCCGAGCTCTACAGCGTGCAGACGCAGCGGCCGCCTGATAATTGGGATCACGACGTGAAGTGTTTTGACTTTGAAGACTTCGCTGACTGCGCCGCGCTGATGACATGCATGGACGAAGTCATTTCCGTCGATACCGCGGCGGTTCACCTCGCCGGCGCGATCGGGCATCCCAACGTCAAGCTGCTCCTGAGCAAGTGGGCGAGCTGGCGCTGGGTCAAGAATTGGTACGGCAACGTGAGGATCTGCCGGCAAACTAGCGACGGCGATTGGTCGAGCGCGCTGATGCAATGCTAGCGCTTCTGCCCCGCGGCGTTATCGAGCCCGCGCGTATTCGAGCGTTTCCAAACAAGTATCTCGGCGACGTCGAGACCGCGATCCTGGTGTCGCTGGTCAAAAGTGTAAATCCAAAGGTGATGATCGAAATCGGCGTGCAGGAAGGTCGCACTGCTAAGATCATTTTAGACAATGTCGAAGGATTGCAACGTTACATCGGCATAGACGTTTTGCCTGATCATGAACCAACCCTTGAATGCCAACGATCCGAGATCCCCAGAACCGCCGGGATCTACGCCGCACCCGACGAACGTTTCTGGCTACTCGTTTGCGAAGGCGGGTCCACTCGGCTTGGACCCCAAGACTTGGAACCGGCGGACTGTTGTTTCATCGATGGAGACCACTCGCGGGCGGCTGTTGAACACGACAGCTTTTTATCCCGCGCGCTTGTCCGTCCGGGCGGTATCGTGATTTGGCACGACGCCGGCAACGAAGCAGTTGAGGTGACACCGGTGCTCGAGCAGCTCAGCAACCAGGGCTGGCCAATCACCGCGATCGAGGGCTCGTGGCTGGCCTACATGCGGGTGTGATGCCTAGGAGTTGGAGCGAGCCCAAGAAGTGCGCGCGATGCGGCAAGCGCTTTGAGGCGTTCCATACCCGCTCGCGCTATTGCTCGTCCTCATGTCGACAGCTCGCCTACCGCGAGCGCAAGGGCAAGACGAGGGCGGTCCGTGGAGCGTAGTATTTGGCTCGAGCTCGCCGCGCCGCTGCCGGCATTCGATGACCTGGTAAGAAGCTATCTGAATGGCCATATTAGGACCGATGGCACAGGACCCGAACACGAATATCGAGACGCCCGAGGAGCGGGAGCGGCTATTGAGCCGCTACAAGGGCGCGGATCGCGAGCTGATCGAGGACGCGGTGGCGAATCATCCTGGCCTCACGGTGGCCGAAGCGATCGAGATGCTGGACGCCTTCGGCGGCCTGTAGTTCGCCAGCCCGGCCATGACGTTTCCGACGAGCCTCGCGATCCCGAAGGCAAATGGACCGAAGGCGGCGGCGGTGAAGCCGGCACTTTTCGCGAGCAGAGCTCTCGCGATGCCAAAGATTTTCACGAAGCAATTTCGGCTGCGAAGACCGGCAAGTTTGCCGCGGCGGTGCATGTCTACAAGCCGGGCGAATATGCCGGCATGCGTACCTTCCTCGCGAAGGATGGCAAGTCTGGCTTCGCGATCAAAGGCGACGACATTGTCTCGCTGTTCAAACATCCGAGCTCGACCGCCAAGCACGTAGCGGACGCTGCACTCAAGCAGGCGGTCGCGAACGGCGGTCGCCGTCTCGATGCCTTCGATACGGTCTTGCCGGACGCATATGCGAAGAGCGGTTTTCGTGCCGTCGCGCGGCTCAAATGGGATGACAAGCACGCGCCGGCCGGTTGGGACAAGGAGACCTTCAAAAAATTCAACAAGGGCGAGCCCGACGTCGTGTTCATGGTGCACGACGAGCGCGCCGGAAAATATAAGAAAGGCGACGGCGTTCGCGTCAAGAGTTACGACGAAGGTAAGGCCGAGCAGGACAAGGCGCTCGCCAGAATTCACGCGCATCCCGGCGCCGGCTACACGAAAGGCTCATGGGTCGATCAGAAAGGCGTCATCCATACCGACAGCGTGCATGACGCTGCCCTCGCACTATTCCAAAACAAAAAAGTCGAGCTCCATCAGCTCAAACAAGTTTCGACGCTGATCCACGAGCTCGGCGCGCAAGCCAAGAGCTGGCAGCAGCAAGGTAAAGAAGCGCCGGTTTTCAATCTTTGTAATGTCAGCGTCGAAGGCACGAATCTATTTTGCGCAGAGAGCAAAGGCATCCCGCGCGTTGAGATGCCGGTCATTCCGGCGAAGCGAACGAAGGATTTCATCAAATATTTGCGGAATGAAGGTTACGACGTTGAAAAGGATACCGAGCGCGCCGATCACCTGCGCGCGACGCAAAGCGAAATCAGCGGCGCCAAAGTCGCCGCTTCGATGGATCGGATCGAGAAGGAAGGATTCTACAAGCGTCTGGTCGTCTCGCGCGATGATTACATTCTTGACGGCCATCACACTTGGGCCGGCGAGATTGGCCTCGAGGCGAAGAAAGGCACGCTCGGCGACGAGAAGACAGTCAAGATTGCCCGTGTCGATATTTCGATCACAAAGCTGATCGCAGAGGCCGATAAGTGGATGAAAGCCGAAGGTCTCGCCAAGAAGCCGGCGAGCGAGGCGGCCAAGACCCTCGGCGAGGTGATCCGTGAATGGTTCGAACGGCAGCCCGGTCATGATGTTTCTGACGAGCCGCGCGACCCTGGAGGTAAATGGACCGAGGCCGGCGGCGGTGGTGCGGGCGCCGCTGAACATGAACGCCCGACCGCGACCGGCAAAGATGTCTCTAAGGCTACGCTTGAAAGGATCAATCGCGCCATTGACGCAATTCCTGCCGCTCACGCTGCGCAGATCAAAGACGTGCCGATTAAGGCGGTCGCGACTAATGACGATATCGAAATGATGGGACTCGGCGACGTAAGAATGGCTGGCTTGTTTCGTTCGCAGGGACCAAACGCCATCGATATTCAAATTCCAGAAAAGATCACGGTTATCGCCCGCGGAGTAACGGCCGGCTATGCTCCGCTCAAATCGATCGAGAAATCTACCGTACACGAGATGGGCCACGCTCTCGATCATGCGAACGGTTGGAAGTTTTCGCCGAGAATCATGGCTGACATTCGCAAAGGCGCAAGGCGCTTGACGAGGGACGAGCGCACGCACGCTGCTTATTTCACCGGAAGCGATCGCGAGGGCTTTGCCGAGACTTATGCGCTCGTCCACGCCCCGAAGGCCGAAGGCGAAACATTTTTTGGTGGTCTGTCTCGTGCACGCGCCGAGCAAGCTTTCCCTGAAGCGATCAAGCGGATAAAGGCGCTCGGATGAACCAACTGCCAAGCGATGGCTGGATGGTCACGAACGAGGGGCACGTTTATTGGCTAGTCAACGGATCTGCGCACGAAGTCGATCCAGGCGGCACGCCGCTCGTGGAGCTCAAGCCGGGCTTCTACGACCAACGCCTTTCGAAAGCTTACGAGCTCCGCCAAGCGGGTCACGACGTCTCCGACGAGCCGCGCGACGAGAGTGGACGCTGGACCGAAGGCGGCGGTGGAGGAGGCGGCGACGCTGACATGCGCCTGGTCGGCACCGGCCAGAACCGCGAGCGGACGGAAAAGTGGATCGAGGATCTGAAAAATCAAATCGACGCTCTGCCAAAAGAGCAAATGGGCGGCGAGAAAGACGGTCAATTAAATGGAATGAAGACGGCGCTCGAGCTCTACCTCAATTCGCCGGCAAAGTTGCGTGGAGCTGGTGAGCGCTCGCTGCACGAGATTCATGACGGCAACGGCAAACTGCTCTCAGCCGTGTTCACGCAATTTAATCCTGAGGCCAACGTCTCGAGCATCGAGTCCATGGGCGGCCTCGAGCACAAGTCGCTCGTCAATGCCCTGCAGCACATGATCACGCATGAGGAGAAGGACAACCGCGCCGAGCGGATCGAGATGACCGTCTTTGATGATGATTCGACGCGGATGGCGGCGCTCAAGGAAGTAGGGTTTCAGGCCGATCCTGGTGCCAGTGGCCACGGTGTCTCGCTCATGATCCGCGGCAAGGCGACGACAGATGCCGAGAAGGCGCGCGCCGAGCGGCAGACTGCAGAACATCACAACCAAATTCTTGGCGCAGCTCAGGCGAGTGCGAGGCTTCTCGGATACGATTCGAGTCTCGTCAGGGCATCTACTGAGGATCATACGTTCACGCTCACGGGGACAGTGCGCCATGCTGCCGGTCTTGCGCACTTGGCAACCGGCGTGATCACGGTCTATCCGGAACGGATTTATAGCGCCGACGGCGCCGTTAGCGTTACTGCGCACGAAGTCGCGCATCAGAAATATCAGACCGTGCTCAACGCGGTGCAGAAAGAACGCGAAGCGCTATGGAAGGCTGATTTGCAAGCATCGAAGGAAGGCGGAGAGGCGGCAGCGCTGACGCATCCTAACGGCACGATCAAGGAACCATATCGCGGTCAGTTTCCGCTCGTCGCTCGTTTCGAAAAGCACGAGCAAAGTCTCGACAAGCGGATCGAGAGCGATGGCATCACGGACTACAGCAAAGATTATTGGAAGGAAGCCGAGCCGCCAAACCGAAATATGACCACGGTCAGATCCGCTTCGCATGAAACGATCGCCGAGATCGCGCGCCGTGCGACCGAGACCGGCAAGATCGAAGGTTCGCCCGCTTGGCGTTCCTACTACAAAGACATCATGAAAACTTACGACGAGCTCAAGGCCGCAGAGAAGAAAGCAGCAGCATGATCGAGCACACCACCGTCGAAGGCAAGCCGGCAACGGTTGCCTACGTCGACGACAAATTCAATCCAGTCGACAAGGACAAGGCCACGCTGATCAAAGTCCGATGGGACGATGGTGAGCAAATGATCTTGGCCGGTCCTGCAGCTAGCGAGCGCGAGCAAACTCGCCGAAATACTTCCGGGCAGCGGTGACGTAAGCGGCATGTGCCTCTTGGGCGGTGTCGAAATAGCCGAGATAAATCGTTTGGTAGTTGACGCGGATTTGAGCCATGTATCGCTGATTTCTTTTCTGCCAAGTCACGCCTTTGAGCGATACATATTTTTTCTTTCGACCGCCGGGGCCATTCGCGTGATTCTGTGAATGGGTCGCGAGACGAAGATTGCTCCAACGATTGTCATCTGGTTCGCAATTGATGTGGTCAACGACATTAGGCGGCCACTTGCCAGTCATCCAAAATACAGCGAGCGCGCCAGCTCCAAAAAAATCCTGATCAATCGTGATTTGCCGATAACCAAGTGTTGTGAGCGTTCCGGCAGTTGCTCCTTTTCGCATGAAGCGACCGCGTCCGTTGACGCGCCAAGTGAAGATACCCGTCGCCGGATCGTAGTCGAGCAGTTCCCGCAATCGAACGTGGGAGAGAGACATGCCAATTCGTCCGCCAGGTAAAGACGAAAGTCAATCGGCCTTCATGAGTCGCTGCATGCACGAGTTAGCTACGAGCGAGACCGATCGCCCGCAAGACCAAATGATCGCAATCTGTCTCGACACGTGGCGCGAGGCACACCCTGGCGCGGCGAAGCCGAAGGGCGAGGCTGCAGCCGAGGTCGCGCGCTTGATTGCGAAGTGGCGCGAGATTTTGAAAGCCGGCGCGCCGTCTCCGTCGAAGGGCGAAGACTACGATGGCTTCATGACTCGCTGCAAAAAAGAAACCGACGAGCACGCTTGCGAGACGGCTTGGAACGAGTGGGTGCGCTCGCAAGAGGCGCATCCTGGCCATTGGGATCCACACTCCGAGCATTCGTTTAAGCAAAAAGCCAAAGACGACGACAAAGATAAGCAGCCTTATGGCGACGTCGAGTATGCCGATCCGGGCTACCAGAAAGACGGTCAGAAGAGATATCCGATCGACACCGAAGAGCACATTCGCGCGGCCTGGAATTACATCAACAAGGAAGAAAATCAAGCGCCCTATACCGCCGATCAAGTCAGCAAGATCAAAGCGCGCATCATCGCCGCATGGAAAAAGAAGATCGACGCTGCAGGGCCGCCGTCGGCCGAGAAAGCATTCGTGACGCGAGCAAAAGTTGGCGATGGCGAAGACAATGGATGTCCCGAGCCCGAGGATGACGAGACGCACGAAGACTACATGGATAGGTGCAGCGAGGATAATGATGAGGACGAATGCCAATTGAAATGGGAGGAGTCGCGCGGCCTCATGTCCGGCCTCGTGATGAAGACGCATTCGTCGGAAGTCGACGGCATGGACTTTATTTTGAGTGACGACACGCCGGATCGGATGGGTGATATTATCAACGCCGATGCTTGGGACATCAAATCGTTTGCCCGCAACCCCATCGCTTTGTTCAACCACAATCCTTCGTTCCCCGTAGGCCGTTGGCAAGACTTAAAGGTCGACAAAGGGGCTTTGCGCGGCAAGCTCATTATGGCGCCTGCGGGGACATCAAGCCGTATCGATGAAATCAGAAAGCTAATTGAGGCCGGCATTCTAAGAGCCGTTTCAGTTGGCTTCCGAGATATCGAAAGCGTACCGCTCGACAGGAAAAACCCTTTCAGCGGTAAGCGATTCCTTAAAGCCGAGCTCGTCGAGACCTCATTGGTTTCCGTGCCGGCTAACCCGAATGCGCTAGCGGTTACCAAATCGCT
>Ga0066395_10000962_pt1 | contig 10554 bp, 6 predicted proteins | sample PanSoiPlot1MoBio_FD_61218 | JGI IMG/M metagenome (GOLD analysis project Ga0066395, IMG submission 61218) | Tropical forest soil microbial communities from Panama analyzed to predict greenhouse gas emissions - Panama Soil Plot 1 MoBio | ecosystem: Environmental > Terrestrial > Soil > Tropical... | reverse complement strand
GGTACAATCTGTCATTCTGCCCTGCAGCGCGTTATGAATCGCAACATCGTCGAAATGTCAAAAAGGGGCGCGTCGAGCTGTTTGCCGGTGGAATGGGAATCTCCAAGAAGGAGATCAACGCCGCGGGCGTGCAGCCGCGAGTCGACTTCAGCGACGTGAGCAAGCATGCGGCGGACGCATTCTTCGCTGAGCAGGGTCTCGATGGTCAGCAGCCAATTATTGCCGTCCAGCCTTTTACTCGCGACACCTACAAGGATTATCCGCGCATGGACGCGCTGATCGCAAAGCTGGCGGAGAGGTACAAGGTTGTTGTCTTTCATCACGTAGCTTTGCCGCTGCCATCGCACCCGAATATTGTTCCCGCATTCGGCCAGCCCGTGGGTAATGCGTTCGCGACATTTGCAAGATGCAGTCTGGCCGTGTGTGCGGATTCGTCGTTTTTTCACGTTGCGGCTGCGCTCGACATGCCAACAGTGGCTCTTTTCGGGCCGACGGATGGTGCAGTCCGCAGCAAGCACCACCGAAAAGCCCACATCGTCTCGTTGACGCACACCTTCAAGTGCATGCCGTGCTGGCGGAGCGAGGACACATCGTGCCAACTCACTGGCACGATGCAGAGCGCTTGCATGATGGCGATCGATGAGAACGACGTTATCGGCCTCGTCGATCGCTTGTTGGCAGAGATCACTTCGACAGAGCGGACGGACAGCCCATGCACGGGCAGTCACGTAGTCGCCCTTTCGGCAACGCCAACGTGAAGGGCTTGTTCCAAAATTTTGGACAACGTATTCCAAACGGGGTTGCAATGTGTCGCGGTGCAAGTTTAATGACTACTCCCTGATTACCAGGCTGGATCACTGAACCAACGAACGGGGGTGAAACGGCTGGAATAGCTGCTTTCGGTGAAAGCTGCCGCGCCACTTTTCCCATGGCGCCACGAATGCAGAAAGTGATCTCTATGAAAACGGGCTTGGAAAAGCGTTTCGAGAAGCTGACAGCCCTGGTTAATCGCAGCGGCATCCCAAACATCAATGCGCTGTGGCGCATCGCCAAGGACATCGATCTCATCAAGCTCAATATCAAATTTTTCGGCTATGAGATCGCGCGAGAGCTTGCCGCTGCCCTTCCAATCCGACAAGGGCTCACGCCGAGTCACGTCGGTTTGAAATCCAAGGCGTCGACGCAATCGGACCTTGAAAGTGACTGGGTTGCCTACTGGGCGAGCGAGTTGAAGGTGCCCGTTGTTTTTCACCGAAAGTTATGGGAGTTGGCATACGTGCTGCAAGCGTTGTGGGAACACGGTTGCATGGAGCCCGGAAAGCGTGGCCTGGGCTTTGGCTGTGGTGTTGAACCTATTCCGAGCTACCTCGCGTCACGCGACATTGTCGTGACAGTGACCGATCTCCCGCCGGAACATGGCGCCAAGATCGGCTGGCAAAATACCAATCAATACGCCGCAACTTTGGAGCACGCCTATAAAGCGGAGCTGGTCGATCGCGATCGTTTCGATAAATACGTCGGTCTGGAATACGTTGACATGAATGCGATTCCGGCGACGCTCCGTGATTACGATTTTTGCTGGTCGGTTTGTGCCCTCGAACATGTCGGAAGCATCAAACTCGGATTAGCATTTATAGAGAAATCTCTCAATACACTTCGCCCAGGTGGGTTGGCTATCCACACGACCGAATACAACTATGCTAATGACGCCGAGACTATTGATAATTGGGACACTGTTCTATTCCAATCCCACCATTTCAATGAGCTGGCGGAGCGACTAAGAGCCGGCGGCCACAGCGTGGCAGAACTCGACTTCTCCGTAGGCGACAAAATTCTGGATCGATTTATCGACCTGCCGCCCTTCGCGCATGATATGACGCCATCTCAGCAGACACATTGGGGACGAGATAACAATCATATAAAGGTTGCTGTGGACGGATTCGCTTCGACTTGCTTTGGCCTCATCATACAAAAAAAGCACACCGCGACGCCGGAATAATGATGCTTGCATAACTGATTCAATCGAGCTGTCGCGGCGGTTTGACATCATCGAGGAAATGCCCATGGTGCCGGCGAGCGCGGATTGGATTAGTACTCCGACCTATGGAATTTACGCGCTTTTTGACGGTCTGCCTCGGGGGAGCCGAGCAAAATCAGAGGCTAACGGTTAGCCAAGGTGCCGAAGAAGGCGCATGGCAACGTGAACTGCAGTGAACTATACCATTCCTTGCGAGGCATGAAGGGGTTTTTGGGGGATTTTCAAATCATGAGCCTTCTTCCCCTACGTGCAGCCCTGCAAATACTCCCTTTTCGAATATCGCGGAGAGGAAAGATGAGCGACGATTTCGAAAGGCGGCTTACGGCCCTTGAGGAAAGACTGTCGCCGAATGCACTGCCATCTCAACTTCCCGCAACAAACAAGCCTTCCGAGGACGAGAAAAATATGATAGGCCCTATTTATCTCGGCTCAAACCGGGCGATCGTTAAGATCGCTTCTGGCGAGCATGTTTGCGTTGATAGCAACTCCATCGAATCAATTGATTACTTGCTCGACTTCGGTATCGAAAACGATGTCGCGCCCGTTTTCCGTCGCTTCTTGACGCCAAAATCGGTCGTCCTAGATATCGGTGCGAATGTTGGCTTCTACACGGTGACGGCGGGATCGTGGATCCGCGACCGCGGGCAGCTCTTTTCGTTCGAGGCAAATCCACATACTTTTGGTCTGCTGCGCCGATCCGTCTACGCAAACAAACTCCTTAACAACCATAGAATTCGCCTCATAAATGCGCTCGTCGGAGCCGAGTCCGGAAAAGGGACGCTTTATTTCAATCCCGAGGAGCTTGGAGGCGCCACAATGACAGACACCGACCAGTGGGGTGGTGGCCGCCAGTCTGTGGAGATGCCAATCATCTCCATTGACGAAACGCTGCCGCCCGGCCTTGTGGTCGATCTCGTCAAGATCGTTGTCGAAGGCCACGAACCCTTCGTGTTGAAGGGCATGGAGAAGGTTATCGCGCGATCGCCGAATATCCGAATCATCATCGAGTTGTTTGACCACATGGTCGAACGCACCTTTGGAGCCCGGCGCTTCGCCGAATACATTGATGATCTCGGACTTACCATGCTTCGCATTGGCGAAAATGGCTCACTTCACCCGTTCGAGAAAAGAAGCACGCCAACGGGCGAAAACTACTTTTTGCTGAGGCGCTGGCCTGAATATGATATCGCTCGCAAGCATATCGCAATCCCGGCAGATTGCCTGACCTATCACGAGGCGTATAGACCGCTTCTCGATAACGGCGTGTTCCGGTACGTCTCCAGGCCGGGCGAGACAATAAATCTTTTCTATGGTCCCTACATCAATCTCCCGGCGGGCCGATATGCGGTCGGGATTGATGGCGAGGTAGACGGCGGCATGACGCTCTCGCTTACTCGCGAGTTCGGCCGCGGCTTCATGGGCGAAGTTCCCGCCAAGTCAGACATTCCTGTACAGATTCCGCTATCGACCTATTTCGAGGTCGTCGGTAAGCGCGGCGACGATTTCCGAAGTCTGACGCTGCGCGGTATCAACATCTATCCGGGCTGATGAGGAGGCGATCCGCCGACTCCGCCCGCACTCTCGCTGCTACATAGTGACTAAAATTATTGCAATGCATCAAACATGAGCGGGTTGCGGCAAAGAAAGGCATGAGGCCTGATCTGTTGTCTTCTTTAAACAAAGACTAAGCTATTGAAATCACGCAAGTTATAGATTCGCCATTCCTGGCATAAGGTTTGCTCCGGCAAATGCGAGCGTCGACGAAAAACGGCGACTGCGGCAACGGGCCGCAACGCTGTGCAGCAATGACGCTCACCCGATTCCACAGGGGCAGGGAATGGCGATGTGAGTTTGTTCCGCTCATCGACCGACGCGCCTCTGCCGTCGGGCTGGTGAGTGGTTCCGGCAAATGAACCGCCAGCCAAAAAATCTAGCAAGCCGAGGAGCGGTGCATGGACTACGTCAAGCCGGCGGATGTTGCAAAGTCGATGGTGGAAACGGGTGGCAGGAAGCTCCTGCTTCCGATTTCAAGTTTACTGATCCGCGGAATTTTATCCGGCGCCATTCTGGGGGTCGCCACAAGCCTGGCGCTCAACGGGGCATTCACCACCGGACAGCCGCTGGTGGGCGCGCTCATCTTTCCGGTCGGGCTGATCATGATCGTGCTGCTCGGCCTTGAGCTTGTGACAGGCAGTTTCGCGCTGGTCCCGCTGCCTTTCCTCACGGGCGAGGCAAGCGGCGGCGCCGTCATTGCCAACTGGGGATGGGTTTTTCTCGGCAATCTGATCGGCAGCGTCGGCTATGGCGTGCTGATTGCCATAGCCCTCACCGACATGGGTGCGATCGAGCCGGCGGGCGTTGCGACCCGCATCATCGCGGCAGCGGAAGCGAAGACCACCGGCTATGCGGCCTACGGCTTCGCCGGACTCGTGACAGTGTTCGTGAAGGCCATGCTGTGCAACTGGATGGTTTGTCTGGCCGTCGTGCTTTCCATGAGTTCGACGTCGACCATCGGCAAGATCGCGACCGCTTGGATGCCGGTGTTCGTGTTCTTCGCCCAAGGCTTTGAGCATTCGGTCGTCAACATGTTCCTGATTCCGACCGGGATGATGCTCGGCGCCAAGGTTACGGTCGCGGACTGGTGGCTGTGGAACCAGATTCCGGTGACGCTCGGCAATCTGGTCGGCGGCTTCTGCTTCACGGGTTTCGCGCTCTACTGGACCTATAAGCCGGCGGCGGAACCAGTGCGCCTGACGGCGACCGTTCCGGCCGAATGAGTGGCGATCGGGAAGAACTTATGGCCGGTGATTTCGAAGCAGAGCAAAAGCGTTATCTTGAGGGCTTCGTAGCCGGCCTGCAGATAGCAAGATCCGCCGGCAGTGTTGCGGGCCGCAACGGCGCTGCGGCTGCGGCGGGGACGCCGGAGCCAACCGGTCCTGATGTCCCCCATTGGCGCGCCCAGGACCGGGTGACGAAAGCGGGCGGAAAACTCTCCGACCAGGAGAAATTCAAGCGCGAATTGCACCCCTTTGACGGCTACGAAAAACTCAAGGCGCAAGCCGCCACCAACACGCCGCCCAAGCCAGACGATAATTTCCGTTGGCGGTTCTTCGGCCTGTTCTATTGCGCGCCAGCCCATAATACGTACATGTGCCGGCTGCGCATTCCCAACGGCATTCTCAAGAGCGCGCAATTTGAAGGCGTTGCCGATGCGGCCGAGCGCTACGGCGGCGGCTATGCCCATGTGACGACCCGGGCCAACCTCCAGATCCGCGAAGTCGAGCCCAAAAATGCGGTCGCACTGATCGAACACATCCAGGACATCGGCTTATGCTCGCGCGGCTCAGGCGCCGACAACATCCGCAACGTGACCGGCACGCCGACCGCCGGAATCGACCCGCAGGAACTCCTCGACACGCGCCCCTACGCGCGCGACTGGCATTTCCACATCCTCAATGACCGCACGCTCTATGGCATTCCGCGCAAGTTCAACGTGGGATTCGACGGCGGCGGCATCATTGCGGTGCTGGAGGATACCAACGATATCGGCTTTTCGGCCGTCGTGGTGAAGGACGGGTTCGGGGTGGAGCCCGGCATATGGTTTCGCCTCGCGATCGGCGGCATCACGGGTCACAAGGATTTCGCCTGGCCGACCGACGTGATCGTAAAACCGTCCGAGGCGACTCTGGTGGCCGACGCAGTGGTGCGCGTTTTCATCGACCATGGCGACCGCACCAATCGCGCCAAGGCCCGGCTCAAATATGTACTGGACGCTTGGGGCATGGAAAAATTCCTCGCCGCCATGGAGGAAAAGCTTGGCCGCAAGCTCCAGAGGATAGCGGTCGAGGCCCTCGAACCGCGGCCGCCGTTTCATCGCTCTGCCCATATCGGGGTGCATGCGCAGAAGCAGACGGGCCTCAACTGGATCGGCGTTGCGCTGCCGGTCGGCCGGATGACTGTTGCGCAGATGCGCGCAATCGCGGCGATGGCGCGCCAATTCGGCGACGGCGATATCCGCCTGACGGTGTGGCAGAACTTCCTCATCTCTGGCGTACCGGACGATCAGGTCGCGGCGGCCTGTGCGGCGATCGAAGCACTTGGTCTCGGCACCCAGGCGAATGCGCTGCGGGCAGGTCTCGTCGCCTGCACTGGAAATACTGGCTGCAAGTTCGCGGCTTGCGATACCAAGCGGCATGCCGACGAGATCGCAACTTGGTGCGAGACGCGGGTTGCGATCGATACGCCCGTCAATATCCATCTGACGGGGTGTCATCACTCCTGCGCCCAGCACTTCATCAGCGAGATCGGTCTGCTCGCTTGCAAGGTGCAAGAATCCCAGGAAGAATCCGAGGACGGCGACCAGGTCGAGGGCTATCACATCCTGGTGGGCGGCGGGTTTGGGCCGCACGCGACGCTCGGCCGCGAAATGTATCGCGACGTCAAGGCCGCGGATGTGCCCCAGACCGTTGAACGCATCCTCAAGGCGTACCTCGCCAACCGCACCTCTGCGCAGGAAAGTTTTCTGTCGTTTGCGGGGCGCTACGACGCTGCGGCTCTCAAGGCCATGTTCGATCGTGAGGCCGCATGAGCGCCAACCCGACGATCCTGCAGATTCTGCCTGAGAGCGCGCCGTTCACGCTGGAGCAGCGCATTTGGCTCAACGGCTTCTTCGCGGGCTTCCTCGGACTCGATCAGGCGGTGACGCCGCTGTCGCCTGAGGAAGCCGCCGCGCTGATGCCGGGAGTGTTCGCGCCGCCAGACAAGGCCGCCGATGAAAGCCCGATCACCTGGCATGACCCCGCAATCCCGCTCGACGAGCGCATGAAGCTTGCCGAAGGCCGCTCGCTTCGAATGCAGATGATGGCCGCCATGGCGCAGCAGGACTGCGGCCAATGCGGATCGAGCTGCGAGGAATATTCGGGCCAGATTTTCGATCAGAAGGAAAAGCGCCTGAACTTGTGCGTGCCGGGAGGCAAAGACACGTCCCGCATGCTCAAGAAGCTCTATGAGGAGGCGGGAATAACGCCGGCCGCCATCCCGGCCGCGCCCGCCGGCGCCCCGGCCGAAGCGGCGAAGCCCGTGCCGGTCGCGCCGCCCGGCCGCTCGCGCGATCATCCCGTCACCGCTTCCGTGGTGTCGCGCACGCTGCTCAACCGCAAGGGCTCCGAGAAGGAGACGTGGCATGTCGAGTTTGACCTGACACAGTCGGGCCTTGATTATACGGTCGGCGACAGCTTCGGCATTATGCCGGCGAACGATCCGGGCCTCGTCGATGCCATCATCAAGGCGCTCGACGCGCCGCCGAATTTTCCAATCGGCGGACGCACGTTTCGCGAGGTGCTCATCGACGGAGTTTCGCTGAGCCCCGCGCCCGACATGCTGTTTCAGTTGTATTCGTATGTGACCGGAGGTGCGCGGCGCCAGAAGGCGAAGGCCCTGAGTGCGGGCGAGGATCCGGACGGCGACGCCAAGTCCCTCGACGTTCTCGCGGCGATCGAGAAATTCCCCGGCGTCCGGCCGGACCCCGAGGCTTTCATCGAGGCGCTCGATCCGCTGCAGCCGCGCCTCTACTCGATCTCATCCTCCCCCAAGGCCCATCCGGGCCGCGTGTCTGTGACGGTTGACGCCGTGCGCTACAACATTGCCAAGCGCCAGCGCCTCGGCGTCGCTTCCACGTTTCTGGCCGAACGCGTCGCGCCCGGTGACAAGGTCAAGGTCTATATCCAGAAGGCGCACAATTTCGGTCTGCCTGCCGATCCTGCGGTGCCGATCATGATGGTGGGCCCTGGCACCGGCATCGCCCCGTTCCGCGCCTTCCTGTATGAGCGCATGGCCACCAAGGCGCCCGGCCGCAACTGGCTGTTCTTCGGCCATCAGCACCACGACTATGATTTCTTCTACGAGGATGAACTCAGCGGCATGAAGGCGGCCGGCGTGCTGACCCGTCTCTCGTTGGCCTGGTCGCGCGACGACCAGAACAAATTCTACGCGCAGGATCGCATGCGTCAGGTCGGCCACGACATCTGGACCTGGCTGTCGGACGGCGCGCATTTCTACGTTTGCGGGGCAATACGCATGGGACAGGACGTGGAACGCGCCCTGGTCGACATCGTCGCCGAGCACGGCGCACGCAGCCCCGACCAGGCGATCGCCTACGTGGCCGATCTCAAGAAGCGCGGTCGCTACCAGACCGACGTATATTGATTGACCAGGGCTGGCGCGGATTTCCTTGCCCTGAGCGCGAAAGTCCCTTCGGTGTGACAGAGTTCGCTGCGCCGGCAGCAAAGATTCCCTGCCCCAGGAACCGACGGGGATTCCGCAATTTGCCATGATAAGGCCGAAAAGCCGGTCAACGAACTTTTCGGCAGCACCGGATCGAGAGGAATCCGCAAAAATTCCCTGCCCGCAGGGAATTTCGGATCCTATCTCGACCCAGTTCGCGGCTTCGGCCTAAGCAGGATTTCCGAATACAGCCAACGCACGGGCGCGCCGTCCCGGCTGCGGGTCTGCTTCGAGACGTTGGGCTGCCATTCGAGTTTCAGCGGCCGTCGCTCATGACCCGGAGCCGACATTGACAGTTTGCCGGATTGCAAGCATCAAAGGCACAACCCTTGGCACGCGTCACCGTTGCTGCATCACTCTGCCTTAATCCGGAAGTCTTTGATGATCGGCCACCATTTCTCGGCGTCGGCCTTCACGAGCGCGCCGAGCGGCGGCCCCAAATCGGAGCCGCCGGATGTTTGGCGATGCTATGGTGCCTCAGTCGCCTCAGTCGCTCCAGTGCTTGCCGCCCGAGCGGAAATGTTCCTGGGTGCTTGGCAACATGGAATAGTGGGTGAGTATCCAGTCAACTTGTACTTATAGGCACCCTGGGTTTTCCCGAAGACTGTGCTAAGTTCTCCGGCGGTGTACAGATTCCCGTTGGTGTCGACGCCGAGAAGGTGTCCGATGTTGGAAGTGCCCGTCTGACCCACCGGGCCTCCTTTGGGAACGGTCTTAACCGTGCCGAGGATCTCAAGCGTCCTGCGGTTTAGGATCCAGGCGTCAGGCGTTCCTCCGACATATAAAAACCGCTGGCCAGGGTCAGGTGAAAAAGCGAGCCCTCTTACCTGGAGATCTGCCAAATCGGGGCCTACAAACTGTTCTGTGAGGAATTTGCCGTCGGGTGTAAACACTTGGACGCGTTTGTTTCCACGATCAGCGGCATACAATAGCTGATCGTTTGAAACTTTTACGTCATGCATAGGTGATCCGAACTGCTGCAGAACTTCTGAAACGGCGGTCCACGGGTCTTGCTTAAGGGCAGCGCGTGCTGGGCGCCGGTCCATATCGAGCGGTGTGTGGCCATACGCGCCCCACATGCGAATGAACTCTCCCGTATTTGCGTTGAACACGATGATGCGGCTATTCCCGTAGCCATCAGAGACATAGACTTCGTTATTCTTAGTATTGACGAAAATATCTGTTGCACCCTTGAGGATATGGGTGCTGTTGCTGCCCGTTTGGCCACTCTGGCCAATGGCCATCACGAATTTACCGTCGTTGGTAAACTTCAGAATTTGGTTGTCGTTCGGAAGATCGGCGGGGTTGTTCGATTTGCCATCCGCATTCCCCTCAATCCACACAAATCCGTTGTCATCCACGAAGAGTCCATGCTCGTTCGATGGCCATTGATACCCCGCGCCGCTTTGGCCTCCCCAACCCTGAATGAAATTCCCCGCTTGGTCGAATTCCATGACGGGCGGCGCGGCGGATGCTTGATCCTCTTTGGGAAGCCTGCGCGGGCGACTAAGGATCCATACGTTGCCCTTGTTGTCGCCGACAACGGCAGAGCCAAACCCCACCTTCCACTTTGACGGAATCTTGGGCCAGTCGGGGTCTATTTGGAATTGAGGCACACCCCCTTCTCCCCAATGGGGAGCTTCCAAAGATGCGGCCTGAGCGGCCGCTGGCCTGAATGCATGCGGGATTCCCCACAGCAAAGTCACCGCCGCCAATGCAAAATTGATTAAACGATTGCCCTTCATAGGTCCTCTCCTTTTAGCCAACATTTCGAGAGCGATTATAATCCGGTTTGGCGACACCTGCCGTAAGGCCGGCTTCGACTGCACCGGGTGTAGGACTGCTGCTCCGAGCCTAACTGAGGGTCATGGCCGCACGCCCGGACTTCGCGACGGATCTTCGTGCGATGCGCAAGCGCCACTACTTGGGCACAAATCTGGCACAGCGGGCAGCGACACTCAACGATTTACAGCGACATCTAGCGATGCTAGATTCCTGAAATCGTTAGATTCATCAATTAAATCAGTGTGCTAGAGCCCCCTCCGAAGGCAAAGGTCAGAGGTTCGAATCCCCTCGGGCGCGCCAGTAGAAAGCCCAATTCCCCCACCCGACGGGTCATTGCCAAGTGCTGTAATTCAGCGATGTTCCTCGATTTCACCAAGGGACACTGGTTGTCGTGTTCCGGAATCGCTTTCCGACGGGCGCGCCTCCACTTGAAATGCGGGTCATGACAA
>Ga0066395_10000955_pt1 | contig 10601 bp, 9 predicted proteins | sample PanSoiPlot1MoBio_FD_61218 | JGI IMG/M metagenome (GOLD analysis project Ga0066395, IMG submission 61218) | Tropical forest soil microbial communities from Panama analyzed to predict greenhouse gas emissions - Panama Soil Plot 1 MoBio | ecosystem: Environmental > Terrestrial > Soil > Tropical... | reverse complement strand
CGTCACAACGAATCCGAAAGAAGCGTAAAACAGGAAATCCCACATCTTGATTGAAATACCTGCAGCTTCGGCTTTTTCAGGATGCATGGAAATCGCAAGAAATTTATGCCGGAACACATAATGGAATGCCCCAATCACGCCATAGAGAATCGCCGTTTTCCCGACCTCGAGCCATGAAACGGCGAGAATGTTGCCGACCAGCATGTCCTTGAGGTGTTCGCTTTCAGAAGTGGCTTTGCTCATTGCCAGAATCGCCGCGGCAGAAGCAACCGCATAGCAAATGCCGATGATCGCCTCCTGCGGAATCCGTGCCCGCCGGCTACGGATTGTCGAAAAGACGAAAGCTCCAAGGAAAGTGAACGCAAGACTCACCCAGTACGTGATCGACGAGTGTGGATCGCCGCCCGTTATCGGCAACAGAAGAGCGATCGTCGCACCGAGGGCGGCGATCTGGGCCAGTGACAGATCTACGAAAATCACACCGCGCTCGACGACGTGGACGCCGAGATACGCGTGAATACCTGTCAATATGAGACTGGCGACGAAGGGCGCCGCCAGAAATGTGAGAACGGATGTGTCCATTGCCTTCTTTATTTCGCTCCGGTTTTCTTGATGGCGTTAGTTAACATAGCCAGATCGTAATCGAATAACTTGAAGTAGTCCGGGACGTCCTTGACGCCTCCAACCGATGGCGGCATCACCAGCACCTCAGCTCCCGTTTCGCGTCCGATCGAGTTTGGTGTTTTGAGGTCGAAATATGGCTCTACGAGGACGATCTTAACGTTCCCGCGCTTCATCTCATTGATGAGATCGAGCGTGTGCTGTGGGGTTGGAGGAATTCCCGGCTTCGGTTCGACATAGCCGGTAATGTTGAGACCGAATCTTTCAGCGAAGTTCGAATACGACCGATGATAGGTTACGACTTTCGTGCCTTTATATGGCGCCATTAAATCGACCCACCGTTTCTCGGCATCGTTCAGGTGGCTCACGAAGTCATTCAGTCGCTGTTCGAAATAGGTGCGATCGTTCGGCCGAACTCGCACGAATTTATCGAAGATCTCCCGGGCGATAATTTTGCCGTTTTCCGGATCCAACCAGTAGTGCGGATTTCCGAGCGGGTGAACATCACCTTCTGCGCGAGTGATCTGACCCTGCGGAATTTCAAGAATGTGCGCCTGAAGTGATGCGTCCAGGTAACCGTCGGCGCCCACCTGCACCTTGGAGTTACGGCTTTGCTGAATGAGAGGCGGCAGCCAGCCGATCTCGAGATCACGGCCGACCAGAATAAGCAGGTCGGCTTTCTGCAGCTTTAGGATGAAGCTGGGCTTCGCTTCAACGAAATGCGGATCCTGGTATCCCTTTGCGATCGCATCCACCGTAACGTGATCGCCCCCAACCTCCCGTGCAATGGCCGCGAGGTCTTCGGTGGTCGTAACGACGTTCAGCTTGCTTTGCGCTCCTGCAGGCACACTTGTCGTCAGCAATGCGATGAGTAGGACCGCGAACATTTTAATATTCATAAACCGAACCTTTCACAACGAACTAGAACGGATGCGCGCCATGCGCACCAATCGAAAATTGAAATTGAAATAGCAATTCGTTCGCAATCGGCGCATCTGCGTATTTGGTACGCCGATATTGAGCGCGGATCTGGCTAAACTCGCTTGGCCAGTAGGTCAAGATTGCCGACTGACCTTGATCGACCAGCGATGCATCCTCGGCACGTCCTGAGTGGTCGTAACGGAGGCCGGCAAACCAGCGCCGGGCAAACTGATAATCGCCCGCAACGTAGTAGCCGCGAGCGTGTTGTACTCCGGTCGGTTGCGCGCGGCCGCTCCAAACGAATTCAGAACGGCCTACGAACGAACGGTAAATCGACCGCTTGAGTGGCCGCCAACGGATCGTGGCGTCCGTGCCCCACAACGTTGTCCGAAATCGACCGAGGTCGAAGTCGGCAATGCCGGCGGGGTTATGTCCGTGGGCATAGGAGACGCCAAGATCAATATTGGTGCTTTCGGTGATGTCTTGGTATCCGCGGAAATGGCCAACGTACGCCAACTCGCCACGCTTGCTCGAGTGGAAAACGTCATTTGAATCTCCGCGGTAGGCCTGTGCGGTCGCTTCAAGAAAAACCCATTTATTCGGGATCAATCTGGCAACCGAGATACCTGCATCGTTGATACCGTCCTCGCCGGCGACGAGATTATTCGTCATAATTGGACGATCGGTCCAGGGCAACACGTGATTGTGAAGCTGGTTCACCTTGCCGAATGCGGCTCTCATCTTTCCAACTCTCATCAACAGCCCACCCGGGAGAGCGGGAAAGGTGATGTAACCTTCTTCGAGATCCACCCCTTCCTGGCCGAATGACAAGAAGAAGTCCGCACGAGCGTACGGATCAAGTATGGCTTGAAACGAAGCTTCCGATTCATGCATCTGTAATGCAGGATTCGGATTAACTTTGTTAGACCCAATCGCGCCGAGAAAGTCACCGATGACCGCGATATCGGGATTGAACACTCTCTCGCCGCCGGTACCTCCATAGACAGGCAGTGCTCCACCCGGCCCGCCGGCCCCCTGAGCCCCGGAGGGGACCTGTGCTGCCGGCTGTTGCTGCTGCGGCGGCGGCACTGCGGCTTCGACCGGCGTTTCCGGTTTCGATGTCGACTGCGATTGATTTTGAAGCGCCTGTAACTGTGCTTCGAGCATCTGAATGCGTTTATCGTAATCCGCCTTCAGCGCATCTATTTGCGCGCGTAACTCATTGAGATCCGCAGTGGTTGGCGTTTGAGCGAACATGCTATGACATAAAACTGAGAAAACAATCAATGTCCACGCGATGGTACGTGGCCTCATAAAAATCGATCTCCTTCAGATAACAACCGAATTCGTAGATAGGCAGAAATTAGAAGAAGATCGAGGCAGGCGGCGAGCGGCCAGGTGTACTCAAAATGCAGGCCGTCAATTCCTCACCCGAATCGTCACAGTGCCAATACGGTTTGGATACGCTTGGACCGCCGTAGGCTAGAGCAACCGAGCTGTTAAGACTCGGTAAATGGCGGATGTGGCATAACTGGCAGCCCTGGTCCGCCCAGGTCTTGTGCCAATGAAGCAGCGTGAGACTCGTGGCCGCAAGCAAAAGAAACACTACGCAGATCGCGCATTTCCGCGTTCCCAGTGTACGGCGCTCAGTCATAGTTCGGAATCATAGTCGGTGTGCTAGGGAAGGAACAAGGGGAACCGGTCGCAGAGTGTTAGCACATTCGGTTAGTACTCGTGCACTTTTGGTCGATGGACTCAGGTGCGGCACCGAAGGATAAATTGCGGCGCACTGCCTCCTGGGTCTTGTCGGAGGGTCGTGCATCGTGCCAGTGCGGGGCGACAGGACGTGCGGCTCCGCCTGGCGCACCACACCGATAGAACCGGAAAGATAGATCTTCCGGATTCTAGATCCAGCGTGCTGGCCATGAGATCAGCCTCGCAAGCGCCGATGGTGCGCGTCGAGACGCATTCACGAACTCTAAGTCAAAAAGTGGCAGCAAGCGTGCATGTCGCGAATGCGGTGTGGAGGATCTATTCAATGTTGTACTGGCTAGGCGTCTACTCGTTTGTGGTGATTGCTGTGTTGCTGCCGTTCGTCCTTTTGTACCTGGTGATGGTCCTGTCGTGGCTGGGGCTGGCAGCGATACGCTTCGCGACGACACTCAGAATGACATCCATGGCCAAAAGCTTGTTCGCACGGGGTACTGTGGGTGCCCGGCTTTAGCCAGCGCTGCCGAAAGGAGTTCGGCTCTCAAACGAGGCGGTTGGCAGCGTCGCGCCGGCTCAGGCCGGCACCTACGGTTTATGGCCCTGCGCTAGAATCTGTCCGCTCTCAATAGTGAAATCGATAACGCAACTGGACGCTAAGTTCGCGTGGAGCATAGTAGTGCGTTCCTGCAAACGAATTATCCAGCCCGGTGAGAAAGAGGCTGTTCGCGATATTCAGGGCTGTAGCTCGCAATGAGACGTTCTCCCCGATTTCTTTTCCGACAGACACATCGACCGTCGTGTGATGCGGCATGTGGTCCGGTTGCGTCAGGCCGTCACCTCGGACGAAACCAGAACCGAAAATAACGGTATCGGATACCCAAAACCGGTCCGGCAGGTTCAATTCGGACCCTGCAGTCAATGTGACTCGCTGATCGTGGTCCAGAAAGAAGAAGCCATTTGGCGGCGGTTGGAAATCCGTCAGCCCTCCTGTGATGTTGCCGGCGCCCTGCGCGGTTTCGTACGAAAACGCGTAATGCAATTTTAGGCGGTTAAATAATGAAGGCGAGTGAAGTGTCGATTCATACGCCCGGACCCGGCCGTGCGAGATGGTCAGAGGCAGAAGCAAACTGGAGTTTCCGAGAACCTCATGGTCCACCGCGTTTTTCGTTCGGTTGTGGAACCGGTCGAAATCCAGGGTCCAGCCGTGGAAGGGAATCGCAAGGCCGACTTCCCATACCTCATCGCGCTCCCCGGGAATCGGAAGGAAGCTAAAACCTTCCTTTGCCGCGAAGTCCAGGATTGGTCCGGAAATCGTCGACACCTGCGGATGCTGGTAATATCGCCCATACGAACCGCGGAAAACACCAAAGTGGGGGACGGTGATTGCGGCCCCGAGTCTCGGACTGACGGACTTCTCAGTCAATGTTCCCGAAAACCGTTCATATCGCAGACCATTGTTCAACGTGAGCCAACGCGTAGCTTTGTACGAATCGTCGGCGAAAAAAGACACAACATTCGCAGAGAGTTTTTCGTCGTGTTCCACTTTAATGGGGTTGCTTACCGTATTGTCCGTGAGACCGAAAAACGAATCATCGTGTTCCCCGAACGAATCCGTGCCAAGACGCATACTGTGTTTTCCACGAGTGACGGCAAGATTTAGATATCCGCCGATGTAATTCGAGGCGCGATTGTCCGAAGTTACGATCGGATCGTTCTTTCCGCCAATGTACTGACCGCGATTGAAATGATAGTAGGGTGAAACTGTGAGAAGCGTTCCGGCATCGCCTGTGTGAACCCAGGTGAAGTTCGTGAACGAGTCCGAAGCGATCTCAATATCCCGAACCCCGAGTTCCTGTTGCGCGACCGTGTTTGGAACGTGATAGTGATCGCGCCGGGACGAACCGACGAAACGGAACTGGTTTTTCGACGTTGGGTTGAAAAGCAGCGACGTGAATCCCGACAGACTTGTAGCTTGATCATGAAGGATAGGAATATCGACGCGTTCAAGTCCGCGATCGGTCCGGCTTCCCGCTAGGCTGCCGTAATAAGCGAACCTGTTAGTATGGCTGCCAAAATTCAGGAATTGGTTCGTCTGGTTGTTGCTGCCGTACGTGGCCATGAATTCGCCGAATTTATTTCCTTCGAAACCTGACCTCGGCACGACGTTGAATACTCCGTAGCTGCGATCCCCATAATTCGCGCCCAAACCGCCGCGTTGGATCTCGAGATATTCCACATCCTTCGGGTCGAACTGCGAGCCGACAGTGGCGAGATTACTGTTTGGAACTGGAACGCCGTCGACTTCCCAGGTCACACCATGGCCACCCCGCGAGTGCAGGTGGTCGTGCATGACGAATGCGCCGGGCACGTTGTCTGTAATCATCGCAAGGCTTCCGGTTCGGTCGGCATCCGGCGTGTGGACGATATCCACTCGATTCGTCAGACTCTCGGTCGTCGCTGATTCCGGGTTAAAAGTAGGCAGCGCTTCCGTAACGCTAATCGATTGTTCGACACCACCGACCGCCAGTTGCACCTGGAGCGGTGTTACTTTGTCCGACGTCACCTGGATAGCCTTATCCGTGGCCGTAGTAAAGCCTTCCGCTGAAACGGAAACAATGTAATCTCCGATAGGGACAGCTTGAATAACAGCGGTGCCGTCAGCGTTCGTCTTTGCCAGCTGTGCCCACTGTGAGTTTTTCGCGCGAATAATAATTTGTGCGTTGGGAACCGATCCGTTCTGTGGATCAATCACGCTCACGCGTATTGTGCCAAAGATTTGGGCATAAGATGGCACGCCTGCGGCAAGAATGATCATTGAAGAGAAAGCCAACTTCGTGAATGACACGTTCACCTCACGCGCGAGAATTCTTCAATGCTAGTGAATCTGTGGGCCCCTAAATCTGAAGACTTCCTGAATTGTTCGTCAGAATCGACGTGCGAAAGCCAAACTATTCCGGGCGAGCGATGATGTCACTTTGACCCACGCGAACCGTGATGTGCTCGTTGCGCAGCGAACAAAATCGAGCCCGAACGTCTGCGTTGCAGACCGGGTCGCAATGCTAATGTGCTGGTTTGCCCATAATCAGTTGTCGCGTGGATAGCTCGCATTGCGGAATGCCGATGAATGGAATCGTGCTGCCAACTGTCCCGGCATCAGCAGGAGTCTGGCAGCCTAGGCAATTCTTTCCTATTTGATGAATTCGTGACGATGTCGCTATTGGGATTGTGGTGGTAAACCGGTTCAACCCTATTCAAAGCTCGCATGTTTGTTGCATCTACGGACGGAGACCGTCGACAGATGCGGCTTTTCTGCGAGGCACAGGAGCTACCGCCGCCGTTGAAGGCACATTGAGCGAGGGGAAAACTTGCCGGAAGCTATCCGCATGCGATGAAAGCGAGCGCGATCGAATAGTCCGATAAATATCGCAGATATTACGCTTACCGGCTTTTCACAACTTTGGCCGACGTTCTGCCTTCCCCTCCTGTACTGATGAACTCGAACCCTCGAATCAAGTAGAGGTACGGCGCGACCAGTTTATGTGGCCTTCGAGTTCTTCTTCTGGACTGCGTTAGGTTTCCAACTAAGACAAATAAGGCTTTGCTTCGAAATTCACTAGTCCGGAGGATTCGTAATCATGGACAAGAACGCTTTGATTTTAGTCGTGGATGACAGTTCGGAGTGCCGCAAACTGCTCGAGTGGATCTTGGAGTTGCACGGTTTCCGGACGATTTCAGCCGGCGGCGGTCTTGACGCAATCAAATTAGCCATCGATTCCCAGCCGAGCCTGGTGTTGATGGATCTCAATATGCCGGACTTGGATGGTCATCAAGCCGCCCAGGCAATCCATGCTCACCGCCGTGGCAGGAGAATTCCAATCGTAGCAGTATCAACGGATCTTGCGGATCTTGATTACAGATACGCAACTAGAGATTTTAAGGCGAGCTTTATCGCATGCCTCGGGAAACCATGGGAGGGAGAAGAACTTATTCAAGTAGTGACGAAAGTCCTCGATCGCGAAGTCAAGCTGCACGCGTGCCTGCAGCAATCTTGAAAGCATCTTTTGATGATTTGATTTACTTGGCGAACTTGCTGTTTGCGGAGGACAGAGCGTGTTTGACGCCATCTGCGATGCAGGTTGCCACCATGCCGATCATTTTCGGAGAGTAGTGCACGCTATCGACGTATAGAGGTTCGTGGATGTCGTTTTGTATATCCGCGCACCATATGAATTTCTCTGGTTTACGCCTGTCGACTGCCTTGTTCATGATGGGATAACCGTCTCGGGAGAAGAGTTGCTGCGGCTCAAACCTGGTCTTAAACAGGTAGTAATTTAAATCGTACTTATACAGAGGCGTTGGCTGCCATACGAACAGGGACTGTACTCCAAACGTGGTCGAAGCGCCCTCAATCATGGCTTTATTTCTGAAATATCTTTCGACTACCGACACGAGCTCACTTTGGTAGTTCGTTGCGTTGCCTTCCGCATTCAACACCAGACCGGATTTGGCCAATGGCCCAGGAGTCGTGGAAGATTTGTATACGAGGTTCTGCAGTCGGGCTTGTATCGCCTGCGCAAATCGTCCGATCGCCACAGACTGTATCAGTTGCCTGGGCAGAGCTGGTGAGTTCACTTCCTGGTCCTGTCTGCTTATATCTGTGGGTCTAAGCGCCAGATCCATCTGCGTGTGGTAGAAATCATTCATGCCGTCTACGAAGATTGCCATGTCGGGAACGTACCCCGCAGACAACAATTGTTCGAACAGAATACGTTCCTGAGTCGAATAGTAATATCCGCGGCCGAAGTTATAGACGGCGACCGGTTGCGCTAGCCTTGCCTGAAGCGTCTCCTGGAGTCTCGATCCGAGCGCCACATCGTCTGCGACGCCATAGCTGAAGACAGTCGAACCTCCAAACAAGAAGATCACCAGTTGTTGTTCCTTTTGAGGTGGCCACGGTCCCTGGTCTTTCCCAACTCGGTAACCGTTCGCAGACACATTCACGTACTTCCCTTTATCAGCCACTTCCGCAAAACCGGTAAATGGTTCGTAAATCAATGACCGCTTCCAGGTCTCGTTTAGAAGATCGTTTACTTGGCGCTCCGACATGCCGGGATAAAGCTGCAAAAGACCGCCCTCGAGCTGCCCGTAACGTTCCTTGACGGGATTCGTGGGATTCGTCTGACCGTACCGATAAGCATCGACGACGCGAAAGACCAGAGCGAGGAATAGATTCAAGCACAAGAGACAGATGAAGCTATTCCATGCCCGGAAGGCGATTCCTTGCCACAAGCGCGCCAGTTTATGACGATCAATGGGTAAACTTCGGCCTAAGAGATTCCCCATAGATCTCTCAAAATATCCTGTAGACAAAGGGTGTCGCGGCGGGCCCGCTGAGGACCATCAACATACCAACCAAGAGCAGCGCGACAATCAGGGGCATTACCCACCATCTTCGATTGCGATACAGGAAGTAGCAGAATTCTCGGAAGTGGCCGGAGTTTGTCATCGAAGCTCGCTCCTAGCGTCGGTCAGCAAGGGCAGAACTCCTTCGGCCACCCGGCCGGCAACAAACTCTTGCCCGCGATCCGTAAAATGCTCGTCATCATAAAAGTAATCTGTCGACTTCGGCACCGCCTTGGCCAGGTCAATGCAATGCGCCGTTGTCTCGCGGCAAACCTTTAAGAGGCGCTGATTGTAGGCGTCGATGCCGCGTTCCAGCGCTTCCGGATCGTAGTAAAGTGAGCCCGGTACATCGCGGAAATCACCAACTCCGCCCATCCACAGCTGTCCCTTTTCCTGGTCAGTCAGGCCGGCACGCCAGATGGACGGTTGTGTCATCAAAACGATCGGCGCACCAAGATTCTGAGCTAGGCCCACGATCTGTTTCAGTGTGCGTTCATACGAGTCGAGCGAGGCTTCCAGGGACGGCAGTTTGTTGGATCGCTCTCCGCCGGAGCGCATCGCACGCCATCGCTCCAGGGACAGACCATGTTGGTCTTGTTGCTGAGATCCTGACAGTACGCTACGACCAAACAACACAGACACACGACGCCAGAGTCGAGTACTCCGATACCAAGTGGCCGGCTGGTCCCATAAGAATTCGTCCGGCAGAGCCGCGAAGGCCTGCTCTTCAAGCGTTCGTTCATCTTGTGGTTGATCGCCGAGATTCGGATTTTTGTCGCCCTGCTTCAGGCGTGACATGAAGTCGCTGGAACCCACAAGGACGACGATGAGATCGGGATCATACAGATCGAGATGCTTTAGTTGTACAAGATGATGGCTGGATGCGAGGCCGGCTTTACCCATATTGCCAACCCAAGGGCGGCGTCCGTCAGGTAATTGTCCGAGCCGCTTTTCCAGTAAGGTGGTCCAGATGCGATCCTGATCGTTCAGCAAACTCTCTGTGGTGCTGCCTCCCAGACAGACAATTCGGTACTCCGAAGCACGATTCGTGGACCACTCCCGACTCCGGAAACCCATCGAGTTGACCTTGAAGACTGCCGGACCCTGTACACCCTTTGCATGAAGCTGAGCACTGAAAGTCGCTTGCAAATTGGGAGTCATCGCGAAATAGCTCGATGGAGTGGGCAAGAAGACTCGCAACACCAGTTCAGCAAGCACGAGGGCGATCGTTACGCCTGCAAAAATCGAGAAAGCGCGGAAAACGATGGTTCTCGCCCTGGCCACAGCGGTGCTCAACATCGTCGTAGAGTTCGCGCTAGAAGATCGTGTACACGAACGGTGCAACGTACTCGATCACCTGAATGAAAACGAGAAGGAGTGCGAGCAAGATGAGCGCACCCATCATAGGGATCAGCCACCAGCCTCGCCCGCTCTTTATCGCGAGTTGATTGAATTCAAGGAGCGTTTGGAGTGGGCTGGTCACACGCGCTGTCCAAGAGGAGCGCGCTTTCCTTTTTTCGTTAACTTTTTCAGCAAATGCGGGGTTCATAATCCTTTATTTATCCTCGCTGGACGTAGTAGTTGATCAACTCGGGTATTCGTCCCGGCTGAGCCACTGGCAGTCCTCTTTCCTTACAAGACAGTTTTCGATAACAAGAAAATCCATTTCCGATCGCATGAAGGTTGCGAATGCCTCGCCATGGGAGTTGCAGATCGGCTCGTCCTTCAAATTCAAAGACGTATTCAACAGCACGCCTACCCCCGACTGTTCCTTGAAAAGCGTAAGAAGTTCATGGAAAACCGGATTGTGAGCGGCCTCGACACGTTGGACACGTGCCGTTCCGTCGACATGTGTGATCGCCGGCAGCATCTTTTTCCCCTCTTCGCTGACGTTGGCAACACAACACATGAAGGGAGTCATATACTCCACCCGACCCTCGGGGAGA
>Ga0066395_10000944_pt1 | contig 10674 bp, 15 predicted proteins | sample PanSoiPlot1MoBio_FD_61218 | JGI IMG/M metagenome (GOLD analysis project Ga0066395, IMG submission 61218) | Tropical forest soil microbial communities from Panama analyzed to predict greenhouse gas emissions - Panama Soil Plot 1 MoBio | ecosystem: Environmental > Terrestrial > Soil > Tropical... | reverse complement strand
TTTCATGTGGGTCTCGGTCTGGGCTCCCGACGGTGCGCTGTCGGCGTCGAAGGCCATTCCTGCACGCATCAAGGACCTTGCGAAGTCGGATGCGAAGTACGAGCTCACGGGGGAAGTCATCGCGCTTTCGTGGCGTTGCCAGGAGCCGGAGCTCCCGCGGGTTCCGAGGGTGAAACGCAAGCGGGTGAAGGTCCCGAAGGTCCCGAAGGTCCCGAAGGTCCCGAAGGTCAAGAAACCCTGATTTCCTGGAATCGCCCCGAATGGAGGTGCGAATGAAGAGACGAGACTTGACCGACCTCTCGAAAGCGTGGGTCTACGACATCGAGGCCGAGAACTGGGACACATTCATCCTCGGAGCTCTCTGCCGGGCCGACGGGACGGGTCCCTCCGAGGTCTACACCTGGCGGACCGAGCGCGACTTCGTCAAACGACTGCTTTCGCTCGAAGGCGTCCTTTGGGCCTTCAACGGCGGGCGCTATGACACCCTCTGGCTCTGTGAGCAGCTTAAGCGCCAGCACGTCGAGCATGCCGAGGTTCCATCCGACGGCGAGGAGCGTGTCATCTTTGGCGCCGAAATCTTCGCTTCCTCGGCGCGCGTGACGCTCGTCCGCATCGGCGAGCGTCTCGACGTAAGGGACATCTGCGCGCTGGTTCCGGGGATGTCTCTTGGCGAAGCAGCCGAGCTCGCCGGCATGGCGAAGACGCGGTCGGGGCTTCCCTGCAACTGCGGCGAGGGCTGTGGAGGCTACTGCAGCCACAGTCGCAAGATGACGCGCGAGGCGCAAAAACTCCTCGCGTCCTACTGCGAGAACGACTGCCGGGTCGGCGCCGGGGTTCTCCGGCGCATCATGGGCTACGCGCGCGAGCACAAAATCGACGTGAAAGGCACCATCGGTTCGACGGCGTGGAAGTTCATGGCGAGCCGGGCCGACGTGAAGAAAGCCGACTGGACGAGGCACGACTACCAATTTTGTCGTCGAGGTTACCACGGCGGGCGCTGTCAGGTCTTTTTGACTTCGCTCGAACGAGGGGTGCACGACGACATCAACTCCTGTTATCCGGCAGCTCTGAATGAAACCGCGCTGCCCGTCGGCGCGAGGCGTACGCTTTTTGGTTTGGAAGCCCGGCGCGCGCTCGAGCTCGGCCAGCCGGGCATCTACGATGCAGAGGTGTGTACCCCGCTCGAGACGTACCTGCCGGTCCTTCCGTGGAAGGACGACGCCCAGCGCCTGCATTATCCGGTCGGCACCTACCGTGGGACATGGGCTGGGAACGAGCTCGTCTATGCCTTTTCAACGGGCGTCGAGCTCCGCCAGGTCGTGAAGGCCATCGTGTGGGAAGGCGCCGAGCCGGTCCTCCGAGCGCCGATGCAGCACATCTGGCAGCTCCGCGACGAGGCCAAGCGGGCCGGCGACCCGATTCACCGCTGGCTCAAGTTCATGGCGAACGCACCGACGGGGAAGCTGGCGCAGCATCCGGAGCACGAGCAAATCGTCATGAGCTCCGACCCGACGGTTGCCTATTGCAAGGGCGGGCGCGACTGCTTGTTCGGCTGCTCGGAGAAGTGTGGCAAGTACCGTCCTCTCGGGTGGAAGTCGGGTCTGTGGGTGAAGGACGTTTGGCGCATCCCCGCCCATGGCCATGTCCATTGGGCAGCGTACTTGACGGCGAGCGCGCGGGTGAAACTGCACCGCCAGGCGGTCGCCGATGGGCAAGGAGGCCGGACGGTTGCCTACTGCGACACCGACAGCCTCTTTCTCGCCGAGCCTCGGTCGGCGAACATGGGACCCGGCCTGGGTCAATGGTCGCGCGTCGACGCGTTCGTTTGGTTCGAAGCTTTGGCGCCGAAGACCTACCGGTACTGGTCGCTCGGCGACAAGGAAGATGAAAAACCGCACGAGGTCGTCAGGTCGAAAGGCATCCTGGCTCCCGTCTGGAACGACCTCGTCTCGCACGTGACGATGTCCTGGAGCCAGGGCGTGAAGCAGCTGCGCTCGGCAGCCTTGACGGGCGAAAGGCTCTTCGAGCGACGGACCTTGACGCGGACGATGCGGCACGACAGCTTGCACTATGGTGATAGGGTCGTGGGTCCGGACGGACGGACGTACCCTAGAACGCTCCAAGGTGAGGTGTGGCATGGGTGGTAAGTCGACACCGACGGAGGCACGGCGCGCGTTCAAGATAAGAGAGAAGGCGCGCCGAGGGAAACCCATCCCTCTTAGCGACGTGCGGTGGCTCGCGAAGTACGAGGAGCGGGTGCAACCCATCAAGGTTGCGGCCATCTCGAGCTCCGACATCCTCGCCGGCCAGGAGGGCGTTCTCGCGTTAGACCCGATGAAGGGGACCGAGGAGGGTCCGAAGGTGCCCCCTGCCGAACCTCTCCCGCCGGTCGAGTTTCCCGACCCGCCCGCCGTTCCAGGCGACGGCGAGGAAAAGTCTCCGGTCCCCGAGGGGCCGGCTCCTGGGGAATCACAGCCCCCGCCTGGCGACCCTGGGACCCCGGCCCCTCGGGGCCACCGGACTAGGCAGAAGGGTCCTTCCGAGGAAGAAAAGCAGCGGGGCAACGCCCTGGCCGACACGTTCGTCGACTGGATTCGGAGGTGGAACGCGAGCGTCACCGAGCTCGGCGGGTGGCCCCTCCCCGAGAGCTTGATTGTCTCGTTCGTCGTTCCGTCGGCGCGCCTGGTCGCGACCGAGACGCTCGGCGACGTCGAGCTCGGCAAGACCGAGGCTGGCCTTGTCTGCGTCGCTGCAGCCGGATGTACCCTCGGTCAACTCGAGTGGCTGAAACGCAAGAAGGCTGAAAAAGAGAACCCGGCCATCGAGGTTCGTCCGGTCGCGCGCGCGAGCTCGCCGAGCTCGCCGAGCTCGAGCATGCCCACGAATGGTACGAACGGGAGCCACGTGCCGAGGGGTCGGCAGAGGTCGTGGGAGGTCGTCGCCAGCCGTGGAGGCGGTCCTGACAGCCCCCTCGCCGGCTCGGAACCCATGGCCGTCACCTCGGACAAGTCGCCTTTTTGACATGGTCCCTCTGAAAAGGAGCTCTTCGCGAGCCAGCCTCGGTCGACTTCATTTTCGAAGGGACCCGGTCTAAAAAAATGCCGGTCGTCCCGCGAGGGGAGTGGAACCACATGATTCTCATCCTCGGCGTGCCGGGGACGGGGAAGTCCACCTACGCCCTCCAGCGCGCCGTTGAGCTTGGGCGCGCGCCCGCCTACCTTCTGGCCCACGACCCTGGCTATCGGCTGCCCACGCGTCTCCCAGACGGCCGGACGGTCATCCTTCATCGCCACGCGACCCTCGAACAAGGCAAGCGCGCGCTCGAGCGCGACCCGAGGGGGGTCCACGCGTTCGCCGTCGCGGACGGCGAGCAAGTATTACGCCTCGGCGCCGAGGTCGCCGAGGCGTCGCTCGCGAAGCATGCAGGCCAGAAGGGCCATCCGGTCGTCGTCGTTCTGGACGAAGGCGTGGGCACTGCCGGCGCGTCGGCGTACCGTCTCGGCGACACCCTCCGGGAGAGCCTGGCTCTCCGTCGGCACCGCCACGTGGGGGTCCTCATGACCGCTCAAGACCCGAGGCTCGTCCACTATGCCCTTGGCGGGCTGGCGACGGAGATCGTGCTCTTCCGCGTCCACGACCGCCAGGCGCTCGACAAGCTCGCCCGCCTCGGGGTGTCGCCGGCCGAGCTCGACCGCGTGCCACAATTACCGAATTTTCGCCACATCGTTTGCAAGCTCGGTTGAACGAGCATTGTAAGCGTTCTTTGGGAATGCGATTTTTCTTGTGTGGATTCGGTGGCTTATGTCGTGCTTGGTCGAGAAGGAGGACCGGCACGATGCCCACCTACAAATCAGAAAGTTTTTCTTGGGTCTCTGGAGGCAAGAAGGTCCTTCCATTGGACTTTCTCGACCGGCTCGGCCCTCGCAATGGCCGGCTGGTCATTGAACGCATTGACCTTCAATGCGCCCTGAACATCACCACCGTGGCGACGAACACCATCGTCGGCGCCGACATGGCCGGCTTCGCGCGCCGGGTTCGCATCTATGACACCATCGGCAACCGGGTGTATCTGACCGGTGCGAAGCTTCGGGTCATGGCGCACGCCGAGCAGCTGGCAGCCGTCGCGCCCGACCCGACGACGCATGGCGCCTCGGCGACGCAGACGGACACCTACGACCACGTTATCTCGTTCGCCCAGGACAGCGCTCGCCGTCGCTGGGACTTCGCCATGCCCGTCGACGATTTGAAAAGTGGTGGGTTCGAAATCGAGATGCCGGCGTCGACGGACGTCCTCCAGACCGGCTCCGGCGCGACCATCAACTCGGGGACGTATACGGTTTACTTCCATTGCCGGGAAGAGTGGGACGTCGAGTTCAAATTGCGCGACCAAAGGGAGGAAGTCGCGACCACGACCAACACGGCGTATTACGCGCCGATTGGCAACCGGTTGCTTCGGGCGCTTTATCTCTACAAGGAGGCGCAGGGCGGAGGCTCGTCGGTGACCGGCCTCGGGGACGTCACCATCGAGCCCTACAGGTTGACGAACATCCCCCGCGATATATTGAAGCGCGATTTCCTGGCGCGCGGTCTCGTAAGAGAAGCGCAGGACCCATTCTTCAATGACAAGGCCGCAGCGCTCATCTATCCGCGAATGGACGCCAAGTTCGTCGACTACAGCCTCATTCCCGGCCAGCTCTTCATTCGCGTGCCCAACTCCACCGTCGTGACGCCCGACATGGTGATTCACGCCATCGCGCCAAAGGACGAACGCATGATGCGCGAGGCTGCATTGGAAAACGGCGTCGACGGGCGCGGTCTGAAAGTCAAGACGCATGCGAAGTCGGCGGGCGACCCGGCGACCTGGAAGAAGCTGGCCCCGTATGTCAACATGAAAGTCGACAGGCCAGGACGGTAAAGCCATGGACCAGAAGACTATGTTTCTCGTCGGTGGAGGAGCGGTCGTGGCTTATCTCCTGTGGCAAAAAAGTCAAGGCGCTCCTCGAATGGCAGGAGACCCCTACACAGACGTCCGCGTCCAATCGACCATCGGTTCAGCTAGAAACCTTTCCAATGGTCCCTACCGCGGTTCCGGCTATGGGTCCAATAGCGGTTCGGTGCAGTCGGGCAGCTATGACCCATTTAGCGTCACGAGCGGGACCGAAATGACGGCCCAGCGCTCCGACGGGGGCTGCACGACCTGCCAGGCTGCTCGTGCTGTCCTCCCCGACGACTTCGCGCCGGGAGCAGCCACCCGAGGTGACTACCCCCCACCGACGGCCATCGAAAGCGCCAGCTACCAGGCCTTCAAGGCATCGCTTCAGCCGACCGCTGCCGGCCAGGCCGCAGACCTGGCCCGCATCCAGGCTCAGCAGAAGGCGCAATCGCTCGCCCTGGCCGAGCGCCTCCGCACGGGCGGATGGTCTTCTCTCTTCGGCACGAGGTCGTCATGACGACTGAAAAGCTTCTTCTTCTCGGCGGAGGCGCCGTCGCCCTCTTCTACATGCTCCGACCGCGCGGGTTCGGCGCGCAGACCCTCGTCAACCCCTACGCCTCGAGTGGACCTTCCGGAACCATCGTCGTCCCCATTGCCCCGCTCGGTGTCTCTGGCTACTCCCAGGGGCCCGCTCGCGGTTCAGGCTACGGCTCGACGTCAGGCTCTGCGCAGACGTCTCCAGGCGCTCCTACGTCGACGAGTAACCGCGCCATCACCGGCCCCTCCGCCGGCGCCCAGGCCGGCGCCGAGGTCCCCGCCAACATCGCTGCCCTCCTCGCCATGGGCCCCACCGACCTTTCGCAGACGGGGATAACGAGGTTCGGCTGATGGACACCGAGGAGTTTCTTCTTCTTGGCGCCGTCTGTGTCGGCGGGTTTTTCCTCCTGCGCCGACCCGGCTCGCCGACGACTGGCCTCTACGTGCAGGGGCCCGCTTTGGCCCCTCCGGTCACCCGGCCGACGGCGCAGACGCTCCCGCCGACCAAACCCCTCGACATGGGCCAGGAGCTCGCCGTCGGCGCGGTAGCGACCGTCCTCGGTCCTAAGGCCGGTCAAGCGCTCGCACAGGCCGTCACTTGCAGCCCCACGGACACCAGCATCTTCTGCAACCTCGACCGCGTGAAGCAGGCCGACGCCGTCTACAAGCAGTACGTCGCCATGGGCAAGACGCCGACGAAGGAAGGAAACATCTTCACCGACCCCTTGAATTTCCGGTTGCGCGTCGACGGCAAGGTCGTTTTCGGCCCGCCCGACCCGCCTCCCATCCTCATCGCGTCTCGGCCCATCGACCCGAGCTATACCGGTCCTCAGACGACCGAGGTGCGCCTGCACTTTGCAACCGCGAGCGGGGCGTCGCCCTCTCCGCCCGTCACGTCGGCGCCGACCCTCGACCCGTACAGCGTTTCATTCGCCATGCCCGGCTAAGGAAAAAATGCGCCCCGAGCGCATTGGAAAGGTTTTGCAAAAATGGGTCCTCTCGCCAAATCGCTCGTCGTCGGCTCCTCCGCCGTCTTCGCGTCGGGCTTTCTCCCCTCGGTCCTCCCCTCCATGGTCGACGTCGGCGGGCTCCCCGTCCGCGAGTGGGGCTCCGCCGTCGCCGGGGCCTGGGCTGCCGAAAAACTCGTCGGCGGAGGGGCTTCCCTCTGGAAGTCCGTTCTCCTCGGCGTCACGGCCCTCGGCGCTGCCAAACTGAAAGACACGATGGCCCCAGGACTGAACCTTGCCCTTCCCATCGTCGGCGAGGTGTCCCGCATGCTCGCTGCTGGCGGAGGCGTCTACTTGGCCGGTCATTTGAACCTCGAACCAAAGGCGTGACGCGTCATGCCCGTGTCCCCGGTTCCTCCGCTCCCAGATGGCCGACGCGCGTCCATCTCGAACCCGTACGTCCCCGGGGCGCACGACGGCGTCGACCTCGCTTTTCGTGCGCTGCCGAGCGACGGCGTCCCCGGGACCCACGCGGTCACGAGCTCGGGCCAATGGGCAAACCCGGATGGTCAGGTCGCCGTCGCCTATGACGACGGCGAGGTCGTGTCCGTCAGGCCGAACAGCTACCGCGGTTCGCCGAACGGCTTGGCCGTGAAGATTGCCCACGGCGGGCTCGCCGGCTTGACATCAGGGTACCTTCACCTCGCCGACACCCCGCTCGTCGTCGTCGGCCAGACGGTGCGCGCCGGCGACCCGGTGGGAACCATCTCGCACGACCGGAGCGGGCCCGGCGCGTTCAATCACCTCCACTTCTTTTTCAAGGACCAAGACGACGCCTATGTGGACCCGACGCCTTACCTCCGAGGCCTCGTCTACGACGAGGGCGGTTCTCTCCCAACTCCCGAGCTCGTCGAGCCGGTCCCCGACAACGAGGACGACGCCGACGACCAGGCAACCATCGGCCTTCTCCTCCTCGCCATCGGCGCAGCATGGGTCCTCACGTGAAAGGCGACGCCCATGACCAAGTCCATCGAAGACCACCTTCTCGAACAGGTCGTCCTTCTCAGGCGCACGCTAGAACTCGAGCACGCCGACTGGAAAATCTGGCGTCGCGCCGTCGGCCTCACCCCGTCGGAGAATGGCAAGTCGACGGCGTACCCCTCGTCTCAAGAAACCGTCGAAGTCATGCATCGAAACCCTTTGCGACGGGGATTCGTCCTCACGAACGACGGGACCTCGGGCCCCGACTGTCTCGTCAGGTTCGGGACGCAACCCCCACGCTCCGACGAATTCTCTCTCCGGCTCGCCTCTGGTCAACGTTTTTCGTCATGGCAGGAGTTGCCTTTCTTCTTGGGGCCCGTCTGGGTCCTCTGGACAGCGACCTCAGCCACCGCCCGCTTGATGGTCACGGAGTTCGATTGATTTTTTCAATGGACCCTTCGAAAGTGAGGCATTGCGAAATGACTGCCACCGACTTCATTTTCAGAGGGACAAAGTAAAAAAGATGGGGTACTTGGACATTGCCAATAACCATGCGCAAACGGCGAGATTGACCTACGGCACCGACGAGACGACCGGTTACCCGAACCTCTCCAATCAGATGGCTGCTATCATCGCTGATTACTGGGTCAATGAAGCTTCAGGGCGCGGGTACACCCCGCATGCCTATAGCTTCGGGTTCCCAAACCTCGCCGACCTCGAACGCCTCGGAGGGTCCCCGCTCGTCGGCGACCCGGGGACTTCCGTCGATACCCTGGTCGCCCTCCGGGCCGAGGCCCGAGACGGCTCGCCCCAGGCTCCCTTCACCCGCCTGGCCGACCTCTGGCCCGCCGTCAATGTCCTGGCGGGCGTCCTCGCATACACAAACGACGCCAACGTCAAGAACTCGGCTGCCTTCGACCAGCTCGCCAGGGACCTCGGGACCGGCATCGTCGACTGGACCAAAATCATCCTCCTCGCTGTCGGCGCCGTCGTCGTCGGCGTGGTCTACCTCGAGGTGAAATGATGACCACGAAAGCCATGCTCATGCTCGGTGGTGGAGCGCTCGCTCTTTGGGCGCTCGCCAAGAAGGCCAATGCCCCGAAGCTCGATTCCATCGACCGCTTCACCTCCGCCATCGCTGCATCAGCCCCGTCGGCGGGAACGCCCATGCAGCAGATGAAAGGCTCCGGCATCGTCGACGATTTCTCGAACCCCTCCGGCATCGGCGCCTCGACGAGCGCAGGCTACGGTGCGCCGTACTGGCAAGCGCGAAACCCACTCTACACCCTCGCCTGAAAAGGAAGGTCACATGACCGTCAAACTGGATACCCGACCGTCGCGCCCGCTCACCACGCGCGAAGTCACCAAACTCCTTTGCGGGGTCCTCGGCGCGCTGCATGGCGACACCGCGTGGCCCGTCCTCTCCGATGCCATCGAGTGGCTCCATGCCCACAAAGAGGACCTCCGTTCCCTCTTCGCCGCAAACCAGCTGTCCATCGACGAGCTTCTTGCTCGTGCTCGAAAGATGGTGACCCATGACTGCTGAAAAGCTGCTCCTCCTAGGTGGCGTCGCTTTCGTCGGCTACAAGCTCCTCGCGCGCCCACCTCAGCAGACCTACGCCGTCCGCGTCCCCTCGCCGCAATCCCCCGTCAATCAGGCCATGGCGTCCTTCGCGACGGCCTCGAACTACGCTGCGGCCTTCGCGCAGGGCTTCTCGCAGCTCTTCTCGGCGACCGGTAGCTCCCGTCAGGCACCGTCTCAGCAGACGAGCTCCACCGTCGCCGTAGATGGAGGGAACATCTTCGATGCGGCGACGAAAACCTTCTTGGGGCAGACCTCCGAGCAGCAGACCTCGCCCTGGTCGAGCTCGTTCTTTTAATCGAGGTCGACCATGGCCCAATGGACGGTGTGTGATTACCTCGAGAACATCCTCCACATCATCCGTCGACCGACCGTCTCCTCGAAACCGCAGTCGTATCCCGCCATCTCGACGGCGACCCAGGTCCTCCGCGCCAACCCCCGTCGCAAAGGTTTCATCTGCTGCAATGACCCCCGAGGCGGAGGTGGGGACATCCTCTGGCTCTTCTACGGCGCGCAGGACCCGACCTCGACGAGCTTTACCGTGTTCCTCTTGCCGAACCAGATTCTCGAAAGCGAGTACGCCGGCGAGCTTCGCCTCGGCTGGGCTTCTCAGGTATCCTCGCAGGCCCTCATCACGGAGTTCGTCGAATGATGCACGCGTCCTCGAACCTCATTTTCGAAGGGACCCCATCGAAAAAATGACCAAGCTCGCCAGCATCTCGTCCGTCCCCGTCTCCTCCTACTCCGTCGGCGTCACCGGCTCCATGGCTCTCCCGACCGACGGCCAGTCGGTCCAGGGTCGCGGTCAGTGGGTCTGGACCCTCAATCAATCGGGCTTCGCGTCAGCTACCCCCGCGGGCTCCCTCTTTACCACCCCGACCATTACCCCGCGCGCCGGTCGCGTCTACGTCCTCTTTTTTGGTGGCTATGGTATCACCGCCGCCGTCGCTGCCGGCAAAGGCCAATGCTCGTCAACCCCTGCTTTGACTTGGACCACGCTTTCATCGACCGCTGTCTCCAACTCGACCGCTGGCGGAGGCACGGTCCTATACAACTACCTCCATTACCCTTCCGACCCAGGTGTCGCCGATGCTCCCTTCACCATCACCGCCGGAATGACGCCGAGCTCGGTCCCCAACTTGACCGGTTGGGGCTGGGCCCTCTGGGAAGGTCAGGGCAGCCTCGCGAACAACGGTGCCACCATGACCCTCCCTCGCGTCCAAACCGTGACCGGCGCGTCGGGCGCTTCCGCCTTCGCGACCTTCCTCGACTTGTCCGATTCCATCCTGGCATGCACCAACTTCGTTGGCGACCCGGGCGTCGTCACCTTGCCGGTCAACACCTTCACACCGACCTTCACCTATTCGCTCTTGCAACGCATCCCGAATGCCCTGGGGACCCTGGTTTTCTTCGAGGCTCACTCCTCATCGACCACTCCCTCCAACTACTCCGTCACCTACGCGACGTCGCCGAACGGCTTCCCGACGAGCTACGTGACCGAGTGGTACGGTCCCGCCGGCGCATACATAAGAGGCGTCACCGGTCAACCTAAATTTTCAGCGACGGTTTCTCTGGCGGTCATCATCGGAAAGACCTTGACCGCCGTCGCTTTCAAGGTGCGCCATCCCATCTCCGCACCCATGGTGTGCGCCGTCTGGAAAAAGAACGTCTCGACCGGCGTGTCCGCGCTCCTC
>Ga0066395_10000939_pt1 | contig 10691 bp, 9 predicted proteins | sample PanSoiPlot1MoBio_FD_61218 | JGI IMG/M metagenome (GOLD analysis project Ga0066395, IMG submission 61218) | Tropical forest soil microbial communities from Panama analyzed to predict greenhouse gas emissions - Panama Soil Plot 1 MoBio | ecosystem: Environmental > Terrestrial > Soil > Tropical... | reverse complement strand
TCAGCACGCGGTTCACGCCGCTGTGGCTCGCCGACACCGTCGGATTCGGCGTCGGCGGCAGCCTCGGATTCAAGGTCTGGGAGGTGGGCTCGAGCGGCGCCGCATCGTCGATCTTCAAGTGGGTGGTGACCGGCACCGGTCACGTCGTCTTCGCGGTCGATCCGACCTGGCTGGTCGTCATCCAGGGCGGCGTCGAAAAAAACGCCGGGATCGACTGGCAGATCAACGACACGAGCACCGGCGTCCCCTTCCAGAGCAAGCTCGGGTTCGTCGGCGATCTCGGCATGCAACACGCCCTGGACGATCAGTGGAGTCTGGCCTTCTCGTTCCGTGCGACGATCATGGACTACACGGTCGTGGACCAGTCCTTCGGGGCCAACAGCTTCGGCGTGACGTTCTCGATGCACTACAGCCGCTGACGGCGACGCGCGCGTCCGTCAGGGGACGCGGAACGAGCCGATGTGGATCGAGCGCGAGGCGCTCTTGTAGTAATCGCCCATGTACCAGAAGGTCGCGTCGTCGGTCGGATCGACGACGGTGGTGGCGAAGTCCTCGTAGCGGTTGCCGCCGCCCTTGGCTGCCGTGCTGTCGATCAGCACCGACTCGCGATAGCCGAGCGTCCCGAGCGGATCGGCGGCGGCGCGCGCGGCGAAGCGCTGCCCCTGGTAGGTGGTGGCAGAGCCGAAGGAGAAACCGATGCCGATGTCTCCGCGCCCGTCGATCGCGGCGCTCCCCAGCCAGCGATAGCCGGTGTCGGGCGCGAACGTGCTCTGCTGGTAGAGGACCGGATTTCCCGAGCCGTCGATCCGGAACTCGTACCAGCGCAGGCCGCCGCCCGCGGTCGGGCCGTTGACCGAGTGCGTGATCACCAGCGACTGGTGATCGCCGAAGTTGCGATAGACGAGCCGCTGCATCAGCTTGTCGCCCTGCGCGTCGAGCTTCGTGCTGGACCCCATCTGCGGCACGCAGTTGGTCAGCTGGCCGTCGCACAGGTAGTGATAGCTGGCGACGGTGATTTTGGTCGGGCCGGTCAGCGTCGTCGCCGACGGGTTCGTCCAGTCGACGTGGAAGTTGTAGGCGTAGACGCCGTCGTCCTGGAACACGCTCGAAAGCTGCGTCCCGCCCAGCGCCATCACGATGTTGGGCGCGCCGGCGGGCGGACCCGTCGGGCCGTCGAGGTCGGATGGGTTGAAGAAGTTCACGCCGCTCTTGCCGACGCACTGCTCGGTGGCCGGCTGGCCCATCAGCATCTTGGCGCGATCGGCGGCGCAGATTCGCTTCTGGACGACGGTGTCACCGGCGCTGGTCCCGGTGTAGTAGCCGTCGGGCCAGACGCCGAGGCGCGGGTAGTCGGGGAACTCCTGGCGCGCGAACTCGTAGCGGTTGTAGGTGCCGAGCGGATCGGGGCCGGTGCTGACCGCGTAGCACATCGCGTACGGCGCGGCGAACACCGGCTGGATGAACACCCAGCGGCCCGCGAGCTGATCGTAACGGACGACGGTGTCGCCGTGATCGGACGCGTTGCCGCCCTCGCAGCGGCCGCCGAAGCCGGCGAAGATGGCATTCGACGCCTTCGTCCCGAGCGACATCCCCGTCGTCGAATACATGGCGCCCTTCTTCGTGTAGACGGCCATCTGCCAGTTGACGACCTGGACGATGTGATTCGGCCCGACCGCCAGGCTCAGGTCGGAAGGATCGCCGTTGCCGGCGATCCCGTCGAAGTGGTCGAGCAACGGGAGCGCCGCCTTCGATCCCTGCGACGTCTGGTTGACGGGCGCCGTCTGGCCACCGGCGCCGGCCGCGCCGCCCGCGCCCGATCCAGCCGCGCCGCCCGTGCCCGCCGCGCCGCCGCGGCCGCCCGCCGCCGTGCCGCCCGCGCCGGAGCCGCCGCCGCGCCCACCCGCACCGGTCCCCGCAACGCCGCCGGATCCCGTGGTTCCGCCGCTGCTCGCCCCGCCGGCGCCGGTGGTGGCGCCGCCGCTGCCGCCCGCCGTCGCACCGCCGGTCCCCGCGGCGCCCCCTGCCCCCGCGGCGGCCGCGCCTCCGGTACCCGCGCCGCTCGCGCCGGCCGCGCCCGTCGTGCCGGCGCTGCCGCCGGTTCCCGCGCCGCCGGCGCCCACGCCGGCACCGCCGCCGCCTTTGCCCGTCGTGCCGGTGCCCGAGGGCATGCAGCCAGACGCCGCAAGGGTGGCGGCAATCAGCAACGCTCCCGGCCGCGACATTCCGGCGCGCACTCAGTGACCGTAGTTGCAGGCGCCGGTCAGAATGTTGTAGCCGAAAGTGCTCGCCGTCTCGTCCCAGCTCGCGCGGCCGACGACGGTCCACTTCGAGCCGTCGTACTTCATCAGCGAGTCGCCGTGGGCCGCGATCTTCGAGAACCCGCGCCCGACGGAAGAACCGTTGATCTGCGCGATGCCGGCAGCGTCGAGCTGCGGCACGCTGTCGCTGGCGTCGCAGGCACCGTTCGTGTTCGTGGTGACCGTCGGATTGCTGAACTGGACCAGATGCGACCAGCTGCAGGCGGCACCGGTCGTCGGATCCACGCAGCCCGCCGGCGCGGCGCCGGTCCGCTTGACGTCGAACCGGACGACGCAGACGTCGACGCCCAGGCCGGCATCGCTGATGATGTAGAACTCGGAGGTGCCGTTGTAGTCGGTCGTGCTGACGGTCCCCATCCCGCGCTCGCCGCACGCGCCCGCGTTGAGGAAGCCGCCGCCCATGCCGCCGCCGCCCGTGCCCCCGGCGCCCGTGCCCCCTGCGCTGGTGCCGCCCGTCGCGGTCCCGCCCGCGCCGCTGCCGGCGCTGCCGCCGCCCGCCGTGCCGCCGCTCGCGCCGCCACCACCGCCGCCCTTGCCGCCCGGCGACGACCCACCGCTGGAGCAGCCCACGGCGCCGGCCAGCACGCCGACGAGCAAGGCCCACGCGCGGCGACTCACTTCGGCCCTCCGCCGTTCAGGCTGTAGAGATCGTCGATGAAGAAGTTGTGGCCGACGAGCTTGTTGAAGTAGTCGTTCGACGAAGGGAGATCGTATTTGACGTAGAAGACGGTCTTCTTGTCGGGCGTCACCTCGCGAATCACGCCGCCGGTGCCGTAGTTGATCAGCGTGTTGCCGTTCGAGAGGCGCAGCGCCATCCCGCGCGAGGCCGCCCATTCGGGCCCGTCGCTGGTGCTGTCGCCGTAGATCCAGGTGCGAACCAGGCGCTTGTTGGTGCGATCGATCATGAACTCCTCGAAGGCGTGCTGGTTCGGCCCGGCCGCGCTGCTCTTCGTGTACTGGGGCAAGTGCGACGACACCAGCAGCGTCCCCGACGGCGAGATGTTCGAGAAGTGCTGCCAGACGAAGTTCCAGGGCGACGGCGAGAACGCGTAGGCGCCCGTCCCCGACCCGTACACCGCGACCAGCGTCCCCGTCTTGCGATCGATCTGCGCGACGTTGTTCGACTCCGGGAATGACAGCAGGACGGAGTCCGTCGCCGGGTCCCAGCTGACGACGTTGGAGTAGCAGTTGTTGAACATCCCCGTGGTGGGGCACTTCCAGATGGTGGTGACCGTCCCGTCGCGCGCCATCTGGCGCAGCTCGGAGTTCGGCCGGGTGCGCTCCTCGGTGTCGTAGAGCAGCGAGCCATCGCTGGTCATGTCCACGCCGTCGGACAGTTGCGGGACCATCACCGACGTGTTGTAGGTCTCGCGATCCAGCGTCATCTTCAGGACGGACGGCGTGCCCGTGGTGCTGAACGCGCGGCTCTCGACGAAGAGATACTCGCCGTCGCGCGCCTTCTGCGGAAACGACCTCACGTCGGTGCTGGTGCCGTCGGCGTAGTACCAGACGACGCGGCCCTGGCGGTCCAGGATGTAGAGCCACCAGGTCGAATAGAAGTAGCAGGAGTCGTCAACGCACGTGTTGGGCGAGTTCTCGACGGCGCCCAGCAGGTAGCGCTCCGGCGTGGCCAGCGTCGGGTCGTACATCGACACCGTCGGCTTCGGCATCCCGCTGGGGATCACGCCGGTCGTCCCCATGTAGTCCTTGGTCTTGTAATCGGTGCCCGCGAGACGGCTGACGACGCGGAGGGTGATCGCGGTCGATCCCGGCACGCCGAGCACGACGTCGCGGTGCGCGCCCGTCGCGCCGGCCTGCAGGCGCGACGTCATGACGCTGCTGCCGGCGAAGCTGAACTCGAGGAACGCCGAATCGGCTGCCTTGGTCTGCGTCCAGGTCACGACCAGGATCGTGTTGACCATCTTTGACACCGCGACGGTGACGCCCGAGACGAACGAATCGCCCGCGCCCGCGCCCGCCGCGCCCGTGCTGCCGCCGCTACCCGCGCTGCCGGCCGCGCCCGCGGTCCCGCCCGCGCCGGTCGTCCCGCCTCGCCCGGCGGCGCCGGTGGCGCTTCCGCCCGTGCCCGTCGCGCCGCCGCTCGTCGATCCACCGCTGCCCACACTGCCGCCCGTGCCGGTCGCGCCGCTGCCGCCGGTCGCGCCGGTGGCGGTGCCGCCCGTTCCCGTCGAGGATCCGCCCGTGCCGGTGGCGCCGCTGCCGCTCGCGCCCCCGGTGCCCGTTCCGGCGGCGCCCCCGCTTCCGGGCGAACCGCCGTTGTCTTTCGGCAGGCAGCCCGCCAGCACGAACAGCGCCACCAGACCGGTGACGAAGCCGATCCGCTGCGCAACAGTCATTGCAGTCCGTGCGTTCCTCATGGCCCGTTGCCTCCGCCGTAAAGGCTGGCGGCGAGCGTCTGGAACGCGAACGCGAAGCCGGCGTCGGTGTTCAGCTTCCACACCTGGGTGCCGCTGGCATCGAGCCGTTCCATCTGACCCGCCGTCGACCAGTTGACGAACGTGCCGCCGTCGGGGAGCCGGATCGGCTCACCGAGGACGAACGTGTAGACGCTGGGATTCGCGGTGTAGCTCCAGACCTGCGTCGCGGTCATGGCCGTGAAGTCCAGCTCGTACTCGAGGACGCGCGACACGTCGCCGGGCGCGCCGTCGTTGTCCATCACGAGGATGTGGTTGCCGACCACGTCGAACTGGTGCTCGTGCAGGAAGCGCGCAGAGCCGGACGCGATCGTGAAAGTGGCGCCGTAAAGGCCGAGCACCCATTCGCACGCGCCGGTCGAGCGGTTCACTTTCGCGATGCTGCTGAAGTTGCGCATGCCGACGTAATAGACGTCCTCGACCGGGTCGTAATCGAGCGCGTTCGAGAACGTCCACCCCTGCTGCGGGTCGTCGCCCGGCGTCGCCACCGGATCGAAGCAGTTCCAGCTGGTCCAGATGGTGCGCTGGTTGCTGCCGTCGGGCGCGACCTCGACCACCTTGTTGCCGCGCACACGGTTGCCGCTCGCGTCCGTTTGATCATCGAACGCGATGGCCCCCAGCGTGCCGTCCGGGTGCTCGACGAAGTCGTGCGCGAGGAACGGGATCGGAATCGACGTCGACTGCAACCCGTCCAGCGAGACGCGCACCAGCTCGGACGCCGCCGACGGCTCGCCGGAGATCTGGGCCGCGTTGTAGAGCAGGCTCTTGCCGTCTACCGACAGGCGCGCGCGGTAGAAATCGAGCATGCGGTCGTCGCTGTGGTACCAGACGATGTCGCCGTTCGCGTTGATGATGACGACGGCCGTCGTCGCGCCGAGGATCGGCACCACCACGAAGCCGTCGTAGCCGTCCCCGGTCCGCGTCAGGGCGGGCAGACCGACGGGCAGGTTGCCGGTGCGGATGCTGGCCACACCGCTCGCCGCGACGACCGCGCCGTTCTCCGCCGAGACGGCGCGATAGAACGCCGGCGTGTCCGCGGTCAGACCGAGCAGGATCGCGCTGTGGTCCGTCGCCGCCGAGGCGTCGATGGGCGTGCGCGCGCCGAGCTTCGCCGTCGGACCGAACTCGACGTAGCCGGTGGTCGGCACCGCCGTCGTCCACTTCACGATCACGACCGTCGCGATCTGATCGCTCACCGTCGCGACGACGTGGGTCGGCCCCCGCGCGTCCGGCGAATCGCCGCAGCCGCCGACCGGCGCCAGCAGCGCGATCGCGATCGGCGCCGCCGCGGCGCGAAGCGCGGGCCTCATTTCCCTCCAGGCGTCAGGATGGTCAGCAGCACGGGCGCCGGGCTCTGGCATTTGCTGCAGGTCAGGCCGAGCAGCCAGGTCCCGGCGTCGGGGCGGTCGAAGCCCGGGAAGGGCGCGCCGCTCGCGCGATCGGTCGCCGTCGCCAGATCCGCGGTGCGGCCGCCCGTCAGCGTGATGTCCCACAGCGACGTGGCGATCATCTCGATGTCGAAGATCCGCGCCTGCAGATCCGACGCCGCCATCCCGGCGTAGAAGCCGATCGTGACGCCGTCGATCTTCTCGAAGGGCGCGTCGTTCCCCTGGCCGTCGCGCGTGATGTCGCGCCAGTCGAGGATCCACGGCCCGCCCGTCGGCACCGGCAGCTTGGTCAGCGACGACAGGTCGGCCGTGAATGTCAGCAGGCCGCACCCGCTCTGGCCGTCGACCATCGTGTTCGTCGACGACGCCGTCGGCTCGAGGAACATCATCGTCCGCGCGCCCAGCCCCGGCGTCGTCCCCTTCGTGAACAGAAGCAGGTACGTGTAATCGGTGCTCTCGATGTACGCCGACGGAACGTCGATCGGCGTCCCGAAGAAAGAAAGCTGCGACAGCTTCGTGCAGGTGGTGCTGTGGTCGGTGTGGAAGTCGAGGTAGCCGGCGACGTCGGACTGCGACAGCGTGCCCGCCGACAGCCGGGTCTGCACCTGCCCCTTCGTCAGATGCGAGATCCGGAGCAGCGCGACGTTGTCGAGGTCGGCCGTCGCGGAGACCGCGTGACATTGCAGATCGTTGACGACGTTCGACCAGCAGATGTCGATGTCCGTCGCGGGCGCCGTCTGGACGATCGGAATCTGGAGGCTGGCGTGCGTGACGTAGTTGTTCTCGTCGCGCAGCAACAGGTTCCCGCGCGGGTCCATCGGCATCGCCGCGCCGCCGCAAGCCGCCAGCAGGAAAGGCACAAATACCGAAAATGAGATCCGCGCGGGCATCCGTCCCGTGTATGTCCGGGTCGGATGGCGTCCGGGGGCGGATTTACGGGCGCGATTCTTGAGCCGTCTTCGTCTTCCCGCGCCACATTGCGACGACCGGGTAGATCGTCAGCACGGACATCGTCAGCGTCAGCCCGATGCCGGTGATCGCGTGAAGGAACGCGAGCCCCCCGCCGCCGTAGCGCACGATCCACGGCGTCGCGAGGTGCGCGGCGACGCTGGCGGACGCGGCGATCAACCAGGCGAGCTTCGCGCGATCGCCGAGCCCCGTCGCCAGGAACAGGTGGCCGACGATCAACAGGACGACGGGCATCGTGAACAGGTGGAAGTGCGTCACCTCGAGCAGCTTGCGGTAGCTCATCGGCACGACGATCGGCCGCCGCGCCGCCTCGTCGTCGGGCACGTCGATGGCGGGCCCGGTCGGCGCGCCCGCCGCGGCGGGCTCGGCCGCCGGCGGCACGGCCCGCGCCTCGCCCGCGTAGTAGCTCTTGATGCCGCTCGTCCCGGTGCCGACCAGATCGCCGTAGTAAAGGGCCGACGACACGATCCCGGCCAACGTCAACAGGCAGAACGTCGAATAGAGAAGCTTCGCCTCGATGCCGAGGTTCCAGAGGCGGAAGCCGGATGAAGAGAACTGACGCATGGCGATCAGAAAGCGAAGCCGATGGCGAGGCCGAGGCGCGTCTTGCCGCGGGCGGCCTCGGCCAGGTGAGATTCCAGCGGCTTCGGCGTCCCCGGCGCGCCCGGCAGCGTGACCGGCGCGGCCGGCGGCGGGCCCTCGCCGTCCAGCGCGATCTGGATGTCGGCCTTCAGCGCCAGCTCGGGCAGCGGGCGATAGACGATGCCGCCGCGAACGAACGACTTCGCGGCCGACGGCGCGTTGGGCGGCGTCCCGCCCGGGGGCGTGATCGTCGGCGGATTGTAGTTGTAGACCGACATCGCGCTGCGCGGGTTCACGTTCTCGTATCCGGCGAACAGCATCAGCTCCTGCTTGGTCGCCGCGCCGCCCATGCGCAAGAGGTCGACGCCTGCATTCACGTAGCTGCCGCGGCCGGCCTTCGGAATCGCGTCCTGGCCGAGCAGCCCCAGGTAGTCGTTGATGCGGTACGAGTCGGTGATGAACATCTGCGCGTACTCCGCGGCGAGCTCGAAGCCACCGCCCCGAAAACGGGCATCGCCCTCGACGATCCCGACGCTGACCCCGTCGAGCGCCGCCTGTCCCCCGGTGGCCGATCCGTAGTAGCCGCCGCCGCCCATCGCGAAACCCTCGGGCAGACCGTAGAGCTCGACCCGCCCGGTCACCGCGAGGCCGCCCGTGGCGACGCGATGGCCGTTGCCGCGCCCGCCGGCGAGCGGCGCCTGCGCCGAAAAGCCGGTGCCGTCCAGCCCGCCCACGACGTCGATCTCGTAGCGGAGGTTGCCGCCCAGATCGCCGAAGATGCCCGCGCCCAGCTCGCGCCAGATCGTCGGGATGATCAGCTGATCCGTGAGCGGCCGATCGACGGTCAGGAAGGCGGGCGGCGCGTTCCGCTGGTTGATGATCCCGAGCGGCAGCAGCAGCAGGCCCGCGCGCACGCCGAACGCGGGCACCGGCGCGGCCTCGACCACCGCCTGCTGCGCCGCGAAGGTGTCCGCGTGCTCGATGCCCGCCTCGATCCGGAAGCGCAGCCACGCCGTCGGGCTGTGCGTCAACGCCGCCATCAACCGCCTCAGGTCCCACTCCGCATCGTGGTTCCGATCGACGAACACCACCCCTTCCCCGATCGCCCCCAGATGCGTCTCGATCTTGTTCGCTGACGTCGCGGTGGAGGTGGGCGCAGACGGCGCCACCTCCGTCTTCGGCGTCTCTGGCGCTGGCACGACCTGGGTTGCGGGCGGCGCCTGTGGCGCCGGCTCCGGCGCGCGCGGCCGCGGCGTCGGCGCCTCGTACGGCGTCACCTCATCTGGCCGCGTCGGCCAGGGGACGGGCGACTTGTCCTGCGCGTGCGCCTGCGCCCAGGCGCCGCGCGCGGCCGCCAGATGGACGTAGACCGCGACCCCGATCCCGACGCGCGTGCGCACGCGCGCGCCCCGATGTTGGCGCGTCACCGGCTGACCGGCGCCGGACGGGCCGCGTGGTCTCCGGCCGGCGGCGCCGCGGGCGCCGACGCGAGCGTGGACAGTCCGAGGGCGAGCTCCTCGACCAGAATCGTCGCCCGCCGCACGCCGACGGCCAGCGAGGCCGACGAGACGGTCGCGCCGCTCACGGCGTCGATGTCGTGGTTGAGACGCAGCGGATCCTGGGACGTCTTGCCCTGGAACTGCTTGCGGAAGCGCGGGTCGCGAACCTCGTCGCCGCGCGGCTCGCGATAGACCATGATCTCGACGCGCTCCACCATCCCGCGCGGCGACAGCCGCGTGGCGAACGTGATCGGCTGGTGCAGTCCCTGCTCGTCGTCGACCACGGCGTAGCCGTCGATCTGGCCGTGCGTCGTGGCGACGAAGATCGTGTACTTGTCACGCGCCGGCGCGTACCCGAGCCGCTGCGCCAGCCGCGCCCGCATCGACTTGTCCAGCGCGAACGTTCGATAGCCGACATGCTCGCTGTGCGGGAAGAACTGCGCCAGCACGTCGCGCGTCGTGTAGTAGCTGGTCTCGGTGCGCGAGGCGGCGCCGCTATCGGCGCGCGCGGACGGCGCCGCGGTCCCGACCGCGAGCACCAGCGCCACCGCGCTGCAGGTGATTTTGATAACGGTTCTCAATTTCACTAATATAAATAGCGCATCCGTTTCCACGCTGTCAATGCGAGGGATACGTGGGGCCCCGCTCCGCCGGACGTATGTCCGTGATTTCAGCCAGTTAGCTGATGCTGTCCACAGGCGATCAAGAGCTGCGGCCGCGATGGCCGCTCGCCTCGCCGGGACAGCGCCCGCCCGGCATCCCGCGCGCCTTCTCGCACAGCCCGAACAGCTCGTGGCGATGGCGGAGCACGTTGAAACCGAACCTCCGCGCGGCGGCGTCCTGCAGCGCCTCGATCTCGTCGTTCTCGAACTCCATGATGAAGCCGCAGCTGTCGCAGATCAGGTGATCGTGGTGGGCCCGCCCCTCGGCGACCTCGTACAGGGTCTGCCCGGGGCCGAAGTGGCGCGCCGCCGCGATGCCTGCCTCTTCCAGCAGCTTGACGGTCCGGTAGACGGTCGCCAGCCCGACGCCCGGGTGCTTGCGCCGCGCGGACGACAGCAAATCTTCCAGCGCAACGTGGCCCGACGTGCGCAGGAACGCGTCGACGATCGCCTCGCGCTGCTGCGTCGTCTTGAGACCTTTGCGCTGCAGATAGCTGCGCCACGGACCCTTGGGGTCTTTCCCTTGGCCGCCGCGCGATCCGCCGCCGACGGTCTTGGTCAAGCCGCCTGTCGCCATTTGATCGAGCACCCCATCGACGGCCGCTGCTCGCGCGAAGGCCGCTGTCCGGCCACCAGCGCCTCGATCGCTTCGGCCAGCTCGCGCCGGGTGACGCGGCTCTCGTCCTTCCACGAATCGTCGATCCGCCCGCGGTAAGCGAGCCGCCGGTCGGAATCGTAGACGAAAATGTCGGGCGTGCAGACCGCGCCGAAGGCGTGCGCGACGTCCTGCTCCTCGTCGTGCAGGTAGGGGAACCCGTAGCCGCGCTCGCGCCAGCGC
>Ga0066395_10000934_pt1 | contig 10740 bp, 9 predicted proteins | sample PanSoiPlot1MoBio_FD_61218 | JGI IMG/M metagenome (GOLD analysis project Ga0066395, IMG submission 61218) | Tropical forest soil microbial communities from Panama analyzed to predict greenhouse gas emissions - Panama Soil Plot 1 MoBio | ecosystem: Environmental > Terrestrial > Soil > Tropical... | reverse complement strand
GCATCGCCTCCAGCGTGGTATGATCCAGTCGTCGTGCATCGTTTGCCCTCATGCACAACGCGAGTCATATTCGTGTCGACATGTCAAGAAAAGTCCACTTACTTATGTACCGATTAATAAGCGCGAAGTTACAATAACCGACCCAAAGAGCCTCGCGGGGTTCGGTCGCCACCATTTCAATTTTGGCTTCTTCATTCGCAGCCGGTTCGAGCGTGCCAGCTGTTTCAGTTGCAACCTCAAATTCGTCGCCGACCGCGCGCTGTGTTTTCGTTGCCGCTTGCAGCTCCCGACGCCGCGCAGCCTGCCGCAGTTGCCGCTCCCGCCGTCGTTCATCACGGATGCTCATAGCATCGTCTCTTCGGTTTTCGTTGCCGTTCTTGTTCATTGTCGTCATGCTCCTTCTGGCTGTTTGCTTGGATCTCCTCGAGTGCCGGACTGGCCGCGGGCGGCGCGCGCATCGCGGTCAACACGGTGCCCTGCATGAGGTACGGTCTGATGTTGCTATCGGGGAAGCGTTTGAGCAGGCCACAAGACGACCACTCACGCTTGGCAATGCTAGCGACGCGCTGCTAAGGCAGATAAGGCACGGGAAACGCCGGCTCCGATCGACGATTAATAACGAGATTCGGAAAAACCATCTCAGCTAAGGCCGCTGATAAACCCCAGCGCGCCTCACAAAATCAGAACGATCATGCCACGGTTGAAGGGTAAGACAGCGAATCAGGCGCCTGGACGGACGGGCCACGACGCTCCTCCGGGGCCATAAAATGGAATTTTGATTTCTTTGGTTTCAATTCGTGCTCGGTGAATGGTATGAGGGCTGGGCCACATCGTTTGCGGGATCTTGGCTTGCTCAAAAAGCTCGATCAGCAGGGAGATCAATGGTCCGTAGTAACCGACCTCTTCGTCGTAAGTTGTTCCAGCCTTTCGGCGGTAGTTCTGGTCGTTCTCCATTAGCATTTCTTCGATTTTAATTATGAGAATGCTCAACGAACCTCGCCTTCGACGTCCGAAATTGGCACCTGCCTCCTTCATGTCGTCGTGTGCTAGAACATCTACTGGAGCTCTATATGTTGAAAGGTGCCCGTGCTTCCGCCGCTTAAGCAGTAGCCGACGCAGCCGACGCTTTTCACTGGCGAAAGCATTTCTGTACCTGAAATGATCTCGCACGAGCTCGACCAAAATCAATGCTGTTTCCCTACCGTCCCAGAATTTGATAGTCCCTGCTTTTTCTAGCCTTCTCACGTTAATGTCGGGAGAAGGAAGCTCTACTTCCTCTAATTTGATGGGACGAAACCACTTACGTCCTTTTGGTATTTGCGAAGCATTAGGGCTACGATGCAACATGGCGGTCACGGCGCTCAAAGATCCTTGGTCACTCGTTGTGATGGCCATGAGCCTAGCCCTGCTAAGGTTGTCCATCCTTCAGGGATGGGGAACGCTTATATGAAAGTCAAGAGCAGTGACCGTCTGACTCTCAAAGTGGTCGCCTCCTGGCCAACTTATAGTCTTTCAGTCTGCGCGCCGCTCCGATCGTCGGTGAATAATGGGCTTTGGTAAGCCAACCGCAGTTCAGACCGATGACAAACCCCAGCATACCAAACAGCACGATCATGCCTTAATTCGGTTAGACGGGCAAATGAGTCGCATGGACGGACCAGCCACGGCGCTCCCCGGTCGCAAAGTTGTGTTTTGTTTCCACCAAGTGGTCGCTTCCTGGCCTGCTTATCATCTACCCGTCTCCGGTCTTTTCGTTCATCTTGGGTCCATGTCATCAGCTCCGGACCTGAGAACTGCAATGTCGAGATCCGAAGTCGACGGCAAGACAGAACCAGCCAAACCGGAGCCATTCCTCACGCTGATCGTCGTGGCGGCACAGCTGGGGCTGCCCGTTTTTAAGATAAGACGCGCAGCAAAGCGCGGACTGTTTCCAACCTATTCACTCCTGAACGGGAGGAAACTGGCCCGCCTTTCCGAAGTCGAAGCCGCCATCAACCGCTCTCGCTCAGGAGGGGCCGGTGAGTAAATACTTGTGCGCTTTGTGCGGGCAGAGTCTGCCTGCGCGCCGCTATCGCCGAGGTCCAAATCTTGCTGATCCGGTTGAGTACCTTGCATCGCCTACAACGGCCGTTGGCGGCGTCATTCCCAATCCCCCGACCGAAGTCCCCAGGACTCCGGCCTCTAAAATTCGAAATTCGTCTTCCGTTTCTTAAAGATGAAGACGATGACCGCTGATCGCCAACCAGCAGCGCACCGCTCGTGGACAATACCGATCCCATCATCGATTAGCGGTAATTCAGGTGCCGTCGGACGCGCCCTGACGGCACTTGCGGCCGCCGTGGTTACAATCGTGGTTGCAAACCAATCGGCCGAAGCAACCTCCAAATAAATTGTGGCGCATTGCAACGCGTGTTTTCGTGTTGCATCGATTAATGCTGGAAACCAAAGGTGCCTAACTCCGTCAACCTCACAAAGCGAGTTCGAAAGCGCAGGCTGAAGTCGGGCCAGGTCGTCACGCAGACGCGATGGGTCCTCAATTATCGTGACCCGAGGACCCGAAAGCGCAAGCAGCTGTTCTTCGAACGTCAGAAGGATGCCCAGGCAAAGCGCAACGACATCATTACGCAGATCGAGATCGGCAGCTACGCCGACGACCGCAATAAGTCGGTCACCATTGCGGAGGCGACGGAACGCTGGCTCAAAAATCGGGAAGGCGAGGTGAAGGCCGGCACGCTCACGGGTTATCGGCAGACCGCTTCCTATATCATCGGACCCATGCTCATAGGCACCGCGCGTCAACGCTGCGAATTTGCCCAGACCGGCAAGAAGCCGGAGGGCACACGGCTGGTGCCGATGCTGGGCGACATCAAGGTACGCGATCTCTCGACTGCCGACATCCGTGCTTGGCACAAGACAGTGGCCGCCGAGGTGGGTTGGTATTCGGCCAACCGCGCCAAGATGTTTCTCAACGCCGTACTCGCGCTTGCGGCGGAAGACTTGAACATCCGGCCGCCGGCCATGCCGGCAAACCTGGGTCGCGGCAAGCCCAAGACCAAGAAGCCAATTCTTACGCTCGACCAGATAAACACGCTGTTGCGGGAAGCCCGCGCGGACCGGGAGAAAGGTATCTACGTGGCCTTCCCGTTCCTTGCCGGCACGCGACCCAGCGAACAGCTGGGGCTATTATGGGATGAAATCGACTTCGACGCCAATGTGATCCATATCCTCCGCATGCAGGAGCGCGACGGGTCCATCACTGATATGACCAAGACACTGGCCGGCACGCGCGACATCCCGATGTGCAGCCTGCTCCGCACCATGCTTTTGGAATGGCGCCTGGTCTGCCCTCGCTGGTCGGGCGAATTGCACCGCGTGTTTCCCGGCCTCGGTCATCGCCAGCCGTGGCCGCTGCCGCGGGTTGGCGGGGGCGGGCCCCTACTATATTGGAATTTCCGAGCCCGGTTCTGGGTGCCTGCGCTCCGTAGCCTCGGCCTGCCGATCGTCACGCCTCATAGCGCCCGGCACTGCTTCATATCCACGCTTCAAGCGCAAGGCATCGAAGTCGGGCTGGTCGCAAAGCTCGCCGGCCATGCGAGCGCCGTGGTGACGCTCGGACACTACACGCAGGCCGTCCGGGGCGCTGAGAGTGCGGTCGCGGCGCTGGAGCGGGCCTTTACAGGGTAGGGCGGAAACATATTGGAATGGCGTGAGGTGAACCGCGAAGTCATCGCCGGACGAATTGTCGCGGCGGCCAGACGTGGCGAGCGTGATCCGGCTCGATGACGGGAAGCGTGGTTCGGTAACCTATACTAATTGCTGGAAAATGCCTCGCGCGTCGCGCGCCGTGGCGCGGAATCGTTGGCCACCCAGGTCCGGGAGTTTTCATCCCTCGCCAAATATTCAGATTATATTCAGGTTAAAGTTGTCATTCTGGGATCGTGCTTAGCTCGCGGCCGGGCTTTGCTTCACCTGCCACGCATAAAATAAAAACCTCGGTAATTCAAATAAAACCTTGATCATTCGCGGCACCATTGGTGCCGGCGGAGGGCGGAGGCGTGCGTTGCAGCGGTCCGGGGGGCCACGCGAGCGGCGAATGACGGAGGAACGTGATGACCAGGGTTCTCGTTGCCGCGATTGCTGCGCTATTGACAGTGATCAGTGCGCCGGCCTCAGCTCAGTGTCCCCCTTGTCCCCAGGGGAAGCCGTGCCCAACGATTTGCTTCCCCCTGCCCAAGCCGACGCCCACTCCAACTCCCACGCCCATTCCCACTCCCACGCCCCCACCCCAACCCCGGGTGCATCAGCCACGCCAACAGCCGGTGTATCAGCCACCGCCGCAACCGGTGTATCCGCCGCCAGTTTATCGGCATGTTTGCGTGGTGCCCGGCGCGGGCAGTTGTTTGGCGCTCGGTGTCGGTTTGGCGCCCCCGCCGCCCCCCGGCTCTTATTGTGAATGCGTTGATGATCTTGGGCACGCCTTTAGGGGCATCGTTCGCATCGTTGAGTAGCCGCCCCTCTCTCACATCCCTCCACTCACGCGCGCTGACGCACATCGGAGAACGAACATGGCGACCAGGACTCTTATTGCTGCGACGGCTGCGTTATTGGCCGTCACTGCGCCAGCCTTGGCTCAGCAGGACAATGCGGCCCGATGCCCCGGCGGGGTTTGCCGCCCGAACCCTCCAAGACCACCGCGCCCACCTCCGGTTTACATCAATCCGCAGTTCGATTATTCGCAATCGCAACAACAGCCCCGTCTTTGCGTCGAACTCGGCCCAGGCGTTGCCGGCGAACTCCAATTTGACTGGCCGCACGACGGCGCCGGCCGGCGCATTTGCCAGGTGTTTGGCTTTCCCGGCTCTTATTGCGAATGTGCGAATCGGTTTAAGGAGGGTTTTACGGGCATCGTTCAGTAGTCCCCTGTGAGCCGGGGCCGCCTATGCGCGACTCCGGTCCGGCGCGCCCTTCCGGCAGGCTTCCCCCGCGATTCCGCGTTTGCGTAGTGCGCGGCGTGGGCCAGCTGTTAGGTACCGCTATTGGTTCAAATTCGAGAACTCTGAAAGCCTAACCGCCGCGTCAGGGGGCGAAGCCGGACGGCGCAGGCGTGGGGCAAATGGATGAGGATAGCTAAAGGCTTCTCGTTGGCGTTTGTCTGATGTTAGCGGCTTCTGTTAATGTTGTGGCGGGGAAGCCGTCAGGTGAGGCCAGAAGGACCCTATTGATAGTCCTCGACGTGTCGTAATTTCAACTGCTCGGCCTTGCGAGCTTGGAGAGCGGCATGGCGCTCGTTGGCGGGCCGGATAATTGCCTTGTCAAACACTTTCAGCAATGCGTCGACCGAGTCGTAAGACAATGGGTCGAGAACCCAGTCGCGATATTTCTGCCATAGGTCCTGAAACATCGCGAACGGTTGCTCCCCGCTCTGAATGATTGGCACAAACGGAATCATATAGTTCGGCACCGTGGCATGTAGCTCAAGCGGAACCGACCTCGGTTTGGTGACGTCGGCAATAATAAAACGGCTCATTCCGGCAAGAGTCATAACAGTTTCAGTGAAATCGCGGTCGGCGGGGCGCTCAAAATCGAAGACCATCGGCACATAACCGTGCCGCCGGACCTCCTCGCGGACAGCCTCCAGTACTTCCTTGCGCTCGGTGAATCGGCCCAGAATGAGCACGGCCTTATTCCCGATCGTATCGATAACATTGCGGATCTTCGGATTTGTAACAAGGAGATATACGAATTGGGCTATCTCAAGGTTATCGACGATGATAGTGGGTTGATTCGGTGGGGTGACGATGAGGTTCGTCTGTTCTGCGCCGTTTAGGTCCAAATCCCAGGCTGAGATGCCATATACGTGGGCACCGCTAAGTCTTGTCCGGTGCAGCTTGGTATTCACAAGTACAGCTTGCGTGAGGTTTGCGTCCCTCAGATCAGCGTCGGTGAGGTCCGCATGGCTCAAATTCGCCGCAGTCAGATCCGCTGCAATCAATTTAGAGTTCTGGAGTTTCGCTCCTGAGAGATTGGTCTTGCGCAGGTCAGAAGCTCTTAAATCTGCGTTAGTGAAATCCGCTCCTTCAATAACTGCCTCGCCCATCCGCGTCACGTCGACACCATTGATGACGATGCGCCCATTCCCGGAAACCCGAGAGAAAGATTTTCCATCGCGCACCACGAGGGAGGTGAAGTTAGTTCCTAAGAGGATTGCTTCTCGAAGGTCTGCATCTTGAAAATTCGCGTCGCTCATGTCGATAGCACGGAGGTCGGCTTGGCGTAGGTCTGTCCGAATAAAATTTACCTTACTCGAGCTTGCGCCAGTGAACCGAGCTCGACGAAGATTTGCGCCCGTGAAGCTGACATTACTCATGTGTATGCCGCGCGCATCAACTTCTTCAAGGTTTGCGTCAGTGAAGTTGACATCACTCAAGTGTATGCCACGTGCATCAACGTCTCTAAGGTCTGCACCGGTGAAATTAGCGTTACGAAAACTTGCTTCAATAAACCGAGCTCGACGAAGGTTTGCGCCGGTGAAGTCGACATCGCTCAAGCGCACGCTACAAGCATCAGCATCACTGAGGTCGGCACCCGCAAGATCGAGCTGCGCGTTAGGGCTGTTCGCCCGGAAACGATCCAACGCAGATTTGCCCGCCTTCAGGATCGCGAGGTGTTCACGATTGGCCATTGAATCCCCTGGTAGCAGAAGATTTGTGACAAAGTGGATGGGTGTGTCGCCACTCAAAACCGGAGTGAGTGTCGCTAGGTTACGATACCGTCAAGCGACGTATCTCACCTTAATCGCTAATGTGCCGGCCTGCGTCAACCTTAAGGCGACGCAATGCCATGTCAACGCAGGCCCAAGTTCCTTCGCTGGTTTACCGGATAAACGCATCGCCGGTTGCGATCTCGCCATACAGATCGAAGGTGCCGGAGCAACATTCAAGGAACTGAATGATCTCGTCCTCGACTGTCTGTCGGGCACGGGAAGCGAAGCGGGCGTGCAGAGGTTTGCTGCGTTCCCTTTTCGTTCCTTTCATGCTAAGGAGTCGATTCGCATCTGTGACGCGGCGGGAAGCGTGCCGAAGAAGCCGGAGCCGCTGCGGCACAAGCGTTTTGCGCAAAACCGGAGACATGGTTGAGTGAGCCAGCCATCCCCAAACTGATTCGGAATCCATGCCCGCCGCCTATCTCGAAAAGCTCAATTCTGAACAGCGGCGGGCCGTTGAACACGGCGTTCAGGAAAACGCATGCGTGCTGGCCACGCCGCTCCTTGTTATTGCCGGAGCGGGGTCGGGTAAGACCAACACACTCGCCCATCGCGTCGCGCACTTGATCGTCAACGGCGCGGACCCGCGCCGCATTCTGCTGATGACCTTCTCGCGCCGTGCGTCGGGCGAGATGACCCGCCGGGTGGAGCGGATATGCTCGCAGGTGCTTGGGCCGGATGCCGGCATCATGAGTGGCGCGCTCAGCTGGGCCGGTACCTTTCACGGCATCGCCGCGAGGCTCCTGCGCGACTATGCCGAACAGATCGGCCTCGATCCCGGCTTTACGATTCACGACCGCGAGGACTCTGCCGACCTGATGAATCTGGTGCGGCACCAACTCGGACTGTCCAAGACCGAGAGCCGGTTTCCGGCCAAGGGCACGTGCCTTGCGATCTATTCGCGCGCCGTCAATGCGGAATTGCCGCTCGGCGAGGTACTGGGGACTTTCTATCCCTGGTGCGCCGGCTGGGAAAAGCAGCTGCGCGAGCTGTTCGCGCTCTATGTCGAAGCCAAGCAGACGCAGAACGTCCTCGATTACGACGACTTGCTGCTCTATTGGGCGCAAACGATCAGCGATCCGCAGCTCGCCGAGGATATCGGCGGACGCTTCGATCACATCCTTGTCGACGAATATCAGGACACCAACCGGCTTCAGGCGTCGATCTTGCTGGCTCTGAAGCCGGGCGGCCGGGGCCTTACGGTGGTCGGCGACGATGCCCAGTCGATCTACTCGTTCCGCGCGGCGACCGTGCGCAACATTCTCGACTTTCCAGGCGCCTTCAGTCCGGCAGCCGCCATCATTACGCTCAACCGTAACTATCGTTCAACGCAGCCCATCCTTGCGGCCGCCAATGCCGTGATTGATCTCGCAGCCGAACGTTTCACGAAGAACCTCTGGACGGAACGTCAGGCGGCGGAGCGTCCGCAACTTGTGAGCGTTCGCGACGAAGCGGACCAGGCCAGCTACATCGTCGAGCGTGTGCTGGAGAACCGGGAGGTGGGCACCGGGCTCAAGCAGCAGGCCGTGCTGTTCCGGGCGTCGCATCACAGCGGCCCGCTCGAAGTGGAGCTCACCCGCCGCAACATTCCCTTCGTGAAATTCGGCGGTCTCAAATTCCTCGACAGCGCGCACGTGAAGGACATGCTGGCAGTGCTGCGCTTTGCGCAAAACCCTCGTGACCGCGTGGCCGGGTTTCGTGTCATGCACCTTATACCCGGTGTGGGGCCGTCTTCGGCTCAGCGCGTGCTTGACCTTATGGCGGGTCAGGCCGATCCGCTATGTGCGCTCTCCGCAATTGCGGCACCACCGCGCACGGGCGAGGATTGGAACGCCTTCGTTGACATCCTCCAGCGGCTTCACGCCGGCAAGTCCGACTGGCCAGCTGAGATCGAATATGCGCGGCGCTGGTACGAGCCTCACCTCGAACGCATTCATGAGGACGCCGCCGTGCGGCAGGCTGACCTCGTACAGCTCGAACAGATCGCGGCGGGGTATCCCTCCCGCGAGCGGTTCCTGACCGAACTCACCCTCGATCCGCCGGATGCGACCAGTGATCAGGCGGGTGTCCCATCACGGGATGAGGACTATCTGATCCTCTCAACCATCCATTCCGCGAAAGGTCAGGAATGGAAGTCCGTGTTTGTGCTCAATGTGGTGGACGGCTGTATTCCCTCCGACCTCGGGACCGGGACCACGGCGGAAATCGAAGAGGAGCGCCGGCTGCTTTACGTAGCGATGACGCGCGCGAAAGACAGTCTGCACCTTGTTGTTCCGCACCGCTTCTTTACCCACGGGCAGAATGCGCAGGGTGACCGCCACGTCTATGCGTCACGGACACGTTTCATTCCGGCGGCCCTCACGAAGCATTTTGAATGTGTGACATGGCCGCTCGCGACAGCTGCGGCTGCCGCGCGGCAAAGCACGAGAGACGTTCGTGTCGATGTTGGCGCCAGAATGCGCAACATGTGGCGGTGATCGGCCGATGCGCAATCTCACGGTCATGATGGCGCAAGATAGGACCACGCTAACGAACGGTGACGAAACTCGGACGTACGAAAGCGCAGCCGATCGCACACGGCCGCGCAAGATCATTCACATCGATATGGACGCGTTTTACGCTTCCGTCGAACAGCGCGACAATCCGGAACTGCGGGGCAAGCCCGTCGCCGTCGGCGGCTCGCGCGAACGGGGTGTCGTGGCGGCGGCGAGCTACGAGGCGCGCAAATTCGGCGTGCGCTCCGCCATGCCGTCCGTCACGGCCAAGCGACAATGCCCCGATCTGATCTTCGTCAAGCCGCGCTTCGATGCCTACAAGGCGGTGTCGCTTCAGATACGCGAAATCTTCGCCGAACATACGCCTGTCATCGAGCCGTTGTCGCTGGACGAAGCCTATCTTGACGTTACCGAAAACCGGAAAGGACTTGCGACGGCGACGGAAATCGCCATGGAGATACGGGCAAGGATACGCGCGGAAACCAACCTCACAGCGTCCGCCGGGGTTTCGTACAACAAGTTTCTGGCAAAGCTTGCTTCCGATCACAGAAAGCCGGACGGGCTCTTTGTCATCACGCCGAAGATGGGACCTTCCTTCGTCGAGGTTTTGCCGGTCGGCAAGTTTCACGGCGTCGGCCCGGCAACGACGGCGAAGATGAACAAGCTCGGGATTGAAACCGGTCTCGATCTGAGGGCGCAATCCATGCCGTTCCTTCAAGAGCACTTTGGTAAATCGGGGGTCTATTATTATTGGATCGCACGCGGCATCGACGACCGACCGGTTCTGGCCAACCGCATCCGCAAGTCCGTCGGTGCCGAGAACACGTTTTCCATTGACCTCTTCACATTCGAGGCGGCGCGGGACGCGCTCGCGCCAATCATCGATACCGTCTGGCATCATTGCGAGAGCGCCGGAATACGCGGTCGCACCGTGACGCTGAAAATCAAATACGCGGACTTCCAGCAAGTGACGCGCAGTCAATCTCTGCGCGGCGTGATCGAAGGGCGCATGGCGTTGGAGGAGATTTCCATCGAACTGCTGAGGGCGCAGTATCCGATGAAAAAGGGTATCCGCCTCCTGGGCATATCCATTTCCGCGCTGACTTCGGCCGGCATCGTCGGGGCGCAACAGCTCCCGCTCGGCATCTGAGGGACGCGGCGCGCGCGGAGCGATTCCGCGCAAGGTCGGCGGCGAGCCGTTCGATCCGAAAGGATCGAAGTCGCGGCGGCGCGCGGTTCCTGTGGCGCAAGCGTCAGCCGATAGCGACACGTGGCTCTCGATTAAGCGATCAGCACTCACTTCCTCCATTCACCACACCAATCCCGTCCTTGCTTTCGGCCAATGCGGTGTTGCCGTTTGGCGTTGAAGCAATCGATGCGCATTTGCCAGCCGGCGGTCTTCAGGCTGGCGCGCTCCAAGCGCCGGTCTGGCCCAACCCTGGACCGACCGGGAAGTCCGGTCGATCTAAGTCGGAGTCGGCG
>Ga0066395_10000931_pt1 | contig 10759 bp, 7 predicted proteins | sample PanSoiPlot1MoBio_FD_61218 | JGI IMG/M metagenome (GOLD analysis project Ga0066395, IMG submission 61218) | Tropical forest soil microbial communities from Panama analyzed to predict greenhouse gas emissions - Panama Soil Plot 1 MoBio | ecosystem: Environmental > Terrestrial > Soil > Tropical... | reverse complement strand
TGCGCAAGCGAGGTGAGGACGGCACCGACCGGTTCGCCGTAGAGGCCCGTGCCGGGTCGGCCAACCTCGCCGAGGCGCAAGGCTTCATGGATGACGAGAAGCGCATTCTCGTGTTTTCGGACGCGGGCGGCACCGGACGTTCCTATCACGCCGACCTCAGGGCGAAGAATCAGCGCTTGCGGGTCCACTATCTGCTCGAAGCGGGCTGGAAGGCCGACACCGCCATTCAAGGCCTCGGCCGCTCGAACCGCACCAACCAGGCGCAGCCGCCGCTGTTCCGGCCGATCGCCACCGACGTTAAGGCCGAGAAGCGCTTTCTCTCCACCATCGCGCGCCGCCTCGATACGCTCGGCGCCATCACCAAGGGCCAGCGCCAGACCGGCGGCCAGGGGCTGTTCCGCGCCGACGATAATCTCGAATCCGTCTATGCCAGGGCAGCGCTCCGCCAGCTCTACCTTCTGATCTATGGCGGCAAGATCGAGGGCTGCCCGCTTCAGACCTTTGAATGCGCCACCGGACTGCGCCTGACGGACAATGATGGTTCACTGCGCGAGGACCTGCCGCCGATCACCACCTTCCTCAACCGGCTGCTGGCGCTCACCATCGAGATGCAGAACACGCTGTTCGGCGTGTTCGACGACTTGCTGCGCACCCGGATCGAGGGCGCCATCGCTTCCGGCAGTTATGATGTCGGCGTCGAGACCCTCACGGCCGAGAGCCTGAAGGTCACGGATCGGCGGACGCTCTATGTCCATCCGGGCAGCGGCGCGGAAACGCAGGTGTTCACTATCTCCCGCCGCGACCGCAACCGGCCGTTCACGCTGGCCGAGGCGCTCGATGTCGCCAACGACCCGCGGGCCAGACTGCTGGTGAATGCCCAGTCCGGGCGCGCCGCCGTGCAGGTGCCGGCACCGAGCCTCATGCTGGACGACGGCGAAGTCGAACGCCGCGTCCGCCTGATCCGGCCGATGGAGCGGCCTGCAATCCCGCTCAGCGCCATGGCGCAGACCCATTGGAGGGAAGCCGATCGCGCCGACTTCATCCGCGCATGGGAGACTGAGCTCGCCGCAGTACCCGAGTTCACCGACAGCAGCTTGCACATCGTCACCGGCCTGCTGCTGCCGATCTGGAAGCGGCTGCCGAACGACTCGATGCGCGTCTACCGGCTGCAGACCGATGCTGGTGAGCGCGTCATCGGCCGCCTGGTCTCGCCGGCCTGGGTCGTGCAGGCGGTCGAGACCGAGACACCGGCTCTCGGTCCTGCGGAAGCGTTCGCGGCCGTCCTCGACGGGCGGACGATCCTGCGCCTCGAGGAGGGGCTTGAGATCCGCCGCGCCAAGATCATGGGGGCCTTCCGCATCGAGGTCTCCGGTTTCACCGACGGGATGGTCGACCGGCTCAAGGCGATGGGGCTCGTGTCCGAAATCATCGCTTGGAAGCTACGGCTGTTTGTGCCGGTCGGGACCGACGGGCCTGCAATCCTCGGCGCCCTGATGGAACGCTATCCGCTGGTGCGGATCGCCGAGCGACCGGCAGCGTGAGGAAGGAACAGTCATGTCCTCCCAAGCCGCCGAGTTCGCTCAACGTCTCGCGCGCAGCGCCGAGGCGGCGTGCCGCTACTATCTCTCCAACGGCCATCGGGAAGGTCGCTATTGGATCGTGGGCGATGTCGCCAACACGCCGGGACGCAGCCTCTATGTCCGCCTGTACGGTCCGTTGTACGGCAAAGGAGCTGCCGGCAAATGGACCGACGCCGCTACCGGCCAGCACGGCGATCTTCTCGACCTGATCGCGTTGAGCTGCGGTCTCGACCGCCTTGCCGATGTTCTCGCCGAAGCACGCAGGTTCCTCGGCTTGGCGCAACCCGCACTATTGCGGCCTGAACCGCCGGATGGTTTGCCGGACACTGCGCGCCAGCTGCTGGTGATGTCGTACCCGCTCGCCGGCACCGTTGCGGAGACCTATCTGCAGAATCGCGGCGTTGCGATCACACCCGGTCTAAGCGCATTGCGATTCCATCCGCGCTGCTTCTACCGCACTACCGATAAGACAACGGGCGCCAATCACTACGAGGTCTGGCCGGCGCTGCTCGCCACCGTCACTGACCTGGAGGGTAGGGTCACCGGCCTCCAGCGCACCTGGCTCGACCCGTCCGGCCGCGACAAGGCCCCGGTGCCGTCACCCCGACGCGCACTGGGCGAGATTGCCGGGCGCGGCGTGCGGTTCGGCGCAGCCGACGATGTCATGGCGGCCGGCGAGGGGCTAGAGACCGTGCTGTCGGTGCGCACCATCCTGCCGGCGATGCCGATGTCCGCGGCGTTGTCTGCCAATCACCTCGCGGTCTTCCGGCCGCCAACCACGCTGCGACGCCTCTATGTCGCACAGGACAACGATGCGGCCGGGCGATGGGCCGCACAGCAACTGAGCTGCCGAGCGCAGACCGGCGGAATTGAGGCGATCACACTCACGCCGCGCTTCAAAGACTTCAACGATGACCTGCGCCACCTGGGCGTCGCTGCATTTCGGGCAAAGCTGCGCGACCAGCTCATCCTGGAGGACCTCAACCGGTTCATGGCGTCGGAGGCTGTAACGGTCACATGAGCATGCGAGGCGTCGCGCCGGATCGCGGTGAATGCCCTCTGCGGGAAAGCCGCGCCCGCTGCCTGCGAGAGGGCGATCTGACGGCAGGCGGATCGGCGCCGCAACGGCGGGCGGCGGCTATTTTCCGCCGCCGGATGCTCCACGCGGCAAGCCGCGTGGCCCTCGGCTTTGCATCGCGAAACAAAATAGCCGCCGCCCGCCGTCCTCCGCTTGCGCTCCGGCCGCTCGCGGTGCGGCCCCGGTCTGCCTGCCGTGGGGTGATCGCCTCGCAGGCCGCGATGGGCGCGGCAATTCTACAGAGGACACAACCATGACGACCGATCGCGACGACAACCCGCACAGCTCATCCCCGACCGCACACATCCTCACCGAGCTCCAGCTCTACGGCTGGCGTCCGTTCCAGGACGAGCCCGATCCGCGGCCGCTGCCCGAGGCGCGCGTCATCGGCGGCGCCGTCGCCGACATCTTCGATGCCTTGATCGCGACCTTGCGTGATACTCGCCTCGAACCCGATCTCGACGACCTGCTGTGGTCAACCGTCAACCTGTTCCATCGCGCCGCCGGCCGTGTTCAGCGCGAACTCGACGATAATGAGAGCGCGCAGAAGCGCAGCCAGAAGGAGCAGGACGGCTCTGAAATCCGCTCGGTCGAACTCGAACGCTTGCTAAGACAGGGCCTCACGCTGATCGAACGGCGCGATGCCATGGAGCTCTTCCGCGACCACAGCGCAGATCTCTATGAGCGCCACACCGGCTCAACCTGGCGCCCGCGCACCGGGTCGATGGTCAACCACCGCACCCTCACGGCCGCGATGATCGATAGCCGCGACTTCATTACCGCCAAGCGCCGCAGCGAGACCGAGGTGCTGTTGCCGGCCGGCCCCAAGGTCGCCTTTACGGGCGGTCTCGACTTCAACGACCATCGTGCGATCTGGGATCGCCTCGACCAGGTTCACGCCAAGCATCCCGACATGGTGCTGCTCCATGGCGGCAGCTCGAAAGGCTCCGAGCGCGTCGCCGCCGCCTGGGCCAACGCCCGCAAGGTCAACCAGATCGCGTTCAAGCCCGACTGGACCCGCCACGCCAAGGCTGCACCGTTCCGGCGCAACGACCAGATGCTCGCCGTGATGCCGATCGGAGTCATCGTGTTTCCGGGTTCCGGCATCTCGGCGAACCTCGCCGACAAGGCCAAGAAGCTCGGCATCCCGGTCTGGAAGTTCGACGGCGGCGCATAAGCGCCGCTTTTCCGTTGCGATGAGTTGCATCGCGGCCATGCGGCTCAATGGTATCGCCGATCGCGGCATATCTTCCGGCTTGCGGCTGATCCCTGGCAGCAACAAAAAGAACACCCAAATCCGATTTCCGCTTGGCGCTCTCGGATAGCAGCATCATCATGGGCAGGAGAGCTCCAGTCGGCCGGTTGGAGGCTCGATTGCAACAGCTGCGATCGCCAGGGCTTTGTTCCCAAGATGGGCGGCTGATCGGTGAACGCCGCAAGCTCACCCTCGGCGTTTGATCGACGGCACCCCAGCCGCGACGCTCAAATAAAACCACCAAACCGGATTCCAAACGTGAGACGGATTTGCTATTCCAACTCTGCGCCGTGGAGGTGGTGGAAGGCGTAATCCGTCAGACTTGTGTCTCGGAGGCTTCCACCATGATCGTTATCGGCATCATCCTCAGCTTCATCAGCCTTGGGTTTCTGTGCTGGCTATTGTTTGCACTCGCGGTGCAGGCGCTGCCTGTATTTGCAGCCTTTGCTGCCGGCTTGGCGGCCTACCACAGCGGTTCGGGAGAGATCGGGGCGTTCCTTGTCGGACTGATCGCGGGTGCTCTCACCCTCGCGGCAGGACAGATTGTGGTCGCGTCGTTCCGCTCGCCAGTAATCCGCGCCGCCATCGCCCTGGTGTTTGCTGTGCCAGCAGCCATGGCGGGTTATCACGCGGCTCTTGGTCTGGCGCAGCTCGGCGTACCGGCGGAGCCGTGGCAGCAGGCGTTTGCGCTCTTCGGCGCGGTCGCGGTGGGCGCGACGGCATGGGGGCGCCTGGCGCTCCTAAACCCGCCCGATATGGGGTCGGGCGATGGTGCCCGTGGCAGCCCGCTGTTTCCTGCGGCACCTGCGGCCAGGGACAGCTGAGGTCTCGCTTCGTCACGCCTTCGGTTTGGGTGATCCGCGGGTGCCGATCGTCAAAATCCGACGGTGAGCAACGCGGCCATCGCAGCGCTTCGATCGAACCGGGAGCGGTATCCGCAGCTGATAGACTTCGGTGTCTGGAAGCGAGCGCTGGCCGAAGTCCCGGATGGCCGCCTTTCTGTACGCCAGGGTTTCTGTTCCTTCGCCCGTGAAGCCTGGCCTCTTGCACGGACCCATGTCCGCCACGTCTTCTCCTTGCAAGGCTGTCTCGCGCGCGGCCCGCGCGGCCTCTTGATGGCGTGATCGGGCCACAGGACGGCAAGCCTCGATCGCCTTACCGCAATGGCGGCGGTGAGACTTTCTTCCCCTGGGCTGCGCCCATTCCTCGCGAGCCAAGAAAGTCCCGCCGCCGCCATCCTCCGCGTCGCTCCGGCCCCAAGGGGTGCGGCGTCGATCGCCTGCGGCCTGTCGATCGCCATCGAGGCCGCGATGGTCGCGGGCTCGAACAGCCAAGGAGAGACGACATGGCAACCATCGGTTCCTTCAAGAAGTCCGGCAACGAGTTTCAGGGCGAGATCGTCACCCTCAGCGTCCAGGCCAAAGGCGTCCGCATCGTTCCGGAGACCAACAGGACCAGCGACAATGCGCCAAGCCACCGGGTCTTTGTCGGCCGCGCCGAGATCGGTGCCGCCTGGTCGAAGCGCTCGAACGAGGGCCGCGATTACCTGTCGGTCAAGCTCGACGATCCGAGCTTCACCACGCCGATCTACGCCAACCTCTTCGATGACGAAGGCGGCGAGACCTTCAGCCTGATCTGGTCGCGCGGCCGCAAATCGAACGGCGACTGATCGGCATCGGCAACATCGCCCCGCCCGGAGCAATCCGGGCGGGGTTTTCGCGCACCCGCAGATAGGGAATAAGCCCTCGCGCCGGTCACCGAGCAAAGATTCTTTCCGCTTTCGAAGGTAGACCGACCGTCAGCGCGCGTGGTCGGTGTTCGCGACGATCACTGCCACGGCTTTACGAGCCGTTGGGCCGCAGAGCTGCGGCTCCTTCCTGCCCGATCTCGCCACAACGAAAGCGCAGCCGCCCGTCGCGGGGCGCTAAAGGGCTGCGAGGGTGGTGGCTTGCAAGGACTTTTGCGGGATGACTCGGCTGTTCACGAGGAGAGAGGGATGGCCGGTCTTGCACACCACTTAGGCGTCCGCCCGAGTCTCTTCATGGTTCTTTATTTGTTCTCTTTCTAAAGCTAGAGTCGACAGGAGGATGATTCGACTGTGACCGCCGCCTATCTCGCCAAGCTCAATCCGCAACAGCGACGGGCCGTGGAACATGGCCTGGGGATCACAAATGACGGTCTCGCGAATCCGCTCCTGATCATCGCTGGGGCGGGGTCCGGAAAGACGAACACGCTGGCCCATCGCGTGGCGCATTTTATCGTCAACGGAGCCGATCCGCGGCGCATCCTCCTCCTGACCTTTTCCCGGCGAGCGGCGGCCGAAATGACCCGCCGGGTCGAACGCATTTCAGCGCAGGCGTTGGGGCAGAACGCGACCATCATGACGGACGCGTTGACCTGGGCCGGCACCTTTCACGGCATCGGGGCACGCTTGCTGCGTGAATATGCTGACCAGATCGGCCTCGATCCGAATTTCACAATCCACGATCGTGAAGACTCGGCAGACCTGATGAACCTGGTTCGGCATGAACGCGGCTTCTCGAAAACCGAGACTCGATTTCCGACCAAGAGCACCTGTCTGGCGATCTATTCACGTTGCGTGAATGCCGAGACGGCGATCGAAGAGGTGTTGGGTACATCCTATCCATGGTGCGCGGCTTGGGCGCGCGAGCTGCGGGAGCTGTTTGCCTCCTACGTCGAGGCCAAGCAGCGCCAGAATGTGCTAGATTACGACGACCTGCTGCTCTACTGGGCGGAAATGCTAAGCACCCCGGCATTGGCGGCTGATATCGGTGGGCGCTTTGATCACTTGCTTGTTGACGAATATCAGGACACCAACAGGCTGCAATCGTCGATCCTGTTAGCGCTGAAACCCGACGGGAGGGGTCTGACCGTCGTCGGCGACGACGCCCAGTCGATCTATTCCTTCCGGGCCGCCACCGTGCGCAACATCCTCGACTTTCCGTCGCATTTCAGTCCGCCCGCCGAAATCATTACCCTTGACCGCAACTACCGTTCGACACAGGCGATTCTCTCGGCGGCGAATGCGGTCATCGATCTTGCTGCCGAGCGCTTTACCAAGAATCTCTGGACCGAACGCCACGGCGCAGAGCGACCGCAGCTTGTCAGCGTCCGCGACGAAGCCGATCAGGCACTATACGTCGTCGAACGCGTGCTTGAAAATCGCGAGGGAGGAACAGTGTTGAAGCACCAGGCGGTGCTGTTCCGCGCCTCGCATCACAGCGGACCACTGGAAGTCGAACTCACCCGCCGCAACATTCCCTTTGTGAAGTTCGGTGGACTGAAGTTTCTCGATGCGGCCCACGTCAAGGATGTTCTGGCCTTCCTGCGCTTTGTCGAGAATCCGCGCGACCGTGTCGCGGGTTTCCGGGTGATGCAGCTTCTGCCCGGCGTGGGACCAGCCGCGGCGCATCGCGCACTCGATTACATGATCGAAACGGCCGATCCAATCGAAGCCCTTGGCTTAGCGCCGGCACCGCCGCGTGCGGGTGACGACTGGTTATCGTTCGTCGCAACCTCGAGGCAGCTTGCTTCCGGCACGGCAGGATGGCCCTCGGAACTGGAATTGGTGCGCCTTTGGTACGATCCGCATCTCGATCGCATTCATGAGGATGCCGTAACCCGTCGGGCGGATCTGATCCAGCTTGAACAAATCGCCAACGGATATCCGTCACGTGAGCGCTTCCTGACCGAGCTGACGCTCGATCCGCCGGACGCCACGAGCGACCTCGCAGGAGTTCCGCTGCTTGATGAGGATTTTCTCATCCTGTCGACGATCCACTCGGCCAAAGGCCAGGAATGGAAATCCGTGTTCGTCCTCAACGTCGTTGATGGCTGCATTCCGTCTGATCTCGCAACCGGCACCACGGCGGAGATTGAGGAAGAGCGCCGGCTTCTCTACGTGGCAATGACCCGTGCCAAGGATGATCTGCACCTCATCGTGCCGCAGCGGTTTTTCACCCACCAGCAGAACGCACACGGCGACCGGCATGTCTATGCGTCGCGCACGCGCTTTGTGCCGCGCGACATGCTTCATCTCTTCGAGGCCACGACCTGGCCGGTCATGTCTGCGCAGACTGTGACGCGATCGGCGAGCCCGGGCGTTCGGGTCGATGTGGCCGCGCGTATGCGTGGCATGTGGCGCTAAGGGGGAGCGCTACCCATGTACAACTTGGACGGCATTACGGGAGGCCTCGCGGCCTAATCACACATGCTCGAACCCGGCCAGGATTGTGACAACAGCAAGCGCGAGACTGCTTTTGGACACGGCGATGCTGAATCTCACCCGGAGCGCACGCGTAAGATCATCCACATTGACATGGACGCCTTCTTTGCGTCGGTCGAACAGCGTGACAATCCGCAACTGCGCGGAAAGCCCGTCGCGGTCGGAGGCTCCCGCGAACGCGGCGTCGTCGCGGCGGCAAGCTACGAGGCACGCAAGTTTGGTGTCCGCTCCGCGATGCCTTCCCTCATCGCACGCCGGAAATGTCCCGAACTGATCTTCACGAAGCCTCGATTCGACGTCTACCGAGAAGTCTCTCTGCAAATTCGCGCGATCTTTGCCGAATACACACCGATTATCGAGCCCCTGTCGCTTGATGAAGCCTATCTCGACGTGACGGAAAACCTCCAGGGCATCACTTCAGCAACAAAAATCGCCGAGCAGGTTAGGGCACGAATTTGGGCCGAAACCCAACTGACCGCATCCGCTGGTGTGTCCTACAACAAATTCCTGGCGAAGCTTGCTTCGGACCACCGCAAGCCCAATGGTCTATTTGTCATCACGCCGGCGATGGGACCAGCTTTCATTGAAGCCCTCAACGTGGAAAGGTTTCACGGCGTTGGCCCGGCAACTGCCGCCAGGATGAATCGTCTTGGTATTCTCACTGCGCTTGATCTGCGGGCGCAAAGCCTGGAATTCCTCCAGGAACATTTTGGCAAGGCGGGCTCACATTATTATAACATTTCTCGCGGCATCGATCATCGACCGGTCCTGGCCAATCGTGTCCGCAAGTCGATTGGTGCCGAGAACACCTTCCCGCGCGATCTCACAATCCTGGAAGATATGCGGGCGGAGCTTGAACCGCTCGCCGAAAAGGTCTGGCGCTACTGCGACGCGACGGGTGTGCGGGGGCGGACCGTGACCCTGAAAGTGAAGTACGCAGATTTCCAGATCATCACCCGTAGTCGGTCTCTCACCGCGCCAGTTGCGGACAAAGCCGTTTTGGCGGCGGTTGCGACTGAGTTGCTTGCGGCGCTGCATCCAATGCCGAAGGGTGTTCGCCTTCTCGGCGTTTCGCTGTCGTCCCTCTCTTGCGACCAGGCAGGCGACGATCCTCAGATGATCTTGGCGTTGTGAATCAGCCAAGAGGGGAGACATTTTTCACAGCGCCGGTCCCTCACATATGGGTGACAGGCCTGTGGTAAACATGGACCCGATGGGCCTGGGCTTCGACCATTTTGTCAATTGGCCCGCCTGGATTTCTTCGGCGGTTCGCAAGCCGCCGCCCTGCAAAGTTCGAGAGGACCCATGCCAGTTCGCTCTCTGATCCCGCGCCAGAAACTGTTCGACAATCCGACCTTCTTCGGGGCCAAGTTATCGCCAGACGGTCGGTTGTTGTCGTGGCTCGCCCCGGTTGATGGCGTGTTGAATGTCTGGGTGTCTCCGTCCGACAGCATTGTAGCGGCTGAGCCCGTTACGCGGACCAAAGGCCGGCCCATTTATTGGCAGGATTGGACCCCGGACAGCCGTTACGTCATGTTTGTGAATGACGAAAACGGCGATGAAAATCAGCACCTGTTCGTGGCAGATCCCCGCAGCGGTGAACTTCGCGATCTCACCCCCTTCGCCAATACGCGCGCAAATCCGGCATATTGGTCGCATATCGTCCCGGGCAAGATCGCCGTAAGCCTGAACGACCGGGACGCACGGTGGCATGATGTCTTTCTCATCGATCCGGCAACCGGCCAGCGCTCCCTGGTCTGGGAAAACAGGCAGGAGTTCGCCTGGGTCGGGCTTGACTGGCAGATGCAGCCGCGCCACGCCCGCAACAACGCACCGGACGGTGGATCGCGGCTTTGGCGCATCGACGGCGAGAAAGTCACGCATTGGCTTGACGTTCCTTTCGACGCAAACCTGACCACGGGCATCGGGCTGTTCGATGCGCAGTGCAGGCGCCTCTGCATGTGGTCGTCCCTCGAGCACGACAAGTCCGCCCTGCTGCAGGTCGACTGGTCGAACGGCGAAAAGCGCGTGTTGTTTCAGAGCGAGCGCGCCGACGTCACCGGCGCGATCTTCAATGCCCGCACGTTCGAGCCTGAGGCGGTTTGTGTCGACGCCGGACGACAGGAATGGACGGCCTTGACGCCGGACGTTGCGCCTGACCTTACCTTGATCAAGGAGCGCCTGCCCGGTCATGACTTCCATGTGCAGAGTCAGACCGATGACGACCGACGCTGGATCCTCATGAGCTACACGGCGGAGCAGCCCGCCACGTATCATCTCCTGGACCGCGACCGGCAGACGCTGACCGAGCTGTTCACGGCCCGGCCGGAACTGAAGCCGTACCGCCTCGCGCCCATGCACGCGGTTGAGGGCAAGTCGCGCGACGGACTCACACTCATGTCCTATTTCACGCTGCCGGCCGATATCGAAGGGGACCGCCCGCCGCAGCCGCTGCCGATGGTTCTCGTCGTCCATGGCGGCCCATGGGCGCGCGATATCTACGGCTTTCGCGGCGACCATCAGTGGCTGGCGGACCGCGGCTATGCCGTTCTTTCGGTCAATTATCGCGGCTCGACCGGTTTCGGAAAGGCGTTCATTGC
>Ga0066395_10000925_pt1 | contig 10786 bp, 9 predicted proteins | sample PanSoiPlot1MoBio_FD_61218 | JGI IMG/M metagenome (GOLD analysis project Ga0066395, IMG submission 61218) | Tropical forest soil microbial communities from Panama analyzed to predict greenhouse gas emissions - Panama Soil Plot 1 MoBio | ecosystem: Environmental > Terrestrial > Soil > Tropical... | reverse complement strand
CCGCGCCTTCGTCACCAAAAGGAAAATCTCCGGCGGAACCGTCAGCCTCAAAGGTCGTGATGCGCGCGACATCATGCTCGGACTGGCAAAAACTTGCATGAAGCTCAACTTGTCGTTCTATGACTTTCTGGGCGCTCGCCTCGCCATACCCGGACCCCAAATCCCACCCCTTCCCAAACTGATCCGACCCCACACCCTCATAACGCCAAGCAACTTGCCCGGAAATTTGCCCCGGTTACGTGGACGGGTCCTAACCACCGCAAATCACCTTACGCATCCGGGTGTGCCCAAGGCATCCCTGGGGTCACTTGTCATCCGTCTTTATATCCTCTGTCTCCCCTCTGTTCGCCCCACGCCTTCATCAAATCGATTGGGAAGGGAAACACGATGGTTGAGCTCCGTTCCCCAGCAATGTCGAAGAGCGTCGCAAGGTAACGCAGCTGCATGGCCTGCGGCACTGGTGCGAGGATTTGGGCGGCCTCGACCAGCTTCTGCGCCGCTTGCTGTTCACCCTCCGCGTTGATGATCTTGGCGCGGCGCGTGCGCTCGGCCTCAGCTTGGCGGGCGATGGCCCGGATCATGCTCTCATCAAGATCGATGCGCTTGATCTCCACGTTGGAAACCTTGATACCCCATCCCTCGGTCTGTTTGTCGAGGACATCCTGAATGTCGGCGTTGAGCCGGTCTCGCTCGGCTAGCATCTGGTCGAGATCGTGCTTGCCGAGCACCCAGCGCAGGGTGGTCTGTGCGAGCTGGCTGGTCGCGATGAGATAATTGTTGACCTGGATGACAGCCCGCTCGGCATCCACCACGCGAAAATAGATGACGGCGTTGACCTTGACCGACACGTTGTCCCGCGAAATCACGTCCTGGGGAGGAACTTCTTCGACGACAACCCGCAGGTCCACGCGCACCATCTGCTGCACCAGCGGCACCAGCAGAAAAAGCCCTGGGCCCTTGGTACCCGTATAGCGTCCAAGGGTGAAGACAACGCCGCGTTCATACTCGCGCAGGATGCGCACCGCGGAATACAGGAAGGCGATCACAATGATCGCAATAATGGCCAAGGCGGAGACCATGCGTTTTCTCCTTGTTCAAACGGATTTACGAAACCTGCTGCTCACCTCGCTCCGCTGATGGCGACGGTAAGTGGCGTTCGTGTCAACCTCATCGAAATGGCACCAATGAGAGAAATCGATTGTCAGGCCGGCTCGACGACCACCACGAGGCCGTCGCGGGCGACCACCTTGACGCGTGCACCGGGTTCCAGCGAGGTCGCGCCACGGGCGCGCCAGATTTCGCCCCTGATCCGAACCCGCCCCTCCGTTCCCTGCCAGGACACCGCCTCGCCTTCGGCTCCGCGCAGCGCCTCCCCGCCGGAAACGACGGCTCGCCGGCGCGATCGCAGCAGCATCGAAAGGACCAGCGAAAAGAATCCTAAGGTCGTGACGGCAACGACTGCCAGCAGCAGCAACGACGGGCGAAACCCTGGCACTTCGGCCGGAAACATCAGGATCGCTCCGATCACAAAGGCGCCGATGCCGCCGATGCCTATAGCCCCGAAAGCACCGATATGCACCTCGGCGATCATCAGGCCAATCCCGAGCAGCAGCAGCGCCGCACCGGCGTAATTGATCGGCAGGAGATTGAGCGCGTACAGAGCAACTAGGAGACTGATCCCCCCAACGAGGCCGGGAGCGACCGCTCCCGGGCTAAGGAATTCAAAGATGAGCCCATAGATGCCGAGCATCATTAGAATGAGGGCAACGTTGGGATTGGTGATGATGGCGAGAAGTTCGGTCCGCCAGTCGGGCGGCATGGTCACGACCTGGAGTTCGGCGGTCGCCAAGCGTTGAGATCGTCCAGCGAGGTGCACCGTCCGCCCATCGATTTTGCGGAGGAGATCCGGAATGTCGTCCGCGATCACATCGATGACGTGGAGCTTCAGTGCTTCGGGTGCCGAAAGGCTCGCGGCTGCGCGGACGGCTTCGACTGCCCAATCGGCGTTGCGCCCATTGAGGTCTGCAAGACCGCGAATATACGCCGCGGCATCGTTCACTGCCTTGCGCGATTCGGGGTCCGCCGGCTCTGCTGCTTTGCTTTTGTCTTGATCATTGTTCTGACCGGCAGGGGGCTCCGGACGTGTCCCGGGGAAAATTGATGGCCCTTTCAATTGGATCGGGGTGGCGGCGCCAAGGTTGGTGCTGGGCGCCATGGCGGCGATCGTGCAGGCATACGCAATATAGGTTCCGGCGCTTGCCGCACGGGCGCCGCTCGGCGCCACATATGTGACGACCGGTACCGGGGAAGCCAGGATCGCGCCGTTGATCTCTCGCATGGAGCTGTCGAGGCCACCAGGGGTGTTCATGCGCAGGATGACAAGACCGACCTCGCCTGGCCTGGCCGCGCGCAATCCGCGCACGACATAATCGGCTACGGCGGGTCCGATTGCTCCGTCAATGTCGAGCACCACCGCCCGTTCGGCGGCGGCCCGATCGGGTGACAGGACCGACATTGCCAGAATCATTGTGGCACACGCGGCGACGGCATGCCGATGCGGTAATCGCGATTGCATAGGCGGCCTCCTGCCGCGAGTCCCTTCGGATATCTCGAACCGAGCGACGAAGCATTACAAATTTTATCGGATGAGGCCGGGGGTTTGAAGGTGTGCCGCGTCCGGTTATTCTTCGCGAATCACCATGAAAGCTGCCAAAACGCCGCGGATGAGGGTCGGCCAGCATTTCTGGACGTCAGCTCTACTCTTATGCTCGCTTTCCTGCGCAACGTTGGTTTTGGAGGCGAAATGCGCACTGCATCACATTCGGCAATCGTCGTCGGGCTGGTTTTGCTGGGGAGCTCCGCTGCACCCGACCGTGGAAGAGCCGCATCATATTCTGATGCTGCCAGGGACCGTCAGCCCGCCGCTTCGTATACTGAGCACGCCTGCGGCATGCCCGCGCAACTGAGTTGCCGGAGCTGCGCTGTCACATGTCCCGCGTCGAAACTAGCGATCTGCAAAGCCGGAATGAATATCTGGCGAAGCAGCGCATGGTCTTGCCTGTTTCAGCCAACGTGTGCCTGCCAGACATCGATCTGGTCGCTTCTGCCTGAGCGGCCCCGGCAGGCTCGCAAAACGCCCCGTCATCCAGCGCATCGAGCCGACGCCGCCGGCGAGTGACGAAAGCCAGCATAGCGGGGCTTATGCTGAGAACTGAAGCCGCATTGCCCGAGAAGAAGATAGAAGGCGTTCGCGACCAATGTTAGTCTTGCCGTTCATCATCAGGGAGGGTAGCGGATGCCTCGTCAACTCTTGTCTGTAAGCCGCCGCCGGCTGCTGCAGACAGCGGCACGCGGCGGCGCCGCAATGGCGGCTGGACTGTTGGCCGCGCCCGCTGTGCTGCGTGCGCAAGGTGCTTCCGTTAAGATCGGCGTGCTGCATCCGGTCTCGGGCGCGCTCTCCTACTCCGGCCAACAGGGCCGGATCGGCGCCGTGATGGCGATCGAAGAGATCAATGTGTCGGGCATCAAGGCACTGGGCGGCGCGAAAATCGAACCGATGCTCGGCGATGCGCAGTCGACGCCGGAAGGCGGTAATGCCGAGGTCGAGAAGATGAACGCGGCTGGAGTGGCGGCGGTTGTGGGCGGCTACGCAAGCGCGATTTGCCTTTCCGCGAGCCAGACCGCTGCGCGCTATGAACTCCCGTATCTCGTGGACGTCGGCGTGGTCGACAGCATCGTCACCCGCGGCCTGAAGAACACATTCCGCTTCGGCCCCGGATTCGGCGTCATCGCCAGGACCGCTCTCGACAATCTCGTTGCCATCAACGACCAGGCCGGCAAGGCCGCGAAGACGGCCATCATCGTTCATGAGGACTCGGCCTTCGGCGACGGTTTGGCGAAGCTCCTGAATGCGCAACTTCCCGAACGCGGATTCCAGGTGCTTGACACCATTCCGCACCCGACACCGCAGCGAGATTTCAACAACGTCGCCCTCAAGATCAGGGGACAGAACCCTGATCTCGTCATCCCGGCCAACTATTACAATGAATATGTCCTGCTCGCGCGTACCCTGCAGCAGCAGCGCGTGCGTCCGAAGGCCGTCTATTCGGTCCTTGGCGGCGCCGCCTCGTCATACAAGTTCGTCAAGGAATTCCCCGAGGCCGCACAATACATCATGGACTGCAATCACTGGTTCGACCCGAAAAATCCAAAGGCGCTCGCTTTGAAAAAGAAGGTTGAAGACAAGGGCGAATTCTACACTTACGAAGTGTTCATGAACTACTCATGCGTCCTGCTGCTGGCCGACGCGATCGAGCGCGCCGTGAGCGCCGACCGCGCGAGAATCATCAGCGCGCTCGAGAGTTCCACCTTTGCGGGTCATGTGATGCCGTATGGCCCGACCAGGTTCGTGAACGGACAGAACCAGGGCGCCGCGCCGGTGAACACACAGGTGCTGCGAAACGATATCCAGGTGATCTTCCCCGCCGCCTTCGCGTCGGCGAAGCCGGTTTTTCCGATGCCGCGGGCGTAGGGGCGACCCTTGTGGTCGCCGTGTTCCCGGCGGGTGATTCCGATCAGGGGCACGCGGTGCGCAACCGGGGCGACCACAAGGGTCGCCCCTACAGCGGGCAGACGACACCTCTTGCACGCTACTTTGAAGCAATCGATTGCAAACGGATATTCGGATGCTAAGTCGCCCGCGCGGCGCGGCACCGGCCTGATCCGGCGGTTTGCCATGTTTTCAACCGACATCCTTATTCCGACCGTACTCAACGGATTGATGACCGGTGCTGTTTACGCGCTTGTCGCGCTCGGCCTGACACTGATCTACGGCGTGCTGCATATCATCAACTTTGCACATGGGGCGCTGCTGACAGCGGCGATGTTTGCGGCGTTGTTTGCGTACCAACTTTGGGGGTTCGACCCCTATGTTGCAGCCATTTTCCTCACACCATTGTTCTTCCTGCTGGGCTACGGCTTGCAGCGTTTCATCATCGGGCCGGCCGCCCATGGCGAAGATCGCAACATTCTGCTGGTGACGCTCGGACTTGCGGTCGTTATCGAGAATGCACTCCTCTACGCATTCCGCGCCGATACCCGCACAATCAATCTGCCTCACGCCTTTGATGTCATCGAGGTCGGCACCACCTTTCTCGCGGTTCCGCGCGTGATCGCCTTCACCGTCGTGTTTGCCGTAGCGTTGGGCCTGTGGGTTATTCTGCAACGGACGGATACCGGAAGGGCAATCCGCGCGGTGGCCAAAGAGAAGCTCGGCGCCGAGCTCTCCGGGATCGATGTCGCGCACATCTATGCGGTGACGTTTGGTCTGGGTACAGCATGCCTTGCGATCGCCGCCTGTTTGCTGATTCCGACCTACTATGTCAGCCCTCATGTCGGCGATGCCTTCGTGCTGATCGCCTTCACGGTCGTTGTGCTCGGCGGCATGGGTTCGGTGCCAGGTGCCTTGATTGGCGGCCTTTTCATCGGCGTGGTGGAGAGCCTGTCGGGCTTCTATCTTGGGGAGTCGCTGGGCCAAATAAGTGTTTTCGTCATGTTCATTCTCCTCCTGTTGTTTCGGCCCGCCGGGCTGTTCGGAGCGGGGACATGAAGGGGCTCGCTCCTATCGTTGGCACCATGGCCCTGGTTGGCACCGTGCCTCTGATTACATCGTCGAACGTTGTGCTCAACTTTCTGGTCATGGTATTTCTCATCGCGTTGGTCGGACAGGGCTGGAACTTGCTCGGCGGCTATGGCGGCCAATATTCATTCGGCCATGCAGCGTTCTTTGGTACCGGCGCCTACGTCACGGCGGTGCTGCAGATGCACTACGGCGTCAACGCCTGGCTCAGCTTTGGCATCGGCATCGTGGGCGGCGCAGTGGTCGGCAGTGCGATCGGTGCGCTGAGCTTCCGCTCCGGGCTGAAGGGCTCATATTTTGCCCTCGTTACCCTCGCCTTTGCGGAGGTGTTGCGGATCGCCGCCAGTGTGGCCCCCATCACCGGGGCCGGTGTCGGCACGCTTATCAGGCTCGACCTGCGTCCCGAGGCCTTCCAGTTTCAGAGCCGGGCGCCGTTTTACTGGATCGCTCTCGGACTTGTCGGTGCCTCGTTGATACTCATTCGGGCGATCGAACACAGCCGCTTCGGCGCGTATCTGGTCGCCGTGCGGGAAAATGAGGATGCGGCCGAGGCGCTCGGTGTGGACCCGGCAGCGGTCAAGCTCGGCGCGATGACGATTTCTGCCGCGATCACCGCGGCTGCCGGCTGCTTCTATGCGCAGTACTTTCTGTTCATTGACGCTGGCATCGCCTATGGGCCGTGGATTTCGATCGAGGCGCTGCTCGCACCTCTCGTCGGCGGCATCGGTACTGTGTTCGGCCCGCTGCTCGGTGCGCTGGCGGTCAGGACGCTCGGAGAACTCGGCAGACTGATGGCCGGCGACGCCCCCGGTCTCGATCTTGTCATCTATGGATGTGTTCTCATACTGGTTGTTGCAGTCGCGCCGCGTGGCATAGTGGGCGTCCTGTCCGGCCTCCGCGGTCACGCACTATCTCACAAAGCCGCTTTGCCGACGCCGCTGGAACGCGATAATGGTTGAGCCTCTGCTCCGTGTCGAACAGGTGTCGAAGCATTTCGGCGGACTGCTTGCGCTCGATCGCGTGTCCCTTTCAGCCGACATCGGACGGATTACCGCGTTGATCGGACCGAACGGCGCGGGCAAGACCACCCTGTTTTCGATCATCGCCGGCAGCCTGCGGCCGAGCGAAGGCCGCGTCATCTATGACGGCGCCAATATCGAAGGTGAGCCACCACACCGACGCGCCCGGCGTGGCATCGCGCGCACCTTCCAGATTGCCCAACCGTTCGCCGGGCTCACCGTGCGTGAGAACATTGCGGTGGGCACGCATCTCCTGCGGCCGGCCCGGGCAGATGCACTTGGCGCTGCCGACGATGTCGCGCACGAGGTCGGCCTCGGCGACGGGCTCGATCGTGCGGCCGCAACGCTTACGGTTGCCCGCCGCAAGCGTTTAGAGCTTGCACGCGCGCTGGCAATTGCGCCGCGGCTGCTGTTGCTCGACGAAGTTCTGGCGGGCCTCAATCCGTCGGAGATCCGCGACATGGTGCCGGTCATCCGTGCCATTCGCAACCGCGGCATCACAATCGTCATGATCGAGCACGTGATGCAGGCGGTCATGACGCTTGCCGAGCACGTGTTCGTATTATCCGAAGGACGCGTTATTGCCGAAGGTCCGCCGGACGCAATCGCGGCTGATCCGGATGTGGTGGAGGCCTATCTCGGCCGCGGCGCAGCCGGTCGGACGGTGGCCGCCGGACACACCCATGCCTGAGCCCATCCTCGTAGTAAGCGGTCTGCGCGCTGGCTACGGCACGACCGAGATCCTACGTGGCATTGATCTCGTCGTCCGGCGTGGCGAGATCATCGCCGTCTTGGGCTCGAATGGGGCGGGGAAATCGACGCTCAACCGGACCATTTCCGGCGTGATGCAGCCGTGGAGCGGCTCGATTCGGTTCGCCGACGCCCCGATCGAACGCGAGCGGCCGGCAGCTATCGTCGCGCGCGGCCTGATCCATATCCCGGAGGGGCGGCGCGTCTTCCCGAATATGACGGTGCGTGAAAATCTTGACCTTGGCGCGTATCGTCGCGGTCGCCCACGCCGTGAACAGAACCGAATAAACGTATTTACGATCTTCCCGCGGCTAGCCGAACGACAGTCTCAGCGCGCCGGTACCCTGTCCGGCGGCGAACAGCAGATGCTGGCAATCGGACGCGGCTTGATGGCCGAGCCTGAGCTCCTGATCCTTGATGAGCCGTCTCTTGGTCTTTCGCCGCTCCTGATCGAGGAGCTGTTCTCTCTGATCAAGAGCATCAACGCGCAAGGAACGGCCATCCTGTTGGTCGAGCAGAATGTGGCGCAGAGCCTGGAGGTGGCCGAGCGCGCTTATGTCCTCGATAATGGCGTGTTTGTGCTGGACGGAAAAGCCGCCGATCTTCGCACGGATCCTAATCTCAGACGTGCGTATCTCGGAATGTGAGCAAAGGCTGATGCAGAAACTCGGCGATTCCGGCCATACTGAACTTCTCTGCGGAGAAATGGCGGGCTTGTCCCGGCCACCACTGCCTTGCGTGCGGAAGCTCGGCAAAAAAGACGGGGATGCCCGCGACAACGGGGTATGACGTTGCAGGGTGTCGGAACGTGAGGATTCTCGAATGGATAAACCTTTTGACCTCGTGATCAAAAACGCCCGGGTCGTCCGTCCCAACAGGACATCAGTCGACTGTCTCGACATCGGGGTCAAGCACGGGCGGATCGCGCAACTCGCGCCGGACATCCAACCAGAGCAGGCAAACGAAATCTTCGACGCCAGGAATTTTCTGGCATTTCCCGGGTGTATCGATTCCCACATGCATGTCGGCATCTATCAGCCGCTTGCTCAGGACGCCGTCTCGGAGAGCAAGGCGGCGGCCATGGGTGGCGTGACGTCGAGCCTCAACTACATTCGTACCGGGCAATATTATCTGAACAGAAGCGGGCCCTACCGCGACTTCATGCCCGAAGTGCTAAAGCAGTCCGAGGGCCGGTTCTGGGTCGACTACGGCTATCACGTCGCTCCCATCGAGTCGGGGCATATTGACGAAATGGAATACCTTGCTCTCGATCATGGCGTCACTTCGTTCAAGATATTCATGTTCTATGGTGGATACGGCCTCCACGGACGATCGACCAACCAGAACGACTTCCTGATGATCGGGCCGGAGGAGCGTTATGACATCGCCCACTTCGAATTCATCATGCGCTCAGCCCAGCGATTGATGACAGAGCATCCGCAACTCGCCGACTACATTAGTGTCAGCCTTCATTGCGAACTGGCGGACATTCTCACGGCCTACACGAAGATCGTCGAACGCGAGGGCAAGCTGACCGGGCTGCACGCTTACAGCGCCGCCCGTCCTCCTCACGCCGAGGGGCTTGCGATCTGGATTGCCTCCTACCTGGCGAATGAAACCAATTGCCTGAACATCAACCTGTTGCACCTGAGCTCGCGCAAAGCGGTGGACGCCGCATGGACCATGCAGCAGGTCTTTCCGCATATCGCGTTCCGCCGCGAGGTCACGGTCGGTCATCTTCTGCTCGATACCGATTGCGAATGTGCCGTTCACGCCAAAGTCAACCCGCCGATCCGGCCTCGGGAAGACGTCGAGGCGTTATGGGAGGCGGTGTTTGCACGCAAGATCGACTGGATCGTCAGCGACCATGCCTGCTGTTCGAGCGAGCAGAAGTGGTCCAAGGACGATCCAACCAACATATGGCTCGCAAAGTCGGGATTTGGCGGCACCGAGTACTTGCTCTCGGGAGTGCTGAGCGAAGGCAGCAAACGCGGCATGTCGTATAACCACATGGCCGAGTTGTTGAGCTTCAAGCCGGCCGCCCGCTTCGGCCTCCTCAGCAAGGGTGATATTGTACCCGGTTTCGACGCGGACATTGCTCTCGTAGACCCGCGTGAAAGCTTTGTGGTCCGGGCGGCCGAATCCGAATCCAAACAAGGATATTCACCCTTCGAGGGGCAGGAACTTACCGGCCGGGTGAAGAGCACTTTCCTGCGCGGCGCTCTGGTCTATCACAACGGCAACATCATCGGACCGGCGCGCGGTCAATACATGCGGCGGCCGCTGCAAAGAAAACAGGAGGCTCAGGGGTTCAGCCAACGTCCTTGAGATGTCGGATTGGCCGTCCGGGCGCGATGGCCTGCGCAGCTGCCACGATCGCATTGGTGTCGATCCCGTAGTGGCAGTAGAGTTCGGCAATTGATCCGGTCTGGCCGAAATGCTCGACGCCAAGCGAACGCACCCGGTGACCACTGACCGCCCCGAGCCAGGCGAGGGCTGCGGGATGGCCGTCAAGCACGGTGACGAGGCCGCAATGTGCCGGCAACCCTCCGAGCATCCGCTCCACATGGGAACGTGAGTTGACGAGCCCACGCTCGCGCGCGCGTTGCACCGCAGTCCAACCGGCATTGAGCCGGTCCGCCGAGGTAATGGCGAGCAGCCCCACATCGCGCCGATCTTCCGCCATCAGTCCGACCGCCTGAATGGCCTCCGGCGCCACCGCGCCGGTAAATGCGACGACAACCTGACAATTGGGCCCCGGCCTTCGCAGCCAATAGGCTCCGTCAATGATTCCCTGTCGCAACTCGGCCGTCATGACGCGCTGCGGCTGCTCGATCGGCCGGGTCGAAAGGCGCAGATAGACCGATCCGCCAGTCTCGTCGCGCAGCCAATTGCGCTCCGACGCTTGCGCGTCACCCTCCTTCTGAATGTAAGCAAGCGCAAAGGACAGAATGACCCCAAGCTCGTCGACGAACGCCGGTTCGAAAGCGGCGAGTCCGTCCTGCGCGATACCGATCAGCGGCGTGCCAATCGACTGATGTGCGCCACCTTCCGGCGCGAGCGTGATCCCGGAAGGCGTCGCAACGAGAATGAAGCGCGCATCCTGATAGCAGGCGTAATTCAAAGCATCGAGCCCGCGCGCGATAAACGGATCATACAGCGTGCCGATCGGAAGCAGCCGCTCACCATGATGTGCATAGGAAAGCCCGAGCGCCGACAGCAGAATGAACAGATTCATCTCGGCGATGCCCAGCTCGATGTGCTGGCCCCTAGGCGAAAACTCCCAGGCGAAGGTTGAGGGGATGCGCTCCTTCTTGAATGCGTCTGCCACCGCTTCATGAGCAAACAATCCGCGACGGTTGACCCATGGGCCGAGATT
>Ga0066395_10000924_pt1 | contig 10810 bp, 10 predicted proteins | sample PanSoiPlot1MoBio_FD_61218 | JGI IMG/M metagenome (GOLD analysis project Ga0066395, IMG submission 61218) | Tropical forest soil microbial communities from Panama analyzed to predict greenhouse gas emissions - Panama Soil Plot 1 MoBio | ecosystem: Environmental > Terrestrial > Soil > Tropical... | reverse complement strand
GCCATCCGCACCACCAACATCACCGACAATGTCAGCATCGGTCCTGGCATCGCGTTCAACGCCAAGGGCCAGAACGACAAGCTCAAATGCGGCGCGATCCAGAATCGCGGCGGCAAGCTCGTGACCTTGGCGCCGAAAGGCGCCGCGAACGCCAAGCCGGAATGGCCGATGGCGTCCTATCAGAACCGCGCCTGAGGCCGCGCGGTGCCGATCGATGTCTATCTGAACGTAATCGTCGCCGGAATTTTGACGGGCCTGGTTTACGGCCTGATGGCGCTCGGCCTGTCCGTCATCTTTGGCGTCGTGCGCGTGGTCAATTTTGCCCACGGCGAAATGATGTCGATCGCGATGTATCTGACAGTGCTGTTGTTCTCGAGCCTCAATCTCGATCCACTGGTCATGCTTGTGCCGATCGCGGCGGTGCTGTTCGTGTTCGGTTATGCGCTGCAAGCTGGATTGATCAATCCGTTCATCAGTCGTCCCGAGCACAGCCAGTTCCTGCTCCTGGTTGCGCTCGCTCTCATCATCGTCAACACGCTTTTGATCCTATTCGGTCCGGACGCGCGCACGGTGCAAACCTCCTACGCCTTCGACAGTTTCCAGGTTGGGGCGCTGATCGTTGACGCAACCAAGCTCTATGCCGGCGCCGCAGCGATCGTCGTCGCAGCGCTGCTATTCGCGTTTTTCCGCTTCACGCCGCTTGGTAAGGCGATACGCGCCTGCGCGGATAACTATACCGGCGCGCTCGTCGTCGGCCTCGATGTCAAAAGGCTCTATGCGCTGACGTTCGGCATCGGCGCGGCTTGCGTCGGCGCTGCCGGCGTCATGATGACCTTGATCGTCGATGTCACGCCGATCATCGGCCCGACATACACGCTGCTTGCCTTCGTCATTGTCATTACCGGCGGGCTTGGCTCGATGGCGGGTGCGCTTCTCGGCGGCCTTTTGATCGGCGTGACCGAAGCCTTGGCCGGACTTCTGTTCACGCCTTCGGCCAAGAGCATGTTTGCCTTCGCTATTCTCGTGCTGGTGCTGTTGTTTCGACCGCAGGGGATTCTTGGCAGAAGATCGATCTGATGGTTGCCGAGACACCCACTAAGACGCCCGCTCATTTTGCCGATCGTCTTACCTATTTGGCGGTTTCGTTGTTCGGCGATGTTTCGCCGCGCGTAATAATCTTGCTTGGCGTTTTGCTCGCAGGTCTTTTGATCGCGCCCTGGGTCATCAACGACTACCTGCTGACCGTTCTGATCGTCGTTCTTTACTTCGCTTTTACCGGCCAGGCCTGGAATATCATGATGGGATTTGCCGGGCAGCTTTCGCTTGGTCATGCGATCTATGCCGGTCTCGGCGGTTATATCGCGGCCGCGCTGTTCGCTCGCTTCGGCGTCGCTCCGTGGCTCGGATTTCTCGCCGTCATACCTGTGGCCGCAGCCTGCGGCGCCACGATCGGATTTCTCGCGTTTCGCTTTCGTGTCGCCGGTGTTTATTTCGCGATTTTGACGATCGCTTTTGCCGAATTTGCGCGCATCGGCTTCGACCACTTCGATTTCGTCAATGCCTCGGCGGGTCTATTCCTTCCGGTTGCCCAATATGCACACAACGATCTGTGGCATCTGCGTGGCAATCCGACGATGTTTTATTACGTGATCCTCACTGCCGCGGCGCTTGTTTTTGTGCTCTGCCGTGGGCTGTTGAAAAGCCGCGTCGGTTATTGCTGGCTCGCCATCCGCGAAGACGAACAAGCCGCGCGCGCGGTCGGCATCGATAGTTTCCGCTACAAGATGGCCGCGGTGATGATCTCCGCCGTCATTACCTCCTTCGCCGGCGTGTTCTATGCATTCTTCTACAACAACCTGTTCCCGGAACAGGTCTTCAATATTTCTCGATCGATCGAGATGATTCTCGGCCCGATCATCGGTGGCATTGGCACGCTGTTCGGGCCAATCCTGGGCGCCTTCGTGCTCACCGGCCTCGCCGAAGCGCTCAATTCGGCGCTAGCGGCCCTAGGCTTCGACCTGCCCGGTGCGAAGCAGGTCTTCTATGGCGTTTGTCTGCTGCTGGTCGTTGTCGTTTTGCCCGACGGCGTGTGGCCTTGGCTGGCGCGGCTCATTGGGGTGGGGGAGGGCCGGCGATGAGTGCGTTGCTTTCTCTGCAAGGCGTGAGCAAGCGGTTTCGCGGCCTTGTTGCCGTGGACGGCGTCACTTTCGACGTGGCGGCGGGGCAGCTGTTCGCGATCATCGGCCCCAACGGCGCGGGCAAAACCACACTATTCAATATGATTGCCGGCGCGATCGCGCCCGATGCAGGTTCGATCAGCTTTGCCGGCGAAGGGATCGGTGGCTTGCCTCCCGATGCAATTTGCCGGCGCGGCATCGGGCGGACTTTTCAAATCGTCCGCCCGTTTCCCGCCTTGACCGTCGAGGACAACGTGGTCGTTGGTGCGCTCTTGCACAACCGCGATGTCGGCAGAGCGCGCGCTCGCGCGGGCGAACTATTGCGCCACCTCGACCTCTTTGACCAGCGGCAGCGGATCGCCGGCACGCTGACGCTGCCCGATCGAAAACGCCTTGAGGTCGCGCGCGCGCTCGCTACCGAACCGAAACTGCTGTTGCTCGATGAAGTCATGGCCGGGTTGCGCCCGATTGAAAGCGATCGCATGGTCGCGATCTTGCGCACGCTTAACCGCGACAGCGGTTTGACCATCGTTTTGATCGAGCATGTCATGCGCGCAGTGATGGCGCTCGCTTCCAACGTATTGGTGCTCGATCATGGAATTGCGATTGCGCAAGGCAAACCGGAAGCGATCGTCCGCGATCCTGCCGTCGTGCAGTCCTATCTCGGTGCGGAGCCGGTGTGATGCTGCGTATCGAACAGCTCGACGTCTTCTATGGCGACGTGCAGGCGCTCGATAGCGTATCGCTCGATGTCGAAGATGGCGCGATCGTCGCGATCATTGGCGCCAACGGCGCCGGTAAGACGACGCTCATTCGCGCGCTCGCGGGCATGAACCGATCCGCCAGCGGCCGGGTGGTATTTCGCGGCGAAAATATCCTGGGCTGGCCGAGCCACCGCATCTGCAATCTTGGCATCGGGCAGGTTGCCGAAGGCCGCCAGATCTTTCCGACTTTGACCGTCGATGAAAACCTCGACATCGGCGCCATGCTGCCGCGCGCCCGCGTCGGCAGAGCGAAAAACCGGGAGCGGGTGCTGGCGCTGTTTCCGGTGCTGGCCGAACGCGTGCGTCAGGCAGCCGGCACGTTATCGGGCGGCGAGCAGCAAATGCTGGCGATTGCCCGCTGCCTGATGGGTGCGCCGCAGCTCATCATGTTCGACGAACCCTCACTTGGGCTCGCTCCGGCCATCGTTCATCGATTGCTCGACACGATTCGCGATCTCAATCGCGATGGAGTGACCTGCTTATTGGTCGAGCAGAACGTCGCGCTGTCGCTGAAGCTCGCAAGCCGCGCTTACGTTTTGGAAAACGGCAGGGTGACCTTGAGCGGCGCCGGTGCCGAATTGCTAGCCGACGACCGAGTCCGCAGCGCCTATCTCGGATTGTGATGCGGCCGTTCAGTGGGCGGGCCGGCGAATCCTGTCCATCAACATAGCCAGCGCGCCGACGCGCGCGCTCAAGGGCGCGAACGGGAAAGCCTGCCGAACACGGCTGTACACGTCGGCCGCCGTCGACGATTCATCGTCGGCAAGCGCCGCAGCCATTGCGCGCGCCATTTCGGCTTCCGAGCGGCTGCTCAAGGGCGCCGGCACCATGGTCACATCGCCGAGCGGAAGCGGCGATTTTACCCGCAAAGTGATGCGATGAGCGGCGGCCATGGATAGTCTCCCAGTCCAATCGAGTCCCCCTTCAACGCGTCATCCCGGTTCCGGTTCCATCGTCGCGGGGCCTGCCGCCGGATTTCGTTTGCCGCTTAGTCCCGTATGACAGCGCCGTGACGTAAGGAAGCGGCCAAGGGGGCGTGAAAGGAGGGAGGTATTTGAAAGCCGGCGCCCGTTTCGTGAATGCGGGTTACTTTAACGGCTCGCCGATGGCGACGTGCAGCGTGCCGACACGCTCGATCTCGCATTCGATCTTGTCGCCGGCCACCGTCGCAGCGACGCCCGACGGCGTGCCGGTCATGATGATATCGCCGGCAGCGAGCTCGACCATTTCCGATAGTTTGGAAATGATTTCGGGCACTTTCCAGATCATCTGATCGAGATTGCCGTCCTGGCGCACTTTACCATTGACCTTGAGCGTGACGCGGCCTTTCTCGGGATGGCCGATTTCACTGGCCGCGCGCAGCGGTCCACAGGGAGCCGAATAATCGAATGCCTTGCCGATCTCCCACGGCCGCTTGATGTCGCGCGACGCGATTTGCAAATCGCGCCGGGTGAGATCGATGCCAACGCCGTAGCCGTAGATGCAGTCCAGCGCCTTTTCGGTCTTAATGTTGCGGCCGCCGCTTTTCAGGGCCACCACCAGTTCGACCTCGTGATGCATATCTTTGGTCAGTGACGGATAAGGCACGGTGCCGCCATCGGCAACGATGGCGTCGGCGGGCTTGGCAAAGAAGAACGGCGGCTCGCGGACGTCCTGTCCCATCTCCTTGATATGCTCGACGTAATTGCGGCCGACACACCATAGGCGCCGGATCGGAAAATATTTGCCGGTGCCGGTGACCGGAATTGCCGCCTGCGGCGGCTGCGGAATGACATAGATCTTGCTGTCGGTGCTCATTGGACTTTTCAGCGGGTAGGAAGGGAAAATCGATGGGATGGACGCTCGGCTTATAGCGCCGTCGCAGCGCCGTCAATCGAACTTCGCAGCCGGCTCAAAGCGATGAGGCGGCGATCGGCTCCGGCTCCGCAAGCGGCGGCGACTGCTCCTTGAGCTGCAGCCGGTAGAACGATGCGTAGCGGTTGCCCTTGCGCAGCAATTCTTCGTGGCGGCCGGCCTCGACCACGATCCCGTTCTCGACCACGAGAATGCTGTCGGCGTGCATAATGGTGGACAGCCGATGGGCAATCATCAGCGTCGTGCGGCCCTTGCACAATTCGGTCAGCGCCTCCTGGACATGACGCTCCGACTCCGAATCAAGCGAGGCGGTAGCTTCATCGAGCAATATGATCGGGCAATTCTTGATCAGCGCCCGCGCAATCGCGATGCGCTGGCGCTGGCCTCCGGAAAGCTGCAAGCCGTGCTCGCCGACCGGTGTGCCGTAGCCCGCCGGAAAGCTCATGATGAAATCATGAGCGTGCGCGGCCTTGGCGGCCGCGATGATTTCGGCATCGGCCGCGCCGAGTTTGCCCAACGCAATGTTCTCGCGAATCGTGCCGCGGAATAGATGGACAATTTGGCCGACATAAGCCATCGACCCGCGCAGCGAGGCGCGGGAAACCGACACAATGTTTTGAGCATCGATGAGCACGCGGCCGCTGCCGGCATCGTAGAAGCGTAACAACAGGTTCAGCACGGTCGACTTGCCGCCGCCCGACGGTCCGACCAGCGCCGTAACCTTGCCCGGCTCCGCGACAAAGCTCATGCCGCGCAGAACCGGGGTGTGATCGCGATAAGCGAAATGCACGTCGGCGAATTCGATGCGAGCTTTGGTCAGCTTCAGCAGCGGCAGATTTTCATCATTCGGCTCGCCGGCCGGGCTATCGATCACTTCATAAAGAACCCGCACGCCGACCAGGTTGTTGTTGAGATCGATATTGAGCCGCGCCAGCCGCTTGGCGGGCTCATAGGCGAGTAGAAATGCGGCCAGGAACGAGACGAAGGCGCCCGGCGTCGCGCCAGTCTCGATAACCCGGTAGCCGCCATAGATCGTGGCCAGCGCGACCGCAAAGCCGCCGAGCATTTCCATCAGCGGGCTGGCGCGGTTGGAGACCCGCGCCATCTTGTTGGATTCGTGCTGCACGTCGGCGACGCTCTGATCCAGCCGGCGCTGCATTTCGTCTTCGAGCGCGAATGCCTTGACCATGCGCAAGCCCTGCAAAGCCTCTTGCATGGTCTCGATGATCCGCGTGCCGCCGGTGAATTGCATCCGCGCGATGTTGCGCACACGGCGAATGAGCTTGCGCAGGACAAAGAACGCGGGTGGCGCCATGACGAAGCCAATCAGAGCCATGACCGGATCTTGAATCACCATGACGATCGTCAATCCAATCAGCGACATCAGATCGCGACCGATCGCGGTGATCAGGAGACTGATCACCTGACTGACCGCGGCGGCCCCGGTGGTCAGCCGCGCGATGAATTCCGAGGAGTGCCGATCGGCAAAAAATCCGACGTTTTGCTGCAATAGCTTGTCGAACAGACGCCGCTGATTGCCGGCAATGATGCTGTTACCGATCCAGGACAGCATGACCGCCGAGCCATAGGTGGCAAATCCCTTTACCGCGAAAATCCCGATCGCGATCACGCCAATGACGACGATGCCGTGGAAATTGTGGTTGACATAGGCTTCGTTGGTCATCGTGCCGAGAAGATAGGCGGTGAGCGCGGTGGCCGCGGCCGTAATTCCCATCAGCAGGAAGGCGACGGCGTAGCGCGGCCAATAGCGAAGCGCTTCGTCGAGCAAAAGACGGCGCACCAGCGCATAGGTCGAATAGCGCTGCGATGTCTCGATCACGCCGGTTGTCATCCCCAATCCTAGCCCCGTTGCGGCGCCGGTGCGCAGTCTAGCGTTGCATGCCCGGATAGTGTGGAGTTTTCAAGGGAATTTCACGAGCTTGCGCCATCTCGCTACGCCGCGGGAACAAGCGGCGGGAACGTCTGGCGAACTGCGGCCAAGACTTCCTCCGGCGCAATGTCACGCATGCAGCGGTGATGCACGAGCCGACAGACCGGTTTGTGACATGGCCGGCATTCGACTTTGCTTTTCGCCTCGATCGTCGCCGCAAGTGGATTCAATGGCGCCCAATGCCAGGGGCTCGTCGGGCCATAAATTCCGATGGCCGGAGTTCCCACTGCGGCGGCGACGTGTAGAAGCCCGGAATCATTCGAAACCGCGACCGCCGCTGCCGCGAGCGCGAGAATCGCGTTGCGCAGATCATGACCGGTAAGATCGCGCGCCGTCGTGTCGCCGATGATTTCAGCGGCGAGCGACTTCTCCTCCGGTCCGCCGACCACCCAGACAGCAAATCCCTCCGCGATCAATCGCCGCGTCAGTGCGGCATACGCGCTTGCCGGCCACCTCTTCGATGGACCAACCGCACCTGGTGCGAGTGCGATCACCGGTCTGGCGTCGAAGGCCAGCCCGCGCTCGCGCCGCCAGCTTTCAATCTCGACCCGCGCGACGTTCAGCTCGGGCATCGGCCATTCGCGCGGCAGCTCCGCGGCAGGTGGCAGCGCCAAGGCGGCGCAGCGATCGACCATGCGCGGAAGTCTTCGCTCGCCGTAGCGCAGGTCATTGAGCAGCGCGAAGCGCATCTCACCGACGAACCCGGTACGTACCGGGATTCCCGCGAAAAATGGCGCCAAGGCCGATTTCCAGGTGCGCGGCATGATTACCGCGCTGCCATAATTTTCGCGCTTGAGCCGCCGCGCCAGTGCTCGCTGGTCTTTTAAGGCGATACGGCTGCGGGGAAGATCCACGACGATCGCGCGTCGGAGCCCTGGCATGTAGTCGGTGAGCGGTGCGCATAGTGTCGTGGATAGGACATCCACCGGCCGATCCGGAAAGCGCGCATTCAACAGTTTGATGACGGAATGGCAGCGGACGAAATCGCCGATCCACATGTACGGGACGACGAGAATCGGACTGCTGTCGTGACTGGAGTTGCAATTCATCGTGCCGATGGGCGCTGCAGCTTGGCGATAAACTTCACATCACAGCGCGGGCGACAGCGATAACACGTCTCATCGGGGAGTGCGCTAGGCCGTCCGTTCCCATACTGCCGCCTCGATAAGTTTTTCCCACAGCGTCGGCATTTTCGCTGGAAAATCAGGCAAGATCGCGTTGTGATGACATGAATCGCAATTCACTTTTACTCATTTGCTGGTCACGTGTTGCCCGACGCGTAAGTCTGGGGCAAAGCTTTAGCAGCGATCGGGAGGGGCCGATCCATCCATCAAACCGGTCTTGCAGTATCGATGTTGCTGGTCACCGGCGGGGCCGGATTTATTGGATCGAACGTAGTCGCCGACCTCAATGAGGCCGAGCGCACCGACGTCGCGGTCAGCGATATTCTCGGCAGCGACGACAAATGGCGCAATCTGGCCCGCCGGCAAATTGCCGATTTCGTGCCGCCCCCCGGACTGCCGCAATGGCTCGAGGGGCGAAAGCTTGAAGCGGTCATTCATCTCGGCGCGATCTCCTCGACCACCGCGCGCGATGGCGACGCGGTCATGGAAAATAACTTCCGCCTGTCGCTGCGCCTGCTCGACTGGTGCACGGCAACGCGGACGCCATTCATCTATGCCTCTTCGGCCGCGACCTATGGCGACGGACAAGAAGGCTATTCGGATAACTGGACGGACGGCGCGCTCAACCGGCTCAAGCCGATGAACCTCTATGGTTGGAGCAAGCAATTATTCGACCTTGCCATCGTCGAACGGGTCCGGCGCGGCGACAAGCTGCCGCCGCAATGGGCGGGACTGAAGTTTTTCAACGTGTTCGGGCCGAACGAATATCACAAGGGCGAGATGATGAGTCTCGTGGCGAAGCGCTTCGACGAAGCCAAGGCCGGCAAATCGATCCGGCTATTCAAATCCCATCGCGCCGGCATTACTGACGGCGAGCAGAAACGCGATTTCATCTATGTCGAAGACGCGATCGCGGTCGTGCGCTGGCTGGTTGAGACGCCGGCAGTATCGGGCATCTTCAATGTCGGGACCGGCGTGGCGCGCAGTTTCCGCGACCTGATGCACGCAATGTTTGCTGCGCTCGGCCGGGCGCCGGCGATCGAATATATCGACATGCCGACCTCGATCCGCGACAGCTACCAATATTTCACGCAAGCCGAGACCGCAAATCTTCGGCGCGCCGGCTATAATGCGGATTTCATGCCGCTCGAAGCGGCGGTGAAGCGCTACGTCGACTGTTATCTCGATCGTGCCGATCGCTATCGCTGAGCACGCTCGAGGGTTCCAAGGACTCCGCGGCATTGGACATGTTCGATTTTGATGAAGCGCTAAAGCTTGTGCCAAAGCAGACCGTGCTCTGCATCGGCGATCTCATGCTTGACGACTTCGTCTACGGGGAGGTGAGCCGGATTTCACCCGAAGCGCCAACGCCGGTGCTCGCGGTTGCGCGCAGCGAAATCGAGATCGGCGGCGCCGGCAATGTCGCCCGCAATATCGGCGCGCTCGGCGCGCAATGCATATTCGTCGGGCTGATCGGCAAAGACGACGCGGCGCGCACTTTGTCGGAAGCGTTCGCCAAGCTTAACGGCTCGGTCACGCCCCATCTTGTGATCGAAGCGGGCCGCCATACCACGCGGAAGGTACGATTCGTATCCGAGCATCATTCGGCGCATCTCATCCGCGCCGATTGGGAAACCGCGCGGCCCGCGACGGCGGCCAGCGAAACGGCGGTGATTGCTCATGCCGAAGCGGCGCTGCCGCGTTGCGGTGCTGTGGTTCTGTCCGACTACGCCAAGGGGGTTCTCACGCCGCGCGTCATCCGCGCGATCATCGATCGCGCGCGTGAGTTCGGCAAACCGGTGGTGGTCGATCCCAAGAGCCACGATTACAGCATTTACCGTGGCGCGACGCTGATCACCCCGAACCGGCAGGAGCTCGGTGTTGCCGTGCATCGTCCGGTTGCCACCGAGGCCGAAATCGCCAAGGCCGCCGCCGAGCTTGCTCGGATCGTGGACAGCGAAGCAGTCCTGGTCACGCGCAGCGAGGAGGGCATGACCCTTCAGGTCGCCGGCCACGCGCCGCTCCACATCCCCGCTTATCCGGTTAAAGTGCGCGACGTCTCCGGCGCGGGCGATACCGTCGCTGCGGTGATGGCTGTTCTCTTGGCCATGAAGGCGCCATTCGATGCGGCCATGCGGGCTGCCAACGCCGCCGCCGCGGTGGTGGTCGGCAAGCGCGGCACCGCGACCGTGACCATTACTGAATTGCGCCACCGCATTCTGCCCGCGGCCTCGCTCGCGCCCGAGGACAAGATCGTGTTTGACTGGTCGATGCTCGATGAGCGGCTTCGCGAATGGCGGCGCCATGGCCTGCGCATCGGGTTCACCAATGGCTGCTTCGATCTGTTGCATCGCGGTCACGTCAAGCTCTTGGCCGAAGCGCGGGCTGCTTGCGATCGGCTCGTGGTCGGTCTCAACAGCGACGCGTCCACTGCTCGGCTCAAGGGCAAAGGGCGGCCGATCAATCCGGCGGAAGGCCGCGCCGAAGTGCTTGCCGCGCTCGAAGCGGTCGATCTCGTCGTCGTCTTCGACGAGGACACGCCGCTGGAATTGATCAAGCGGGTACGGCCGGCGGTGCTCGTCAAGGGCGCCGATTACACGCGCAACGAGGTGGTCGGGCGCGAGGTAGTGGAAAACGCCGGCGGTGACGTGATCCTGGTAGATCTGGTGCCCGGTCACTCGACCACGGCCATGGTCGAGCGGGCGCGCCCGGTGAAGCAGCCGGTGGAAGACTAAGGCAATGCGGTGCATTGTCTTACTACGTGTCGGCGGCGAAACGTGAGCAGCACCTTTCTCATTTCGGTTATCATCACGACCTACAACCGCGAGGATGCGCTCGCGGCCGTATTGCGGGCGCTAGCCGCTCAGTCGGATCGCAATTTCGAAATTGTCGTCGCCGACGACGGCTCGGGACCCGACACCGCCCGCCTGCTCGAGAGCT
>Ga0066395_10000922_pt1 | contig 10826 bp, 10 predicted proteins | sample PanSoiPlot1MoBio_FD_61218 | JGI IMG/M metagenome (GOLD analysis project Ga0066395, IMG submission 61218) | Tropical forest soil microbial communities from Panama analyzed to predict greenhouse gas emissions - Panama Soil Plot 1 MoBio | ecosystem: Environmental > Terrestrial > Soil > Tropical... | reverse complement strand
TCCGAATGCCCGCCCGGCGCCCTTACCATGCGCCGCGGCCTCGCCGAATTCGACCGTATCTGGCACGGTTATACCCTCGGGAAGAAATGTGCATAGATCAGCCACAAGGGGGAGGGGAGGAGTTCGCGGCGCCGTTGCAGCGTAAGTTAGCGCAAATGAGGGTCGCCCCTACATCATCCTTCCTTCGGCACGAGTCCATTGTCGCTTTCATGGAGGTCCAATCACTTCAGATTGGCCGAAGCGATCGATTAGGGCGGATTGCGCTGTTGCTAATACGTCCTACACTGCGCGTCACTTCCGCGTCTGCTTGAAATAGCGCAGGTCGGGCGGCGGCTGGCCCTTCTTGGAGGGCATCAGCAGGCCATCGGCGCTCAGGAAATAGTTCTCCTTGCCGATGCCGACATGGGCGTTGCCCTCCGCGCAAACGTCCTCGCGCCACCAGATCGGCTTGTCGGTGATCACGCGACGATAGGTCTTCGCCACCACCCAAGGACGCGTCAGCGCATTATCGATTGTGGTGATGTCGTCGTGCAGCAGATTGGGGTTGGCTTTGTCGAGATAGATGCGCTCCCTAACGATGGTCTTGTTGTCGGTGTGCAGCGGAATGCCGCTGGCATCGAAGACGCGCGGCCCTTTCAAGCCACGTGTCTCGACCTCAAGCACGTCGTACTTGCCGTCGTTATCCTGATCCAGCCACCGACCGATCGAATAGCCGGAGAACTGCGGATCCTCTTCCATGTTGCTCGGAAAGGGCCGGCCGTCGGTATGAATGCGGCGATTGTCGTGGATGTGCTCCATCAAGATGTAGGTGGTTTCCGGCGTGACGACGATTTCCATCGGCGCGTAGGCGATCATGACCCGCGGCATGCCGGGCGACAGGCACGTGTAAGTCGGATCAATGCCCTGCCCTCCCTGCGCCTGGTCCGCAAGATTGGCCTCGTAGATGACTTGATATTCCGGCGTCAGCGGGGCTTCCTGTCCGAGACCGACAGGCTTGCTCTCGTCCCATGGCAGCCCGATGCGCAGGGGATTGCCGGTGTTGGTCCGCCGCCACTGTCCTTTCAGGTCAGGGTACTTGGATTCGTCGAACGCCTGGGCGTTCGGCACCGCCGCCGACGCGGCCATGAGAGCGATTGCACCGATCAGGCTCCCATAACGCATGCGCTCCTCCCTGGGGATTGTTATGCGCAGAAGCTACATGACATACGGTTGCGGCGGAAGAGCGGACCGGAGGGTTCAGGCCTGACCTTTTCAACACAGAAACAAGAGGGCATCCTCTGGCATCAGGACAATGCGCCGGAACCAGGACTTTGACGGAGCGAAGTATGTACCAGGTTTGCTCGTGGTGGCGGGGACTTGTGTCGATGGCCGGTCTGGGGCTTGCATGCTCGATTTTTGCGATCGCGCCGGCGCCTGCCGCCGAGAATGCTCTTTCCGGCCAGTACGTAGAACTTCCAGGCGTCAAACTGTGGTTCACCGACAGCGGAGGCGCCGGCACTCCGATCGTGCTGCTGCACGCCAACACCGGCACCAGTGAGAGCTGGGAGGCTCAGGCGACGACCTTTGCACGGGAAGGCTATCGCGTGATCGCCTTCGATCGCCGCGGCTGGGGCAGGAGTTTGGCCGATCCGGCGACCGGCCCACAGCCCGGCAGCGTTGCGGGCGATCTCGATGCGCTCGCGGATCACCTCAAGCTCGACAAATTCCACCTGGTGGGGGTCGCGGGCGGGGGCTTTGTTTCGATCGACTATGCGGGGTGGCGTCCGGAACGTCTGCGAAGTCTCGTGGTGGCGGCAAGCACCGGACAATTCGCCGAAAAGGAAATGCGGGATATCACCGCGCGCGTCGAAATTCCCGAGTTGCGCAAGCAGGACGCGGTCTACCGTGAAGTCGGCCCCTCATACCGGGCCACCAACCTGGAGGGCACGAAACGTTGGATGGAAATCGACGAACATGCCCGGCAGCCTGGGGCGCCGGCTCAACCGCTGCGCACGCCGAACACCTTCGCCAAGCTTGGCAGTGTCACGATGCCGGTGCTTGTGATGGCGGCCGACGCGGACCTTCTTGCGCCACCGGCACTGATGCGCGCCTGGGCGGCCCACCTGAAGAATTATGAATGGGCCACGGTGCCGGATTCCGGCCATGCGATCGCCTGGGAGCATCCCGACATTTTCAACGGGCATGTTCTGGCGTTCGTCAAGCAGCATTGAGACTACTCCGGTTTCCGGTCGATTTGACTTTGGCGTGCGCCCATCCACCGGCCGTCACCCGCGGGTCAGGCCCGCGGGTCCATCCATTTCGCATAGGTTTTCCAAGACGATGGATGCGCGGGCCAAGCCCGCGGGTGATGGCCGGTGGATGGGCGCACGCCAAAGTCAAATCGACCGGAAACTGGAGTAGCCGGCGGTCATCTGGTCGGCCATGGCGGGGATGCTTAGATGACCGCAAGCCAAAACCCGAAGCACGAGGGCCTCGTGTCGAGCGCAAACTACGCTTGGTTCGAGCAAGCCATGCGCATGCGCAAGCAAATCGTCTGCATGTACGGTGGCTGTCGTCGTGAGCTATGTCCGATCATTCTTGGACACTCGCAAGGGCAAGAGAAGGCGCTGACGTACCAATTCGGCGGCCAAAGCAAGTCGGGCCTGCCGGCTCAAGGCGAGTGGCGGTGCCTCTGGTTGTCGAAAGTCACTAACGTTCGGCTGCGCGACGGACCGTGGTTCGCGGGCTCCAGTCACACCCAGCCGCAGGGCTGCGTCGAGATCGTCGATCTCGACGTGAACCCGTCGAGCCCATATCACCCAAAGCGTCCCGTCGAGTCACCCGGCCGGCCGGCTCCACGCCGGCCTATCCGCCGCAGATGATGAGCCGGAGCGACGGTCGTCGCCGAACACCTACTTCAGCGTTCTTTAATTCCGAATCATATGCTGCGTCATTCCGGGGCGCCCCCAACGGTCCGGCCTTCGGCCGGCCCGATGACAGGTTCCGCGGCGAGCCCGGAATGACAGCATTGCGCATATGATCGGTTTCATGGGATCGCTCTATTACTCACTCGCGGCAATGCATTGCCGTCTCGGTACCTGCCGGGAAGGCGCTTTGGTCGAGACTGCTCCCGCTCCGCACATTACCAAAATCTAATCTAGATAAATCGAGAATGAATCCTCGGCACACCCGCGGTTCAGGGTGCGTGCGCTTCAATGGCGCCGTCTGAACTTGCGTGTCAGAGGAGGATCGTCATGGTTCGCAATATGATCTTGGTACTCGCGACTGCAGTTACGGTCGGTGGTGCCGCTCTCACCCCGACCGACGCATCGGCGGCGTGGCGCGGAAACGGCTGGTATGGCTACGGACACCGCGCAGACATCCGTGCCGATCGACGCGACATTCGCGCCGACCGTTTCGATATCCGACGTGACCGCGCCGATTTCCACCGTGATTTCCGCGATCTCCGTCATGATCTGCGCTCCGGGCATTTTGCCGACGCATCACGGGATCTGGCGGATCTCCGCCGCGACCGCCGGGACATTCGGCTCGATCGAAGGGACCTGCGACGCGACCACCGTGATCTGTTCTTCGATCGTTACGGCTATTAGCGGATATCCCGACGGGGTCGATCCAGTCCCTCATCCGTCACCCGCGGGCTTGGCCCGCGGGTGCTCTATCGCGCGCCAGCCCAACCTCCTTTGGCGGCGGGCCGCGGTCGGCCCGCAAGGACCGCATCGGAGCAGCCCTTGCGGCGGATCAGGTAAATCGGCGATTCACCCCGCCAGCACCTCTCAGCCGGCGCGCACGTAACCGTAGCGCAGGTTCGACGGTTCCTTGGCGGCGAGTTCGTACTCGTTCTTGAGCCGGGCCAGGCGGTCCTCCGAATAGGCCGGCATTCTGGTATTTTCCGCCGCCTTGAGGTTGATCCGGTAGAGGCGGGTTGCGTTGGCGCCTAAGATCAGCTGCTTTACCCCGCTGTTGGCGCCGCCGAGCGGCGCGAAGGCGTATTTCTTTTGCATATCGTCAGGAATCTCTAGCCGTCGCAGCGCCTCGATCTGCCACTGCGGCGAGCCGTACCAGACCGAGTCGGTGCCCCACATGACGTGATCCGCCCCCATGCCCTTGATCAGCGTGCCGACGAGGGCGGCAGAGAATTTCGGGTGCGCGACGGCGGAATTGGCAAACGACGTGCCCAGCTCGGCGTAGACGTTGGTCACACCGAACCTCTGTGGAATTTCCGCGAGATCGCTGGCCCACTTGATGCGGCCGGACGCCTCGAACTCCGCCCAGGCCTGGTCGGGCAGTTCGAGGAACGCTCGCAGCGCCGAGTGATAGACCACGAAGTTCATCTGCGGCCAGTCCTTGGCGGCTTTGCCGATGTCCCAGGCGGTTGCGTATTCCCACACGCCCGCGAAGGACTTCTCGTAGTCGGGCGGCAGCAGGCCCTTGTGGATGCAGATCGTGGTGATGCCGGCTCTGACCGCCTTTTCGTAGAACGGATACATCACCTGCTCGTCGTCGAGGCGCCACGGGAATTTCGACGGCGCGAGCGGATCGCCGATCGTGTAGGACTTCCAGGAATCGGGTTTGTAGACTGCGATCGCCTTGTCGACCTCCTCCATCCAGCCGGGCTGTTTCGGCGTGATCACCGTGTGCGCGAGCAGCCGGCGCGAGCCGGCGAAGTCGTTGATCATCTCGCGCGCGCTGACGATCTGCTCGTTGGACAGCAGCCACCAGCTCGGGTCGTCAAACGGCGCGCCGCTCAAGAGAGCCAGGTTGGTGTCGCTGTCATAGTAGATCTCTTTGACGTAGTTCTGGAATTTGTAGCGGGCGAGCGAGCTCACCCCCTCTTCCTTCATTTTCGGATTCCAGTGCTGGCTGGCAAACTGGGCGAGCCCCAGCAGTTCCTCGTGCTTGAAATCGTCGCGCACGAAGTGGGTTTGCACGTCGAAGATGAACTGGCCGGCGAGGCTCTGTGCCCGCGCCAGCATCATCTCGGGATCACGCGACTCGGCCGCCTCGACCTGAAACACCGGGCCGTAGATCTCGTTCATGGCGAGGAAGGCCGCCGCCATGCCGCAACTCGTGCGCATGAATTGCCGACGGTTCAAGCCGAGCCGCTTGCCGTTGACATCGGCCAGTTCGTTGATGCGTTCCTCGACCCGCTTCTGAGTCGCGCTCTGCGGCGGCGGCAGATACTCGCCGTTCGATACGATCTGGGTCGGTATCGGCGTCGCAGCCGACGCCTCCTCGGCGCCTGCGACAAGGCGCTGTTCTCGTTCACTGAGCCAACTACCCATCGTCGTCCTCCCTGCGTGTGATTGACCAGTCGGGAGCGCGTTCAGCGGAAGCGGCCACCGGTTTTGCGGCCGAACGTGGTCTAGCCGGCGACCACCCGAACGCGCGCTATTGGCTACTGGCCAGCTAAACCTACGCGCTCCGTTTGCCGAAATCATGGCCTTGCCGGGCGTGGTCCGCGCGTGCGGCAGCTCCGGGCTTGCAATTTGCCCGGAGCATGATGAACGCGATGAGCCTGGTGGCCTGAATAAAGCGGTTCGCTTGCGCTCGCCTCTCCAAGCAGTTCGCTTTGACAAATGTCATGGCCCCAACGCTCGGTGCACTTACTAAGAAACCAGGTAGTGAAGAACGATCGTCGATGGCGCGAGCGTTACGATTGCGACCGAACTGGACAGTGCGAGAAGCCCGGTGCACCCGGGCATCTAGCAGGTTACTCAAAGGGGCGGCAGACACCGTGGGTCCGTTATTCAAAGAAATACGACGCAACCCGTTGCTGTGGCTACTCGCCCTGGTGCCTGTGGTCCTGGCAGCACAGATCATCGCGCCCGAAGCGCATACGCTTCTGTTTGTACTGTCCGTCGTGGCTATCGTGCCATTGGCCGCTCTGCTGAGTCTGGCCACGGAATCCGTGGCAGCCAAGACTGGCGATATGGTCGGCGGCCTGCTTAACGCGACATTGGGCAATCTGACCGAATTGCTCATTGCGCTGGCGGCGTTGCGCGCCGGCCAATATGTGCTTGTCAAAGCCTCGATCGCGGGAGCGATCGTCACCAATGCGTTGTTCATGTTGGGCGTGTCGTTTCTGCTCGGCGGGATCAAGCATCACGTTCAGGAATATAACCGCAACAGCGCCCGCCTGCAGGCCAGTCTGCTTTTCCTGGCAACAATCGCCGTTCTGATTCCATCGGTAGTCGTCGAGGCCGACGCGCCCGCAACAACTGCAGTATTTACCCAGACGCTGAGCACGGGCCTATCCGTGCTGCTGATCGTCACTTATGGACTGGGGTTGGTATTCTCGCTCAAAACACATCGCGAATTCTTTACCGGAGCGGATCACGCGGAGGCCGGCGAGGTGCAATGGCCTTTGAGCCTTGCATTGCCTACGCTGGCGGGTGTCACCGTGCTGGTCGCGCTTGTGAGCGAGGTGTTCGTCGAGTCCGTGCAGCAGGCGGCGACGGCGCTTGGGCTCTCCCCCGCGTTTGTCGGCTTCATCATTGTGGCGCTGGTGGGTGGTGCGGCGGAAATGGTTACGGCGTTATCCGCCGCGGGCAAGGACAGGCTGGATCTGAGTGTGGGCATCGCCCTGGGAAGCGCGTCGCAAATCGCACTGTTCGTCGCGCCGGTGCTCGTTCTCGTCAGTTATGTCATCGGTCCGACGCCGATGAATCTGCAATTCTGGCCGGGCGCAGTGGCAATGATGCTCATCTCGACAATGACCGCGTCGCTGGTGACCAACGCCGGCCGTTCGGCGTGGTTCGTCGGGGTGCTGGTCGTGATGGTGTACCTGGTTTTCGCTATGGCGCTTTACCTGCTGCCACCCCGGGTCTAGCGCACCGGATGCGCCCCCGCGATCGGGATGCGCGGGGCATTTGCGGCGTAGATCGTTGAGAGGCGTCATGTTACGGCAATTTTTGGTGGGCGGCGGCGTGAGTGTGTTCAACATTGCAATCCACGCACTCGTCATGACAACGGTGGTGCGGGTCGCCCAGGCCGCGAGCGCCAAGGATAAATCTCACTCTTCCCTGCTTTTGATAGCCGTCATGATTCCGACCGTGCTGGTTTTGATGGTTACGCATGCGCTTGAGGTCATCGTTTGGTCATTGGCGTATTCGATCGTCGATGCTGCAGCTGCCGGTGCCGATGTCGTATATTTTGCATTCGTCAATTACACGACACTCGGCTACGGCGACGTCATTCCGGTGGAACGCTGGCGCCTGCTTGGCCCGATAACGGCGATGAATGGCGTGTTGTTGTTTGGGTGGTCGACCGCAGTCATTTTCGAGGTGCTGCGAAGGACAATGGCGTCCGCCTCGATGTCCCAGATGAACTACCCCGATGCTGGGCGAGTATAAGCACCTGGCTTCTTTCCCGGGTCGTGGCCGGGCTTGGTCGCCGGGACAAGCTCCTGGCGGCGACGGGGTAAGTGATTCGATGCGACCCAAATCCGATCTAGAGGTCCGACGCGTGCTAACGATCAATGGGCTCCAGGTGGACGTTCAGGTCGGCAGCGACATTCGCAAAGCCCTGACGGTGCCTCAGGCGTTCTGAAATCGCGTGGAGCAAGCGGACGCTCCTCGTTCTGAGGCGGCTGGCGGGACAATTGGGCTTCACACCGTGATTACATTGCAAATCGTTCGGCTCTAACATGGCGGCCACACGATCGATCGATCGTGTCATGTCAGGAGGAGATGCCATGCAGATTTCACGACGCGATGTTTTGGGCGCGGGGACGATCGCCGCCGCGGCTGCGCTGACGTCGACGATCACGTTCGGCGGTTGGGAACCGAGCGAACGGTATCCAGACCCCACCATCAAGGTCCTCGATCCGAGCTTTTTGAAATATCGCGTGTTCAACGCCAGCGTCGAGCGGCTTTACACCGGGGCGCGCTGGAGCGAGGGGCCGGTATGGTTCGGCGACGCGCGCTGCCTGCTGTGGAGCGACATTCCGAACAACCGCATCCTGCGGTGGGATGAAGAAACCGGCCGAACCTGGGTGTACCGCAAGCCGTCGAACTATTCCAACGGCAATACACGCGACCGTCAGGGCCGTCTCGTCACCTGCGAGCACGACGCCCGGCGCGTGACGCGCACCGAATATGACGGCACCATCACGGTGCTGATCGACAAGTTCGACGGCAAGCCGCTCAATTCTCCCAACGACATCGTCGTCAAATCTGACGGCTCGATCTGGTTCACGGATCCGACCCCCGGCATCTCCGGCAACTACGAAGGCCATGTCGCCCAGCAGGAACTGCCGACCAATGTGTACCGCCTCGACCCGCAAACCGGGCGCGCCACCGTGGTGGTCGGCGACATCCGGCCGAACGGGCTGTGCTTCACGCCGGACGAGCGGAAAATGTACATCGTCGATTTCAGCAATGTGCCGCGCCTGATCCGGGTCTACGATGTCGTCGACAACGGTACCAAGCTCGCCAATGGCAAGGTGTTCGTGACCTGCGAGGCCGCCGAGACGCCGGACGGTTTCCGCTGCGATACCGACGGCAATCTGTGGTGCGGCTGGGGCACCGGCGAAGGGCTCGACGGGGTCGTGGTGTTCAACCCGGAAGGCAAGCGGATCGGCGCGATTTCGCTTCCGGAGCGCAGCGCCAACATCTGCTTTGGCGGCGTCAAGCGCAACCGCCTGTTCATGGCGGCGAGCCACTCGCTCTATTCGCTTTACGTCGGTGTCCAGGGTGCAATTGGGGGGTAGCGCGTATTTCCATGCATCAGGGCGATTCCGGTCAGGTTGAAACACCTGCCACCTCTCCCGGAACGTAGCCGGGCTTGCCCCGGCCATCTCGACTACAATTGTTTTCTAGGCCTCAAAATTCGCGGTCGCCAGGACAAGCCCCGGCAGCGACGCCGGTATGTGATTCAAGGCAAACGAAATCCGCTCTGGAAAATTCCGCGGCGGGTCGCTGTACCTCCTCTGCTGGCAGCGATCGTCGCGGGCACTTAGTATGAGGCGAGTCAAGCGATGATTTGCAAGTTTGGCGTACCACCCAACTCGCCTTGCTCAATTCAATTGCAATCAGGCAGTGGGCAAGGGCATCATCGTGTGCCGTCGACGTGGTGTCTATCAAGCGGGCTTCCATCGGTCTCTCCTATGCGGCTGTTGGTGGTTTGCAAACCGCACTGATACCACCACGTTGACCGCGCCTGCATAGGATCTTGTCCCGGCTTGACCCGCGCATCCATCATCTTCGCAAGAATTCCTGTGAAACGGATGGACCCGCGGGTCGAGCCCGCGGGTGACGGCGGTGGACGAACAAGCGCCGACTCAAAGCGACCGGGAACCGTAGTGTAGCGCGGCGGCTCCGATCCGGATGTGAGCAGGTATACGGCAGCCCGCACTGTTGCCATTCTTGCAAATCGAGAAGGCGGACGAGGCATCTGCGATGCGGACGCGGCGGATGCGGGCGCGGTACGGCGGCTTGCGCGGCGCGCTGATCCGGGCTATTTCGGATCAACCTGCTCCCTTCGTCTAGCGGTCTAGGACGCGGCCCTCTCAAGGCTGAAACACGGGTTCGATTCCCGTAGGGAGCGCCAGCCTCGCCTAAATCAGAAAAATGTCGTGTGAACTTAGGCTTATGCGAGCCGACAAGAGCGGCGTTGACTGTTATCAAATGCCTTGAGCCGGCCACGTGTCCAACAAATGTCTAATAACCATGGTTGAACGATCGTGCACGCCGGACATTTGGTGCGGTTCGCTAATACTACTGAGTCAATTGGCTGAGTCGGTTGGTCGCATTTGATCTTGATTTAGAATCAAATGGTTGTCGAGACTGCTATCAGCGGGAGGCTGGGATGGGTCTCGGGAACGGAATGGCGATTGCGGATCGCTTTGCGGCTTACGTTGGTGAACTGAGGAAGGTGATCGGGCATGCGGACCGGGAATTCGGTGGGGATGCATCATCAGTACTGCGGGCAGCTTGGCAAGCAGGCCAATTGCCAGGCGGCGGTGACGCTGTCGATCGCCAACCATCAAGCCAGCCTGCCGATCGCCTATCGGCTCTATCTGCCGCGGGCGTGGATCAACGATAGGTCCCGCCGCGCCAAGGCGCATGTTCCGCGCGCGATCAGGTTCAAGACCAAGCGGCAGATTGCGCTGGAACAGATCCGCGCGGGCGCAACACTGGCATCGTTGAAGGGTCGGTGCAATCGCGACGGCCATCAGGCGACGGATGGTGGCGATCGAGTTGGGAACGTGGCGCTGGGGCCAGATCAAACTGGGCACTGGGAAATCGTCATTCCGGTGGCTTTCGCGTCGTCTTCCGGTGGACGGGATCGGGCTCATCCGATCGGTGTCAAACCGTCGGCACCGTCCCGCCATCGATGACATATTCGGTGCCTGTAATGGCCGCGGCACGGGACGAAGCCAGAAACACGATGAGATCAGCAACTTCTTCGGGTTTTGCCGGACGGCCGAGCGGTATGCCTCCGAGGCTGTTCATGATGATCTGTTTTCCGCCCTCGTAATCCGTCCGGGCCTGTTCTGCAAGCCGCTTCGCCAGGCGGACGGCAGCTTCCGTCTCGACCCAGCCCGGCGCGACACGGACGACACGTATTCCCTTGGGGCTCACTTCTTTGGACAATGCCTTGCTGTAGTTAGACAGGGCGGCCTTGGCAGCCGCGTAGGCGATCGTCCTCTATGCCTTGCGCCAAGTCCTGAAATTCGCGATATTTTTGAGCAGCTTAGGGACGAGCCTCGTAAGAGGGGCAAAGCCCGTGGCGATCAGAGCGGTCGGGCACTGGCAAGGATGATTTCCGGCAGGTAGGGAATGGCTGTCGTGCCTGGGACGTCCAGGCGGTCGCCGAGGTAGTCC
>Ga0066395_10000920_pt1 | contig 10844 bp, 9 predicted proteins | sample PanSoiPlot1MoBio_FD_61218 | JGI IMG/M metagenome (GOLD analysis project Ga0066395, IMG submission 61218) | Tropical forest soil microbial communities from Panama analyzed to predict greenhouse gas emissions - Panama Soil Plot 1 MoBio | ecosystem: Environmental > Terrestrial > Soil > Tropical... | reverse complement strand
CATTAACCAGGGAAGTGTCTCCGCGGATTTCCGAGTGCGAGTTGACGTTCATCGATCGCGCCCCAATCGATTTCGAGAAAGCGGTCCACCAACATCGCCAATATCAACAATTGTTGCGCGATTTGGGAGCTGAGGTGGTCGAGCTTCCGGCGGATTCGCAATGTCCCGACAGTTGCTTTCTCGAAGACACGGCGCTGGTGCTCGACGAAATAGCCATTCTTACACGGCCAGGCAGCGAGGCTCGCCGCGCTGAGGTGGCCGGCGTTGCGCCCACCCTCACGAAGTACCGGAAGTCCGTGCGAATCGAGGCGCCGGGAACGCTCGAAGCAGGCGATGTGTTGCGTATAGGGCGAGATCTTTTCGTCGGCCTTACGACTCGCACCAACGAACAAGGCATCGCGATGATGCGCGCCGCATTGCAGCCATATGGCTATAACGTAATCTCGGTTCCAATCGATGGGGCGCTTCACCTGAAAAGCATCTGCACGGCTCTTGATGACCGGACCCTGGTGGCCGATCCGCGTCACTTCGACTCAGCGCTATTTCCTGGATATGAAATCGTTTCAGTTCCCGCTGAAGAATGGGCAGCAGCGAACATCTTGCGACTTAACGGCTCGATTGCAATGCATTCTGGATTTCCAAAGTCTGAGAAGCTGATTCGAGCAAAAGGATTTGATGTTCGCACGGTGGACATCTCGGAGTTTCTGAAAGCTGAAGCAGGACTCACCTGCTTGAGCATTCCGTTCGAAGCAGCGGCGCGCTAGACAGAGCGGGCGGCGCGCGCCTTACGCCGGCCATTGAAGAAAAAGAACGAGCCGAGCGCCAGGAAGAAGATGCTTCCGGAAAACATCTTCACCTCGAACAACCAGACCGATTCCACCTGCTTTGAGGGCACGAAGACGAGCGCCACGGCAAAAAGCGTGGTGATGAGTCCTGCGCCGCCTGCAATGCGCAGAACCGGGCGGGAAAAACGCCCGGGCGGCCTACGCCCATTATCTCTTTCGATGCTCAGCACCAGAATAGCGCCGAAGATGAAGAAGTAAGGCACCAGGTTAAGAACGGCCGAGAGGTCGAGCATAGTCGTGAACGCCTCTTTGACTGCCGACCCAGCGAAGCTCATCGCCAGAAAGATCCCACAGACTGTGGCCTGCGCGATCAGCGCGATGTAGGGCGTTCGAAAGCGCGGGTGAATTTTCCCGAGCGATGCCGGGAGATAGCGATCGATCCCGAAGACAAAAGGAAGACGGGCGCAACCCGTAAGCCACGCGGACGCGATTCCAATCACAGAGATGCTGAGGATCACCGCCACCACCAGCAGTAACCACGGGATCCCAGCTTCCTGACTGAGCCGGGACGTGGCATCAATCGCTCCCTGCACAACTCCGATTTGTCCCACGGGGATGGTGACTAGCAACGACGCGGTGGTCCCGATGTAGAGCAGCGCGCAGGCGACACCGCTCAGTGCGACCGCGCCCGGCAAGGTACGGCCTGGATCGCGAATTTCATCTCCCATTACCGATGCCAATTCCAGACCCACCAGTGAAAAACACGTGGCGCCGAACACCGATGCTGCCGACCAGTCGAAGCGCAGGGTGAGCAAATCCGAAGGATGGAAATTCGTGCGGCCGATGGCGAATGCCCACGCGCTCATGCCAATCAGCACGAATGCCGAGATCAACGTTCCGATGCCTCCCAGGTTGTTCACCCATTTCCCTACTCCGACACCGATTACATTGACCGAGGTAACGAGTACCAGTGCAAGGAGCACGGCCGGAAATGCAATCAGCGGCTGATCAAAGAAAGAGCGTGCGCGGGCTCCGCCCACGTATGACGCGATGCCAATCAGGTAGAGCAATACAAACGGAATGTAAAAGACGTTGGTCGTGAGATATCCCCACCCGGCAATGAACCCTGAATAGTCCCCAAAGACCTCCTTGCTCCAAAGGTAGAGCCCACCTTCTCCTGGATACCGGTGGGCCAACTCGATCACTGCGATGCCTTGTGGCAGGAAATATCCAAGCAAAGCAGCGAGCCACATCCACAGCGAGATGGGACCCGCGGCAGCGATGGAGGAAATGGTATTGAGGTTCAGAACAGCAACGATGAAGAGCAGCGCCAAGTCCCAGCGGCCCAGTTCGCGTCGAAGTTCGGCGTGTGGCGCAGGTGAAAGTGTGGCTTGGCTCACGCTTTCGTGCGCGCTCATGTCAGCTCCGAATCGGGCAACTCCGCTCCTCAATCGACGAACATCTCTTCGCTTGCGAGTGCAAAAGAGTAGGCGTCACCGTATCGTGCGGCTGCGGCGGTGTCAACTCGGCAGATTTGTTCGAACGAGTGGAAGAGTTACTGCAGGCGGAAGCGCTCGTTCATCAGGCGTTGCAGGCGTGGCTTGTAGAGGATGTCGAAAGCGAGTTCTTTATCAGGGAACATCACAAGTGCAGCTCGGCGAGCGTTGGCGGCCATTTCGCTGGCTTCCTCCACGGTGAGATCGGGATCCTGGCTGATGACCGACATGACCATACTCATCATCATTTGCAACCTTCGGATCTTTCGAGCTTCCTCCATCGTCTCATTGTGTTGTGCCCCAGACTCTGTGCCACCTTGCGGAACTTCCATGCTGCCCCCCAGATCGCGGATCCGACATCACCACACCGCTTGTTTTGATGATGAGTGGTACCCCAGCGTTGCGCCGCTCTTGACCCCATTGTGTCAGCTTTCCAACCAGATTCAACCCCACTTGGGTGGTGGACTTCTGTTACCGCGAGACAGCGATGCAGTGACTGCCGTAATCTACTAACAGACTTGTGGATGGAGGATGCATGCCTGACAACACCAGTACCGCGCCACGCCCGAATCCGAACGAAAAACTCGTGAAGGTCTTTGATACCGAGCAGGAGGCAGAGGCTATGGTCGTGCAGGGCCTGCTGGAATCCGCGGGGATTCAATCGGATTTACGGGCCATCGACGCGCCTCAGGACACGCTGCCGATTGGCGGGGTGATGATTCAAGTGCGCGAGGAAGATGCCGACGAGGCGAACAAGATCATTGAGGCTTACCGCCAATTGCCGCCGCTTGACGACGAGACGGCCGAAGTCAACGGCTAAGCGCGACCTCTGGAGTGACCGAGTTCCCGTCCAGGTAAAAAGACACTGCTCCTGTCATATCGGTGCGGTAAGTTTTTACCGCGGCATTCTGCAAACGATCGAGCACCTCGCGGCGCGGATGTCCGTAGACGTTACGAGCGCCGACAGAGATCGATGCGTACCGCGGATGAAGTGTGGCGAGCAGTTCCGATGATGTGACCCTTCCGCTGCCGTGGTGAGCGACCTTCAACAGAGCGGCCTTGGGACGTTCCTCGACAATCCGGCGCTCGGTCGCAGGCTCGGTATCGGCTTCGAGCAGCGCGCTGGTTTTTCCGTATGCGACAGTCATGACCAGTGAATCGTCGTTCGCACGGCGTTCGAGGCGATTTCTCGTGCGGGAGCGAGTACGTGGAAGTGCACGCCTCCGTAGTCGATATCGTCGCCTTCGCGCCAGACCTTGATCGACATGCCGGCGCGCTTGGCCTGCATGAGGATGGGTGCCAGCTCTCCGAATCGCTGCGTCGGTGCTCAGCCACAATTCCCGCGGACGAAAATTCGTAATGACGCTCGGCATGCCCCCGAGATGATCCGCGTGCGGATGGGTGATCACGATCACATCAAGATGCGACAGGCCGCGTGTCCAGAGATAGGGCGATACCACCTGCTCGCCGATATCGAACTCGGAGTGCATCCAGAGTGGAAGGCCGCCCGCATCGACTAGCACGGTGCGACCTTGCGGCGTAGTTACGAGGGTGGAATCGCCTTGTCCGACGTCGATTGAAGTGATCTCGAGTGCGCCTGCTCGCAACTGGGGGTGTGGCGGGAGGAAGGCGATCCAGGCAGCAACAGCAGTCATCGATACGAGCGCAAAGACTACCGCAACCCGCCGCAAGCGCACAGCAATCATTGCGAACGCGATCGTTGCCATGGCGGCAAGAATCAATGTGGTCGACGGAATTGCGACGCGCAAATCGGCAAGCGTCGACCCACCCAAGCGACGAACCGTTCCGGTGATGAAGTCGAGAGTAACGCCCGAAACCCATGCCGCCGGCCAAGCGAGCGCCGTCGAGAGATAACCGAGTCCCACCGCGGCTGCGGTGGCGGGCATGAGCACCTCTGTCAGGGGGACGACAACCAGGTTCGCCGGCATTCCCATGGCCGTGGCCCGGTGGAAATAAAACGCCATTGGCACCGTCAAGCCGATCTGCATCAAGATCGAAATCAGGATCAGTTCAAAGGCGGCGATCGTTACTCGCAGGATTGTGGAAGGCACCGCCAACCCGGCGCGCAGGCCAAGAAATCGGGCCAGGCGACCGGCGATTAAGCGGAGATCAAGGCGAAATTGTGCTACGCGAGGCTCGACATGCAGGTCATAACTTGACGCGCGCAAGAGGCGGAGTCCGCGCGAGTATGGCTGGCTAGTACGCTCGAGTAGCGGAATGCCGATTCCAGCAATCAGCAAGACCGAAAGAAATGTGAGTTGAAAGCTTGCACCTAACAGTGAGCGGGGATCGGCCACAAGCACGCCGAGCGCAGCCGCTCCGATTGCGTTCAACATGCTGCGATCACGGTAGAGCAGGCGCGCTCCAAGATAGATCGCTAGCATGAAGGCTGCGCGCCAGACCGGCGGTCCGACATCGGTCAGAAATGCATAAGCGAAAGACACCACGACCGTCACGACTCCCGCGAGCGCGGGATCAAGACGAAACTGGCGCAGCATCCAGAAGATGACGAACGCCAGGATGCTCAGGTTCATGCCGGAGACGACGAGGATGTGATAGGTCCCCGAGCGCTGGAACTCAGCGCGAGTGGCGGAGCGGAGAAAAGCGTCCTCGCCCAGCATCATCGCATCGACGAGCGCCGCCTGCCTCTCCGGCCACAACGTGTGAATCTTCCTCACAATGCTGGCGTGCAGACGGGTACGCCAAAGCTCGATCGGACTGCCAGAGAAGCCTGGCAGGGCTTCTATGTTCTCCGCGCGAGCGGAGCCGAGCACAGCAATTCCGTTATCGCGCAGATAGCCTTCATAGTCGAAGGCACCAGGATTGCGGAAAATCCGCGGCGGATGCAACTTGGCGCGAATCCGCAGCCGCGTGCCGTAGCGGAACATGACAGCCTCTGCGGGGGGAACATCGCTGTGGAAGAGCATGTGCGAGCGCGCATCGCTCTCGTCTGCGGCTGCGGAATGCGATGCCGGATCGACCTTCTCGTAGATCGTGAGACGAACGCCTGCCCGGACCTGCCTGACTTTGCCGTCGTTCTCAATTGTTTCTGTTTCCAGATCAATCGGCTCGCGGATGGAACGCGTTCCCTCAGCCCGTGGATATCCCTCTCGCGTCACATGTCCCGTGATCGTTACTTCGCTGCCATCGGCAAATTCAAAAATCCGGGGGTCGCTTGTCGAAGGAGTGCCGCGCACTTGCACCAGTAGAGCGCCGAGTGTGATCCAGATGCCGAGCGATAGAGCTCTTGCCATCCAACTGCGGCGACGGACAAACCAGAGCGTTGCGAGAGAAAACAACAGGATTGTCGTGATCCACCAGGATGCGGGACGCCAGGCACGGACGCCGATCCAGATGCCGCCTGAGAATGCCATCGCCGCCCAGAACAGCGGCTGGCGGGCGGTTTTGTAGGCGGTTAGCACTTAGCAATTGGCGCTTGGCAAGATCGTTCGTAGCAAGCTGCGGTGAGCAATCCCTGTGGTTAGATGCCGATTGCCAAATGCTAAGTGCTAACTGCTAACTGCCAATTGCTAATGGCCAACGTGTAAGTGCCGATTGCTAAGTGAAGGTAGTCAGCGCGCCAGCAGCATCACCGATTCGATGTGAAGCGTCTCGGGGAAGAGGTCGAACAAGTGAGCTTCCTCGATGCGGTAGCCGGCGGCGAGTAATGGTGGGAGGTCGCGCGCCAGCGTCGCGGGATCGCACGATACATAGCGAATTCGAGGCGCGCCGAGTGCAACCAACGAGCGAATCACCGCTTTGCCGACCCCGGCACGGGGAGGATCCATGGCAACCACGTCGGGCCTGTGGCGTGCCGGTGCGCTCCGCAGGAAGTCCTCGGTGCGCACGCTAACCACCTTCACGTTCGCCGGGCTATTCTGGCGGAGGTCAGCGGAAGAAGTCTGTGACGCCTCTACAGCAAAAATGTGATGAAAACGGCCAGCCAGCGCCGTCGAGAAAAGCCCAACACCTGCATAGAGATCGAAGGCAGTTCGCCCGGCAAGATCGGCCGTCACGATCGTGCTTAGCTCGTCAATCAGGTGCCGATTAACCTGAAAGAATGAGCCTGCGCTTACGCGGAAGTCGGCGACTTGAGTTCGATAACCAAGGTCGGGCGCTCCCGAACGGGCGATGGGTTTGAGGTCAGCGGGCGCGTCATCGTCCGCGCGGCGACGCGAGGTGAAGAACGCCACGCCGACAATCTCAGGAATTTGTGGGCGCATTGCTTCGGCCCAGGCGACAAGGTCTTCTTTCCGGGCATCACGATTGCAAAACGCCCAGGCCAGCAGGTGCTCATCTTCCGCATCGGCAAAAAACTCTATCTCCTCAACCACAGTCGGGCATCCGCAGCCGCCAAGTTCCAGTAACCGAGCCATGACGCGGTTGATCAGTGGCGAACTGATCGGACACTCTCGCACCGGCAGGAGTTCGTGGGATCCAAAGCGAAAATACGCCAGCGCAAATTCGGGATCTGTGATGACCTGCAGGCGAGTGCGGTTGCGGTAGTTCCAGGGCGGAGATGGATGGAGACGGATTTCGTCTTTCAGTTCGATCTTGGCGATACGCTGCAGGCTTTCACGCAGGATTGCGGCTTTGTACTGCAATTGGTCGTCATACGGGATGTGCTGGTAGTGGCATCCACCGCATCGCTCGAAGTACGGACATCGAGCTGCCACTCGTGCGGGCGAGGGCTCGACAAGTTGTGTAACTTTCGCGCGCGCGAAGCCCGGCTTCTCTTGGAGAATTTCGGCTTCCACTCTCTCGCCGGGCATAACAAATGGCACGAACACAGCCATGCTTCGGCCCTCGGCGTCAGGAGGCGTGCGAGCGAGGCCGTCGCCGCCGTAAATCAGCTTTTCGATCGTGAGCAACATCAGCTTATTCCGGCAGACATTCCAGTCCGCCGCTGGCGGGCAAGAATGCTCGCGCCACACTTCAGTGCATGTAGAACAGACTCAATCTCGGCACGCCGCAGTGTTCCAAAAGTCGCTTGTGCACGTATTGCTTGTGCAATTGTTCGATTTGCGGCGCCGTCATGTTACGACGATAGGGAGCAAGGTCGCGATCAGCTTCGGCACGCACCGCCACCAGAGCATCGTCGGGTGTCGCCGCCAGGATAGCGGCAAACAGCTTCTCTTCGATCACGGTGAGCCTACGCTCGAGATCTTCCAGCCGTGGCAGTTTCTCGCTGGTCTCAACTTCGTCCGCCAACTTTTGCAGCGACTGTGCGCTCTCGCGGATTAGCGCCTCCGGCGCGAACCCTTCGCGCGTGGGCAATCTCGATTTTTCGAGCAATCCAGCATTGCGGCGAAGAAACGCCGCGATGTCGGCAACCTCGAAACCGGGCTGTTTTTCTGGCTTCAATTCGCCGGCGCCCACAGCCGCTTCTTTCATGTCTTCCGCGGCCGTCAAGACCTCTTGAGCGCAGTAAGCGAGACTATTCACCTTCTTGGATTTCGTCGGACGCTGATCGTATCGGTCAAACGCCGCATCAATCCCGCGCAGCGCGGCTTCGAGCGGTACTCCGGCATTCTTCCAGGTCTCGATCAAGGCCCAGTCAAGGGTCGACAGCAGCAGGATGGTGCCTCGACGGCGCTGAAAGTGCTCTTCGATTTCGGTGAAGTAGTTGAAGTAGTTTTCCACGACAGCTCAGTGGGATTTCGAAGGCTTTGGCCACGGCTTGGCATTCGCATCCGCCGACTTTGCTGTGGCCTTGGGCGGCTTCTGGACATCGCGTCGCATCGGCTGGTTCCGTTCCCAGATGATCCGCAGGCCATCGAGAGTGAGAAATTCGTTCACTTCTTTGATGAAGTGCGATGCGGTGCCGATCAGCGCACCCAACCCACCGGTCGCGATCACGCGAGTCTCTTCGCCGAGTTCGTCGACCAGGCGCTCGAGAATTCCATCGACCAGCCCGAGATAGCCGTAGTAGAGGCCCGATTGCAGACTGCCCACGGTCGTCGAGCCAATCACGCGCGGAGGTTTGCGGATCTCGACACGCGGCAACCGCGCGGTGCGCTGAAAAAGCGCATCGGCTGAAATGCCAATGCCGGGGCAAATCACGCCGCCCATGTATTCGCCTTTTTTGGAGATACAGTCGAAGGTCGTGGCAGTACCGAAGTCGACCACGACGCACGGGCCGCCATATTTTTCGAAGGCCGCTACGCCGTTGACCACGCGATCGGCACCGACCTCGCCAGGATTTTCGTAGAGAACCGGCATGCCGGTCTTGACGCCTGGCTCGATGAACAACGGTTTCAGCTTGAAATACCGTTCGCAGACCTGGCGCAGCACCGAATCGAGCGGGGGCACAACGGAAGAAATCACAATGCCGTGCACGCCCGTTACATCGAGATCTGCCATCGCAAAGAGGTTGCGAAAGATGACGCCATATTCGTCGACGGTGCGCGTCAGGTGCGATCCGACCCGCCAATTCGCCACCAACCGCTCGTAGCGCCCGGGCTCGGATGACTCGTCCGCATGCTCTGCTTGAGCAAAGACGCCGAGGACCGTATTCGTGTTGCCGACATCGATGACTAAAAGCATAGGGAATTTGAAATTGGTGATTTGTGATCGTTGAAACCCCAGGCGGCGTTGAACCGCAAATTACAACCTGCCTGTTACAAATCAGAAATTGGCGTCACTGTTCCGCTCAGCACCGTACGCAGGCCTTTCTCGGTTCTCACCTGCAGGAACCCGCGCGGATCAAGGCCTTCGGTCACGCCTTCGATGTCTGTCTCCTCCACGCGCACCTGGCAGCCACGAACACCGCTCGAATTCTGCTCAAAACGGCGCAGGATCGAGTCTTTCACGGCCGCGTTATTCTGCAGCCCGCGATACTCGCGGTCGAGCGATTTTAGCAAAGCCGCGGCAAGCTCAACCCGCGACCACTCCGTACCAGTCTCCATGCGCAGGGAGGTCGCGATCTCACGCAGCTCGGCGGGGAACTTTGTTTGATTGACGTTGATCCCGATGCCCGTGACCAGGTACCGCACGCGAGTCGCTTCGGCGTTCATCTCGGTCAGGATTCCGCAGAATTTCTTTCCGCTGAGTAGCACGTCGTTGGGCCACTTCAGGTCCGGCTTCAGCTCGGGAGCCACGCTCAGAATGGCCGCGTGCACCGCCAAGCCAGCGGCGAGAGAAAAGATCAGCGCATCGGAAGGCGGCATGGGCGGACGCAGAATCACCGAACAATAAATTCCCGTTGAGCGCGCCGAATGCCACGTATGCGCGCCGCGACCGCGTCCGGCGAGTTGCTCTTCGGCGAGAAACACGCAGCCTTCGGCCGCACCATCACCCGCGGCCTGCATGGCCTCGGCGTTGGTCGACCCGATCTTGTAGTAGTGATGGATTTGCTTGGCGAAGATCGTGCCCTTCACCAGTGGCGCCAGAACGTCGGGCAAAAGAAGGTCGGGAACGGCGCGCAGTTGATAGCCGGTCGCGGGATGTCCGGGAATGTCGACGCCCAGGCTGCGCAGCTGCTGGATGAGGCGCCACACTTCGGAGCGGCTGGTGCCGATCTCGTCAGCGAGCTTGGTGCCGCTGACGACAACGGTTGCGTGATCCATCAGCAAACGGACGATCTTTCCGAGGCGGGCATCGGTGCGCTGGTGAGCCGATGACATGCGCCGTATTTTTGCTAGGGCAGCGATGGCAGGATTATAACTATTGCCCACCGGACGCAGAACCTAATCTACCTACTCGGCAACACCCATCTTGCTTTCCGATGGATTTGGGAGCATAATCTGAGCCGTTTTTGTACTATCCCTTCCCTTTGTCCCTTGCGCAGTAACGGCGTTCTTCCCCTTGCACAGTAACGGCCGCCTTCTTCCCCTTGGTGCGAACTGAATCGAGGAACGTGGAGGTGTGTATGCAGGAACCGAGTTCTAAGCGCTTGGTGCTTTCTGCCTTGCTGCTCGTGGGACTATCCGTAATTGCGTCCCCCCAAGGAACAACCGAGGTCCGGGTGTGGGCGGCCCCATCGGGCGATAAGAAACTGTACTACTGCCCTAAGTCGAAATGGTATGGGAAAGGTCCTGGGCAATTCATGGGTGAATGTGAAGCAATCAAGAATAGTTACAGCCCTGCTGAAGGGCCATGTGGTTCGAACTGCACTAAGTGATTGTTGCCTAACTTCGAATCGCAGAAAGGATACATATGAGCAACCAAGAAAACGACAAAAAATCAGACGAAAAGACTGTGCCACTCAAGTGGCAAATCGTGGTAATGATTACCCTCCTGGCGGGAATCGTCGCCAGTCACTATATGGGTTCGTACTCGGAAAACTTTCCGCATGGCGACGGTCTACTGCAACAGGCTTACGCTTTCTCGGATTGGAGCTGGCACTACTGGCTTGGGGCCCTAATCGTCACCGTGGTTGCGTTTCCAGCTGCGTATGATAAGGCCTTACAAGTCAGGGACTCTCCATCACTGGTTCAGATTGGAGTCGTCTTCGTCACTGGAGTCGGCTGGAACACAGTGCTCGATGGGACAGCTCATATCCCCCAAGTTGCGACCGGAGTTGCTGGAACCATTGTTGGCT
>Ga0066395_10000919_pt1 | contig 10848 bp, 11 predicted proteins | sample PanSoiPlot1MoBio_FD_61218 | JGI IMG/M metagenome (GOLD analysis project Ga0066395, IMG submission 61218) | Tropical forest soil microbial communities from Panama analyzed to predict greenhouse gas emissions - Panama Soil Plot 1 MoBio | ecosystem: Environmental > Terrestrial > Soil > Tropical... | reverse complement strand
CGACCCAAATCCAGCAGCGCGCCTTCGACCTGCTCGGTGTCAAATTACAACTGTAGTCAGTCCTCGATCCGACAATCGAGGGAATACAAGGACTTGCGTTGCGGCTTAAGGAAAGTTCGGACTAAACTGAACTTGACGTTACGTCCCGGCAGTCCGTCGCCACATCAATCGGCCTGCAGCGGCTGCGCGTGAACTTCCGGCTGCATGGGGTTTTTTCCGGGTGATGGTTTTACTGCCCGCGTTGCAAGCTATGATTGCCGCCTCAATTAAGTAATGCAACAACAAATGCGAACATCTGAAATTATTACCTCCGAATCCCGCGTATTCATACCGGGCTATTGGATTTTACAAAGTCGATTATAATTAACGATCGCGGATAAACCATGATATCAAATATTTGCCCACAATTCGGCTCAATTTCGGCCATCTGAAATAACATGAAATCTTCCTTTTAGATAAGGGGTGCGTGAGCTGACCCGAGAGGTAGAGGGCCAATGATCAAGCAAAAGAACCATTATGGGGGTGGGCATGCCGAGCCTCGAAGCGCTGCGAATTCGGCGGATCAGGTGATATCGTCAGCACAGATAAAGAACGCGGTGGATGAAGATCTGAAGAGGGTGGAAGTGCAACGGATGGAAACCTCGGCAACACCGAAAGGGATGCGCAATGCGGAGAGGCGAACCCTCGAGGCTCATGCCGAGCGTCGGGGACGATTGGCTGCCCGGATCAGAGCTGAAAATCCCTCTTGCACCGAAGAAGAAATCGAAGCGCGCCTGGAACAGTTTGGAGCGTAGCACTGGGGCGGTGGGCTGACGGCGTGCGGGCGACTGCTGCATGGAAGGTTACGACCTGGCGCCTGGCCGGCACACCACTTTTCGAACAATGCGACAATCGGTCGGAGGTTCTGTACAAGCCGAGATTTACGGGCCGATTTCATTCACCTTAGAATCCCCTACGTGCGTTGCTGGCTTCTCGCGGCGACGCCGATTTTGAGCACGGAGCGATGATCTCTCTCCTGTCCTCACCGTCCGCGGATCGAGTGACGACACGGAGAGCGTCAAGCTCACCGCGACGCGCCCCGAGTCCCGCGACTTGTGCCGGCGCTGCCGTAATAACAATATGCAATGGTCCATGAGCGGCGGGTGCTAATCCAATGCCGCCGCCGGTTTCGAACTTGCAACGAGGTCACAATGGCCGCAACGCCCGAATACCAGCTCTATTGCTTCGCCCAATCCGGCAACGCCTATCGGGTTGCGCTGATGCTCAACCTGATCGGCGCCGATTGGAAACCGATCTACGTAGACTTCTTCGCCAGCGGCGAGACGCGCTCGCCAAAATTCCGCGCCGAGGTCAACGAAATGGGCGAGGCCCCGGTGCTCGTGCACGGCGCCAGGAAGCTCAGTCAATCCGGCGTTTGCCTCACCTATCTGGCCGAACGCACCGGCAAGTTCCAGCCGCACGACGAAGACGAACGCCTGGAATGCCTGCGCTGGATCATTTTCGATAACCAGAAGGTCAACGGCTATCTCGGACCCTACCGCTTCCTGCGCAATTTCGTGCCCACGCGAGATCCCGCCGTGGAGGCATTTTTCAGGGGCCGCCTCACCAACACGCTCGGCATCATCGACAAACGGCTCGCCAACGCCCCGTATCTCTTGGGCGCACGTCCCACCATCGCGGACATTTCACTCACAGGTTACATGTACTACCCGCCGGAAGAATTCGGCTTCGACATCGCCAAGGATTTTCCGGCGATCGGCGCCTGGATGGAACGCATGAGGATGCTGCCGGGGTGGCAGCATCCGTACGAACTGATGCCGGGGCATCCGCTCGCGAAGGGCTGACGCGAAAGCGGCCGAGAGTAGTGAATTCCCTGCCGGCAGGGAGTTTGGCAGGGAACTTTTGCAAATTTTCCACACCCAGGCAGTCAAGCTTCGCCCAATTCGCGCGGCACGGCCAACCCGTTAAACGCAAGTCCGCAAATGTCCTCCACGCTCGGGGCAGGGAATTTTCTACCGGGGTAGGGAAATGCGCGACGCGGCGCAGGGAACTCTACCGGGGCCACGGAGAATGCCCCGACCCTCTTGCATAGTGGTGGTGGAGTTTAGCAGTCTGGTGATTGAGGGCCAACCGCAACCGTTCGATCCTCGCGGGTCCCAAGCGAGACCCGCGAGGATCGAGCGCTACGCGCCCCGCTTCCAAAATGATTCAACTTGCATAGTGCGAGCGCCTAACCGTCAGCAACGGGCTTAATGACGGCCGGGTATCTTCATCGCAGAATGCGGTGTTTGTTCTACTATACCGACCTTGGGAGAGGGGCGGAAAATCGAATGTAGCTACTTATGATGATGCTGATCGTTTCCCCGGTGGTGACTATGATCATAGTCATGCCCGTGATGATCATCACCGTCTTGGGGCTGCTCATCTTCATGATGATGCCCGTGACCTTGGCCATGCGCATGTGCATGCCAATGCGCGCCACCGTCCGGCTCGAAGGGCGCGGTGAGCTCGACGCCCTTGAGCCCGAGCTCCGCGACCAGCTGCTCGATGTCCGGCCGCTTCTGTAACCTGATCCGGCTGGCCAGGATCTGTACCGGAACGTGGCGGTTGCCGAGCGCGAGGACGAGGTGCGTCATCGCGCCGAAATCCTTGCTGCGGACCTCAAGCACCTGCTCAACATCGGCCACCACCTCGACAAGCTTGCCGTCGTCAAGCACAAGAAGATCGTCGGTGCGCAGGGACGGCGGTGCTGGAAAATCGAACTCGATGCACGTGCCTTTGCCGCCGAACACGAAGCCCTGCTGCCGACAACGGTCGTCGAATTTCAGCAGCAACGTATCGACGATCTCGCCAACCGGCGCTTCAAGCTGCGCCCCAGGTGGAACCCCGCCTGGCGCTCCCTTGCGGAGAACCTTTTGCGCACGCGGCACGATTCGGCCACCAACGCTCAGCGGCGAGGCGCGCGCTCGCCACCCCGCTCGAACGGCAGGACGGCGGCATTTTCCGAGGATGCTGCCGAGCCATCGCCCGCTTTTTCGGCGGGCTCGCCTTCCGCCGGATGCGCGCTCTTGCCTTGGGCCGCTGTCTCAGCGTCGCGACGGACATAGTCGCGGTGCGACAGCCAGCCGAGCGGCAGGCTCGCTAGATATGCAAGCACGCCGATTGTCAGGACCGCCCACGGATAGGCGATCAGCACCGCAAAGAACAGCACGACGCCGATGAAAAGAAGAAGCACAAGATCGGGCGGCACGCGCGTTCCAACCCGCTTGCCCGAATAGACCGGCAAACGCGATACCATAAGGAATCCGATGGCGAGCGTATAGACAAGCGTAATCGGAGCAATGAAGGCAGGTAGCGGAACTCCGAGAAAATGCGCATAGACCGGCAGCAGGACCGTAATAGCGCCGGCCGGAGCCGGCATGCCGACGAAAAAATTGCCCGCCCAGGCCGGGCGATTGGGATCGTCGATCATCACATTGAAGCGCGCCAGCCGCAGTCCGGCCGCGATCGCAAAGACCATGGCGGCGATCCAGCCTGCTGATTTGACCTCATGCAGGCTCCAGAAATAGAGAGTGACGCCCGGCGCGACGCCGAAGTTCACGAAATCCGCGAGGCTGTCGAGTTCGGCACCGAAGCGCGAGGTGCCCTTGAGGAGCCGTGCCACTCGCCCATCGATCCCATCGAGCACAGCTGCGAATACGATGGCATAGACCGCCCATTCGAACGTGCCCTCGGCAGCAAGACGTATCGCCGTCAGGCCCGCGCACAACGCGAGCAGCGTGATGACGTTCGGCACTAGGGTGCGCACCGGAACGGAGCGAAAGCGACGGCGCCGAAGCCGCATCAGCGGCGGCCTGGGCTCGAATGGCGAACGTAACGAATATCGCATGCTCACAATATAGTGCCTTGCGCATCGGTTGCCCAGCCGCACATCGTTTGCACTCGCAACGCGACGTGGCGCCGCAGCAAATCGCGCCGTCGAAGCATGGCGAACACCAAGCGGCTTCCACACCTGTGCACAAACGCCGGCCAGGTGGTTTTACAAATCGCTCTCTCGGGGATACGCTTGCTTTCATGTCGGAGTCGAGAACGGCTCAGCGAAATATTTGGGCGCAACTCGGCGTTAGCGCCGGCGTGCTGTTGTTGCCGCCGATGGCCCTCGGCGCGGCTGTTTATTCCATGTTGCCCGCGCGTGATGAGGGCGGGGGCCGCGCCATCGCCAGCACGGTTACCGGCGGCCAACCGGCAACACCCAGATTCCGGGCCGAGGCGGGGCAGGCGTGGCCCATCAACGGGGATTCACAACCTGCCGCCAACGCCACCGAAGCATTGTTGGCTGCCGGCAAGTTGGCGCTGGCCGCCGATGAACGTTCGCCGTCCACGCCGAATGCCCGCCCGGAGCCAGTCAGCAAGAAGGACCCTCGGGTATTGGGTTCCCTCCCGCTCCGCGTCACCGTCGTGGCGCCGCCCGCAGCCGTGAGTCCGCACCCATCGGCGAATGTCGACAGTGCTCGAACTGGCTCGACTGAGCTGGACCCGTGGTTGTCCGCCGCGGCGCAGATACCGAAAGCCCTCTTACCGCGCGCCCCGACCTCACTTCTCCAAGCGCCCCCTCAAATACCACCGCCTCAGGTACCGGCCTCGCAAGCGCCGGTCACCCAAATCCCGGTCACTCAAGTGCCCACGTTAGATCGGCCGTCCGCCGAAGGCCCGCCTCAGCCGGCTCCGACGACACGCAAACATACTCGGTCTTCCTATCTCAGGACGCTCGCGCGGCGTAGTAGTGGAGTGCATGCCGAGGCCCGGAGCGAGACGCATGCCGTCCGTCAGAACGCCTCGCCACAGTCGCAGCAAACGTCTTCGCTGAAGACCTGGCTCCAGCAGCTCAGCGCCAGCCCGCACCAGACCGGCAACTGAAGCGGACCGCCGCCCGCTTGCAGCTCCCGAATGCTTGCGAACCTGAACACTTGCGAACACTTCCGCCGCTGACCGCAATCGGTGTATTCTCCTGCTTCAGAAAAAGCCGGCGCTTGTTCCGGCACTAAAGAGCATCCTCGCGCGCCGCACGCTGGTGAGCCGCATGAGCAAGGGGAAACGTCATGTTCGACCGCGATGCGATCGGTGCAAGCGTGGCGGCGCTGCTTATGCTCGCCACAAGCGCTGTCGCCTTTGATCAATCCAAATATCCCGACTGGGGCGGACAATGGAAACGGCCGCGCGGAGTGGGAACCCAATGGGACCAGACCAAGCCCTCCGGGCTCGGCCAGCAAGCGCCGCTGACGCCGGAATTTCAGGCTGCGCTTGAGGCGAGCATTAAGGACCAGGCGGCCGGCGGCCAGGGCGCCGACACCCACGTGTCCTGTCTCACCAATGGTGTGCCGCGAATCATGACTGCCACTTTCCCGATTGCGTTCGTGATCACGCCGGCCGTCACCTATATCCATTTCGAGGCTTTCATGCCGCGCCGCATCTACACCGACGGCCGCGAATTTCCCAAGGATGAAGAGCCGGGCTACCAGGGCTATTCCATCGGCACATGGCTCGATACTGACGGCGACGGTCGTTATGACACGCTTGAAGTGGAAACCCGTAAGTTCAAGGGGCCGCGCACCTACGAGAACAGTGGCCTGCCGCTGCACCCGGATAACCAGTCTGTCATCCTGGAGCGGATTTACCTCGACAAGACCAATCCGGACCTCATGCACAATGAGATCACGTCGGTCGATCACGCGCTGATGCGACCATGGACAGTTGTCAAGACTTACCGACGCGACCGCGATGAACTGTGGCAGGACTACAATTGCGGCGAGGCCAACAATCACGTGGTGATCGGCAAGGAAAACTATTTCCTGTCCGGCGACGGTTTGCTGATGCCCGCCAAGAAAGACCAGCCACCGCCGGACCTGCGCTATTTCAAGCAGACGCGGAAGTGAGATGTGGCCCGTAGCCCGGATTGAGCGCAGTAGCGCCCGCGCCGAGGAGAAAAGATGTTCGACCAAAACCCGATCGGTGCATTGACCGTCATCACCGTGTTCGCGTTGGCAGCGGCGCGAGCCGATGCCTTCGATGACGCGAAATATCCCGATTGGGGCGGACAGTGGCGCCGTCCCGCCGGCATCGCAACCCAATGGGATCCCACCAGGCCACCTGGGCTAGCCCAGAAGCCGCCGCTGACAGCGGAATATCAGGCCATCTTCGAGGCAAGCGTTGCTGACCAGGCAGCCGGCGGTCAGGGCACGGACCTCCATGTCAAATGCATCAGCAATGGCATGCCGCGTGCCATGACGGTCACGTTCCCGATCGAATTCGTCGTTCTGCCGAACGTCACCTATGTGCACTTCACCCCGATGATGCCGCGCCGCATCTACACCGACGGCCGCGACTTTCCCAAGGAAGAGGAACCCGCCTATATGGGGTACTCCATCGGCAAATGGTTCGATACCGACGGTGACGGCGCTTATGACACGCTCGAGGTCGAAACCCGCAACTTCAAGGGTCCGCGCACCTACGAGCCGAGCGGCATACCGCTACACCATGACAACCAGTCGATCATCCGGGAGCGTATCTATCTCGACCGCAACGATCACGATCTCATGCACAACGAGATCACCGCCATCGATAACGCGCTGACGCGGCCATGGACCGTGATGAAGAGCTATCGGCGTGACCGCAATGTCCGATGGCTCGAGGACAATTGCGAGGAAAACAACAATCACGTCGGAATCGGCAATGAGTACTACTTCCTGAGCGGGGACGGCTACCTGATGCCCACCAAGAAGGACCAGGCGCCGCCAGACCTGCGCTATTTCAAGCAAAGGTAGGTGGAATGCGACGCGATGAAGCCCCGTAGGCCCGTAGCCCGCATTAAGCGAAGCGCGATGTGGGAAGGTACGTGCCCATGGCATGGTCTGCCCCGGATTTCGCTGCGCTCAATCCAGGCTACGGCTGTTCCCGGATTCCTCTTCGCTCCGCGCGGGGCTACGGGCGACACATCAAGCCGCAAGAAGCGGCGAACACAAGGGAGGGCAGCAATGCTTTATCGAAGCACAATCGGCGCCCTGGCGCTGAAAGTCGCGCTGGTGGTGGCGGTGCTCGCGATGGCGATCGTCGCCGCCGCGGCGGGTGAGGACACCAAGTACCCCGACTGGAAGGGGCAGTGGAGGGGTGTCCTCCGCATCGGCAACTTCGGGGGCCAGCCGTCGTTCGACCCGACCAAGCCATGGGGCAAGGGCCAAGGGGCGCCCCTCACGCCCGAATACCAGGCGATCCTGGAGGCCAACCTCAAATCGCAAGAACAGGGTGGCTTCTTCGATTGGCGCGGTGCCAATTGCCTCGGCTTCGGGATGCCGCTCATCGCATACGGGTTCGTGCCCATCGAGTTCATTGTCACACCGGAAACCACCTACATGCTGATCGATTGGGTCGAGCACACGCGCCGCATCTACACGGACGGCCGCGAGTGGCCCAAAGAGATCGAGCCGACGCTCGTGGGCTATTCGATCGGCAAGTGGATCGACGAGGACAACGACGGACGTTACGACGTGCTGGAGGTCGAAACCCGAGGCTTCAAGGGTCCCCGTCACTACGACGCCGCCGGCCTGCCGTTGCATCACGACAACCAGTCGGTCTTCAAGGAGCGCATCTATCTCGACAAGGCCGACAAGAACATCATGCGAAACGAGATCACCGTTTACGATCACGCCCTGACGCGACCCTGGACTGTGACTCGCAGCTATGTCCGCAACCCCAACCCGCGGCCCGACTGGAATGAATTCATCTGCGAGGAAGGCAATTTGTGGATGAAAATCGGCAATGAAGCCTATTTCCTGAGCGCCGAAGGGCTGCTGATGCCGACCCGCAAGGATCAGCCGCCGCCAGATCTTCGGTATTTCAAGCAGACGCAGAAGTAATGCAGGAACCGTAGCCCGCATGGAGCGAAGCGAAATGCGGGAACGGCCTTGCCGACGGCACGATCCGCCCCGCATTCCGCTTCGCTTCACGCGGGCTACAGCCCCGTCATTCCGGGCTGCCACCAGCGCAAAAAAAGACCCCGCCAGAGCGGGGTCGAAATGGGGGGATCTCTCAAGGCCAATCCGCTTCCAGTGGGGCCGGAAGTGTGGGGGGACTGACCTCCGAGGCTCACGACGGTGAGTGACCGTCCTTATTTTACCTTGCCTCGTACGGGGCACCGTACTGGGTTGATGCCGCGCCTCAACTCAGGACGCGCACCTGGGGGAAAACCCTCAGTTCGCCTTCGCGATAGCGCCGTGACTTCATGTTGGCGTCACGATAAGGTTTTTCTCGCGACGGAACTCTGTTGGGGCGGCTGCGTTGTGGCGGCCGCGAGGATAACCGACGAGGGTTCGAGCTGAACGTGAATTTTTGGGAACGTGGATGAACAAACCCGCCCAAGTGCTCCTCGAGCACGGCCGCACTGTCGTCGATCCGCGGCTGCCCGGTGTCACTGCGCACCGCGCACGTGCGGTCCAAACGGTCCTTTTGGGCGCTGCATACCTTGCGATCTATGTGTTTCTCGACCGGATCAGCTTCATCGGGCCGGACGCTTCGCCATCGTTCGTAAACTATGCGTGGAATCCGAATTCCGGTGCAAGCATCGCGATGACGATCATATTCGGACGGCGAATAATCCCGTTCATGTTCGTCGCCCCGCTGCTCGGGGACCTTGTGGTCCAACCCTTCCCGTTTTCGTTGCCGTTCGAGCTTGCTTCGGGAGTCCTGATTGGCAGCATCTATGGGGCGGCCGCACTGTTCCTCCTTCACTCGAATCGACGCTTTGACTGCGCGCTGCAGTCGATGTCCAGTCTCGTTCTGTTCACTTTCACAATCGTGGTGAGCACCGCTCTGGTGGCGACAGGCTATATGGGAATGGCCGTTGCGTCAGGTCTGGTCCCGAAGGGAGATTTCGCCGCGGCGACGCTGAGTCAGTGGATTGGCGATGCCATCGGCATCATGGTGATCACGCCGTTGGCGCTGGTTTTGTGGACTCGGCGCCATGAAGTGCGGATGTCGGCCGAGACCGTGCTGCAGTTCGTCGCCATTGCGGTTGCGCTCTTGCTGGTGTACGCCTTCTGGACTGCGCAGCACCAGCAGCCCTTCTACATATTGTTTGTGCCCATCGTGTGGACGGCGGTGCGAGCGGGAATCGAGGGCGTGAGCGTCGGCATTCTTGCCACCCAGCTCGGCCTGATTGCAGGCTTGCATTTTGTCCCGGATGGAATCGAAGAACTGCCCAAGCTCCAGGCACTCATGCTGGTTCTCGCCCTGACAGGACTTTTTGCCGGAGAGCTTGTAACCGAGCGCCGCCGCACCGAGGCCGTATTGCGCATGCACCAGGAGTCTCTTGCGCGGTTCGCGCGCCTTGGCAGCGTCGGAGAGCTTGCCGCGGCGGTGGCGCACGAGTTGAACCAGCCCTTGATGGCCGCCGGCACCTATACGCGGCTCGTCGACGACGCTATTTGCAGCGGCAACGCGGACGCAAAGACGGTGGCCGATACCGCAAAGAAGGCGGTGGCTCAGGTCGAACGTGCCGCCGCGGTCGTACGGCGGCTGCGCGCGCTGGTCCGCCTCGACCGCAGCAACCGCGTCGCCTGTCCGGTCGATCAGATCGTGCGGGAAACCATCAATCTGTGCCAGCCCGATCTCGATCACGTGGCCGTTACAGTCTACCGGACCCTCGCGGCCGACCTGCCGCCCGTGATGGTTGACATCCTGCAAATCGAACAGGCACTGCTCAATCTCGTGCGCAATTCCATTGAGGCTATGGACGGGAAAGGCGTGATCTCGATCGAGGTGGCGCTCGCGGGCACCGACTTCATCGAGGTCGCCGTGCGGGATTCCGGCCCCGGATTCCCGCCGGAGCTCGTCGCCAATCCGTTCCTGCCGCTTTCCTCGACAAAAAAGGAAGGGCTCGGCATCGGCCTGACGCTTTGCCGATCGCTCATCGAGGCGCACGGCGGTCGCATTTGGCTCGATACCAATTCGCTCGGCGCCGCCATTCATTTCACTTTGCCGATTGCAAAGTTGGCCGTCGTCGGACTGGCGTCCAATGACTGAGTCGATCCACATCGCGCTGGTCGACGACGATTCGGCTGTGCTTGATTCCCTGCAGCTCTATTTTGCTCGGAACGACGTCAAATCGTCGTGCTTTGCTTCCGTGGAAGCGCTGCTTGCCGCGCTTGATGGCGGCGTGCAGCCCGACTGCATCGTGTCCGACGTGCGCATGCCGGGGATGTCCGGCCTCGATCTCGTCCATCGTCTCAATGATCGCCGATCCGTGGCACCCGTCATCCTGATGACCGGCGTCGGTGACATCGACATGGCGGTTTCCGCCATCAAGAGCGGCGCATTCGATTTCATCGAAAAGCCGTTTGACGAAGGCCGCCTTCTCGCCAGCATTCGCAATGCCGTGGCGATCAGTCAAAGGCAGGCAAATGATGCGGCGGAAGTCGAAAGGCTGCAGTCGCGCTTCAAGATGCTGTCAGCGCGGCAGCGCCAGGTGATGGAACTTGCCGTCGCTGGATTGTCAAACAAGGAAATCGGCTTGCAGCTCAACATCAGTCCGAAGACGGTGGAGAACCATCGCGCCTGGGTGATGGAGCGCGTTGGCGCGAAGAATCTCGCCGAACTCGTGCGCATGGCCCTGAAGATCAACGGGCTATCGTAGCTATAGCTCACAATCCGGATGTTAGAGCAGACTTCGTCGATTCCCGCATAATAGTTCATGGTCGTCCCTCGATGATGCTTGGAGCAGGCCAATCCTGACTCGCTCGACACCATCAGTTTGAGGGATGACCGCACTTGCCGCCAAGCCGCTCAGCTTGGCCGCGC
>Ga0066395_10000914_pt1 | contig 10872 bp, 17 predicted proteins | sample PanSoiPlot1MoBio_FD_61218 | JGI IMG/M metagenome (GOLD analysis project Ga0066395, IMG submission 61218) | Tropical forest soil microbial communities from Panama analyzed to predict greenhouse gas emissions - Panama Soil Plot 1 MoBio | ecosystem: Environmental > Terrestrial > Soil > Tropical... | reverse complement strand
TTTCTGGGGCTCTGTTGTTGGGGTGATTTACTGGAGGGTCGCGGCGAACTTGCGGAGCGCGGCGGCACACACCTGGGTCGCGGTGCTCGCTTGCCATTCATCAGCGAGTTTAATTAGTTCAGCCACGATTTCCGCGCGTGCCGCTCGCAGAATTGCGTCCATTTCCGCTCGGCGCGTTGCGAAATCGCCTGTCACTGCTGCACCGTTCGTCGGTTGTTTCTGCGTTTTCTCTTGCGTTGCCGTCGTTTTCCGCGCCTCGATCTTCTCAAGCACTGCAGTGCGGCGCTCTATTGCCGCGATCCTGCGCTCCTCGAGCGACAGTCCTTTGCTGATCTCAGTCAATTTCGCGAATGGCGGCGATAATCCGCCCATGGGATGACTGTACTTCTGCTGCAGTTAGACGGCAAACTGCCGAACCTCGCGCTGATGCGGCTCGCGGCCCATCTACGACAAGGGGATCACTTGGGCCGACTGGCGGCATGCCGGCTATTCGCCGCGACGGTTGCGTCTCGAGGAACAGCGACTTCCGATTGGAGGATGACATGCTTTTCGTGACCCTGCTGATCTAACATCGTCCTTGTTGTCCTGCTCGCGTACTTGGCGATCTGGGTCATCGGTCAACTCGCGCCCTCGCATCCGGCGATCATCGACAAACTGATCTGGATCGTTGCGGTGCTGATCATTGTCGCGCTGCTCCTTCAAGCATTCGGGTTGACTGGAGGACCGCGCGTGCCTCATATCGGATGAGATCGCGTGGCCTCTGCGCGGTCTGCGGACTGGCGGAACACCGACAGAGCCTCCTGCTCTGCGAAGTGATCATCAACGAAACGCAGGACACGTTCGCGCGCTCGATCGCTCGATAGCTGTTCTAGGTTGCCCATGACGAGGACAAAGGCGCGCACGTCCGGTCGTTTCATCGCAATCGTGATGGCCTCGCGCTCGGCGCGATTCTTCACGCGAATTCTGGCGAACATTTCCCCTCACCTCCGAATGGGTTGCAAATGCCGCTGGACAACGCGCGTCTCGGCGAGCGTCAGGCGCCGCGCGTAGAGATGCACCTGGCGACACGCCGTGCAGCGCTGCCGACCGATGACGCAGTGATCGACCGCATCGAACGTCTCGCGGAGTTGCGCGAACTTCCGCCGACCGCACGCCACGCAGCGGCGGAACCGGCCACGGATCGCCTCTCCACTGCGGATGCGATTCATGGATGATCGCCACTGTTCAATCGCTCGCGCAGGTCGCGCAGTTCCTTGCCTTGCTCGAGAATCATGCCGCGCAGGACGTCAACTGTCTCGCGCAAGTCGGTCAACTGCGTCTTGATATCGAGGCCGGCTGTCCACGCGTTATCGAGGCCGCGCATGATCTCATCGCGTGCCTCGTCGGCCATCCGAACACCCTCAAGCATCTTTTTGAACGCTTGATCGAAATGATCGCTCATGCCGTGAATTCTTTCGCGGTACGGACCAGCCCGCCGCCCTTCTTCTTCAAATACTTGTGCCGGATGAGCACGCCCAGACCGACCTGGCGCAGCGACAACTGCGCGGCCTCGAGCGCAGCCTCAAGCGGGCGCGCCTCCTGGCGATCAAACTGCGCGAGGAAGTGCGCGGTCTGCGCCCGTCCGCGCCGGCGCTCAGACGGCGTCTTCTTGGGCGGCGTTGCGCCGTTCCCGCTGGGGGCCGCCGGCATCATTACCGTGACCTCGTTCATCTCCGGTACGCCCGGCGCGGCGCCCACGACGCGCACGACGACGTTCGACGTGGCTGCGCGCCCGTCCAGAACAGCCAGCGCGGCGTGCAGGGGCGCCAGCTGCGCTTCAATCTCGCGGATCGCCTCGGCGACGACATCGGCAGCGGTCTTCTCGCTCATTCAGCCTCCAATCGGAAGAGGAACTATCGACGCGCATTGCATGCAGACCTTCGGAGCGGTCACGGTGCGCGCCGGGTTGTAGACGATCGGCGCATCGCAGCGCGAACACGGCGCGACGCGTCCCCCGGCCGGCACGACGCCGCCGGGATAGTCCACCACGCGCCGGCAGATCCAGGCGTCCACCCGTTGGCCTCGTGGCGTGTCGGCGAGTTCTTCCCACTGGCCGTCGCGCCGCTCACCATAGAACCGGCCGCCCTCGACGCGTCGCGGACTCATGCGGTGGCGCTCTTCGGTTCCTCAGTGCGTCGCAGCGCGTCCTCGATCAGGATGCGGAGATAGGCCGCCTTCGTGCGCCGGTCGCCTTTGGCTGCCTTCTCGAGCTTCGCGTCGAGACTCTCTGGCACGCGGCACCCGACGTAGATGAGTTTTTCAGGTTTCAGCATCTCGGTTACCGCCGTTTGTAGCACGTTATCGTCTTCTGCGCTACACTCCCTGCGCATGCATACTGAGACATCGGAGACATTGTCGAGACAACGTCGCACATCTGTCGCAGATCTCGCGGATTGGCTGACGAAACCGGAGGCGGCGCAGGCCGTCGGCGTCTCGACCAAGGCGATTGAACGGTTCGCGCAACTCGGTAAACTGCAGCAGCAGATGCGCCCGCAGGCCACCGGCCACGCCAGAGTGGTCTACTGCCCTGAGGATATCGCCAGGCTCGCACAGGCGCGCCAACGGCCCGCCCAGCCCTTCGTCATGCCGACTGACGCGGCGCTCGTCCCACAGCGTCCACGGCCCACGCTGCGCCGCATCAGAGACACTTCTGAGATGTCTCAGCCACGTCTGTCTTCGATGTCTCCAATGTCTCCGATGCCGCTACCATGGGCGGTATTCACGGTGAAAGCGGCGGCCGCGATCTCCGGGTGGACGAAGACCTACCTGCGCCGTGCGATCCGCGAGGGTCGGTTGCCGGCGACCAAGGATGGCGGCTGGAAGATTCGACTCAAAGACCTTGCCAAATTATGAGGAGACAGATCTGAGACAACGTCTGCGATGTCTCAGATGTGAAAGACCAAGGGGAGGAGGGTAGGGGAGTGACCCCCGAATCGAACATGAACACGGGCCAGATGACCGACGACGATCTGCTCGAGCAGATGGCCGTCGAGTTTCCGAACTGCGAGGCCGCGATCGTCGTCCACTTGCATCCGCTCTCGGCGCTCCTCAGTCACGGCTACGGACCACCGTTGCTCTGGGAATCGCGCGTCTTCGGCACGCTCCTCGACGGCGACGGCCGGCGCTACACCACGCGTCAGGAGGCGCTCCGCGGCCACGCCGAGCTCGTGGAACGCGTGCGCCAGGCGTATGCCCGCGAGCAGCGTGGGCAGGGCGGGATCCCTAATCCTGACGAACCTTTTATCGAGTGAGCACCAGTCGTGTTTAGTGGCCCACCATCACACCAACGGCATCGCCATGCCTTCGCCTGAGTTTCGCTAAAAAAGTAACAGGTTGATAAATTCATGTTGACGCCCGATCCGGGTCAGGCCTAGATTCCGAACCGTTTCATCGGTGTGGATGTTCCCAGCCTCCACCCAGCTCGCGCACGGCGGCTCTCGGCGCCTGACGAACACCGGGGCCTCCTCGCGTCGAGCTATCCGGTGACATTCGACGCGGCGACCTAACACTCCTACTTCGGGGCAACCTCATGGTGTCGTTCGCCGCCAGCCGTGGCCGACGAGCCTCGCGATGGCGTTTGCGTACACGACGAACTTCGACTATCCTCAGCGGCAGGTTGAGGGGCCGGCCAGCCCCTTCCGCACTGCGGAGCGATGAGCGCCAAGGTCTACAACTTGGCGCTCTTCGTCAGCCCAAATCGTTTCAGCCGTGTAGAAGGTTGAAACTGTGGTTGCTGCCCACCTTCGCGCACGCACTCCCAGGGCGTTGCGCTTCCAGCACACACAGAACCTGCTTCCGGCTGAACTTCGGCGCGCTGTGTCGCGCATGAGGATCAACATGCTGGGAGATGCAGGCCTTTACCGCGTAAACCACTTCGTCGTCATGACGGTGTCGTCATGACTGGCGACCAGAACGGCGGGGTACCGCCGCAGCCACCACGACCGTCATTCGGAGGCAACCTCCGCGCCGCGTTGAAAGTCACCGGACTCTCACGCACGGCGAAGTTGATCCTCGTCTGCATCGCCGCCCATGCGAATGAGGACGGTGAGAATTCACGCACCTCGTACGCCACGATGGCCGTCGCCGGCGAGTGCTCGCGCCGCTACGCCATGCTCATCTGCGAGCAGTTGAGGCACGATGGGTTGATCACCCTGACCTGTCCGGGGCGGCGGGGGAGAGGGCTCGACGCGCCCAACACTTTCGCCCTCAACGTCGAAAAACTCTTGGAACGCCAGCACTCCAGAGGTGATCTCCAGAGTTCACCTCAGACGAAATCCAGAGGTGATCTCCAGAGTTCACCTCAGCGAAAATTAAGAGGTGATCTCCAGAGTTCACCTCTAGAAATTAGAGGTGATCTCCAGAGTTCACCTTTGCAAATTTGCAATAGTGATCTCCAGAGTTCACCTCTAAAATTTAGAGGTGATCTCCAGAGTTCACCCGATCCAAGAGAAGAAATACAAATACAAGATCTAGATCCGCCGACGGTACTATGTAATCAGGATCAAGGAAGCTCGACCGTAGGCCCGCCGGCGGCGCCGTCACCGACGAACGGCAAAAGCGAAAGTCCCCCCCCAGTCGCCGTCACCGTCCGACTCGCGACCCCGCTGCCATTCCAACGTGGCGAGTCCCCGCCGAATGCGCGCAGCAAGCATCCGGTCTTCAAAGGCCAGCGCTTCGTCGTGTTCGACTGGCAACTGGATGACCTGATGCGGCTCCTCGGCGCGCACGCCGACGATTTCGGCTTGGATGCTTGGTTCTACGAACTCGACGCCCGTGCGCTGCAGAGCGGAGCGGTCATCCCGCAACGCGACAAGGGCGTGTGGCTGCAAGAGCAGACGCTGGCCGAGGCGCAACGCCGCGGCTTGCCGGTGATGGTGACCACGACCAAACAAACCCTCACGCAGCGGATGGCCGCGCTCGTCGCCAGTTCGCGAGGAGTCGTCCAATGACCTTCGAAGAATTCGCGCCGGTGTTCGCGAGCCTCGCGGTGCAACTGCGGTGTGTCGATGCGGAAGCGACCACGGCCCGCGTGTATTTCCCGGTGTTGCAGGATCTGGAATTCGCCTTCGTCGCGCAGGCCGCGCAACGGCTCGCGACGAACGCCGAGTATTTTCCGAAGACCAGTGAATGGCGATCGATGGTGGGACGCATCGAGGCCGAACGACGCGAGGCCCAGCGCGTCCTGCTGCGAAAACTCCCGACGCCGCTCTGCCCGGAGTGTGACGACAGCGGCTGGGTTGCGGACACGATGCCGACGAAGCCGATGAAATGGCTGCGTCCCGGTCCCGACGGAAAACCAGTGTTCTACGAGCGTCCACCGAACGCCGCCCCGCGGCGGCGCTGCGCGTGTCAGGCGCTCCGTCACGCGGAACTGATCGGCGCGCGGCCCTGGCCGTCCGTCCCCGCCGCACTCCCGACCCGCAGCGACGGCGCGCTCACGCCTGAGCAAAGCCGCATCACGTTGACGCGATTGGGTCGCCGCGGACTGCGTGCTGCGATCAAGACCATGCCGGCCGTGCCCAAGATGGACGAGCCATGATGCGAACTTGGACACGCGCCGAGCGCGAACTCGCCTGCGGCTACTGTGACCGCCGGATTGCCCGCGGCCTGCCCATCATGAAGATTCAGCTTCGCGCCGTGACACATCCGCTCATCCGCTGCAGCGATTGCGCCGGCGAACCGGTCGCCACCAATCTACCGCCACTCGCTGAGCCGACGACCGCGTCGCGGCTCGAGCGCTTCGAAGAGATTCATGCCGCCGCGATGCGCGCGAACACGCGTCGCCGCGAGTGGATGCCGTATCGCGATCCAGGGGAGGACGACTGATGGCCTCGCAGGGTTGGGAAAAAGTCACATCCACCGACATCGCGCGGATGGTGAAGCAGCGCACGCTGCCGACCGCCGCCGCGCTCGCGTCGAAGCCGGCGAAATACCGCAACGTGAAAACGCTGGTGGACGGGGAGCGCTTCGATTCGCAGCGCGAAGCCGAGCACTGGATCGCGCTGCGGATTCTCGAGAAGGCCGGGACGATCATGCAGCTGCGCCGCCAGGTGCCGCATCCGCTCTACGCCGCAGCGCGCGATGTCGAGGGCGGCGCGACGGGCGTTCTGCGCGAGGTCTGCCGCTACATCAGCGATTTCGAATGGTACGAAAACGGACAACACGTCGTCGCGGATGCGAAAGGGATCCGCACGAAGGAGTACTTGCTGAAACGGAAATGGCTGGAGCTGCAGGACGGCATCACGATTCGGGAACTGTGATGATCTACCTCGCCATCGTGGTCGGCGTCTTCGTCGCGTTCATCGGGACGGCGATGGTGCTCGCCGCGCGACCGCTGCTCGATGAACCGTTGTCCGAAGAGTGGCGCCGCACGCATGTGGGCGATCACGGTGACGGAGATCTTCGCTGATGTCAGCGTTTATCGAGTGCACGAATCGCCGCAGCAATCTCTTGGAGCGCGACGATTTCCGGCGTTGGAGTGGGCGAGGGGCGGCGCGTCTTCCACTTCTCGCGGAGCGTGAAGAGTGCAACGCCGATGTTGAGCAGAGTCAGAACGAAGATCGCTATCGCAGCCACTGCGCGAGTAGCCAGATGAGCACGGCGATCGCAGACCCAAGCTGCACCAGCGCGGCGATGGTCGTGCGGTCGAAGAAGGAATCTCGTTGCATGTCCAATCAATTATCCCGTACCGCGTGAGCCACTGACAATGCTGGAATTCAGAGGGAAGCATCTCGCGTTTCTCAACGACACCACATTGGAGATCTGCCTCAGTGGCGCGCTTGCCAGCGGCAAGACCGTTGTGTGTTTATGGAAAGAGTTGGAGATGCTGCGTCGCTATGCAGGACTGTGGAGCCTCATAGCACGTTACACGTCAGATAGTACCGACACGCTGCTGCGGCCCCAGTTCGAACAACTCGCGCGCATCCACAACACCGAACTGCACTGGAACAGCAACGAGAGTTGCTACGAGACGTTGAACGGATCGCGGTGCTTCGCGTTCGGGTTGAAGACGCAATCGAGCAAAGCCGAAGATCGCTATGCCAAGATCCGCGGCCTGCCGGTCAGCAGGATATATGTTGACCAAACAGAGCAGGTACCGGCCGACATGGCGCTCGAGCTGCGCGCCCGCATGCGCCCTGACATCGAGGCACGCGTGAAAGGAAAGAACTATCCGCGGCAACTGACGTTCAGTCCGAACCCGACCAACTTCGATCACTGGCTGTCAAAACAGTTCCCTGAAAATAACTCGCAGCCGAATCGACGTTTGTACGAGTTGAGTCTGTTCGACAACCAGCACAACCTGCCGCCCGACATGATCACGTCGATGCTGCAGACGTATCCGCCGGAACATCCGAAGCACACGACGATGATTCTCGGGCAGCGCGGCATGAACGTGATCGGCGATCCGGTCTACGAGAACCTGTTCGATCGCACGCGTCATGTGCGGCCGGTGCTGCTCGATCCGAGTCGCCCGGTGCTCGAGGCGTTCCAGATCGGCCGGCACAATCCGGTGTGGCTCGCGGCGCAGCGTACCTATGCCGGCGGCGTGATGCTCGTCGGCGGCGTGCTCGGCCAGCATCTCGCGCTCGCGGACTTCCTCGCGGCGGTCGGCGTGAAGCGGCAGGAGTGGTTTCCGAAAGACATCTGGCGCGTCAAAACCTGCACGTCGCCGATGGCCGGCAAGCAACGCAAGCACGCGCGCTACACGCTGCTGAACAGTCTGCACGGCGCCGGCTATCGGCCGGAATGGCGCGACAACGGCAACGCGCCCGACGTCCAGCTCGCGATGATCGAGCACATCGCGAGCGAGATGCGGCGCACGCTGCCGAGCGGCGAGCCCGCCGTGGCGGTGAGTGACGATCCGTCGCGCTGGCTGGCGATTGCGCCCGATGGCAGCGAGAAGACGCTCGCCTTCGCGGCGTTCGCGTTCGAAGGCGGCTACGTGTGGAGTGATCACACGGTGAGTGTCGCGCACGAGGACGTGCGCCAGCCGCACGAGGATGACCTGTACGCGACCGTGATGCACGCGGTCGAGAACATCTACCTAAACTTCTGCGTCGAGCAGGCGTCAGACGCCGAGCGCGAGGCGAGCGCGGCGCGAGCCCGGAAACAGCAGCGGATGACGCGCCACGCGCCGCTGCCCAAGCAGCACTGGATGGCTCAATGATGACCAACAGCGAAACGAATTCAGCACTCGTACTCGGCTGCACGGCGAACTGGCTCGATTACGTCACAGACCAAGTCAGCGCGCAGAACTCCTGCAACGTGACGTACACGCTGAATCAGCCGTGGTCGTGGTACTACCCGATCTACGTCCGCGATCCGGCGCGGCCTGTGAAGTTGACGTTGTCGGAAGTGGAGCGTCTGCGCCTCGCCGCGAAGGACGACCCGAAGGTGAAAGCGATCCTGCAGAAGTTCACAGCGCTGATCGAGATCACGATGGACTTCGAATGACTGCGACTGATCTCGCGAACACGATCCTCGGCGCGCAGCCGGCAGCGATGACGAGCCCCGGCCCGTCGATCCCGGCGGCGGCGCAGGGGCAGGGGATGCCGACGCCACCGGACGCGACGGTGCGCGACTACCTGGCGCAGGCGACGGCCGCGCATCTGCGCTACCGTCGCGCGCTCGCCGACAACGTGAAAGATCCGACGGTGCTCGTCGCGCTGCTCAACGAGGCCGCGGTCTTACGCGCCCAGGCCGAAGTGCTCGATCCCGATCACACCGACACGGCGTGGCTCGACAACGGCGGCACGCATCCCGACGGCGTGACGACGCACGGCGCGATCAATCTCGATCTGCTGCAGTTCTACGTCCAGCAACTCGGACTGGAGGCGTGATGGCGAAAAAAGCAGCCCCGCGCGAACCGGCGGATCGCACCATTGCGGTCGCGATCGTGCCCGCTGTTGCCGGCGCGACGGTCAACATCCAGGTGAGCAACGATCCGCCGCTCTGGCTGCGAGGCACGACGAGCGACGACGGCTACGTCGCCTGGCAGTGGTCGGACGCGCTCGGCGACAGCGTGCTCGACATCACCGCCGACGGCTACGAGGAATACATCCAGAGCATCCACTGGAAGACCTACACCGATCCCGACGTCGGCGCGCCGCCGCTCAATCACCAGGTGACGGTCGGCGGCGATCTCCCGCCGCTCGAGGCATCCGTGCCCGCTGGGGGCGGTGGCGGCGGTCTGCCGATCGTGACGCCGCCGCAGCCGAGCGCGCCCGGCGAACCGTGTCAGGCGCTCTCGCGCGACGGTGTGACCATTCGCAACGCCGCGGGGCAGCGCATCAGCCTCTGCGGCTACGACATGTTCACCGCGATCCGCATGCTCTTGGACGGGATCAACCTGCAGCCGTTCATCGAGGAGAGCCTGCACTACGGCTTCAACCTGTGGCGCGTCTTCGGGATGGCCTCGAGCAAGCAGAACGGCTACTACACGCTCTCGCCGAGCGAACCCGGCTACTACGACAAGCTCGAGCAACTGGTGCAGCGCCTCTCGAGTGTCGGCATCTACCTGCTGCACACGACCTACGCCGACTGTCAGGACATCGGCTTCGATCTCGGCGTCTGGACGAACGTCGCCAATGTCCTGCGGCCGTATCAGCACGCGGTCTTTCTTTCGGGCGGCAACGAATACAGCAAGAACTACTGGGATCCGATGGCGCTGCCCGATCCGGGCATGCAGTGGTGGAGCCGTGGCAGCAACATCGGCGATGCGGCACCGCCGTATCCGACCGGCACGTTCTGCGAATTTCATCCGCGCCGCGATTATCCGAAGGCGCTCGATGACACCATCGCGTCGCAGACGTGGATCCAGTACCACGATCACGCCAACGTCCCGCTCATCATCGATGAACCCCCGCGCGTCGGCGAGGACGGCAGCGGCGCGGAGTACACCGACCCCGGCATCGTCTGGCGCTTCGCGCGCAGCTACAGCGGCGGCTGCGCCGGCGCGGTCTGCCACATGCGACCGGGGCAGAAGGGCGCGCTGATCGTGCCGGGCTCGCTCAACGACACGATTGCGACCGCCTGGCAAATCGGGATGCAACTGGCATGAGCTCGGTGGTGCCGTGATGTTGTTCCCGCTCGCCAGTTGCAGTGTCTCTTTGAGGTACGGGCAGTGGCCCATGGCCGGGTAGTACCAGTGTTGCACCGTTGCGATAATCCAACATGTGTGCGGCCGGATCATCTATTTCTCGGGACGCAGAAGGACAACATTCGCGACATGGTGGCGAAGGGCCGTCTCGTGTCTCCGTTGAACGGCGTGTCTGGCCCAGCGCATCCGCGCTGGCAGGGTGGCTATGAAACGTGGAAGGTGCGGCACAACGAACGGCGTCGTCAGAAACGTCGCATGGTGAAAATGGAAAAACCATGACCCAAGAGGAACAGTTGGCCGAGCTTGACGCGGCAACCCGTTCAATTGCCTTGGTGCGTGACGCGATCGTTCACACCAACACCGACCAGGCGCTCGTCCTGATCGAGGCGGCATACACCAAACTCAATCGCGCCATTGATGCGACGATCGGCGCACAGGAAGACCTCGACAAGGCTAAGGCCGCGCTCGCCGCGGAACCGGTCCCGCCACCGAGCGGATACACCGCGACCACGGATCGCGACCCGCGCCCTAAGCCGACTCCGCTGGCGCTGGGGCCGGCGGGGTTCCGCTTCACAGATCCGACCTTCGGCACCGAGCTGTGCCGGGTGAGCGATGAGCACACCGGCGGCGGGAGCATCCGCGTACCGAGCAACTCGCACATCGCAGCGTGGAACTGTGACACGACGAAGTTCTTCGCGATGAACGAGGGCGGCGGCACGGTGTTTTTCGCGCTG
>Ga0066395_10000910_pt1 | contig 10896 bp, 16 predicted proteins | sample PanSoiPlot1MoBio_FD_61218 | JGI IMG/M metagenome (GOLD analysis project Ga0066395, IMG submission 61218) | Tropical forest soil microbial communities from Panama analyzed to predict greenhouse gas emissions - Panama Soil Plot 1 MoBio | ecosystem: Environmental > Terrestrial > Soil > Tropical... | reverse complement strand
GGGACATGAACCGGGTCGAGACCAGCTTGTCGGCGACGGTGCGGCCCCGGAAGACGGAGCCGAGGATGCGAAGCCCGAGCGCGTGGATGGTGCCGATCCACATGCCCTGGGGGCCGCTCGGCTCATCCGGGTAGAACCCGGAATCCCCCACGAGACGAGCGGCCATTTCCTCCGCGGCCCCCTTGCTGAACGTGATGCAGGCGATCTGGTTGCCGGGGACGTGCAGCTCCTCCCGGAGGTACTGCGCCCGGGCGGTCAGCAGCCGCGTCTTCCCGCTGCCTGCACCGGAGAGCACGAGCACCCGGGTCTCGGGTGCTCGCATCGCCCGCTCCTGCTCCGGGTCGAGTGAGAGCGGCATCAGAACGGGGCGCCTCCACCAGACGGGTCGATCCCCATGCGGTCCGTCTCCCGCGCGAACGCGAGCTTGAAGGAGTTGAGATCGGCAGCGGCCAGGGCTTTGAAATCCTCCGCGGCCTGCACGATCTGCTCGGGCACCAGATCGGCGTGTGTCGCCACGCCCGCCTTCTGCGCGATGTAGCGAAGCGCCTGGTCGGTGTCGAGCCCGATGTTCCCCATCTCCCGGGTGAAGATGTGCAGCGCCCGCTCCCGGGTCAGCTCGGGCACCGGGGCCTTCGGGTTGACCCCCAGGACCAGCATCTCCTCGATGTCGCCGCCGTCGGCGACGCCCATCAGGAAGCGGATCATGTCCTGGCCCTCCTCCTCGGTCGCCCAGGAGAGCCGCTGGAGCTTGTGATACTGGAGCCAGCGCTGCGCGGCAGCCTGGTGCTGCTGCCCGGCGGTCTGGTAGATGCGCGCGATCTGGTCTGCCGAGATCCCGGCAGTGTAGACGGGCTTCCGCTCCCCGCTCGGGAGCGGCGCCTGCACGAGCCGGGTAAGCCGTCGGCCCGGCATCACCTCCTCGTTGTAGCCCGGCGGCGCCGGAGCCGCTGGGGGCGCCGCAGGCGCGGCGGCAGGGGCAGGAGCCGGGGGAGACGCCGCGGGAGGCTCTGCGGGCTTCTCCGGGGCCTTCGCGGGGGGTTCTGGTGCCGGGGGCGGAGGCGGCGCTGCCTGCTTCGGCGGCTCCGGCTTCGCTGCCGGTGGGGGTGGGGGTGCGGGCGGGGTCGGCTGACTCGGGAAATCCTCCGGGGTGTAGCCCCCGGCGATGTCGGCGAACAGCGTGCGCGCGATCTCCGACGTGCAGCGGGCATCGAGGGTCTGCCGCGGCAGCCCCTTGGTCGGCTGCCCAGCCAGGTCCGTCACCTTCCAGGTCACCGTGATCTCGGTCGGCCCCCGCACGGCTTTGTAGGTCACCTCCTCGTTGTCCCGGCGGACCACCTCGAGATGCCCGACCCCCGAGCGCAGGATCAGCGAGCGCATCAGCTCGGCGCTGTTCAGCAGCCGCCCGTCGTCGCCCAGGTAGGTGTTCCAGAGGATCTGACTCGGCCCGACCCGCAGCTCGTAGCCGCGGAGCAGCACGGTCACCATCTGCTGGATGGTGTGAACCCAGGCGGGCTTCATGCCCGACTCGAGGATCGTCTGCCCGATCTCGTGGAGCTGCCGCCAGACGGCGGGAGTCGGGTAGGGTCCCATGTCGGGCACCCACTCAACCGGCGTGAGCGTCGGCACCGCCGCGACCGGCGGCTCCGGCGGCATAATCGGCACCGGCGGCTCCGGCATCTGCGGCGGGGCAGGCTGCACGCCCTCCGGCGGCGGCTGGGCGGGCAGCAGCCGCCCCTTCGCGTCGCGGGGGCGTCCCGCGGTGACTCCGGTCTGCTTCTTGCGTGGCATCTATCGGCTCCCTTCACTCAGTCTCGAGCGCTTCTAGGTCGATCCAGTTGAGCGGCTGCTCGTTGCGCGACGGTACCTTCTCCAGCTCGGTCGCGATCAGGTGGCGCTGGCTCGGATAGCACACCGGGACCATCTCGCACCGCCCCATGTTGAAGCAGGCGTTCGGGTTGCGCGGAAACTCCCCGCGGCAGATCCGCTGGTCGTCTATCACCGCCGACGCGATGAATTGCTCGACCACCTCCGGCGAGCGGGCGGGCTGCATGAGCCACTGCACCTTGGGCGCAGCGGCGTAGATGAACACGCAGAGCCCCACCTGCTGCGCCCGGCGCTGGTACTGGCGCTCGGCCCCCACCTGGTAGGCGGTGAGCTGCTCGTCCAGCTCCGACGAGAGCGGCTTGTACTCCCGGTCGCTCGTCTTCCAGTCGATCACCGTCTCCACCGGAGGCGCCAGCCATACGCCCGGCGGCTGGTACTGGAGCATCGGCCCGAGGTAGTCCGGCACTGCCGTCTCCCCGCGGCCCGGCACGAGATCGTAGGTGAAGCGCTGGTCGTAGATCGCCGCCATGCGCGGCACGCCGAACATCTGGACCAGCTCATAGTAGGCAACCCGGGCCAGCGGCTTCGCCCGCTCCCGGAAGAACGCCCAGCCGTTGCGGCTGTTCCACTCGAGCGAGGTGTCGGTCTCGAGCCGCGCCCACTCCGCCATGAACGCCTCGTACATCAGCTCGGGCGAGTCGGCGGCTCCCTGGAGCACGGCTTGCACCGCCACCTGCCAGGCATCGCCGAAGGCGTAGGTGCCTTTCTTCGTCCGCGACTTGTAGCCGTCCCCGTAGCGCAGCAGGTAGAGCATGCCGCACTTGCGGTACGCCCGGCGCTGCGACACCGAGCGCGGGAAATCGAACGCCCCGCGGGGCTCTCCGTTAGAGCTGGAAGGCACCTTGCTGCTCCTCTCCCGGGGGCTCGAACCGCGGCGTCGCGCCGAGCCAGCCCGCGTGCGAGGCAACGTAGACGGCGATCAGGAGCGCCTCGCATGCGCCCTCATCCACCTTGCGTGTCTGGGCGAACCGCGGGAACAGCCGCCCCACGAGCACCTGGCTCATCGCCTTCGGCTGCCGGAGCAGCCCGTGATGCTTCTTCCAGACGATGGGGTAGACCACCTCGTAGGGCAGCTCGAGCCCGGCCAGCAGCCCTTGCCAGAAGCCGACCCCGAGCCCGAGCCGCATCGCCGACACCACCCCTTCCTCGGGGTGCGGGTTCTGCGCCTCGATGCCGACCATCACCTGCGAGAACGCCCGCGCCTCGTTCACCAGCAGCGCTCGCATCTTCGGCAGATCGTATTCCCGCTTCTTCCGCCCAGCCTTTTTGTACTCGAGGATCGGCACCCGGTAGAGAAACGCCTCCCGCCCACCGTCGGTCCCGAGGTCCAGGACGCCGATGCCCCCGGCGAGCCCGGGGTCAATGCCAATGACACGCCTCATGCCTGCTCTTGGTACACACTTGGCAGGCTGCCGTCAAGGCTTGGTCCGGGGTTTCTTGAATTGCTGGGCATCCACGCACGTCGCGTGGTGCGGCGTGCCGTCTGCATTGAACGGCATGCGCTTGCCCTTCGGCGTGTACCACCACTCAAAGTCTTGCTTGCACCGGGCTCCCCGGCAGCGACCCGCGCAGTCATAGCGGAATCCCGCCGCCTCCAGCGCAGACTTGCTCGTCGGGAACGACATCCCCTCTCCCCTCTCCCGGCTGATCGACCACCCAATGCTTCCCCGTCTTCAGCACCCGCGGCCAGCACCAGAACGGCGAGGTGCAGCGCGGGTTGCCGCAATACTTGGGCAGCAGCGGGACCCGCTTGCGGGCGAACCACTCGTGCCCGCAGCGGTAGCACTTGCAGAGCAGCAGCGCCCGCGGGTCCCGCGGCAGCCCGACCCCCGAGAGCTTGCGACCCGCCACCAGCTCGCGCTCGCAGCGCGGGCAGCGCTGCGGCTCGTCGGTGGTGGGAAACCAGTGATACCCGCACGTCTTGCACCCGAACCAGGTCCGCTCATACGGGCCGGGATGCGGGTAGGCGGGCTCGGCAGGCAAGCGGCCCTCCCGGGGCGCCTCGCCATGCTTCAGCGGACGCGGGCGGGACTTGCGGTATTTCGGCGTCGTCACGGAGTCACTCCTATTCTCGGTCGCGAGCGCGTCCCCTGCGGAACGTGCAGCGCCCCGGCGCAGAGGCAGTACCGGGCTTCCTCGAGCAGCCAGCAGGCGGTCTCGGGATCGTGCTCGGCCAGCACCGGATCGAACGCAGCGGCGATGAACAGCTCGTGCGCGAGATCCTTCCAGCGCTGCGCCTCCCGCCACCAGCGGGCGGCGGCATCGAATGCGGCATCGCGTGCATCGGGGTCATTTTGGTACGTGACGGCAGCCTGGTCAAGGTAGGAGGGAATCCGGCTCGCCTGGGCCTGGTCGCCGAGGTAGTGCAGGTGGCGGGCGACCACCAGGACCCGGGCGCATTCCTCGGCGGCGAGCCGCGCGAGACGCGCCGACGGCTTCTCGATCACCCGGGTGCGGTCAGCCCGGCGGAGATCGCGCAGCTCGGGCACGCCCTCCGGCGGCGGACGCTCGGGCTCCGTCTCGAGTACGCCGAGCCGCTCGGCGAGCCCGCGCGCTCCGCCCGACTCCGCGCAGCGGAAGCAGTGCCACACCTGCTCGGTGTAGCTGAACGCCTGCTCGTTGTCCCCGTGGTGCAGCGGGCAGCTCGTCCGCCAGCGGCTCCCGTGACGGCGCCCCTCGGGATGCCCGATGCGCCGGAGCACCTCGGGGACGGTCAGCGGTCGTGCGGCGTATCCCGGTCGCTCTGGAGCCATTGCGTCGGCCACACCTCGTCCAGATGTGCCTGCGCCTGCGCGCTGCCCGAGGCGGCAGGCACGACACCGCAGCAGCCCTTCACGATGTCGGACGGGCAGAGGGTCCGGCCACAGGTGGCACACCAGTCCCAGCCCACGTCCATCGCCGATGCCGATTTCCCGCACCGCTCGCAGAGATTGTTCACAGCGGGATCCCTCCCTTGCGCTTGGCGGCGAGCTGCCGCGTCTTCGGGTGCTCCGCCTTCCACGCCCGGCGCTGGTGCTCGAACACGAGCTGCCACACCTGCCCGACGAAATTGCGCCACCGGCTCGACCACTCGAGCAGCGTCGGCGGCGCGGGCGGCGCGTCGAGATAGTCCTTGGCGAACCCCCAGCCCCGCATGGTGAGCATGTCGGCCACCGCCAGCGGCACGATCAGCTCGCAGATCCGGAGGTAGTAGGGCACCAGCACGGGGAGCGGGTCCTCGCCTTCGACCGCGACGGCGAGCGGGTCCGACCAGTCCGGGCACAGCTCGAGGATCAGTTGAGCATCCCCCGGAGCCGGGCCATCGCCTCGGCTTCCATGTCGTTCCACTTGACCATGAGCGCCCCGAGCGCGGTGAAGAAGATCGCCAGCACCGCGTTGAAGCCCAGCTCGCTCGGCTCGGTGAACCCGGCGGCGAGCGCCACGTCGGTCGCGAGCCCGCCGATGTCGGGCTCACTGCGGAGCCGGATGGCGAGCGCGTTCCAGATCGCGAAGCGCTCCTCGGTCATCTCCTGCACCGGCTTGCTGCGGTGCTCCCCGAGCCAGATCAGCTCCTCGAGAATGGCCCCGGCGAGATCAGAAGGGGATTCCATCAGTCGTGCCTCCGTTGCCTCCGGGCGGCGGGGTCACGTCCAGCGGTTCCTCCGGCTCCTCCTCCACGCTCACGTCCTCGAGCCCGTGCGTGTACTGCACGTCATGGGCGAGATCAAACAGCTTGCGGAGCCCGTTGCGGTTCCCCTCCTGGTGATCGGCCATCGCGAACACCGGGACGTAGTAGGAGATGCCGCCCCCGCTCTGCGTCTTGCGCTCGGTCGTGATCCGGACGAACACCTCCCGGAGCGAGCCGATCACGCTCGACTGGCGGAGATCGGCGAGAAACTGCCGCGCCGGGTCGAACGCCGATTTCTTGCAGACGAACCAGAAGGGGGTGGGACCGTTGGTGGAGCGGACCCCCTCGAGCCCGAGGAAGACGACGGCCCGCTGGCACGGCGGCGGGATGCGCTTGCCGGTGGTGGGGTTGGTCTCCCACTGCGCGTAGTCGCAGGACGGGCACTCGGCGTTCTTCGGATGGACCAGGAAGCGGTACGGCTCCCGGCCATCGGCGGAGCCGCAGGTGGGGCGCGCGGACGCGGCGTCACCCTCGAGCAGGACCCGCCCGATCTGGGCCTTCAGGAACACCACCTCGAGCGCGGGGACCGAGGGGTCGTTCCCCACCTGGAGATAGCCGGGGTTGAGCCCCCGCTGGACATCCTCGGCCCGGTCCACCTTGTGGATGATCCGCAGCATCCGGGGCCGGAGCCCCAGGTCCGCGGGCCGGATCCCCTCCATGCCCTCGATGACGCGGCTCTGCACGGCGAGGTTCTGAAACATCTTCGCTTCCGGGGTCGCTCCCGGTACTATCTCATTTGCCACCGGACACCTCCCTTTCGGGTACCATACCTCTTTGGTACTCCAGGGTCAATCTGCATCGAGCCCTGCCCCGCATAGATTTCCGCCAGCCGCCGCCAGCGCCGGGGGTTCAGCCCCAGCGCCCGCGGGTTCAGTCCCCGCTTCCGCGACCCGTTCCGCGGGCGAGGCGGACGGGGCCTTTTTCGCCAGGATCCCATGCAGTAGGCACACCCCTATACGAGCCCCCCTCCCCGCCCCTCCGGAGATTCCAACCACCCCGAGAATCTAAGGGAGCTGGGGGTGCTGCGCTGCCTGGACGAAGACGAGCCCCCAGCTCCCTCGGGACTAGGGCAATCCTAGCCCCAGCTCCCTTGAGTTCCCGAGATGGCCCATCACTCCACCGACACCGGCTGTCGGTCCGCCCGTGGGACACCACCTCCCCACGACCCTCTGCCCGGCACCGAGAAGATGCACGCCTACGGGTGACCTTGGCGCGCGGCCAGCAGCCCCATCCGACCATATGTCAGATGCTCTCACCGCTGCCCCGTAAAGCAGATCTCCCAGGCAGGAATCAAGTAGGGGGTAGGGCGCCGGTCCGGCCCAGGGTCCGATAGTCCGGTGAGAGCATCGGGGGCCTGGACCGGCTCCTTGAGTCGGCACTACCGGAAGGCAGGGGGGATCGTCAAGCCCCCCGGGGGTGGGCCCCCTGGCGCGGCCCGCTCGGTCAAGCGGCTCCCGCCCCAGGGGGTTCTGCGGATCGGATCGTGGGTGGTGGTGGCGGGGTCACCTACTAGCAACTCGCCTGCCACCACGCAATCCCTTGCTCAACCGGCTCGTTACCATGCGGGCGCCGAGCGGCGTGCCGGTCTCCTGCACGTCCCGCCGGGTGCCCGGCTGGAACACGTCGTCCATGTTTCGCGTGGCGCTCATGCTCGAGTGCGGCGGACGCTCGTCGGCGTTCAGCCGGGCGAGCTGGTTGGCGACGGTATCGCCGCCGACCGAATCGAGCCCGCCGCCCTTCTGCGTCTTCGGCGGGATCTGGTTGCCGGGCGCCGGGCGCATGCTTTTCCGCGTCACGCCGCCACTGCCTGGATGCCTCCCCGTGAGCTTCATGCTGTCCCTCCTACCCTGCGCCGTGCGTGAGCGCGTTCGCGAATTTGATGGCGATGCCCTGGATCGTGCTGGCTTGGTCTAAGCCGTTCACGATCTTCCGGGCATTGTAGAAATCCGTCTGCGAGCTGTTGATGTACTTGGGCAGCCCGACCCCGGTGAAATCCCCGTCCTGCATCCCGCCGAAGATGATCTGGGTCGCGATCTGGAGATCGAGCGCGGTATCGGCGACCTTCACGAGCTGCCCGTTCAGCTTGAGTTTCTTATCTTGCTTGTCATAGTTCTGATACCAGGTGAGCTGGACGAAGCCCCTGCCGTAGTAGATCTGGTTGTACGGGCCATCGGGCACCCCGTAAGGCTTGCCCTTCCCCTTCCCGTACTCGGCGATGGGCTGCATCGTTTGGGCGGTCTCCCAGAACGTCGTGGCGAGCAGGTACGCCGTCCAGCGGTCGTCCCAGCTCTGCATCTCGGCGTAGTCGAGCAGCGCGTTCTGCCCGTCCACCTGGGGCTGCTTCATCGAGCCGGAGAACAGGCTGCCCCGCACGGAGTCGTAGTAGTATTGCCGGTTGATCGGTCCTGCGCTCATGGCGTCTGCCCTTTCTCCCGCAGCTCTTTCTCGTGCAGGTCTACCAGCGCTTTCGAGTCCCGGGCGATCTCGGTCACGGCTTGGGTCTGCGCTTTGATCTCGACGGTCTGCGCCCGCATCTCCGCCACGAAGGCGTCGAGCACCTCGGCGTTGTGCTCCATGCGGGCGATCACCGTATCGAACCGGGTGAGCATCCACCAGAGGAGCACGCCCGCCATGACGGTCGGGAAGCCCACCTGGATCACCAGCTTCGACACCGTATCGACCCAGCCGCCGGGCGGCGGGGGCAGGGACGGGGCTGCCATCACGGGCGCTCCGGGCGCACGAAGCGCGGCGGCTGCAAGTGAAACTCGGCATTGCAGAGGCGGCAGTGAATCACCGCGGGCTTGGTCGGACGCAGCGACCAGGCGAGCGAGCCGAGCGGGTGCGGGCAGCTCGAGCGCGGGAGGTGGCTCACGAGGGGCTCCTCGGGCGGGGGCTGCTCATGGCGGGGCAAGGCAGTAGACCGTCGCGGTGACGGTGAAGGTGCTGCCCGGGCTGAAGCGCGCCGTCGCCGCGGCGCGGGCGAGCCAGCCGGTGGCAGTCGGTCCCGACTCCTGGAGATGCATGCGCTCGGCGTCTGCCGGGTCGGATGCCTCGGCCCGGACGCCGCCGCCGATCACCTGCTCGTCCGGCAGGCAGTCGGCAGTCGCCTCGAGCGGCTGATTCACGTTCGGGCGGAGCACCGCGCTGCTGCCAACTCGCGGTGTCACGATTCCACTGCCCCCCATGCCCGGGGGTCCTGTCGGTCCCGTCGGTCCCGGGATCCCGGTCGGACCGGCGACGCCAGGGGGTCCGGTTGCGCCGGAGAGCCCCGTGGGGCCACGCAGCCCGGGGGGGCCGGTGTCCCCAGCCGGTCCGGGGCTGCCCGGGGCTCCTGCGGCTCCTGGCGAGCCCGGGGGTCCGACGGCACCCGCAGCGCCCGGCTGCCCGGCGGCGCCGGTCGGTCCCGGCGGACCGGGGTCTGCCGGGCAGAGGTTGCAGTGCTTCGCGAGGTGCAGCGTCATGTTATGGCACGCCGACCCAGCCGATGCCGACCACGGGAGCGACACCAGTAGGACGCAAGCCAGTCCGATTGAGCGCATAGGTTCCTGCCGCGAACACCATGAAGCCGTGCGGCAACGGTGCCCGGAGTCCGAACGCCAGATCGAAGGTCGGCCCGTGACTGTAGTCCGCCCCCAGCAGCGCGAAGGGGCGCTCGTGCCCGAGCCCGCCGAGAAACTCGGCGACGAGTGCGACGGGACCGAGCAGCACCGAGCCCCCAAGCCCGTAGGTCGCCCCGGAGCGGGCAGCCGTCGAGAGGTTCACGTCCGCCCGGGCGCTCGCGTTGAGCTGGGCGCGCTCGCCGAGCGGCAGGAAGGCGGCGATCCCGGGGGCGAGCCAGTAGTCCCCGGTGCCGAGCCCGCGGCTGGCATCCCCGGTCGGGAAGGTGGCCCGCAGGGTCGCCGCCAGGTTCGGGTTGAAGGCGTATTTGAGCCGGGCGGTCAGATCGCTGACCCCCGAGCTGGAGAAGCTCGTGTGCCCGACGAAGGGTCCGACCCGCGCTGTCACGTCGAGCGTCTCCCAGAGCACGGGCAGCAGCAGGGTCGCATCGAGATGCTCGGTGAGCCCGTAGCTCGCACTCAGCACGAGGGTCGTCACCCGGACCGCCAGGTCGATGCTCGTCCCGGGACGCGGCGCCCCCTCGAGCGTGAGCTGCGTCGTCCCGGCGAGCACGTCCCCGTTCACGCCGTCCGCGCCGACGGTCTCCGGGTGATCCACGAAGATCGGCCCGAGCGGGCTCTCCGTCGAGTCCATCGCCCCGTCCATATTCGTCGGCGAGACCGGCGAGAGCACCGCGGTCTCCCCGAGGTTCTGGAGGCAGAGCGGGAGCAGGAAGGTCGCCGCATGCATCAGCGGACCGAGAGGTAGAAGGCAGGCGACTGGTTGTAGGTGCCCCCCGCCCCGAGCGACGCGGGCCAGGTGCCGAACGTCTGGCTCACCCAGGCCCAGCAGTTGGTGCAGGCGGTCGAGTTGTAGCCGAACGCGGTCGCGGTATCGTCGGCGTTGCAGGCGATCCAGTAGCGCGTCCCGGCGGCGAGGTGACACGCCCCGGTCGGCGTCATCGTGATGTAGGCATTCGGGGTGCTGATGAGCTGGATGCTGGTGGCGTCGCAGCCCGTCGCCACCTTGTTCTTCGCCCCGTCGTACACCGAGCACTGAACGTGCTTCGCTGCCGTGGATGCCCCGACGTAGAGCGAGATCGCCGTCACGTCGTAGCCGCCTGCGTTCGCCCCCGTCGCGCATGTCTGCCCCTGATTCGCGTACCCGTTGCTCGAGGCTTGGGTCGCGTTCTGCGTCGGCTTCGTGGTCGGGCAGTTGACATCGGCTGCCCCAGCGACGGGGAGGATCAGCGTGGTCGTGGTCGGGATCGTGTTGCAGCACGGGGTGACGGTCGGCAGGTTCCCGCTCCCCGTTTCAAAGCAGTCGATCGGCGCCGCGTTGTCCTTGAAATAGACCCCGGTGTTCACCCCGTCGGCAAGAAAGCTGCTCATGTTCTGCGAGCTGAAATTCGTCCACACCTTCCCGTCGGTGCTGTACTGGCAGTTGTAGGTGGTCGCCGCGGTGCGCTGGACGCCGACGTAGAGCGAGGTGTTCCCGGTGTTCCCGAAATTCGTGTAGCCGGTCCCGGTCGTGTCCATCATCAGGTAGAGCTTCCCCGCGTCGGTCGAGCAGCAGGCGACCGCCTGCTGGCTCGCGTTCACGAAGCAGACGGCGCTCGTGGAGGCGACCGCCCCGGCGCGGAAGGCGTAGCGGGCACAGGCGTAGGCGATGGTCGGCGGCAGCGGCAGCGTCGCCGCGTTGTAGTACGCCCCGCCGATGGTCGCTCCCGCCGGGATGTTGGCGCTCAT
>Ga0066395_10000909_pt1 | contig 10897 bp, 7 predicted proteins | sample PanSoiPlot1MoBio_FD_61218 | JGI IMG/M metagenome (GOLD analysis project Ga0066395, IMG submission 61218) | Tropical forest soil microbial communities from Panama analyzed to predict greenhouse gas emissions - Panama Soil Plot 1 MoBio | ecosystem: Environmental > Terrestrial > Soil > Tropical... | reverse complement strand
CCACCCTTTCTCATTGATTGCAAATTACTTAGTATGTGGTGTTTGTGGCTGGGAGATTGCAAATGTGAGATAAATTAGCTCGAAGCACCCGGCGGGTGGGGAAGCGATGATGAAGCTTAGATCTGACTTGATCGTGCAAGACCTGAGAGTGGCACTGCGGTCGCTATGGAAGAGCAAGGGGCTGGCATTCACCGTAATTGTGACGTTGGCGTTGGGTATCGGCGCCAACGCCGCCATCTTCAGCTTGATCCGAGGAGTATTGCTGCGGCCCTTGGTCAATCGCGACGAGGATCGGCTGATCTACATCCGGCAGAGCGCGCCCGGGCTCCAGCTGGAGAATTGGCAGTTCTCCGTGCCGGAAATTCAGGACCTCAAGGCTAGCCTGAAGACCATCAGCTCGGTTGGAGACTTTTCCACCATCGGCTTCACAATGGTGGGTTTGGGTGAACCGCGCGAGGTGCGCGCCGGAGTAGTCGGCGGCTCCTACTTCAAAGTCATGGGACTGCGTCCCGTACTGGGACGGCTGCTGGATGAACACGATGATGGTCCGAATGCCGCTGGCGCTTGCGTGCTTACCTATCGCTTCTGGTCCACGTCGCTCAACAGCGATCCGACGGTGATCGGCAAGACCGTTCGGTTGGGCGACCGTAACGCGACGATCGTGGGAGTCTTGGAGCCCTCGGTCCCCTACCCGGCGCGAACCGAGATCATCGCCAACGTGGTTACGAGCCCGCATCACCTTTCCGCCACGATGGTCCTGGGACGCGTGCATCGCATGACCGAGCTCTTCGGCCGCCTTGCTCCCGGGGCCACGCTTGAGCAGGCAAACGCCGAGTTGCAAGCGATTTACGCCAACATGGTAAAGGCGCATCCTGAAGCGTATTCGCCCCAAGCAAAAGGCCAGATCCACGCCGTGCTGCTTCGCGACCAGATCAGTTCTGGGGCAAGGCCCGTTCTGCTGGTATTGCTTGCCGCATCGCTGCTGATCTTCATCATTGCCTGCTCCAACGTTGCCAACCTCATCCTCTCGCGCTCGGTACGACGCGAAGGTGAGCTGGCCATTCGCGCCGCCCTCGGAGCAAGTCACGGAGCCTTGCGGCGCACCCTGTTGGCCGAAAGTTTGTTGTTGTGCGGAGCAGGTGCGGTGCTTGGCGTTCTAAGCGCCGGCCCCATGGTGGCAATTCTCTCCGGCTACGCCTCGCGCTTCTCGGTTCGTGCCCTCGATCTAAAGGTCGATTCCAGCATTCTGTGGGTCGGAGCCGGGTTGGCCGTTGTCGCAGCTATACTGCTGGCCTATGTTCCGCGTCTTCCCTCTACCGAATCATCCAGCGGCATGACTCTAACCAGCAGCAGCCTGCGGATTACGGGTAGTACCAGCCGCCGCCTGCGCATGTTTGCCGTCACGCAGATAGCTGCCTCCTTTATCTTGCTGGCCGGCTCCAGCATTCTCATTAAAACCCTGCTCACGCTTCGGAACCAGCAGACCGGATTCGACATGCACCGTGTTCTTGCTCTCGATGTACCGGTGGTTTCTTACGGAAGAACTCCCGACGACATCATCAACTTCTATCGCGAGGCGATCCGTCGCATCAACCAACTGCCTGGCGTCGATCGTGTCGCGCTGGGCACGCAGGTTCCCTGGCGCGATTCACAATCCCTTGGTCCCGGCTTCCAGGTTGCCGCGGAAGGTCACATCAAGGGCGCGCGCGAGGAAGATCCTCGCATTTTGTTCCGAGTGATTTCTCCCGGTTTTTTTGCAGCGCTCGGCGTTCCGCTAATCGAGGGACGCGACTTTAACGATGACGACAAGCGCGGTGGTGAGCCTGTCGTGATCATCAGCCAGAGCGCGGCACAACGTCTGTTCCCCGGACAGGACCCGATCAATCACCATATCATGTGGACCGATCCCATCATGAAGTTCATCTTCGTCAACACCGGGCCTCGCCGGATCGTCGGCGTGGTAGCCGATATGGACGATGACCACCTTGTACCCGAAGCGGAGCTCACCATCTACCATCCATTCGGCCAAATCCCCGATGGGGAGGCCAATAAGGAAATTCCGCTGTTTGGCGGCCGTTTGTTCGTCCATACGCGCATGGACCCGCACGGCCTGATCACTCCCATAACCCAGATCATTCGGAAGATGGCTGTCGACCAGCCCGTGGAACGTGCCGCCACCTTAGAAGAAATTCGCGCAGAAGTGCTCACACCCGAGCGCTTGAATACATTCGTCTTTGGCGGCTTTGCCGCAGTGGCGCTGACTATCGCCGTGGTGGGTGTCGCCGGAGTACTGGCCTTTTCCGTGAGCGGGCGTATTCGCGAGTTCGGCATTCGGTTGGCGGTGGGAGCGCAACCTCGTCACTTGTTGCTGACTGTGATTGCCGAGGGCATCGTGATGGCTGTAACGGGCGTGTTTACGGGTGCGCTAATCGGATATGGGCTGACCAAGTTGGCTGCGCGTTTCTTACCGGCTCTGGAGACGCCGAGCTCAGCGCCGATCGCCGCATCGGTCATTTTGCTGATGGCTGCGACCATCATCGGCTCAATGTTTCCGGCCGAGCGCGCCGCGCGCGTGGATGTGAACGAAGCGCTAAGGACGGAGTAGCGACAGTTCTGATTGTGGTGTCCGCCCTTTCGCCTTCCTTTGGCGCTAGGGCGGATAACGATCCTCTATTCCGGACCAGAGCTGGAGAACCTATGGAAACACTGTGGCAAGACATTCGGTTTGCGTTCCGGATGCTGATCAAGAATCCCGGGTTCAGTGCCATCGCAATTCTGTCGCTGGCCTTGGGAATTGGCGCCAACACGACGATCTTCACGGTAGTAAACGCAATTCTGCTCCATCCTTTGCCGGTGAAGGACATCACTCGTCTGGTCGAAGTGGACACCATTGACACCAAGACTCGAGTTACGGCTGCCAATTTCACGAAAATGGGGATGTCGTACCCGAATTGTCAGGATTACATCCGACAGAACCAGGTCTTTTCCGGGCTGGTCTGCTGGGTTGGCCCGATTCCCTTGACATGGAGCGGCGGCACCGAGCCGAAACAAGTTTTGGGACAAATGGTGAGCGCCAACTACTTCGAACTTCTCGGAGTGAGTCCCATAGCAGGACGTTTCTTCCTGCCCGACGAGGACACAAAGCCGGGCGGCAACAACGTGGCTGTGTTGAGCTACAACCTGTGGGTAAACAAATTCGGTTCGGACCTCAACATAATCGGGAAGGTCATCACCCTCAACGCGACACCCTACACCATCGTTGGGATCGGCCCCCCCGGCTTCAAAGGATTGTTCACCTTTGGAAACGCAGAAGAAATTTGGATTCCGATCAGCATGTATCCCCAGGTGCTCGCAGGCTTTTTCAAAGAATTTTTTAACGACCGCAGGTTCCTGACCACCACGGTCTTTGGTCGCCTAAAAGACGGTATCAGCATAGGCGCCGCGGAAGCATCGCTGAAGACTATCGCATCGCAACTGGAGAAGGCCTATCCCAAAGACAATGCCAGCCGCAGTGTGGCGCTGACTCCTCTTGCCGATGCCGCGGTGGGCGTAAACAATCACGACCAGTTCGTGCTCATCGGCGGACTGATGATGGGGATCGTGGGCCTGGTTCTTCTGATCGCCTGCGTAAACGTCGCTAATCTGCTGCTCGCACAGGCGGCTCGCCGGGAAAAGGAACTTACCTTGCGGGCTGCACTCGGAGCCAGCGGACGCCGAGTCTTTCGGCAATTGCTGACGGAGAGCCTGGTGCTTGCTATTCTCGCGGGAGGCATTGGCATTGCTATCGCCTACGGTGGCCGCGCGCTGCTATGGTCGTTTCGTCCGCCATTCATCCGTGATGGTGACGTGGACATCAGCTTTGATTCGCATGTGCTCTTCTTCACCTTAGGCGTCTCCCTGGTAACTGCTGTGCTGATTGGCCTCGCTCCGGCAATCAAGCTGGCGAGACCAAATTTGATCGAGGTGCTGAAAGTCGGTGGACGCGGCGGCAGCGTCAGTTGGGCGCGCAACCGCTTCCGCAGCCTGTTGGTCGTAACCGAAATAGCCCTGGCACTGGTTGCGCTCGTCGGCGCTGGGCTCTTCGTTCGCAGCATGCAGAACGCGCAACGTGTCGATCCCGGATTTGAGTCCAAAAACCTCTTTGTGTTTGGCTTCGATCTCGGAGCCTTGCACTATGAGGAAGGCCGCGGTCAGCAGTTTTTCCGCTCCGCCATCGAACGAGCCGAGGGGTCTCCTGGTGTCGCCTCGGCGACGATTGCCTCCAATTTCCCGCTCGGCGGCGGTCTGTCTCGCACCGTGTTTCCTGAGGGTCAGGATGAAGCTTCGGGATATCGAGGAACTCTGACACAGCTTGACGATATCGCTCCCAATTACTTCAAGACCCTGCGGATCCCCCTAGTCAGCGGCCGGGAATTCACCGACTCCGACCGCAAGGATACGACCCTGGTGGCGGTCATCAACGAGGCCATGGCCAAGCACTTCTGGCCGGGACAGAACGCCGTCGGAAAGCGCTTCCATTTCTTCGGAGAGAAGGACCTGCGCGAAGTTGTTGGCGTCGTGCGGGACACGGTGGTAAATAACATCGGCGAAGAACCTCAGCCGTTGGCCTATTTGCCAGTGGCACAGGATTTCTCTCCGTTGGCAACCATGCAAGTGCGTACGAACGGCCGACCAGAAGGAGTGATCCCCATGGTGCGGAGCAATGTTCAATCACTGGACAATAGCCTGGCGCTCACCAACTGGAACACCGTCAAGGAACTTCTCGATCAGGGACTGTGGGCCCCACGCATGGGGGCGGCTCTGCTGAGCGTCTTCGGCGGAATCGCTCTGATTCTCGCAGTCGTCGGCGTTTATGGCGTGCTCTCTTATTCAGTCACTCAGCAGACTCCGGAAATCGGTATTCGCATGGCCATGGGTGCAAGTACCAACAACGTTTTGCGTCTAGTGGTGAAACAGGGAATGCGGCTGGCCATCATTGGCCTGATCACGGGCTTGGTGATTGCCTTTGCCGCAATGCGCTTAATGTCGAGCCTGCTCTTCGGAATCAGCGCCCATGATCCGCTGATTTTCGGCGGCGTCGCGCTGATATTGGCGACCGCGGCAGTCCTGGCCTGCTACATCCCGGCGCGTCGCGCCGCCCGCGTCGACCCATTGGTGGCGTTGCGCTACGAGTAGGCAATCCGAGGGGCGAACACGGTGTTTGCCCTCGTTCAAGGGCCCTGCCTTTGCGTGTCCCGGAGCCTGTCCTGAGTTTGTCGAAGGGTTCGCACCCTTCTTTTCGGGCGCTAACTAACCTGCGCATAGCGCCGAGCGGGGTTTTCAGGAGTATGAGAGTACTACGCCCTGAATCATCTCATTTGAACGACGCGGTCTGCGACACAGCCCATTCACAGAACGTATCCAATTAGTGCCTCTTAAGTGGGATTCACGTAGATTTTCGTTGACCCAACTTCTCGAGGCGGCGAATATCTAGACAGTTCAACAAAATCGTCTATCTTCCCTCAGTGATTCTGGTTGGAAAGAACCTGGCGAGGACCTTACTCTTGCCCTATCACCGAACCCCAGCCTTCATGCTATCGATCCTCTTGCTTTTGCCGCCCGGGCTCCTCGCCGAAGGAGGCGGGAACAACATCGCGCAGGTCTCCATTCCCGATGGAACTCCGGTTCAGCTCCGGCTCATACGCACCGTGTCATCGGCAACGGCAAAAACCGGTGATGCACTCGATTTTGCAGTCGAAAAGGACGTCAATGTCAGCGGCCTCACGGTTGTACCCGAAGGTTCGCTCGCGAAGGGCACGGTCCTCAGCGTCAAGCGCCGCAGCATTTTGGGCATTGGTGGCAGGCTGGTGTATAGCGTCAACAGCATCTCGTTATCGAGCGGGGAGACTATTGCCGCGCACGCGCGCAAAGTAGCAAAGGGAAATTCGCGCGTCGGTCGCATGTTGGCCGGCGTGGCGATTACGGGACTGCTGTTCCTGCCCGCTGCCCCCGTGTTTCTCCTCACCCGGGGGACTAACGGAGTTGCGCTCAAAGGCACAGAACTGACAGCGAAGATCGAGTGCAACTCGGAGGTTTCGGCGACTGGACTGACTGCCGCTGCTGAGGAGACAGTCCAGCTCAACGATATGCTGAAAAACCTACCGCCGCGTGTCGTCAATCGTTCCGGCCTCGAGGGCGACATGGTCAACCTCATCTTCGTGGCCCAGCAGAGCGACCTGGAGGCGGCCTTCATCCGCAACGGATGGGTCACGACCGACCCCTGGAAACCGGTGGCGCTCTGGCACATCTTGAAATATCGCAGCCACGATACCCACTTACCCATGGCCGAGTTTTATATGTTTGGCCGCATGCAGGACTTCGGTTACGCGCTTCCCGATCCTCAGGCCATCATCCGCCGTCGCCATCACATCCGTATCTGGAAGACCCAGTACACATTAAACGGTGTGCCGCTCTGGGCGGGCGCGGCCAGCTATGACACTGCGCTCGAGTACGGTAAGGCCGGTCATCTGGTCAATCACACCATTGACCCCAATGTCGACGCCGAACGGGATTTCGTCGGCAACGAGATCGCCGGAAACGATGCCCAGCGCTATGTTCAGTCGAAAAACCCGATCACCGAGGCCAAAACTACTACCGGGAACGCATACTGGTCTGACAGCCGTTTACTCCTCGTCGACCTCCACAAGAATCCAGCCGTGCTCGCCGCAGTGCCCAACGCGCCTACCCTGTTGACGCCGGCCAAAGAGTCGGTGCAACGAACCGGCAACTAACCTTGCTTTTCGCTCGGACGAGCCATCTCGGGCCCGTTTCGGTGCCGAGGACTCACTTGGAAGCATTTCTGCTGTAACTCATCGTGCCAGCAGACCTTGTCCATTGGCGACCACTCGAGTCAGGTTACGGACAAAGGCTTCTTGCAAGGGGCACGGAAAGCCGCTGACTCTGCGAATCGGAATTCTGGCCACAAGGTTGCGACAGTTTTACTGAGTCTGACAGGACAGTTGTGTCCGTCTAATGGCGATTATGTTCGGAGATCTGCGCTATAGCTTGCGGCAACTGCGAAATGCGCCGGTCTATACCGCGATGGTGGTGCTCACGCTCGCACTAGGCATCGGGGCAAACACAGCAATTTTCAGCGTGGTCAAAGCCGTTCTATTGAATCAACTGCCTTACCGCGAGCCCGAGCGCCTGGTGAAGTTCGCCGAGTCGGATCCTGCTAATTCTGTTCCGGAAACGATTGACTTCACCACCGCGCATGACTTGCGTGAACGCAGCCATTCGTTTGCGAGCATGTCGCTCTTCCGCGATGGCGACCTCGCCATAGTCGAGCAGGGACAGCCGGAGGTTCTCGAAGGCCTGCTCGTAAATTACGACTACTTCAACACTCTCGGCGTTTCCATGCAGCTAGGTCGCGCGTTTCATGCGGACGAAGATCAGCCTGAGACTCGGTATGAGGCCATTTTGACGCACGGTCTCTGGCTGCGGCGCTCTGGTGGCGATCCGTCCATCGTCGGAAGAAGCGTCCGCCTGAACGACAAGCCATACAAAGTCGTGGGTGTCCTGCCTGAGTCGTTTCGGCCGTTTGCGCGACTTGACCGCACAGTAATGCCGGAGATTTTACGCCGCTGGGCTACGACTTGAAGCAGCCATCGGCATGCCGTGGATGTCAGCATTTGCAAATTGTCGGCCGGATGAAACCCGGTGTAACCGTCGAGCAGGCGCGGGCCGAGCTCAACGGCATCCTGCGAGAAATCGTCCGCGAGCATCCTAAAGACTACGATCCCAAAACTGTCATAACTCTGATGTCGCTACGCGATTACATGGTGGGGAGAGTTCGTAGCGCGTTATGGGTGCTGCTGGGGGCAGTCGGCATGGTATTGCTCATCGCCTGCACCAAGGTCGCTCATCTTGCGCTGGCGCGGCCAGTTCGCGCGAAAAGGAAATGGCAGTAAGGGTAGCACTCGGAGCGGGACCTCCGCGACTCATGAGGCAAATGCTGAGCGAGAGCGTTGTTCTGGCAGTTCTGGGAGGAGTCGCCGGGGCACTTCTCGCATGGTGGGGCACATTCGCTCTTGCCGGCCTTGGCCCCCAACAATTACCGCGGTCCCACGAGGTATGTATCGATCAGCCGGTACTGTTGTTTACGCTCAGCCTCAGTGTGCTCGCAGGATTATTGTTCGGTATGGCGCCGGCACTAGACCCCAACGTAGCGCTACGCTACGAATGAGAACGTCAGCTATAGCGGTTAGCACTGGGCCGCTAGTCCGCTGTCTTTGGGCTCTCGTCCCTCCCTTCAATGTCCGACAACGTGTACAACTGCGGGCCACTGCCCATGCACGTTGCGATACGCAACGTGGATTTCAAATAACCGTGCCGAGACATGCAACTTGTGCCCGATTGACCCCATTGCGTCACCGCTGGCTATGTGTGGGCCCTTGCGTCGTTAAAAGTTTCGAACCACCACGTTAACTGGCTGTGTCCCGAAATGTGTAGCTGCGTCGCCTATAAACAGTTGAAAACTTTGTTCTTCATAACAGACCTCCCAAGCCTGAGATGAAGGAAGATCAGGCATGTAGGGTGCTGAAGTCAAAGAGTATTGCGCGGACTTCGAAACGTTCCCGTCGTTTGCCGTAATTGCTGTGCTTTACCGTTATGGTCCGGGTTACAATTCCGCTGCCGGACTCAGACCGAGCCAGCAATAGGAGTACGCGATGGGCGAAGTCCTACCCGCCACACCGCCTTCTGCGCAACCGCTCGAAGAGCGCCTGGATTCCTGGAAGGAAATCGCGGCCTACCTCAACCGTGATGTCACTACAGTCCAGCGTTGGGAGAAGCGGGAGGGAATGCCTGTCCACCGTCACCTGCATGACAGGATGGGCTCAGTTTACGCGTTTCGGTCTGAGTTGGAAGCTTGGGCCAACAGCCGGAAACTGCGAGCAGCCGAAGACGACGCGAGCGCTTCCGTGGCGCTCAATCCCCCTTTTTCGCCTCGCAGCCCTGCGACATCAAAGTCAAGTACCGGCTCAAGGCTCGTCTGGATACTGATGGCGGCGGCACTGCTGATTGGCGGAGGCCTTTGGCTGCGCAGGACAGAATACTTCTGGCGAAACCCAATCGCTAACGTGCGATTTCAGACAGTGACCGACTTCGGTGGAGTGGCACGGGACGCTGCCGTATCGCGCGACGGTCATTTCATCGCCTTTCTCTCGGACCGGGACGGACAGATGGACGTTTGGGTGACGCAAGCCGGTTCCGGAGAGTTTCACAACTTAACGCACGGCAACACACGGGGGCTCGGCAATCCATTGGTACGCACCCTGGGGTTTTCGCCCGATGGGTCGCTGGTCACGTTTTGGATTCGTAGGCAGGACGGCTCGAGCGGTGGCGAAATCGGTGTCTGGGCCGTGCCAGTTTTGGGGGGCCAGCCGAGGCCGTACCTTGAAGGCGTGGCCGAATACGACTGGTCGCGTGACGGCACTCGGCTGGCATACCATACGCCGGGATCCGGGGACCCGTTATTTGTGTCGAGTGGCGGCCGTCGACTGCAAGACAGGCCAATTCTTATTGCGCCGGCAGGGCTTCACTCTCACTTTCAATTGTGGGCACCCGACCTGATGTTCATCTATTTTGTCCACGGCTCAGTCCCCGACAACTTGGACATCTGGCGCATCGCTCCGACGGGCGGAACTCCCGAGAGAATCACTTCGCACCATAGTCAGGTCACTTATCCGGTATTTTTGGACCGGCGAACGCTGTTGTACCTCGCTACTGACTCCGATGGTTCGGGTCCATGGCTTTATAGTGTGAACGTCGACCGCCGTGTTCCCCACCGGCTGACCACCGGGCCTGAACGGTTCACATCGCTTGCAGCCGCCGCAGATGCTCGTCGTCTGGTTGTCACGATTGCGAGCCCGAAGAGAACGCTTTGGCGGTTGCCAATCGCAGACTCACCGACCGGCACAACCGCGGCTGCTCCAATCTCCCTGACCACAAGCACAGGATTTTCCCCGCGGCTGGGCCCGAATTTCCTTTTGTATGTTTCCGCGACCGGCACCGGCGACAGTATCTGGAAGCTTGCCGACAGAACCAGTACTGAGTTGTGGAGTGGTGAGGACGCGCAAGTCTTCGGTGGACCGGCAATCTCCCATGATGGACAGCACATTGCATTCTCGGTTCGACAGCGGGGACGAACGCTTCTTTACGTGATGCAAGCTGATGGTACAAGCGCCCGAGTTGTGACAGATTCGTTCGACCTGCAAGGCGCTCCCGCATGGGCACCCGACGGCCAGTCGATCACCTCAGCGGTAAACGATCGTGGAGTCCCCCATCTCTACCGTGTACCGGTCGATGGTGGCTCCCCAACTCCTTTTGTGCAAGAGTACTCGATGGATCCCGCCTGGGCCCCCGATGGCAGCTTTGTACTATTCTCCGGGCCCGACATTGGCACCTCATCTCAAATGAAAGCTGTCGGCGCCGAGGGCGCGGTCCACCCTCTGTCGTCCATAACCCTGACGCGTGGGGCACGGCATGTAGCTTTTCTGCCGCAAGGAAGATCACTCGTGCTGCTGCGTGGAGAGATTCAACACAAGAACCTGTGGCTCATTGACCTTGATACGGGCGCGGAGCGGCAGCTTACTGACCTTACTCCCGACTTCGACATTCGCGACTTCGATATCTCCCCGGACGGCCGTGAAGTGGTCCTCGAACGTGTGCAGGAGCGTTCGGAGGTAATGCTGCTGGATTTACCCCAACGGTAATCAGGATTCGGCGGGACAAGATTACGACAGAGTTCAAACGTGTCTACTTCGATGGGTAGGCGAGGGGTCTTCAATCTGCCGGCCATCGGGTGACAGGCGAACACCAATTCAGGTCAGAGCGATAGAATGTTGAGTCGCATTCG
>Ga0066395_10000904_pt1 | contig 10911 bp, 13 predicted proteins | sample PanSoiPlot1MoBio_FD_61218 | JGI IMG/M metagenome (GOLD analysis project Ga0066395, IMG submission 61218) | Tropical forest soil microbial communities from Panama analyzed to predict greenhouse gas emissions - Panama Soil Plot 1 MoBio | ecosystem: Environmental > Terrestrial > Soil > Tropical... | reverse complement strand
GGCGCCCCCTACGCGGCCGTCACCGAGCAGGACTCCCTGGACGAGATCGCCGACTGCTGCATGGTCATCCTGCTCTGCCCCCAGTCGTTCCGGGTCGAGCTGCCGGAGTTCGGCATCGCCGACCCGACCTTCTCCGTGCCCGTCGACCTCGAAGCGCTTCGCGCCACCATCGAACGCTGGGAGTCCCGCGCGACCGTCGTCCTCGACGAGAATCCTGACCTGTACGACGAGGCGATCTCCCGCGTCACGACCTTCGTCCAGCTCCGAACCGAGGAGTAGCCGATGCCCTACCTCGACATCCAGGTTGAGACCGAGCCGCAGGACCTTGCCTCCGACGCCTACACGTACCTCCAGGCGCAGGTGCCCGGCTGGCAGCCGTACGCGGGCAACCTCGAGTCGTGGCTGATCGAGAGCCTGGCGCAGATCGCCGGCGAGCTCCGCACCCTGGTCAGCCTCGTCCCGGACGAGATCTTCCAGGCGTTCGGGTCGACGATCATGGGGCTGCCGCCCTACACCGCCGTCTCCGCGACCGGCCAGACGGTGTGGACCGCCCGCGACACCGCCGGGTACACGATCACCGCCGGCACCGTCGTCGCCATCCACCCGCCGAGCTCTCAGGACTCGTTCACGTTCCAGACCGTCGTCGACGCCGTCATCCCGGCCGGGCAGACGTCGGTGGGCGTGCAGATCACCGCCGTCGCGCCTGGGGCAGCCTCGAGCGGGTTGACCGGCACCGTCGAGATGGTCGACGTCCTCGACTTCATCACCCAGGTCACCCTGACGTCGGCCACGTCGGGCGGGCAGGACGCCGAGACCGCCGACGCCTACCTGAGCCGCCTCTCGGACCTGCTGACGCTGCTGTCGCCGGCGCCGATCCTCCCCAACGACTTCGCGATCATGGTGCAGAAGGAGATCCCGGGCATCGCGCGCGCCTGCGCCGTCGACCTCTACAACCTCTCGACGCAGACGTCCGGCGTCGCGCGCTGCTGCACGGTCTTCGTCGTCGACGGGTCCGGGAACCCGTGCTCGACCACGATCAAGAACCAGGCGCTCGCCCTCCTCCAGGCCAACCGCGAGATCAACTTCCTCGCCTTCGTCGGCGATCCGACCTACCAGTCCATCGACGTCACCTTCGCGGTCACGAACTACGCCAGCTTCGACCCGACCGACGTCGCCAACCGCACCATCGCCGCGATCACGAACTTCCTGCAGCCGTACAGCTGGGGGCTGCCCGCGTTCGGCGACACCGGCACCCTGTCGTGGATCAACGACACCGTCGTCCGCTACAACGAGGTCATCGCCGCGATCAACAACGTCGAAGGCGTCCGGTACGTGAAGACGCTCACGATCGGCAAGCACGGCGGCGCGATGGGCACCGTCGACGTGGCGATGACACCGCCCGGCGTCTGCGCCCTCACCCAGCCCGGCACGATCACCGGCACGTCGGGGTTGACGTGAGCAACGGCCAGGTCGAGGAGTTCGACGTCCCGGCGATCCCGGCCGGGCTGCAGCCGAGCTCGTTCGCCGCCACCCTCTACGACTCGATGGCGCCGCTGGCGGCGCAGGACTCGATCTACAACTGGTCGCTGCTGATCCTCTGCAACGCGATCGGGCAGATGTACCAGCTCGTCGACGACTGGGTCCGCGACCAGCCGGCCGGGCTCGGGTGGACGATCCTCTTGGACCTCAACCGCTGCCCGACCTACGCGCTGGCGTGGCTTGGACAGTTCGTCGGCGTCCGCATCCCGGCCGGGTTGACGGACGCGCAGCAGCGCGCCTGGATCCTGTCGACGCCCGGCTGGAAGCGCGGCACCCCGGCCGCGATGGTCGCGGCGGTGCAGGCGACCCTGACCGGCACGAAGAGCGTGACGCTGGTCGAGCGCGACGGCGACCCGTACAACCTGACCGTGAAGACGCTGACCGCGGAGACGCCGAACCCGACCGCGACCGCGAACGCGATCGCGTCGCAGAAGCCAGCCGGACTGGTGCTCGGCACGTACACGCCGGCGGCGACGCAGACGTGGGCGACGATGAAGACGAAGAACACGACCTGGGCTGCCGAGCAGACGAAGTACACGATCTGGTCGAACACGCTCTGGAACCTGCCGCCGACCTAGAGGAGCTCGCATGGGACAGTCGACGAAGTACCAGTTGCCGTGGCCCGAGGCGACCGACCCAGCGGACGGCCCGAACGGGATCGGCAACCTCGCCAAGCAAGCCGACACGGTCATCCTCCAGCAGATCTGGACGCCGTTGAACAACCGCGTGTCCGCGCTCGAAGCGCAGGGCCCCGGCCAGGTGCCGGGCGCGACGAACTACTCGGCGTCGCTCGCCGCGAACATGCCGCTCGCGTCCGCCGGGTCGTGGGTCGACGTCCTCACCTCCGGCGGGGTGCTGGCGGTGCCGACCGCGTTCTGGCTGTTCCTCGTCAGCGTGGAGGTCGGCTGGCAGGGCAACGGCCAGTCCGGCGTCACGCTCAGGCTCCGCAACGTCACCACCGGGTCGACGCTGTGCGCGGCGACGTGCGCGTCGCACACCGAGATTCAGGGGGCCGGGTCGTTCTACGACACGACGCTTGCCCTCGACGCGGTCGTCGCGGGCGGCAACGACATCCGGCTGCAGGCGAACGCTGAGGCCGGGAACCTGGTCACGCTCAAGTACCAGTCGCAGCAGCAGACGCAGGGCAACGCGACCCGCATGGACTGGTTCCGGATCTCCTGATGCCTGCCACCACCCCGACCTACGCGTTCCCGTACCCGCTGTCGTCGGAGTCGCCGGACGGGTCGGCGAACCTCCAGGCGCTCGCCAACAAGATCGACCAGGTCTTGAACACGTCGATCTACGCGCCGCTCGACAGCCGCATCCACACCCTCGAGACGGCGCCGCCTCCGACCGTGCCTGGCCTCCAGTGGAACCACGACGGGCTCTCCGGCGCGCCGCTGACCCTGGACGGGAACTGGGACGTCGTGCACTCGACCGGGCCGCTGGCGTCCGGGTACTGGCTGCTCGTCTCCCACACCGAGATCGACACCGACGGGAACTACGGGCCGGCGCAGGTCGTCGTCCGCATCCGCAACATCAGCACCGGCGTCACGGTCGCGTCGAAGGGCGTCGGCTGCCGCACCGAGATCGTCATCGGCGGCGGACAGTCGATCTGGTTCTACTCGACGAACGTCAGCCTGCGCGCGGTCGTCCCAGGCGGCTACAGCTACCAGCTCCAGTGCTGGACCGACTCGCCGGGCAACGCCCGCATCCTCAACAAGACCAAGTTCGGGGGCAACGAGGTCGGCTGCACCCGCCTGACCTGGATCAAGATCGCCTAACAGCGGTTCTGCCCGAAATCGGCTTCACCAGAGCGTTGCTCTGACCATGCGGGCATGTCCCGGGTGCTAGGAGATTCACCCCCGGTTCGGCTCTGACAGAGGTCGTTACAGAGCTTCGGCCAGCTGGGGCTCTTGCACCGGGAAGCTCTCCTGCCGGACGACGTTCACGCCGCCGACTCCTCGAGCGGTGGCCCGGTACCAGCCCCACCCGTTCGCGACGACGTAGTTGTGCGACCACTCGCCGACGACGCGGTTCGTGAGCTGCGCGCCCGTCCAGGAGAGCTGCTCACCGTCCGGGCAGACGAGCTCGATCGTCACCGACGTCGGGTCGGCAGGGCTCTCGGTGCGGTCTGTGAAGCGGACGACCAGGGCGACCTCGTCGCCGATGTCGTAGGGCGCCTCCTTCACGATGCCGAGTGTAGATGTACGATCCGCCAACGACCACTGAGGAGGTTCTCGTGGCAACAGAGGCCGAGCGCAAGAAGGCTCAGAAGGAAGCCGAGGCGGCTGAGGAGCAGCGGTTCGCCGACTGGAAGAAGCTCCAGGAGGACCAGGGCTTCACCGTCTCAGGCACGACGTTCGCGGACGCCGTGGTGAACGAGCTCCCGGACGGCCCGACGATCAACCTCGAGGTGTCGTGATGGAGACGAGGCTCCGAAAGCCGGGCGACGACCTGATCGTCTTCGCGGCCGGGCGCGAGCTCGCCGAGGCGTGCTGGCTGCCGAACGAGAACGGCGTCTACCTGTCGCGGTTCCGGCCCATCGACCTGTTCGACTCGCAGGACCAGCTCGCGTTCGCGGACTTCATCGGCTTCAACGCCGGCCGGATCATCTGCGAGGACACCGGCTGGCCCGCGACGCAGACGTTCGACCTGTCGACTCGCACCGTCGCCGCGTGCGCCGCCACCGACGCGTACTCCGCCAGGGCGCCGATCACCGGCACCGGCTACACGAACAAGACGCAGTCCGAGCCTGCTTCCACGGCGGCGACGCTGGGGCAGAAGGCGTGGTCGGTGCTGTCGTGGGCGACCGGCGCCGCGACCGACTGGACGAACCCGTGCACGATCGTCGTCTCGGACGGGACGGTGCTGTACACGGCCTGGAACCTCGTGCCGGGCGGCGCCGCCCAGGTGATGAACGCGGCGAACACGACGCTGAACGTCACGCCCACGTACCTGCCGACGAACCCGCCGTAACAGAGGTCGGCCAGGAGTGGCCGGGCCAGCCATCGTCGCAGTCCGGGCAGCCGGGAACATCACCACGGCCGCGTCGAGCACGATCATCACCCTGTCGGGCTCGCAGACGGTCGGCAACCACCTGATCTGCCTGGTCGCGCTCGGGTCGCAGGCCGGTGGCCTGTCGTCGGTGTCGGGCAGCGGCAACTCGTTCACCGTCCGGCAGAACATCGCCGGGACGCTCTCGACCTCGGGGTACGCGTTCGCCGACTGCAAGATCGGCTCCTCGATGACGCAGATCACGCTGAACTTCTCGGCGGCGATCAAGGCGTCCTGGTACATCGTCGAGGTCTCCGGCCTCGACCCGACCTCCTGGTACGACGCCGTGTCGGTGTCGAAGACCGGCGCGGCGGCGTCGTCGTCGCTGAGCACGAACCCGGTCACGGCGGCGGCGGCGAACGAGGTGATCTTCGGGTTATGGAGCGCCGGGGCCTGGGCCTCGGGCAGCGCGGGGAGCAGCTTCGCGTCGGTGGGGCCCACGCTCAACCTTGCGCCCGACCGGTTCGCCGTCTACGACCTCACGGGCAACGCCGGGTCGAACACGCCGACCGCGACGATGAGTGGGGCGAACGCGTACTCGGGCGGCGCGATCGCGTACAAGCCGATCGCCGCGATCACCTACAACCTGACGCCGAGCGGCGGCATCGTGCTCGGAGGCACCAGGACGTCAGCCAGGACGTTCGCGGTCAGCCCTTCGGGCGGCATCCGCCTCGGCGGGTCGGTCGTGACGACGTTCGTCGGCCCCAACGTCGTCTCGGCGCCGGTCGCGTCCGGAGGCACCACCGTCGGGCAGACCTTGTCGTGCACGACCGGAAGCTGGACGAGCCAGCCCTAGCGTGGCGCTCCCGGCGACCATCTACTCGACGGCGGCGAACGTCGACTGGTGCCAGACCTACGGCGTCAACATGGGGCCGTTCGCGATCGGGTCGAACCTCTACGCGCTCGGCCTGAACACGGCCAGCGGCGTCCTGCAGATGTGGCGCTCGACGGACGGCGGCAACACCTGGGCCGAGGTCGACTCGACCCACCACATCACCGGCCTGCCGACCACGAACGCCTACTTCAACGCGACGATCAGCGGCAGCACGATCCACGTCGTCTACGTCACGTCGACGAACGTGCTGCGACTCGTCACGTTCGCGAACGACCTGTGGGGCACGCCGACCGCGAACGGGCCAGCGTTCGGCGGCAGCGCGGGCGGGCTGTGCGGCTGCAACGTGTGGGTCGGCGTCCGGTCGAACGGCGACCGCGTCGTCCTCTACCAGTCCGCGACGCAGACGATCTCGACCGTCGCCTACGACCGCGTCAGCTACGTCATCTACTCGGGCGGCGCGTGGGGCACCGCCGTCGCTCTCTACGGCGCCGGCGTCGCCGTCCACGTCGACATCTTCACCTGCGTCCTCGGCTCGAGCGACCGGGTGCACATCTTCTACGGCAGGCAGTCAGCGGCCGGGTCGTGCTGGCACCAGTCGCTCGACTCGACCAACGTGCTCGACACCGCCGCCACCTGCGTCACGACGATGACGCCGACGACGGGCTGCTGGAACCCGATCGGCCTCGGCGTCCTCAACGGGTCGGAGATCGTCATCCCGTACTCGGACTCGGGCTACAACTCGCTCGCCGTTCTCCGGGCGACGTCGCAGGCGAACCCGACCTTCACGCGGACGAAGGTGTCCACGAACGCGGCCGACCCGACCACCGACCAGGCCGGCGTCGCGCTCGTCCGGTCCGGCGCCACGATCATCTACGTGCTCTGGTCGGATACGACCGCGAACGACGTCTGGCTCAAGAACGACGCGGGCACGAACACCTGGCCGAGCTCGGACGGCACCGCGCAGATCGCAACGACGTGCGCCGGCCTGTCGGCTGCGTACATCAGCGCCGGGACGATCGGCTACATGTGGAAGGACACGACCGCCACGCCGTCGGTGGTGAAGTACAACCAGATCGTCGTCGTCTCCGGGTCGACGATCAACTGCACGCCCTCGGGCGGGATCGTGCTCGGCGGGCCGAAGCCCGGCACCGTCCGGGTCGCGACCTACCAGTGGCAGCGGGACGCGGCCGGGAACGGCGTCTACTCGAACATCCCGGGCGCGACCAGCCCGACCTACGTCACGGTCAGCGCCGACGTCGGCTGCAACGTCCGCTGCCAGGTCACCGCCTACGACTACACCGGCGGGAAGACCGTCTCGTCGAACTCGCTCGGGCTGATCCAGTCCGGGGCGGTCACGATCAACTGCACTCCGACCGGAGGCCCGCGCCTCGGCGGGTCGGTCACGATCACGCGCGCGATCTCGAGCTCGCCGGTGGGCGGGATCGTCCTGGGCGGGTCGGCGACGAGGACGAAGACGATCGCGCCGTCGCCCACGGGCGGGATCGTGCTCGGCGGGTCGGTCTCCCGGACGATCACCAGGGCCGCAGCGCCCTCGGGCGGCATTCGGCTCGGAGGCCAGGTCGTCACCACGATCGGCCGGTCCGGAGCTCCTGTCGCCGGGATCCGCCTCGGCGGGTCCGTCACCGTCAGCAAGACGATCACGGCGGCGCCGGTCAAGGGCCTGGTGCTCGGCGGGAGCTGTGTGACGCAGAAGCTCCTCGTCTACAACCGCACGCCCTCGGGCGGCATCGTCCTGGGCGGGTCGGTCACCCGGTCGAAGACGATCGCCTGCTCGCCGACGAAGGGCATCGTCCTCGGCGGCAGCGTTGTCCGCGCCCTGACCTGGCAGCGGCCCGTCTCGGGCGGGATCGTGCTCGGCGGGACCCGAACAACCACGATCACCCGCAACGCGGTCCGAACAGGCGGCATCGTCCTCGGGGGCCTCGTCACGACCACGATCGTCAAGCAGAAGGCCACGCAGGGCGGCATCGTCCTCGGCGGCTCCGTCGTCGTCACGAAGACGGTCGTCTGCTCCCCCTCCGGGGGAATCAGGCTCGGCGGCTCGATCTCTTACGCCCGCGTCCTTCAGAAGACCCCGGCTGGCGGACTCGTCCTCGGCGGAACGTGCGTGAGCGTGCTCGCCAAGGGCTACTCGTTCCTGCCAGTCGGCGGTGTCCGGCTCGGCGGCGCCGCGTCGACAACACGCGCTGTGGCGCCGGCGCCGTCGGGCGGGATCCGGCTCGGCGGCAGCGTTGTCCGCGTCCTGACCTGGAACCGCCTCCAGTCGGGCGGAATCGTCCTCGGCGGCACCCGCACGACCACGATCGCCAGGACAGCCAGCCCGTCCGGAGGTCTAGTCCTCGGCGGCACCCGCACCGTCACGATCGTCCGGACAGCTAGCCGAACGGGCGGCATCGTCCTCGGTGGTGCCGTCCAATCGGCCAGGACGAAGAACGTCGCCCCGTCCGGAGGTCTAGTCCTCGGCGGCACGGTGGGCACGGCGATCATCCGGGCGCCGGCGCCGGTCGGCGGCATCGTCCTCGGCGGCAAGCGCACCTACACCTGGTCGGTCAGCCCGAAGGCCGGGATCGTGCTCGGCGGCAAGGTCGCCTTGACGTTCGCCGTCAGCCCGAAGAAGGGCATCGTCCTCGGCGGGTCGGTCGTCACGATCCGCAACACCGGCGGCAACGTGTTCCCGCAGGGCGGCATCCGCCTCGGCGGATCGGCCACGACCGCGCGCGCGAAGTCGGTCGCGCCCACGGGCGGACTCGTCCTCGGCGGCACAGTCGTCCGGGCCCGCACGTTCGCCGTCGCGCCGACCGGAGGCATCGTCCTCGGCGGCACCCGCACCGTCACCAAGACGATCACCAGGACGCCGTCGGGTGGCGTCGTCCTCGGCGGCGCGGTCACCAGCGCGAAGACGCTGGTCAGGACCCTCAGCGGCGGGATCAAGCTCGGGGGCGCCGCGCCGTCGACGAGGACGCTCACCCGCGTCGTCACCGGCGGCATCGTCCTGGGCGGCAGTCGTACGTTGACCCGGGTGCTGACATCGGCGCCGGTCGGAGGCATCCGGCTCGGCGGCACGGTGGCGCTCGGCGGTCAACGGAACCTCGCCGTGTCCGGAGGCATCCGCCTCGGCGGAACCGCCACGATCACACGAACTCTCCCCCGTGTCGTGGTCGGTGGCCTCCGGCTCGGCGGGGCAGCAGCCTCGCAGCGCGTTCGACCCTACACCGTCCAGGGCGGCATCCGCCTCGGCGGGCGTTGCACCGTTGCACGCGTTGTCGCCGTACAGGTGCAGGGCGGGTGCGTGCTCGCCGGCAGCGTGGTCACCGACCTCGTCTACCAGGCGCTCTGGGCTGTCGACGCGACCTTCACCATCACCGCGACAGCCGACGCGAGCTTCATCGTCCAGGCGAACGGCGACGCCGTCCTCCTGGTCGATGCCACCGGCGACGCTGACCTCGAGGCGACGGTGGCGGACGCCGAGCTCTCCGCTGAGGTTGACGAGGACGCGAAGATGCTGGTGAGGGGATGAGTGCCACCGAGATCACGGCTGAGATCCGGCCGCTGCCGAAGCTGAGCCTGCTCGACGACATGCGGGCGCATCCCGGGTCGCTGCTCCTCTACGCCTGCGAGTGGGCCGGGATCGTGCTGCTCGTGATCGGGCTGCTGACGGCGGTGTTCCTGCTCTGCGTCGGCGGGTACTCGCTGGTCAAGGTGACGCCGGGATGAAGCCGCGTGTGCTCGCGCTGGTCGCGTTCGTGAGCGCGTTCGTGCTCGCTCAGATCGCCGCCGGGCTCGAGCCTGACGCCTGGCGGGCGGAGGCGATCGGGTTCCTCGCGCTCGGCCTGGCGATCGTCTACCTTCCGAACGGAGGCACCGATGACTGAGTGGTACGAGAAGCCGTACGCGAAGAACCCGAACCCGCCTTCCGTCTCGCTGCCGCGGACGCTGTTCTCGCCGGCGCAGGGCGAGGGGTTCTACAACGGCCAGGACGTGACCGCCATGAAGCGCGCCGTCTCGCGGCTCGGTCGGTGGCCGTGGGACCCGAGCGGGTGGGACGACGGCTACGCCGACACGTTCGCGTTCGGCAAGACCGGCAACGTCAAGGACACCGGCGTCAAGGGCGTGCAGCGGCAGATGAAGCTCGCCCAGGACGGCATCCTCGGCCCCGGCACGTTCGAGGTCCTCCGCACGTCGCTGATCCCGGACGAGCTCCCGAACGGCGGACAGCCCGCGTTCGACCAGACCGCCCTCAACCTGCTCCGCTCCTACGCGCCGCCGCCTTCGGGTGGCGCGATCAACCTCGGCCCCGTCTACGGCGGCGGCAAGTCGATGATGAACCACGACCTCACCCACGTCACCGGCGGCTTGCCGAACTACCCGGCCTTCGACGACTGCTTCAAGGCCGGCGTCTCGATCATCGCGCCGGAGGACCTGACCGTCACCGGCCAGTCGAGCTCGAGCCCGGGTGACGCGTTCTACGCCGAAGGGAAGTCGGGGCTCCTGTACTGGTTCGGGCACCTGACCGGCAGCCCGTCGAACGGGTCGAAGTTCAAGAAGGGCGCGAAGATCGGCACCGTCCTCGACCACGACGTTGGCGGCGGTCCGCACGTCCACGTCGGCGTCGACGGCAGGCCGGTGCTCGGACACCAGTTCGCCTACCACAACGACTACACCCACGGCGCCCCGACGATCGGCAAGCAACTGGAGGACGCATGAGCGGCACCCAAGCCTGGATCACCGCGATCTCGGTCGCCGTGATCGCCGCGTACGCGGCGTTCCTGTTCATCAAGTCGCTGTGAGCCCCTACAACCACCTGAACGAATGGGACGACTGGGAGGAGTGGGAGCGCGACCAGTTCCAGATCTACAAGGGGCCGGTCTCCCGCTTCTTCGGCACCCTCGAGGTGCTCGGCCTCCTGGTCGTCGCGCTCGTCCTCGCCGGCGTCGGCTGGCTCTATGACCGGTACCTGGATCGTGGCGAGCCTGGTGTGGGCGGCGAGCGCAGGCGTGATCTACCTGCTGTGGGACGGAAGGCCGACCCGTCCTGACGTAGCCTCTCCCGCGAGGGCGCCTCGACCCGATGCCAGGCCGGGGCGCCCTCGCACAGATTCCCCGCAAGGAGCGACGGTCCCGTCCAACGCAGCCTTGCCGTCGTCCGCTGGCGGGTCTAGGTTGCAGGGTTCGTCCACCGACCTCGGTGGCCAGGGACGACACGGAGGCAGCCACGACAAGTCTGACGGACATCCTGAACGCTCTCCACCACTCGGAGCTCACGGATGCCGTCTACCTGTTCGCGAACTGCCCGCACGTCGCGGTAGCGCCGAGCCCGTCGCCTGACGCGGGCGACGCCGAAGTCGTCCCTGCCTTCGTCGAGTGCCCGGTCTGCGGTGTCCCTCGCCGAGTCATGGGCTTCGACGCGACGAGAGGAGACTGATGGTGAAGCGACGCGACAAGGACGCTTGGCTGCTCCTG
>Ga0066395_10000903_pt1 | contig 10922 bp, 18 predicted proteins | sample PanSoiPlot1MoBio_FD_61218 | JGI IMG/M metagenome (GOLD analysis project Ga0066395, IMG submission 61218) | Tropical forest soil microbial communities from Panama analyzed to predict greenhouse gas emissions - Panama Soil Plot 1 MoBio | ecosystem: Environmental > Terrestrial > Soil > Tropical... | reverse complement strand
GGCCTGCCCCAGGGCTGGCAGATCGTGCAGAACGGGCCCGACTACTTCACCGCCGAGCGCTACGTGGAGTCCCTGGGCCTGCAGAAGGTCTCCGAGGGTGCTGCCTCGCTGGAGGAGCTGGTAGCCGCCTGCGAGGCCTACGACGCCCACCAGGACGCCCTGGCGCCCGGCTGGCCCAACCAGGCGGTCGTGCTCACGGGCGTCGGTAGCGAGAACCCGTGATGGAGGCCCAGGCCCAGCCCACGGGCCCCGCCTTCCCCAACGTCGGCCAGGCGGTCTCGGCGGGCTACTTCATGACTCAGGCCGAGGACGGATCCGGCGGCTTCGTGGTCTCCTTCGAAAAGCAGGTGGCGGGCGAGAGCGCCAAGCAGCACTCCCTGCCCCTGCGGGCCGTGGGCACGGGGGCGACCATGGCCGTGGCCAAGGACAACGCCCTGGCCAACCTCAACGCCCAGCGGGCCCTGCGCTACGGCGCGGGACCCGAGGACAACTCCGGTACCTACGACGAGAGCTTCACCCACGTTCCCGACAAGACGTAGGAGGATCGAATGGCTGCGATGACCGACCTGGCCAACCCCGCTGCTGCCGTCACGGCGGGCTACGCCAAGGTGCAGAGCGACCGGGGCGCGACCTACAAGGGCGGCGCCCAGTACCTGACCATGTTCGAAAAGTGGCTCACGGGCGAGCCGGGCCAGGGCGGCTTCAACTTCCGCTGCTACGGCGAGTCCAGCGCCTCCGCCGCCGCTGCCGACACCGCCGCCCTCGCGGCCCTGAACAGCCGCCGCACGTTCCGCTACGGCAAGGGCACCAACCAGAACGCGGGCGGCAACCCCAACAATGCCGCCTTCCAGCACACGCCGGACGTGACGTAGCTATGCGCAGCAGAGCTACGGACTCCCGAGGGGAGGACTAGATGCCCGCCAGGATGCGCCAGTGGGGCAACCGCGTCCAGGTGCTCGACGACCGCGACCGGGTGGTGGCCGTCTACGGGGTGCCGCCGGGGGACGCCGCCCAGCGGATCGCCACCGCCGTCGACTACACGCTGATCGGCGGCGAGATGCTGGTGGCGGTCACCTCCACGGGCGCCCCTCGTGCGATCAACCTGCCCGCCGCCTCCAGCGTGCCGCTGGGGATCCCGATCGTGTTCAAGGACGAGGGCGGCGGTGCGGCCACCAACAACATCACCATCAACCGGGCCGGGGCCGACACGATCGACGGCGCCGCGACCAAGGTGATCTCGGCCAACTACGGCTTCGTCCGCCTCTACTCGGACGGCGTCTCCAAGTGGTTTAGCTGCTGATGGCCGCTCTCACGGTGAGCCAGCACACGACCTACGGCACCTGCGTGGCCAGCCGCTCGACCGCCTCGCGCACCCTGATCTCGCAGAAGACGACGGAGGGCACCTGCGTGACCCAGAAGGCCGACGGCTCGGGCACGCCGCCCAGGACGCTCGTACAGGGCCACTGATGCCCGTCAAGAGCCAGGCCCAGCGGGCCTACCTGAACTGGCGCTTCGGCCACGCCTGGGTCAAGAAGCACCACTTCGACCAGACAGGAGCACTGCCTGCCCATGTCTCTCGCAAGCGCAAGCGTCGAGCTGGACGAAGAGCGCTCGGACGCAAGGCTTGACTCGGTCTGGAGCGTGATCTTCCACATCTGGGAGGACGAGCCCGTCTTCCACGGGGTTCGCTACCGCCGGACCCTGTGCGGGCGTGAGATCGGCCTCTACACGCCCTCGCTGCCGATGAAGCACGCCCGCCAGTTCGGACGACCGTGCAGGTCGTGCTGGCCCTTGCGCTAGGTGTACCAGCAGGTATACTCCGGCGTGTGCCTAGTCCTAGAACCACCTTCAGCGTGCCCGAGCGCGACCTCGTGCTCGCTGCCGCCACGGATCCTGCTGATCGTGTGGCGCTACGGCTCCTGCTGGACTACGGACTTCGCAAGAGTGCCCTCCGGGGCGTGCGCCTACAGCACTTCGATCCCGAGCGGCACACCCTCTGGATCGTGACCAAGAACTCAAAGCAGCAGATCCTGCCTCTGGTCGACGACGACCTCTGGGCCGACTTGAGGAAGGTGCAGACCGGGGCTTCGCCCTGCACCTCAGAGAAAACCTCCAGCTCGCAGAACGGGCAGTCTGCGCCCGGAGCTGGAGGCTCTTACCTACTCTGCCGCCGCCGCCAGGTCTGGCGCGGCTACACGGAGGACGGGGGCAGCCGCTTTGAGTACAAGCGCTACCCCCACTTCCCGATGGGGACTCACGGCCTGCACGACTGGTGGTACGCGAGGCTGGCCGACGCTGGTCTGGTCGAGAAGGGCACCACGAGCGGCCAGAGGATGCACAAGGCCAGGCACAGTGCGGGCCAGCGCGTGCTCGACCGGACTGGCAACCTCAAGGCGGTGCAGGCCCTGCTCGGGCACGCGGACATCTCCACCACCGCCAACGTCTACCTGGACTGGGACCTGGAGCGCCTGGCCGAGACCATGAGGCAGACCCTTGCCGCCTAGCCCCTCCCGTAGCCACACCGACACGCTGGAACGCATCGCAGCCGAAGCACGCGGCGAGATCGAATGGTTCGAAGCGCGACAGAACCGCAACCTCGAAGTGCGGGAGCGGCTGAAGTGGACGCGGCGCTGCCTGCGGTTGCTCGACGAACGGGCCGCGCTCCTGGCTGACCTTCAACGCAAGGACGAGGAGATCGCGGAACTGCGAACGAAGATCGGTGAACTCGATCCCGGTGCCGGAACGGAGTGGGAGCGATGAGTAGACCCTCCCGCAGCCACACCGACACGCTGTGTGGAATGGTCTGTGAGTGCGGGCCAAACCGCGAACCTCTTGCCTGTGGGTTCAAGCGCGGCCACGACGGAGCGCACGCCTGGGCCACGCTGCCGACATTCGACAACGGCGGCGACCCTGATGAATACTCGCCTGCGTTTCAGGACGAATATCGGCGTCTCTGGCATGAGGCTCGGGCCGACCTTCAACGGCTAGAGGAAGCGCTGGAACAGATCGTTGCGCATGACGATGCCGGGCATCTACCGACGCCAACCGTTGGCCTGATCGCCCGTGCCGCGCTCGCCGCTGTCCGCAAGGAGCCGGATGCCTGAGCGCCACCTTTCGCTCGTCCCCCCGCCCAAGCCCGAGTGGAGGCAGGGCAGCGCCTGGCCGGGCTGGCTGGTGCTGGCGATCGTGCTGGCCACGCTGATCGCCCTGCCCTTCATCCCCACCACTCCCGACCGCTCGCCCCCGAGCTACGCCGAGTGCCTCCAGGACGACTGCTGATGATGGATCCCAACCACGAGCGCAGAGCGCTGCTCTCGCTGCTCGACTGCACAGAGCAGCTCCTGACCGCCCTGGAGCTGTCCAGCCTGCACCTGCAGAAGGAGTTCGCGGACGAGTGGCGCCAGACCTTCGACCGCCACCGCCGCGAGCTGGCGGGCGAGGTCGTGGCCTGGCCGCAGGAGCCCGAGTAAGAACCTGCCGCAGGAAGGGGGACTCCGGCGTGTGAGCACCTTCTACGACACCCCCGACCACTTCCACCCCTACGAGTGCAACGGGCCGGGCCACTGCATCCACTGCGATAGGCTCGTGACGCCGAACCACGACCCGAACCACTGCGCCCTCTGCCAGTGGCTCGACGAGGAGGACGAGATGACCGGAGTGCAGGAGGTTGTCAGCAAGCTGAAGGAGATCAGCGCCGCGATCGGTGCCCTCGACTTCAGCGAGGAGATCGACACGATCGACGGCGCCGTGGCCTCGATCCAGCAGGAGCTGGGAGACGCGATCCGCTCCCTGCAGGGCGCCGAGCCGGGCGAGGACCTGCCCGAGCCCAGCGGGGTGGAGAACGTCGACGCCGCTGCCGCCGAGGCTGCCGCCGCAGGCGCCGAGGAGGAGCCCGCAGCCGAGAGTGAGGCGGAGGCCTCGGCCTGAGCAACTCGACCGACCCGATCGACCCGCGGGCCAACGCCTGGATGAAGCCCGCCAAGACGGCCAGCTCCAAAGACAGGATGGCGGCACCCCTGCTCCGGCTCGCCCACCGCCTCGGGCGCAGCCCGGAGGAGCTGGCCCGCCGCATCCCGCCGGACACGATCCGGCGGCTCAAGTACCCGGTCAAGGAGAGCCCCGGCGAGGTGCCGGGCTCCGTCCGCTTTGAGCACGACCTCGGTATCGAGGAAGGCGTCCGCTCCACCTAGCCCCAGGAGGGCTCCATGGCCAGCTCTGCTCTTGCCGCCCTCACGGAGGAGGTGCGGCTGCTGCTCGTGCGCGAGGCCGCGCAGCACGATCCCAAGGCGCTGATCAACGAGATCCGCTTCTTCGACCCCTCGCAGGCCGATAACCTCGACCCGGCCAACGCCTGGATCGAGTTCAAGATGTTCCCTCCGGCGAGCTGGCGCGAGCCGACCGAGCCGCTCCCGGCGGGCGAGTGGCAGTTCGCCAAGTCGGGCACCGAGGACTGGTACTGGCAGACGCTCCTGATCGACTGGTGGCACGACCCGGCCAAGAAGAAGTACCTGATCCTCAAGGCCCGCCAGCTCGGGGTCACCCTGCTGGCCTGCGGCTACGCGCTCTGGCTGATGCTGTACAGGCCGGGCTCCTTCATCGTGGCCTACTCGTACGAGGAGACGGAGGCCAAGAAGCTGGTGCAGGCAGCCTGGGCCATGTACTCGGCCCTGCCGGAGGCGCTCAAGTCCCACGTCACGGTGATCACGCCCTCACGCTCGGAGGAGCCCGCGGAGTGGATCAAGCTGCGCCACGCCGACCGCCGTCTGAGCCAGTTCCAGGCCCTCCCGGCGACCAAGAAGCACGGCCACGGCACCCGTGTCTCCTTCGCCATCATGGACGAGGTCGCCCGCATGGACTACGCGAGGGAGATCTACACGGCGATCAACCCCGCCACCACCCGCGGGCGGGCCAAGCTGGTCATGATCTCGACCGCCGCGGGCGTGTCGAACCTGGAGACGGGGGTCGGAAACTACTTCCACTGGCTCTACCACACCCGGCGCGAGAAGAAGCTGGAGTACCGCTTCCTGCCCTGGAACCTGGAGCCGACCCGCGACGAGGCCTGGTACCAGTCGGAGGCCATGAAGCTGGACGAGGTCGAGCGCAACCAGCAGTACCCGCTCAACGAGGCCGACGCCTTCATGCTCTCGGGCCACCTCTACTTCAACGCCGACTCCCTGCGCTGGTACCGGGGCGAGATCATGCGCCCCCTGCTCACGGGTCAGTTCGCCGTGATCGGGCGCCGCCGGGCCAACTTCGTCCACCTCAAGGACGGGATGGTCGACGTGTACGAGAAGCCCGTGCCGGAGCGCCCCTACGCCATCGCCGTCGACTGCGCCACGGGCCGGGGCTCGGACTTCACCAGCGCCCACGTGATCGACCTGGAGGACGGCGCCATCTGCGCCGAGCTGCACGCCAAGATCGAGGCGCCGCGGGCGGCGATCCAGCTCCACTACCTGGGCCGCTGGTACAACGAGGCCTTGATCTGCGTCGAGCGCCAGGGCGGTTACGGTGATGCCCTGATCATCGGGCTCAAGGACGGAAGCGCCAACCTGCCCGCCTACAGGCGGGTCTACCGCCACAAGAAGTTCACCCGCGGCGACCGCCCGATCGCGGAGGAGTACGGCTTCCCGATGGGGATCAAGCTCAGGGAGCAGGTGCTGACCAACCTGGCCGACTGGATCCGGCAGCGGCTCTTCCCCTGGGTCTCGGCGGGGGACATGACCGAGCTGGGCACCTTCGTCTACGCCGACACCAACCCGAGCCCGCGGGCGATGCTGGGCTGCAACGACGATCGAGTGATGTCGCTGGCCCTGGCCGTGGAGATGTTCCGCCAGTTCGGTCGCATGCCCTCGCGGCCCGTCCTGATCAAGAAGACCAAGTACCGGGGCAGCCCGGTGCGCACGCACTAGAGGAGGCTTCATGTCCGCACTCGGACCGATGGCAGGCCCGCCGCCGCAGGCCCTGCCGATTCCGATGCAGCACCTGATGGGCCCTGGGGGCCCTCCAGGAGGCCCTGGAGGCGACGGCGACCCCGGCGGCGCCCAGGAAGACGCGGAGGAGAACGCCGCCCTCACGGCGGCAGCCAAGGCCTTGGAGCACGCCTTCAGCGTCGAGACCGATCCCCAGGACAAGGCCATGATCGCCGGGCTCGTGCAGGGGGTGCACAAACTGCTCGGGCAGCGGGACAAGGAGAAGCAGGACGCGATCGGCATGTCCCCGGCGCTCAAGCTGGCCCAGAGGCAGAACCGCTAGATGGCCGTCGCCCTGGCCGTCCCCTCCGAGACCGACGAGGTCACGGTGGTGCTCAAGCACTACGAGGAGGCCCAGAAGTCGCACGGCGCCTTCGTGCGCCACTACGAGGCCGGGGAGCGGGCCTACCGCGGCGTGCTGGCGGTCAACTCCGACGCGGCCAAGTGGCGGCACAAGTACCACCCGCCCTACGCCTTCAACCTGCTGGAGACGATCGTGGGCAATCAGGTCGAGCCCGGCCTGCCCATGGACGTGAAGCCCGCGCCCAAGATCGGGATGAACTCCCAGGATGCCCAGGACCTGCTCGATCAGGTGCAGTCGGTACAGGACCTGCTGCGCCACGAGTACGAGGTGGACGACATGGACCTGAAGCAGCGGCCCTTCTACCTGACCGCGGCGATCGGGGGCAGGGGCGTGCTCAAGTCGTACTGGAACTACACCAAGGGCGCCATCTCCCGCCAGGGCGTCGGCTACCGCGAGATCGAGCATCCCATGGGCGGCACGATCCAGGTGCCGAGTCTGACCGAGATCACCGACGAGGGCATCCTGCACGACCGCTCCACCTGCGAGGTCGTCGACCCGCGGGACTTCATCGTTCACGAGAGCGCGAGGACGCTCGACCCCTTCGCGCCCGGCGGGGCCCAGTACGTGATCCACCGCTGCTGGTACTCCTTTGAGCAGCTCAAGATGCTGGAGCGCTCGGGCTTCGTCTCCAACGTGGACGAGCTGAAGGAGAGCCGCGACTTCCAGCAGAACGAGTACTCCGATCGCAGCGCCGAGGTCTTTCAGATCAACAAGCGGAAAGACCTGATCGAGGTGCTGGAGTTCTGGGGATTCCGGGACGGAATGGTGCAGCGCTGCTACGTGGGCAACCGCAAGGTCGTGCTACGCGGCTGGGAGAAGAATCCCTTCTGGCACGGGAGCTACCCCTTTATCTGCGCGAGTTCGATGCCGCAACCCTTCACCACGATCGGAATGTCGGACATCGAATTGATCGCTGAATTGCAGGAGATGTTGTGGGAGATCGCCAACCAGCGCTTCGACAACACCGAGCTGATCAACAACGCGATTTACCTGTTCAGAAGCGACATCGAGGATCCCGACGCCTTTGAGTTCTACCCAGGGGCCCGCTGGCTGGTCGAGGACCCGAGCCAGGTGCAGCCGCTCACGCCGCCCTACCAGCTCATCGAGGCCACCCTGCAGACCGAGTCGCTGCTCAAGGGCGACCTGCAGAACATCACCCAGGCGATGCCGTTTGCAAGTGGTACGGACAGCGCGACCGTCGACCAGAAGACGGCGACCGGGGCCACGATCGTGATGAACGCGGCCCAGCAAGCGCTGGCGAGCAAGAAGTTCCATGTGCAACAGGGCCTGCGCGACGAGGCCGACATGCGGATCAAGAACTGCCAGCAGTTCATCTCCGACTGGCGCTTGGTGGCGATCACGGGCCCCAAGGGCCAGAAGGCCTTCCGCCAGGTCTCACCGCTGCAGATCCAGGGCGACTTCCTGGTCGAACTCAGGCTCGTGGGCGAGTCCCAGCTCCGCCAGGAGCGCCGGGCCGAGGCCTCCACGGTGCTGCAGCAGATGCAGGGCGTCTTCCCCCAGAGCTACGCCTCGGGCACGCCGATCGATATGCAGCAGGTCATCCTCTGGTGGATGCGCCAGTGGGGCCTGGAGGACGAGTCCAACGCCTTCTTTGAGCCGAAGCAGCAGCCCGATCCTGCGATGATGCAGCTCCTGTTCGGCAACGCCCCCAAGGTCAGCCTGCGCGGCATGCTCGGGCCGGGCCAGACCTCCGAGGCCGGAGGGATGGTCGGGCTCCAGCCTGACCAGGGTGGCGGCATGCCCCAGCCGGGAGGCCCGAACCTGGGCGTGACCAGCTCGCAGGCGGTGGACACGACCCAGCCCAGTAGCGCTCTCGGCATGTCGAGCAACCCGGCGATCAACATGCAGCGGATCCTGGCCAGCCGCGGCGGCTTCCAGCGCTGATGGACACGCCGGAGCAGGTGGCCGACTTCGTCGCGGAGAAGGCCAAGAAGGATCCCAGAGTGCGCGAGACGATCAGGGACGCCCACCTGTACGACTCGCTCAAGGAGCACGAGGGGTGGCAGCGGCTGCGCCAGCACGCGGAGGGAGACCGGGAACGGTTCTTCGTCAAGCTGGCCAAGCGTCTGATGCGGGGGGACATCCCGCCCGCGGAGGAGGTCGCCTTCCACCGTGGCTTCTACCAGGGTGTCGAGTGGATTCTCGGTCACCCCGAGGAGGCCGAGGCCAGCCTGGAGCTTGCGGCACGGCGTGCGTACCGCATGGCCCAGCAGGAGCTGGCCCAGCAGCAGGCCGAGTCGGAAGGCTCGGTGTACACCCGCTAATCCCCAGGAGGGATCATGGGAACACAGGAACCAGAGGGCACCGACCTCTCGCCGTCGCCGGACGACCCGGCAACGGACGCGGGGTTCGCTGCCATGCTTGCCGAGCGTGGGCTCGGGCCGATCGACGAGCCCCCGCGTGAGGACGAGGATCGCTTCGTAGAGCAAGCGGGAGTCCCGCCCCAGACGCAGGCAACGGAGGAGGCTCCTTCCGAGGAGGAGGGGCAGGCCGAGGCCGTCGAGGATCCGGCTCTGACGGAGCTTCTGGCCCGGCACGATGGTGACGCCCAGGCAGCTCTCGCGGCCTACGTGAAGGAGAACGAGAACCGCGAGGGTCTGATCGGTCGCCAGGGCCAGGAGCTGGGTGATCTGCGCCAGCAGGTGGCCCACCTGCAGGGACGTGTCGACCAGGCCACCATGGGTGCTCCCGAGGAGCCCCTGCCCGAGGTCGTGACCGAGGAGGTCACGGCTGGCCTGCAGCAGATGTTCGACGAGCGCGGCGCCGAGGGCGCCATGAACTGGATCGTCGAGCAGCGGCCCGATCTGATCGAGGCCGGAATCCAGGTCTGGGCAGAGGAGGACCCCTTCCAGGCCGGGCGTTTCGCCTCGCGCTACGACTCCTACCTCTCGCAGGAGCAGGAGCTGGCCCAGGCCCCGCAGCAGCCCCAGGGCGACCCGGTGCTGGACCAGATGCGGGCCCGCGAGCAGTTCTCGATGCTGACCGAGGGGGCCCGGCAGCAGCTCGGGATCGACGACCAGTCCTGGCCTCTGGTGCGCGACCACGTCGTGGAGGCCTTCAACGACCCCCAGACCAGCCCCCTGATCAAGAACGCGATCATCTCGCCCGATCCCCAGACCCAGTTCCAGGGGATGATCGAGATCGTTCGCAACGCACACGGCAGGGCCATGAACGCGCAGCAGCAGAGCGCCGAGGCCCAGGCCGCGCAGCAAGCCGCCGACGAGGCCGAGCAGCGCAAGCTCGGCGCCCAGGTGGCCACAGGGTCCCTCCGCCCGGCGCAGGAGGGGAAGCCCATCTCGGAGTGGACTTCGGAAGAGCGGATCGCCGCCTTCAAGCAGTCCCTTCTGGCAGCGCCGTCAACCTCGATCCAGGACGGCCTTACGGGCATCTGATCGGGTGGCTCCTGCGGGTCCGGCGAGGCCGGGCAGCTCGACAGGGTGTGCCGCGCAAGCGGCCAGAGGGACCTCGCCAACCCAACCCGCAAGGAGTGGAGCAATGGCTCTCACGACCCTGACGGGGCAGGTGGACGACAACACCATCCTCTCCAATGAGCGCGTGATCGACATGAGCGATGTGATCCCGATGCTCGACCCCGACGTGTCGCAGTTCACGACGATGCTGATGAAGGTCTCATCGTCGAGCTGCTACGCATCGAAGGTGGAGTGGCTGGAGGACCAGTTGTTCCCCCGCCTCTCGTCCGTCGCCTCCGGTGGGGCCTCCGACGGCGCGACCATCACGGTCAACGCCGGAGAGGGCGCCTACTTCCGGGCAGGCGACATCGTGCGCAACGCCAAGACCGGCGTGGCCTTCCGCGTCACCTCGGTCTCGACGGACACGCTCACGATCGGCAACCACCTCGGGCGCGTAGCCTTCGCCGCGCACACCGCTGGTGACCAGCTCCTGATCCTCGGCAACGCCGCGGCCCAGGGCGACTCGCTCGGCACCCGCAAGGTGCTCAAGCGCGTCAACCAGTACAACTACACCCAGATCTTCCGTAACCCGTACGGCTTCACGCGCACCCTGATGGCGTCGAAGCTGTACGGCGGGCCGGAGCCCGACAAGGAGCGGAAGAAGAAGGCCACCGAGCACAAGCGCGGGATCGAGTACGGCCTCTTCTGGGGGGCCCGCAACCTCGACACCTCGGGCACCCACCCGGTCGGCGCCATGGGTGGCCTGTTTGAGTTCGTGACCACCAACGTCAAGGCGGCGGGTGGCACGCTGACCAAGGCCAACCTCGACCTGTACATGAAGGACCTGCTGCAGCACGGCACGCAGAACGTGGTGCTGTTCGCAAGCCCGGTGGTCGGGATGGCGCTCTCGGGCTTCCTGCGGGACGCCTGGCAGCCCGTCACGACCGACGCCCGCCTCTGGGGCGCCAAGGTCGACGGCTTCATCAGTGGTGCTTACGGCTTCCGCGTGCCGGTGGTCATCAAGCGCGACTGGAACGACTTCTCGACCGCCAGCTCGCAGTACGGCGGCTGGGCCTTCCTGGTCGACATGGACAATGTCGAGCTGCGCAAGCTGCGCGACACGTCCCTGCTGCGCGACCGCCAGGCCAACGACTCGGA
>Ga0066395_10000901_pt1 | contig 10945 bp, 16 predicted proteins | sample PanSoiPlot1MoBio_FD_61218 | JGI IMG/M metagenome (GOLD analysis project Ga0066395, IMG submission 61218) | Tropical forest soil microbial communities from Panama analyzed to predict greenhouse gas emissions - Panama Soil Plot 1 MoBio | ecosystem: Environmental > Terrestrial > Soil > Tropical... | reverse complement strand
CTTGGGAGCAGATGGAAAGGTAGTGTAAGTTGACCCGTCCCACTTGGCATAGGCGTCCACCCCATTACAGAAGTAGCAGTTGCCAGCGAAGGTCTCAAAGGACATGGGCACAGTGGTGCTAAGGCCAGATGCAATGACGGTCCACGTCACTGTCGCCGCAGTGGGGTCGTTGGTGTAGTACAAGATACCCGCCGTGGTGTGGATCAACACCTGCGGCGCACTTGTGCCCCGATTGTAGGTATACATGGAGATGATGCGATCCGCAGCCACCCCAAACGTACCTCGAGAGCTGCTGCCGAGACGCTTGCTAGCGCCACCGCGCTCATCGAGTACGCAGTTCTCCAACACCCGCGCCTCATTCGGCCCCAACTGTGGCCAAGCGTCTCTCAGGTTCACGCCGCCAGCGAACCCCTGAGTCTTGATCGAGAAGCCCTGTACGTCGGAGATCGCCTTAGTAGCCATATGATGGTAGGTCCATGAGGATCATATCTACGACGCTAGTCTCATCGGCCATGTCCTCGTGTGCGGCGGTGTCGACCATGTCGTCGGGCAGGTTAAGCTCCTCGACTTTGGACTCGATCCACGACTCAATGTCAGGAGGATTCTCAAGGGACTTGAACTCGTCGAGCCATCCCTGCACCTTCTCGCGTGTGATTGGATTATCGCGTGGTGCTAGAGCCATGTGTCGTCCGGACTCACTCGGTCGAGTTGCTCGTCCATGATCTCCGTGTCGTCGTCGGCCATGTCGTCGAAGACGTCCATGAGCTCGGCGTTGGCCGTCGCAGCGAGGGAAAGTTCTTGGGCTCGTGTGTGGCATCTCACCTTAGCAGCGAGCAGGATTGCCTCGTCGAGGTGCGGCGGCGTGATCGGCACGTCGGTCGTACCAGGTGTAGTGTGAGTCATCGGCGCGATCCGTCGGGTGTAGTGCGCGATGAAGTCCATGGGCACAGAGGGTGGTGGCAAGATGTAGAGCAACTGATTCCACACCATGTACCACGATGGCGTTCCTCGCGCCGCCACTTGCGTCAAGTCTTGGCTCAACCACTGGTCCGTGAAGTCATCGTCAGACAGAGGCTCGAGCTTACCCGCATACTGCGCTGTGGTGATGTAGACCTTGTCGAGGGAGCGGAAGTACGGCAACTCACCGCTTGTGAGGGGCCACAGTGGGACGTAAGCCGCGCCGGGGTCTATGTGAAACGGGTCGCTCGTTTGCTCCCAGTACCACTGACTCTTGCGGGCCACGTACATATAGCCACGATTGACATACGTCTCGAGGTCAGCAGGCTGGAATGCATCGAACCCCAGCGCCTGTAGCTCGGCTACGTAGTCACTCAGGTAGTTCTGGCCCAGAGCGTTCGGCATCGTCCCTCCTGCTTATGGGCACTGACAGAGGAATACGATCATCTATGCCATCGGCTTTGATCGCGTGAAGAAGCCGCTCACCGTGCTCCATGAGCTGCTCTCGGTACTGAGCGTCTATCGCGGCCTGTGCCTCGTCTTGCTCGCGTTCTGCGGCATCGTACGGATCCTTGTAGCCATGCCACTCAGAATCCGCCTCCATGATTCGACGTAGGATGCGGCCGTCCAACTCGTCAGTTGACAAGATCAGACGCTCAGTACCGTCAGAGCAGTGTTCGGTGACATGGTACCACCCTGTACGTGGGTCGAGGTTGATGGCCACTTTGTCACCGTAGAGTTCGCGGACTTGGCGGACGATGCTGAGCACGTCGTCATCCAGCGTCACGAGCTGCCCAAGTTCAGCGTCGTAGTAGCTCTTGATAGCGAATAGCTTGGACATCGTCCGCCCCCCGTATGCGGCCTACGGGATATCGTCCGCGAGGTTGTAGATGCAGCCCTGGGTCTTGCGGCGCTCGCACCCGAGGTCGCAGTACTTGTAGAGGGTCGCCTTGTAAGCGTCCTGGTCAGGCGACTCCATCTTCCTCAGCACCGCACCATCCCGAGCCATCCAACGGAAGTCGTTCCCGTTGAGATTGACCCACAGGAAGGAGTCGGTGTCGAGGAACCACATGTACTGCTTCGGGCAGTCGTCGTCGAAGAGCAGGGGGAACCCGTTGTAGTCGATGAACTTGAACCCGCCGTGCATGGTGAGCGCGAGCGAGTCGTTCCACCGCTTCTGGGCCTTGAGCGTGTTGACGTACCGACGGCGGATGCCGCGGGTGGTCAGGATGATGTCGGTCTCCCAACCCTCCGCGCCGATCTGGTCGAGGAGCAACTGACCCTGATCCTCGTCGAAGGTGGTGTTCCCACCGTCGAACTGCTTGGCCTTCCAGTACTCGTTGCCCGCCACAGAGGAGTCGATCCCGTGCAGCGCGTAGTTCTGGGAGAGGTCCGAGCGGATCATGTTCCGCAGGCCGTTGATCTCCAGCTTCCAGTTGCCGTCGAGGCAAGGGACGTGAGTGCCCGCCGTCATCGAGCCCGACAGATCCGAACCACCGTACGTCACGACCCGCGTAGCAGGTGTGATCGCCGTGATCTGCCTGGGGGTGCCCGGTGTGTTGAGCACTGCGTCCGTCGACTGGTTGACGAAGTCCACGTACATACCGACGCGCAGGTACTGCAGGTTGTCGGCGGTGAACGTGTTTGCTGCCTTCGCCGTGATCTGGCAGAGCGTCCCGCGCTGGTCGCCGAACGCCTGCCGGTTCAGGTCCTTGCGGAGGTCGTTGATCGCACCCTCGGTCTCCGCTTCGAGCAGGCGCAGGTACGAGCCGATCGACCGCTCGGTGAGCTCCATCGCGAAGCCCGAGATGAGGATCTGCTTGTACGCGCGCTTGATCTTGTCGATGAGGTCTGCCCATCCCTGCTGCCCAGGCACCGGCAGAGTGCCCATCTCAGCTCGCATCGTACCCGACTCGTTCCGGGTCGTGTGCAGAGCGATGATCCACTGTCGACCGGCGAAGTCGATCTGGTCCGCATCGCGTGAGATACCGCGATAGTCCATCGTCTCGCCCTCGGCAGCATTGAAGTGACCCATGCCCGCTTCCAACTCTGCGGGGCTATACCCGAAGAGCAAGATAGCACGCTGGTTCACCATCTCTCTCACGACAGGCAGGTAGTAGTTCTGCAAGATCGCATCTGCCTGTGTCGTAGTCTGTGCCACCTAGATTTCACCACCTCTCATGAGGTACTTCAGGGCCCGACGGACGATGACTGGGTCATCCCGAAGGTGTCCAAGGCCCCTATTACAAGGCTGACACAGAAGTCCTCGTACAACTCCAGAGCTATGGTCGTGGTCAACACAAAGCTCTTCAACTCTTCTGCGACAGACCTTGCAACGTCCGCCCTGATCCAACACCATTTGGTCATAGACCTCAGGTGAGAGCCCATACTTCCGTCGCCTGTTTCGTTGAGCCCGGTTCATTACTAGCCGGGGCTGCCCTTGCCGTACACGAGGCAACGAACCACCAAGCCGTTCAGGCCGGCGAGGTTGTTCGCTACCTCCGGAGTGACAGCACCGACACCTCCGCTCATGTCGCGGATCATCAGCTTGCCCGTAGACGGCTGAAAGTCCGCCAGGAAACCGTTCGAGCTCATGGCAACCACCGCAAGGATGACGCCGTTAGTGCCGAAACCACAACCCTTAGGATCAGGGGTGTAGCCGCCGGCAGCGTATGCGTTATCCAGGGTGATGTCCACGATCCTCAGGAACATGTCTCCCGAGACACCGCGACCTTTGATCGCGTAAGTGAGTGCCATTTACCCTCCCATGTCCAACGGTGGGAGTTCGCCACGCTCCATTGCTGCCTGAGCGAGCCTTGACGCCTCCCGCAACGTCTTAGGTGTCTGCGGAGAGGCAGGCAGAGCTCCACTACCGGGCAACGCCGGAGGGGGCGTTCCTCTGCTTCTGCTTCCCTGGTAGGCGCCCCCGAGGATTTCGCCACGCTCCTCCAGATAGTCGTTCCTCGCGTTCACGGCCAACTCCGTCAGCGAGTTGAACCCGCCACGCGCAGCTGCCGCGGAGATGAACGTGAGGACACGATGGTCCGGAGGCGTGCGGACGGCCTCCTCCTTATCCAGTGCCTTCCAGGCATTGACCACAGAGTCCAGTTGTGCCTCGCTCGCTGCCTGGGATTCTCGTTCCCGAGCACCCCTTGCCCAATCAAGCAGCTCACGGTCTTCAGACGATAGACTGGCCGTTGCTGACTCTTCCTCGACGATATCTTCGCTCTGTCCAGTAGGCATTGCGAGGGCCTCCTTGATAGACGCCTTCGCCTCCTGCGGCAAGTCAAGGTCGTCGACTAACAAGCCAATCGTGCCAGTGGGGTCCTGAACGTACTGGGCCTCAAATGCGGCCAAGCGACCCAAGGAGTCAGGGTCATAACCATACGACGCGAGCTCAGAGTAACCCTTGAGACTCACGAGTTGGTCGTTTACCTCCTTGAAGCGAGCGTAGGGAACAGGTCCAGGCCCATCCGCCGGCGTATCGGTGATTTGCGTCCCCGCGGACGGAGGTGCTGGCGGTGTGGGTGTGGAAATCCCTCCTTCGTTGCCCGGTACTGAAGCCCCAGGCGCTTCGGTCGGTGGAACATCAACCGCGGGCACAGGCCCAGCTTCTGCACCAGGCGAGAAACTCTCCCGCGGATTTACACCATCCTCGGCCATCCTAGCAGCTATCTCTCCAGCCATGCTACTCATTAGCTCTCCCTACGGTTTTACGCCCTCGCGGCGGGTGGGGATGCATCGACGGACTTGCCAGGCTCTGGGTATCGAGGCGCACCGTCTTGCTCACGAATCGCCTCTTTCAGGTCCCTTGCTGCCCGTCGCCTTGCCTCTTGGAGAGTCTTTGGCGGAGGCTCTTCCAGCCGCGCTTCAGCGTCGCTGATACGCGCCTCCCGACGCTCCTTAAGGAGTCTTTCCACGTGCTCCACGCGAACGAAGCTCCCAGCTGTGGTGTGGAGTGCAGCATCCCTCAGCTCCTGTAGGATATCGTTAGCGTTGTTCAAGGGATCAGCCACGAGTGACTGTCTCGCTTCCCTTGAGGACCTTGACGGCGCTGAGCGGAACTGTCAGCGTCGCGTTCTTGTCGTCCCTCGTGCGGACGGTGAGCATGACGCTGTCCTTGTCCGCCAGGGGCACGGCCCCAGCGGGATCGCTGCTGATGACAGCGGCCCTCGCCCCGACCAGGGACTCGGGAACTACGTCGTTGCCGCCCTGCAGCACGACCCAGTCGTCCGCGTTGATGCCCGAGAACGACTCGTCCGCGCCCGAGCCCGCGTCCACAGTAGCAACTTCCACGTCGCCAGCCACCGGGAACGGGTAGTCGGGAGCGTCGGTCGAGTGAGGGCCCACAGAGGAGTCGGCGGGAACGTTGCCGAGCTCTACGCCCTCGACGTGCATGGCTGCGTCGGAGGTGGTTCCCTCGACCCGAGCCGCTGCCGTTTCGTCGGGATTGACGATAGCGGGATCCTGTGTCGCCGGACCAGGCTCAGCCGGCGCTGGTGCGTCCTCTGCAGCCTCTTCCTCGGTCGACTCAGTCGACTCCTCCTCAGGAGTCTCGGTATCGTCGGCGGATGCCGATGATCTTGTCCTCGGTGCCACTACTTGCCTCCCTTCAGGCGCTTCTTGGCAGCATTGGAAACATCACTGCCAACGACACTTGAGTAACACACCGCGTACGGTTCGACGTTTCTGCCGCTCGCCTTGACCTTAGCAACACACCGATCCATCTTGCCCCACAGATGCTTGGGCACGTTGGCGTACGGCATTACCTATCACCTCCCCCCACCTGGGCTGATGCGATTGCGAGTCCTAAGGCCCATCGAACCACCGCCCAGAATGTCGGGCTGCTCTGTGGTAGCGATCACACCCGGCTGCACACCAGGCATACCACCAGGAGCCGCAGCGCCAGGCGGTCCACCACCGTTGCCAGCGGCCTGCATATCAGCCGGAGTAGGCGCGCCCTTGGCGGCCTGTAGCGCCTGCATCTGCTGCTGTTGCTGCTGAGCAACCATCTGTTGGTGCATGGCGAGGTGCTCATCGAACAGGCGCACGATCTCCGGGTGGGTGATAACGAGCCTATCAAACTCCTCGTCCATCATCACCGAAGTATGACGCTGGATGTGGACTTGATGGTTATGCCATGCCTTCACGGGCACAGCCACTGGTGTCCACTTCTTAACGTCCGCATCGTCCGTGCCGGGCGTCGCATGGTGCACCTGGTCAAGATCCGACCCATGCATCATGGTGTTGTTCTCGCGGTTCGCCTGCGCGATGGCCTTGTCCGTATCGTCCGGTTCACCCTCGCCCAGCTCAAGGGCCTGCTTGATCCAGTGTGGATCCTGCTCAATGCCCAACGACACCAACTCGAGTACGTACTGCTGACGTGCAGCCTTCGAGCGAGGCATCGCGCTGCCGGCCTGACAGATCACGTCGGTGTTGTTCTTGAGGTCGGCCCCCTTAAACTTCAGCACCTCGAACATGCCATCGCGTCGGTAGAACCTCAGGATGCGGTCGAGCGTGTAGAACTGACTGAAACGCTCGAGCGTGAGGCTACCCATGTACGCGATGGCGAACTCCATGTTCTCGATGGTCGGGGCAATCTTCGTGTCGTCCTCCTCTTGCAGGTATGCTACAGCCACGCCGCTGCGCACGCCTGTTGGGACCCGCCCGCGAGCGACCTCAGATTGCCCCGAGATGTCAAGGATCTGTGCCTGGAGCGATTGGATAATGTTCTCCACCTGCTGAGGCATCTGAACACCAGGGATCGGTTCCGGCGGGGGGATGTTAGGAACGTGTCGATACCTGACCATCGCCCCAGGCACGTTTTTAATCTCGTTCTTGATTCGGTGCTGCGTGGCGATACGCCACATGGGGTTAGCCATGTAGTCCTTGTTCTCGACAAGCTGAGATACCGTCTTGTCAATCTCAAGGTTCGGTCCGCGCACGTCCTCAAGCACAGACTTGGGCCAAATCGACGTAGAGACGGGGACGTGTGTGAAGAAGCAGAACGGCATGCGACCGTCCTGGAACGGGAAGGCCTTGGTGTAGTCGAGCTTCGTGCGGCCCTTACACCACCGTATGAACTTGCCGTCCTTGAGGAAAGCGTTGTTCCGGTAGACGCCGGGCAGACACCACCATGAATGGACCGCCACAGCATTGCCAATGTCCTTGGCATCGTCCGACATGGTCGGGATGTTCCCTCTCGCGAGCATGCGCTGAGCGATCACGCCGAGATGGAGGCCAGCATCCGGCTTAAGATCTTTGGCAGGGCGCCCAATCTCGGCATAGAGGACATCCACATCAATGACCTCAGAGGTGATAAGGTCATTAATCTGCTCCCAGTCGATCGCCGTCTCGTCCGGGAAGAGCTGGAATGGCGAAAACACCTTGTACTCGACCTCGCCCAGAGGATATTTCTCCTCCTGAAGACTGTCAATCTCGCCATTCTCCAACATTTGCCGCAACTGCTTCTCGCGAAGCGGCAAAAACACCGGATCCCCCGTCGCTGGGTCGATCAGGAAGCGATATTCGCCCGCACTATCGTCCGTGTGGTCGTATCCGACGTAAACGGCGCCGATACCCGTCTGAATCATCCACCACAGCGCATCTTTTCGGATCTTAGCGAGCTTAAACTTCCACTCCGCGTAGTCAAGAGCGCTCCGACCGACCTTCGCCGCCGCAATATCTGTCCCCTCGTCGCTGTTGGCGATGATCTCCATGATCGGACGGGACTTAACAAGCTTGGCCAGCTCCGTCCGCGCCACAGTGAGGGCGTGGTTGATGACGAGCTTGGGCTTTTTGGCGGGATTGCCTTGGCCCACAGACCAGAATGGGTCCCGATCCTCGAACTGAGCAAGGCTGGGGTTCCACGTGGAGTAGTGATCGCCGTTGACCAGCGCGATACTGTTCCACCACGTCATCTCATGGCCCCGCCGGATCTGCATACGGCGTTGACGAGCTTGCTCTAGAGCCGCGATAAGGTCGTCTTCGTTCTTGGCTTCAGCGATTCTCATGCTGCACCGTGCCTAATCGGCTCTCCTGAGTCGTCCCAGTCCTCGGCCAACAGCTTCTCTTCCTCGGGCGAAGTAGCGTCAGGCGGTCGAGGCAAGCGTAGAGGCGGGAAAAGCACTTGCGTTTGCTCCTCCGGCTCGTAGAAACCGCCCTCATCTTCGTCCTGCATCGAGCGTACAGAGACGTATTCCTCCCACGTATGCGCCAAAAGTTTGTCTTGAGCCTTGTCAAGCGTTTCGACCCATCGTGCGTGACTTCGTTCGAGCGTCAGGAATGCGTCAGAAAGCGTTTGACGGATCCCCAGGGCGACGAGAATCCCGCTGATTGTCAATCCGATCAGCGTGATTGAGACGATTACCATGAGAGCTGTCAACATCTGTCGTCCTTACACGTTCAACAGTCGGCGCTGGGTAGCCTTCAAGCGTCGGGAAAGTTCTTCCTGGCGCGCCCGGTCTGCGTGGTGCTCGGCGTCAAGGCGCCTGATCTCGCGCTGGAGGTCCTTTGCCTCGTCTGGCGGGATCATGCCGACAAGCGCGCCGGCCTTCGTAGCGCACATCGGGCAGAGGTAGGCGTGATCGTTCCACCCAATCTCCATGCCCAGGTCCACAAACGGCCCTATCTCGCCTGAAGCATCGGGCGTGTTGCCATTACCACAGCCCAGACAGCGGTGTGGGTCTAGGGTCATCCTCTGCACAAGCCTCATGCTCACGTCAGGACACCTCCTCGTCGATAGAAACTAAGGCTTCTAGCAGCCGCGGATTCGAGTTCCCGATCAAAATGCTCATCAGCTGCTCGGGACTCGGGATCAAGAACCTTAGAAGTATCTGGCACCTCAGGGATGCTATCGCCCATGGCCACAAGGATGTGTCCGAGGTTGTCGATGTTGTGGTCGTCTTTCTTTCGCGGGACTTCTGGTGGCTCTTCTTCGCTGAAGTTGCTGCGTTGTGGGCGCCACCTGTACTGCGGGAGGTACGAGATGAGCTTTGTGGCGTCGGCGAAGACATACAGGCGGGGTGCTTGCACGCCGTCATCTTCGCCATCCACATCACGGTCGTAGTAACTGTGGTCTCGGGGTACAGCCCAGTCTGGACGAGCATGGCCGGCAAGCGGCCGAAGCGAGGATGAAATCCGAGAGATGCGAGCACTTGGATCTCGATCAGCGAGCTCAAGATCGTCGATCCCCTCGTCGGTGAAGGTCTCGAAGACACTGCCTCCGTCGTGCTGTGCTCGCTGCTTTGAGGCTCGGTCAATACCACGCCACACCATCTCCTCGTCAGGTCCACCCCAGTCTCGTCGGCTCTCGGCTTCGTCGATGGCTTCGGACCACCACACAACGTCGTGGCCGGCCTCCACTATCTCTCGGTAGTAGTACTTGTTGTTCTCGGCGTCTCTCGCGACCCACGACACGGCGCCTTCGTTGCGGATGCCAGGGTCGATGCAGCACCACCGCTCCCAGTCAGGCGGGATGTGGAATGGCTCGATGACGTGGATGACGGGATCGTAGTCGACGAAGATCTGGCCGACGAACACGTCGTGAGACCCAAGGACGTACCGCTGATACCAATGCTCGGGCAGGTGCTCGAACTGATCGAGGTAGTCCTTGGGCAGGTTCGGATTGTCGAAGGGCGTGGCTTCCACGCACTTGTACTGCACCTTCTGGCCGCGCGTGCGCTCGGGATTGATGAACTTGTTCCACAGCCAGTTATGGCCGTCGGGATTGAAGAGAAGGATACCCTCCCGAGGGGAGTGGTGCTGGCGAAGGCGCCCATGGAACTTCAGGAAGATATCCTCCTCCACCTCTTCCGCTTGGTCGATCATGAAGAGCCCGAGGTTGTAGTTCTCGATCTTCTTGGGGTCGTCCAGGGGCAGGCCGTGGATGCGGGACCCATTGTGGAGCTCGATGTAAAGGTCGGACTTGTTGTAGACCTTGATAACCTCCTTGGGGATCCCGTGCCACGAATGAGGCTGGCTGGTGTCGCCGTTGACGAGCATGTCCCACGTTGTGGACTTGAGCTCGGGGCGGGTCTTGCGGGCCACGATGGCGTTGGTACCGGGGTACTCAATGAGACGCAAGAAGAACTCCACGCAGCCGCCGGAGGTCTTACCGTTACCCCACCCACCACAGAAGCCTCGGAAGCGGGCAGTCATGCCATGGAACTTTGCCTGCTTCGGGTTCGGGTGGTAGCTGAGGTCGACGGATATGGGACGAGCGTTGGCCATTAGGTCGTGTTGGCCACCTTGATAGTGTACTGCAGGGTCTGGGTGCCGGCGTTGTTGTTCTTGAGGGTGACCTGGACGCGGGTATAGCCTGAGACGTCGTAGACACCGGTGTAGTCGACGACGCCGGAACCGAACGTCGGGCCTTGGGAGCGCAGGGCAGTGAGGGTGACACCTGAGACTGCGCCAGAGGGGAGGATGGGGTTGACAGTGACTGCGAGGTCACCATTCGCGGCGCCTGTGAGTTCAGCGTTGACCGTGAGCTCTGCGGCCGATGGAGAGATCTCCACGGGCACGACCACAGAGCCGGTGGTTAGAACGGAGACGCCACTGGCTTGGGCGCGGTTGAGAGCGCTGCCGACCTGCCACTCGCTTGCAGCTGTGCCTCCAGCTAGGGTAGGCATCAGCAGTCCTTCATGTGGGACTTCTGCGAGGGATGGATGGAAGGAGTCGAAGGTGCGGGCCCCTGTACGCGAGCGCCACCAGTAGGCGTCGGCCGCTGGAGATTCTCGTGTGAGGGCCGGTCACCCGTACTACCTGTGGAAGCCTTTGCCATGTTAACCTCCTGCCGCGCACGCGGCTTCGATCTGGGCTCTAGAAATACGTCTTACCCGCTGCGCTCTCGCGCGACGTGACAAAAACCGCGATTCCTCCTTTGGGGCGCGTCGGGGGGGTCGATGCATCGTGACGCGATGCGATAGCGTTTGACATTCGCGACCGTTTGTGCTAGGGCGCAATCGAACACGCGTTCGTTGTGATT
>Ga0066395_10000898_pt1 | contig 10955 bp, 9 predicted proteins | sample PanSoiPlot1MoBio_FD_61218 | JGI IMG/M metagenome (GOLD analysis project Ga0066395, IMG submission 61218) | Tropical forest soil microbial communities from Panama analyzed to predict greenhouse gas emissions - Panama Soil Plot 1 MoBio | ecosystem: Environmental > Terrestrial > Soil > Tropical... | reverse complement strand
GGTTTTGAGGTTCAGGAACAGCTCAACTTTTCGTAGCCCGCTGGACCGGCCTGGTCTTACCCCCGCCCTATAAACGAACGCATGCTGTTCGGCAGGATCGTCGCCTCGTAGAGATTCACCCTCGTCCGGCAGGGCGGCCATCGGCACTGCGACGTACCCCCAAAAGCGGACATTGGAACTCAGTCGGTAATGTCCGCTTTGTGCCAAAAGCGGACTCATGCACTGCAGCAAAAGGGATTGTTATTCGATCACCTTGTCGGCGCGAGCGATGAGGGTTGGCGGTATGGTAAGGATGGATCCTCCCGAGGACCAACTTTAAGGCCGCCCGAGTTGGCGGCCTTTCTGTTTGCAAGTCCTGCCCAAAACGAAAGGGACCGGCACAATGGCCGGTCCCCCCTCGCTCTAGCCTTTCGTAACAACCGGAGGCGGCGGCGGAGCTTTGCCCTTGCCGTAGTACGCCCCAGTCTGCGCATAGCCAGAAGCGGCGCTGAGGAGAGTCAGCGCCGCTGCAGTCAGTAGTGTGAGTGCTTTCATGGCACCCTCCTTTGTCATGACAACATGAAATCGGTAACCGACAAGATGATCCTGCCACTAGTGATGAAAAGACACACTGGCCGATTCAATTAAGGCGGATCATGGTTAATTGGAGATCAAACAAATACACTGCCGCTGAGATGATGGCTCAACCGGGGCACGCCACTGATTAAATTTAGCAGTGAATTTAAGTGTAAAGAAATCTTAAACTACAAACACAGTAGTAGATATTCCGTTCACACCTCTGGGGCGTTCAACCGAAGATGAGAACGGTCAGCATCTGGGCTAGTGGCCTGCTCGCATCGGCCATTCCATTCATGTTCGTCGGCGCGGTCATCGCGTTCGTGGCCTGTGTGTTCGACGCTGTGGGACAGCACGCGCCGCCCGCCCCCTCCAGAACATTATTTCATTCAGAAGCCGCGCCGCCTGAAGAGGTGCTCACCGTCGCCAGTGCGGGTGCACCAGACGAGCGCCAACCAGATAAACGTCAAGCAGGTAAGCACGCTCACGGCGACGTTCGCCATCACCACGCCCAGTCCCGTTCCCACTCCCGCGTGAGGCCTAGTCCATTCGAGTTCGGTTGGCCGTTTGCAAACCACTTTGCAAAACCCAATTACCCGGCACGCCCCTTCGCAAATTTGCAGTGAGATTTTGAAAATATGCTCAGGGCCTGCGGGCTATGTCCGCTTTACCCCCGAAAGCGGACATTGGGACTCAGCCGCGAAATGTCCGCTTTGTGCCAAAAGTGGACTCATGCACTTCAGCAAAATGCTTCCTATGGGCTGCAAGACAGGAAGATCAGCCGGCCTGTCGCCTCAGCGTATCGGCACTGAGATGCTCGTTTCGGCGGCCTGTGTGACCGCTGTCCCCTTGCGATAGGCCAATAACGTGGCCACCAAGCCGCAAGCCGCGGCAAACATCAGCCACAGCCCGGCGACGGCACGGTTATCGGTGGCGTGGATCAAATAGGTCACGACTGCCGGTGTGAACCCACCAAATGTCGCTGTTGCCAAACTGTAAGCGACCGCAAATCCGGATGTGCGTACATGCAGCGGCACGATCTCGGTTAGCGCGACGACCATCGCGCCGTTGTAGCTGGCGTAAATGAAAGACAACCACAACTCGACGGCGAGCAAACGCGTGAACGAAGGCGCGGACACCAGCCATGCTAAGGCGGGATATGCGGACACAATCATCAGCAACGTGAATAAAATCAGTAGTGGCCTTCGACCAATTCGATCAGACGCTGCGCCCATCACCGGCAGCCAGAACAGATTGGATATGCCAACGCACATCGTCACGATCAGACTGTCGATGTTGCTGAGTTTGAGCACCTCGCGGCCAAACGTGGGCGTGTAAGCGGTGATGAAATAAAACGTCACAGTTGTCATCGTCACGAGCAGCATACCGATAATGACAATCGACCAGTTCTGACCGAGCCTCAGCAGAATTTCTCGTGGCGTGGGATGGTTCACAGCTTGGCGTCGCTGCTCGAATTCTTCGGTTTCCTTGAGCGAGTAACGCAGTATGAAAAGAAGCGGAATGATCAGGCAGCCAATTAGGAATGGAATACGCCAACCCCACACCACCATATCCTCAGGCGGAACCAGCGCGCTCAAAAGCACGCCGAGGAGCGCGACGAAGATAACGGCAACTTGCTGGCTACCGGATTGCCAACTGACATAAAAACCCTTGTTGCCGGGAGTAGCGATTTCGGCGAGGTAAACTGATACACCACCAAGCTCGACACCAGCAGAGAAGCCTTGGATTAATCGGCCGATCACGACAATCACTGGCGCAAGGGCGCCGAGGGTGGCATAGCCCGGCACCAGCGCGATCGAAAGAGTGCCAACTGCCATTAAAGCGAGCGTCAGCATCAAACCGGCGCGGCGACCGTAATGATCGATGTAAGCGCCAAGGAAAATACCGCCAAGGGGCCGCATTAGGAAGCCGGCCCCGAATGTCATGAAGGCCAGCATCAATTGCGCAAAATCGCTTCCGGTCGGAAAAAACACTCTGCCGATGGCGCTGGCGTAATAACCAAATACGAAAAAATCGTACATCTCCAAAAAATTGCCGCTGGAGACCCTGATCACGGACCAGATCTGCTCTTTGCGTTGTTCAGGACTGAGCGTAGCCATTTTATGTTCCTCCGCTACACGCGGCCGCGATGGCCTGTCGCGGCATTAACAATCCACGGCAAGTCTATACGACAAACGCGCACTGCTCTTGTGGCGTTCGCGTGTCCATGTTTCGGCCGCGGTTGAGATGATCATCAATCTCAGCGGCAGCACCAATCATGCGCCCATATAGGAATACGTTGAAAGCGGCGGTCTCCAGATCCTTTTCAACTAACACGCCAGATCGGTAATCATTCCATAAGACCGCAAGCAGCAATGCAGCGATGACTGCGTCCACATTGACGCAAAATACGTAACGTGACGCGCCCGTTTCATGTAGCGCCTGCACCAGTTCTCGGTAAAAGGCATGGAAAATGTTGTAGTCACCTCGCTTCTCCATAAAGGCGGCGATAAACCGTTCACGTGGATCATAGTTGACTGGCTTACCCTTAAAGATCGGATGATGAACGCCCGGTAACGCGCGCGGCCCGTCGAAGCCTGCTTCTTTGGACTGGCTCTTCTCTTCTTTGTAAGCCTCAGCAAATTTCATCGCCATCGCTTTGAGATCAAGGCCGTGTTTGGGATTGGTGGGGTCCTTCAGATCGCTATCCTTAAATTGTTCCAGCAGAAACGCCATGCCCTCAAATCCATTGCCGCCATGGCTATAGCCACTGTGCGCGAGGAAGCCGAGCATAGCTTTGTTGATCTGCACCCGACCAGGCGTTTGCGGGCCGTCGGCTGCCACCGCGCCTTTGGCACCCTGCGCGCTAATTGAACCCGGACCGTTCGAAATCAAAAGTCCGATCAAAATCTGCAAGGGCCGTGCTTCGTCTTCAGTCGGACGCTTACCAGTCAGCGCCAAAAACAGGAAATCCGCCATCGTCCAGCGTCCGAAACGCTCGTCCCGCGGTATACCCCACAGACTGCCATGCTGATGGTGTTTTCCGGGGATCGAGGCGCCGATCATGACGCCGTAAAGTCGTAAATACCAAGGCAAGGTTTCCGCAGTGAGCCGCGAGATGCGCTTCCGCATCAGCGGTCCCCACGCGATCGTGGTGGCAACCGCCGCAAGAATCGCGTCGCGCGATGGACGTCCTTTTAGCGCTTGCAGGAACTTAAGAAATACCGACTTGCCACCCCGATCGTGAACGGCTTTCAGCATTGCTTCGGGGCGCGGATCGTTCGCCTCGTCGGCACGGGCCAGAAACAATTCACGGGATTTGGCATCGACCTTTATCGTGCTCAAATTGAAGGTTTCGTCACGCGCGTCGGCAAGCCCAACATGGGCGAAAAGATCGATAAGCTTGCGGGCACATACTAGAGCGCGCTCCACGCGATTGGGACCAATGATCGCAACCGCCGCTGCCATGATCGTGTTCGGCGAGTTACCCGCTTCGCGAGCGGCATCGGCGGCGGCAAGCGCTGGATCACCAACCAAGTTAATTTCCGCGGCGACCGCGATATCCAGCATTGCCCGATCATCTTTTGAAGCGATCTCATGAACGAGCGGCAGGGCAAAATTCGCCTCGAGCGGCAACAGCGCGAGATCGAGAACCTGATGACCGTGAACGCTTGTGACTTGTGTCTTTGCGTCCATCACCGACGCGCCGGATTTATCCTTCATGCTCTGGCGAGGAACAACTGCTCCGATCTGGTCGCCGAGCGCCTTAATCTGGCTGTTGTACGGCGCGAGCGCTTCGACGGCCGGCAGCGCCACCTCTGACGGTAAGGCGAGTCCCTGATCGTTGGCGATCCAGGGCTTCAATGCGAGACTGCCGCGCGGGGCGAAGTCTGGGCCGATGCCGTTCTTCTTCATGACCGCAGTTAGTGCCGACGGGATATGGGCGATGTTGGTCACCACCACGCCTTTGGCAGAATAAATTGGTCGCTCTGGTGTGAAAATGCCGTCGACGCTGAAGGCCTCCATGAACCAGCGCTCTTTATCCTCGGCCTTGTCGCCGGAACCGGCCATCGCGCCAGCATGGCCCACGGCACGCGTCAGCTTAGACTTCCAACGGCCGACCACGCACGCTACGACTGGCTTGCCGAATTCGAGACCGTGCTCGTAATAACCGCCGGGTTCGGAATAAAGGACCGCCGCCTTGCTGCGAGGATCGTGCTGAAACGCGTAAACAAAATCTCGTGCCGCGTAATGGATATAGACGTCCTTGCCTGACGAGATCAGAGTTGTGGTACCCCACCCTTCGGTCGCCAGATACTGGGCGATCGTGGTAGTGAAACCACCAGAATTGGAGAAAATCGCCACCGAGCCCTTAAGCAACACCTCCTCGGGATTGTCGCCACCAAGCGCGCCGCCGATCCGCACGCGATTCCAGGAATCAGCCACACCGAGGCAATTGGCTCCGAAAACATCGATACCATTGGCCTGGCCCAAAGCCCTGATTTCACGCGCGTCGTGAACTGCGATTTTTTCCGTGATCATCACGATCTTTTCTAGACCGGGATTGACCCGGACCAGCTCAGCGACGCCGTCGCGAACGCCGGTAGGTGGCAGATAAACGACTCCGGTATTGAAAGAAAAACCGGCATCGAGGCCTTCGCGCACATTATTGAATACCGGAATATCGCCGATCGGAGTCGGCAAAACTTGCCCACGACGGCCGGGAGACGTACCAAACACGACATTGCCGCCGGAAAATGCGTGGCTGATCGGTGTGACCTGTCGCGACTCACCACCAAGAATGTTGAGGACACAAACTCGATCGTCGCGTGTGGCCACCTTATCAAGCGCGGCCACTCCAAGAAAATAAGGAAAGCCTTCAATACCGTGCTTGAACATAACCCAACTCCAAGCAACAGCCGCTTATGTCGCAGTCTTTAGACCCAGATGTACCGCGACTTGCGTACGGCCTCCTGACTTCATCCACTCGTCTATTTTTTTTGCGTAATTGACGACCTCTGAAATTGCACTATCAAAGCCAAAGAAACGATATGGCAAATTGAGCGAGTCGCAGGTGTCGGCGAGCGCGCCCATGCCGCGGACGAGGTTGGGCCCGCCGCGTCCCGCCACGACATAGAGCGGCGTTGGGCCATTGGCGCTGAAATACTCGCGCAAAGCATCGCCCATCGCCCGGAACGTCTCATAGATATCCGTATTGTTCGACTTGCCACCAATGATGAACAGCACGTTTGTCTGGGCAAGCCAGTGTTTGTAGCAGATGCGTGCGACCGATTTCATCTTTTCGTAGGGCGGATTGCCGCCGAAATCCGAAGAAATGATTGCGGCTTCGCCGAGCACCTCGGTGACCAACGAATTTGCGCCACCACCGAAGGTCGGCGCCAGGATCGTCCCCTTCTCGTTGATAACGAAAACGTCAGATTGACCCTGATGGGTGCGCAACTGGTTGACCTCGTGTTCGAAGTCCGACGTATCGGCTGCGAAGAGATGGTTAGGTAGGCCGAGTCGCTGCCAGCGCGGATCGTCGCGATCGAAACCACACTTGAAATCGCACGCTACCGGCGTTAGGCGCCCATCCCGACCAGGTCGCATGCGGATCGGGTTCAACTCGAGCGTCGTCATGCCATAGTGGTGCACCAGTTCCCAGAGCTTCGGTAGATGTTGGACCAGTGGTGAAATGATCTCTTTCGGCGCACCTATATCGGTTAGAGCATTAGCGACGACAAAGGCTTTGAGCCCTGTCAGTGCCTCGAACGGCACCTGAGCGATCTCGCTCTTGTCGAGCTCCTCGATGTCTATGCCGCCGCGGTGCGTAAGCGTCATTGTGGGTGCTCGAAACTCAGTCGAATCGGTGATCGCGAAATAGACCTCGTGCTCGGCCGGGACCCCGCCTTCGAAGGTAACACCGTTCGCTTTAGCGACGGCATTTCCATGGCGATGCTCGACGAAATAGAGCCGTTCTTTCTCCTTCAACGCGGTCTTAAGGTCGGTCGCTTTGCCGATTAAGCCCGACTTCCCTTTCTTGCCGACGCCGCCACGAAACAATGGCTTGATGAAAATGAGCTTGTGCCTATCGATCAGACCTTGGATTTCATCCTCGGTCGCGTCCGGCCCCAAGACCTCTGCGGCGGGAAACTCGACATAACCGAGCAGCCGGGCGCCATACAACATTCCGGTAATCTGCATCGCAACTCTCCGACGGCCCAATCCTAATTTACGCCGAGCTGGACAGATAGCCCAATGCTAGGGATTAGTCTTCTGCAGCCGCGGAGCCACGCTCAAGCAACGTCTTATTTTGCTCGGATGCCGATATGTCTGTTTTGGGTCAGGAGCGGACATTCCGGCACCTTCGATCAATGTCCGCTATTCCCCTGAAAGCAGACATCCATAATGCGAGTGAAATGTCCGTGTGCCAGAGGCGGACATCGCCTAGCGCTCTAACGCCGAGGCCTTACATCTTCATCTTCATTTTCATTCCGCCGCCGCTCGCAGTGCCGGGCGCAGTCGCGCCAACTGCAAGGATTGGATATTCGACGTCGACACTTCCGGCTTTGTCGAATTTCAGCGTAGCTTTGACGGTCTTGCCTTCTTCGAGCGGATGCTTCAGGTCGCGGAACATGATGTGGAAGCCCGATGGCGCAAGCGTGACGGTTTCTCCCGGCTTTATTTCTAGGCCGCCCTCTACAGGGCGCATTTTCATAACGCCGCCTTCCATCGTCATGCTGTGGATCTCGCATTGCGCGCTGGCATCATCTGAAACGCAACTGACTTTGTCAGGTATTGTACCTTTGTTTGTGATTGTCATGTAGCCGGCGCCCGCTTTTGCCCCCTTTGACGTGGCGCGAGACCAAGGTTGTGCGATGTGGATCGAACCGACGTCATAATCGGCAGCGGGCGCGGCGACTGTACTGCAAGCGAACGCGACCGTTGCTGCGAAAAGAGTGGCGGTGGGCGAATTGGCCATGCTTTCCTCGAAGGCTGCGATCATCAGGCTGCGATGTGGGCGATTACAGCAGGGATTTGCGACTGGCGAAACGGGGTTTAGGGCTCAGTTTGCGCAGCAGCAATTCTGCCGCGCTCATGTCCGCTTTGGGTCAAAAGCGGACATTTCGGAGTGAGCGATGTCCGCTTTACCCCCAAAAGCGGACATTGGCTGATGGCAATTGGCATGTCCGCTAAGTGCCAGAAGCAGACTTGGCACACAGCCTGATTACCTTGAAAAGGATAGGTGCGACTACGCCGCCTCGGCTTGCGCCAGCGGCGGGCGCCCGCGGATAAGATCGGCGCCTTTTTCGGCCATCATCAGTACGCAGGCGTTGATGTGCGCGGAGACGAGATCCGGCATGGCCGAAGCATCACAGACACGCAGGCCTTCGACGCCGTGCACTTTGAGATCAGCGTTCAGAACTCCGTCCTGTCCGATCGCGCAGGTGCCGGCTGGATGATGGGCGGTGATAACGACATTCTTAAGCCAGGCGTCGATGTCAGCATCCGTGTTCACCGAGAGCCCCGGATTTATCTCCTCGTCGCGATAAGGATCCATCGCCTTCTGGAACGCGACCTCGCGCGCACGTTTAAATCCTTCGCGCAGCGTCGGCAGATCGTTCGGTGCGGTGAAGAAGCGATAGACGATGCGCGGAGGGGCTAGCGGATCGCCTGAGCCGAGCAACAGCTCGCCGCGACTGTCGGGATGTAACAGTGTTGGTCGGATACCAAAGCCGTCGACATAGGCAGGACGAACCAATGGAAACCACAGACGCGGCGTGGCGGCCGTGCCGCGGAACATGAACTCGATGTCGGGTACCGCGAGTTCGGGGCGCGTCTTAATGAATGCGTGCAGACCTCCGGGCACGACAGTGCCTGGCCCGCTGCCGAACAAGTAGGCGCGGATCATGCTTACCGCTATCCGATCGAACCGCATCTCGCGGTGGAATGGGCCGGGTCGTTTGCGACGATACATCATGTACGCACCAAGATGGTCTTGCAGATTGCGGCCGACCGGCAGATCGGCAACGACGCTGATGCCAGTTTGCCGTAAATGCGCTGCAGGACCGATGCCGGAGAGCATCAGGAGCTGTGGTGAATTGAAAGTGCCAGCGGCAAGAATTACCTCACGCGCCGCTTCGGCGTGTACAGTCCCGCCACTTTGAACATATTCGACGCCGGTGGCGCGCGTGCCGTTAAGTGTGATGCGTGTAGTATGGGCGTTTAGCGCAACGGTGAGATTTTTGCGTCGACGCGCGGGCTTGAGGAAGGCGTTTGAGGATGATGAGCGCCGTCCGTAACGGATCGTGTACTGGCCGCGGCCAAAGCCTTCCTGTTGCCGACCATTATAATCCGGGTTGAACGGATAGCCGGCGGCCTCCCCGGCCGCAATCCAAGCTTCGTAGAGAGGGTCGCGCGTCCTAGCGAATTCAGTGCCGAGAGGACCGCTGCCACCTCGCCAAGTGTTGGCGCCCTTTTCAAAAGTCTCGCAACGCAGAAAGTAGGGCAGCACGTCGGCGTAGGACCAACCGCGCGCGCCCTTTTGCGCCCAGCGGTCGTAATCGCCGCGATTGCCGCGCGTGTAGGCCATAACATTGATCGAAGACGAGCCGCCCAATACCTTGCCACGCATCGCCTCGATGCGACGATTATTGAGATTGGGTTCCGGATCGGTCTGATACCCCCAGTCAAACATGCCGTAATCATGCATGCGACCCAGGCCGAGTGGGATGTGGATGTAAGGATGCCAATCGCGGCCACCGGCTTCGATGAGCAGGACGTTCGCATCGCCGTCTTCGCTCAGCCGGTTAGCTAGCACGCAGCCCGCTGACCCCGCACCGACAATGATGTAGTCGTAGCCCTGTGCTGCCATTTTCACTGCCTTATTCCCCGACGGAACGCAGCAAGGAACGACGAGATGGTTGAGGAATATCGATTTAAGCTATCATAGCGAGGAAATTGGGTGGGGAGGCCTCACGAAATAAAGGAGGATCGCATGTTCTTCTTTCAGGAAGGCTTCACCTATCGCAATTTTCTGATGGACGCCCTAGCGATATTCGTCTTCGTCGTGTGGTTCTGGCTTTTGATTACTGTTTTTGCTGATCTGTTCCGTCGCCACGACATTTCAGGTTGGATCAAGGCTATTTGGGTAATAGCAGTGGTTGTCTTTCCATACATTGCTGTCCTTGCCTATTTAATCTTTCAGGGAGGAAGTATGGCAGGGCGCAATGTGGAGCAAGCTCAGCAGGCGCGTGACGAGCTTAGGCGCGTGGTTGGTTTCAGCGTCGCAGATGAAATCCATAAGCTCGATGGGCAAAAAAAGGCGGGATCGATCAGCGACGCCGAATTCACACGACTGCGCGCGCGGCTCGTAACCTAACAAGTAAAGGCCGGAGCTGTGTTCAGCGCTTGAACACGATCACAAATTCTCCCAACGCCCACTGAACGCCATAATCGACTGCAGAAATGACGACCCCGACCTCGGGGGTTCGGGGGTATAGGTGAGATCGGGGCCGGGCTCTCTGGGGGAGAACCGGCCCTGAGTTTATAGAAGCACCAATTTTCAACAATTTGATCTTGATCAAAAAGAGAGTTAGCGCGTCGAGCTCGGGGCAAAGCGTTGGTCGAAATTGCCCGCAGCTATTCTGTGAGCCATTCGACTATATCGAGGCTCAGCGTCGAAGCCTGATCGCATTGTCTTCAAGGCGACGATCAGGTGATGTAGTCTAATTCAAGCGTTCCGCAAAGTTAAGGCCCGCTTCGGTGGGCGCGCGATCTCAACATCAAAATCAAGGGAGGGTTTATCCATGCTGTTCTGCATCACAGCCGGTTACACACCGAAGGCCATGGAGGCCATGGCCAAAAATCCAAACACCAATCGACGTGACGCATTCGAGAAACTGGTGAAGGCCGCTGGCGGCAAGTTGGTTGGTATGTACGCCACCATGACCGACGGCCCTGGTGCGCTGGCTATCTTTGACGCTGATCCCGCTGTGGCGCCATCAGTGGGTGCAGTCGTAGCATCGTCCGACGGAGTTCATAACTTCAAAATGGTGCGTCTGTTTACGATGGAGGAAGTGATCGGCATCCGGAAGAAGAGAATAGAGCTTCAGGGCTCCTACAGTCCGCCCGATAAATGAGCGGTTCGCGCGAAGCTATAACGTCAGTCATTCGACTATTTCGCGGCTCTCACCGTCATAGCGTCAGCGTTCTGAAATTCCTCAGTGCGTCATAACAAGCATGACGCTCTGTGGCGTTCTCCAGCGCGCTGCATTTCTGAAAACTTGGTCCGCTCAGCCACAGCGCCGCGATAAAAAGGCGATGCACAGCTCTGCCGGCAGTAGCCTTCCGGTTAAGCGAGCGTCCGCTGTCAAAAGCAGACATTCAGTAAGGTCCCA
>Ga0066395_10000897_pt1 | contig 10961 bp, 7 predicted proteins | sample PanSoiPlot1MoBio_FD_61218 | JGI IMG/M metagenome (GOLD analysis project Ga0066395, IMG submission 61218) | Tropical forest soil microbial communities from Panama analyzed to predict greenhouse gas emissions - Panama Soil Plot 1 MoBio | ecosystem: Environmental > Terrestrial > Soil > Tropical... | reverse complement strand
CGGAACGGGTTGGGGCGGATGTCCGCCACCGCGTACTTCATGGATCACCTCCTCCTCGTGTGGAGAGGTATCCATATCACGGGGGACGTCCCCGGTGCTAGAGCACCTCCTGAGCGACGAGCTCCTGCGCGAGCTCGAACGCTTCGTCGACCGGCGCGTCGACGAGCGCGTCGCCGAGCTCGAACGCGAACGCCGCCGCGACGACTGGCTGCCGCTCGCCGAGGCGGCCGAGCTGCTCGGCTGTACGCCGGTCGCGCTCCGCGACAGGATCCGGCGGCGCGTCATCCCCGCCTCGACGATGAGCAGGCGTCTCTACGTCAAGCGGTCGGACATCTACGCCGAGCTCGAACGTAAGAGACGATGACCGCCGGTCTGATTGCTACAGTGAGCCCCCACACAAAGGTGGGACGGAGCCGCGCAAACGGCCCCGCCCCCAGCCATCAGGAGAAAGGAGCTCTCCGATGACATCTGCAAGTTCTTTCGAGCGCGGCTGGAACAAGACGAACGAGCCCGGCCTGCGCGTCTACGTCGCCGCCGACGGCACGACGACCGGCTACTTCAAGGGCCGGATCAACGGCAAGGTCTGCTCGGTCCGGCTCGACGGCTTCACGCTCACCGACTGGAAGCGCGAGTGCCGCATCCTGCGCGGTGACGAGGAGCGGGCCGAGCAGAAGGCGGGCAACCGGCGCGTCACCGTCGCCGCCTTCGTCGAGACCTACCTCGCTCGCCAGCAGGAGCGGATCGGACACCCGAACACGAAGCTGCGCCGCTCGCGCCGCTCGGTCGAGCTCGACCAGCAGCGGCTGCGCAAGTTCGTCGTCGACTCGAAGCTCGGCCGGATGAAGATCGCCGACGTCCGCGTCGAGCATCTGCGCGAGCACGTCGCCGGGCTCTACAAGCTGCGCCTCCCCAGCGGCGAGCCGTACGCACAGAACACGCTCCGCGACGTCCTCCGACTGCTCGGAGCGATCTTCCGCGAGGCCCGCAAGGACAACCTGATCACGCGCAACCACATGCTGGAGTTCCCCTCCGACGAGCGCCCCTCGTCGGAGCTCAAGCGCGAGAAGCGCTACCTCGACCCAGGCCAGGTCGACGCGCTGCTCGTCGGGCTCGGCGAGACCTTCCAGCCGATCGTGACCGTCTGCGCCTGGGCGGGCCTGAGGATCGCCGAGACGCTCGGCCTCGTCTGGGGCAACCTCGACCTCGACGCCGGGACGATGACGATCACCCATCAGCTTGACCGCGGCCCCGAGGGCGAGCTCGTCGACACGAAGACGAAGAACTCGAAGGCGACGCTCGACCTGCTCCCCGAGGTCGTCGAGGCCCTGAAGGCGCACAAGCGGACGATGCGCGAACGCGGCATCCACTACGTCGCCAAGGACGCGCTCGTCTTCGTGACGGCGACCGGCGAGCCGCAGAACGAGCGCAACGTGCTCCGCGCCGTCCACCGGGTCAGCGACGAGCTCGGCTTCAACGTCGAGGGCGGCAAGAAGGTCGACATCCATTCGCTGCGCCACTCGTTCATCTCGAACGCGATCGACGTCGGCGGGCTGACGATCCCCGAGGTCGCGCTGCTCGCTCGCCAGGATCCCGGGACGACCCAGGACACCTACGCGAAGGTCGTCGAGTCGAAGCGCCGCGAGGCGGCCTCGAAGCTGGCGGTCGCGCTCGGCCGCTGAGCTCGTTGCTACAGCATTGCTACGCGAGGGCCCGCGAAAGCGGGCCCTTTTCGTCGGGGTGTAGCAACGGTGTAGCAACGGGGCCGATTTTGCTCTTTCCCGTCTTCTGCCGTGACAACCAAATGTGCTGTTTTCCGGGCCTTTCACCTATCGGGGCGGTGGGATTCGAACCCACGACCTCCAGTCCCCCAGGTCAGCGCCTGGCCCAGCACGAGGTAGCGTGATGCCGCAAACCCGCATGGTTACGCGAAATCGCTTCTCGCTTGAAAGCGTGAAAAAGGGCGAGCCGCGGGAATTTGTAGCAACGGTGTAGCAACGGGACCGAGCTCAGAAGTCACGGTGACGCATGTTCGACTGGCGCAGCTGGTTCGCGAGCCTCACCGCTGCCGCCGCCTCGCGCGGCGGCGTGTACACGTTCTGCTCGAAGGCGTACTGGCGCGAGGCAGGCCAGGCGATGTGGTCGGGGATGCCGCGCTGGCGCAGGTCGTAGGCGAGGTTCTGCGCCTGCTCCTCGATGTTGCGCTGGTGGGTCATGTTGCCGAAGAAGGCTCCGGCGCGGCCGACCGCGTGCGCGGCGGCGGCAGCGCCGAGCGCCGTCTCGTGCCCCGCCTGGCCGAGCGCGTGCGCGAGCGAGCCCATCCAGGTTCGGTCGTAGCCGGACGTCGCCGCGCCCGGCTGCGGGATCATCCCGCCCGCCACCCGGGTGTTCGCCGCGTTCACCTTCAAGGCTCTGGCCGGGCTCTGCAGCCGTGCCAGCTCGGCCGGGTCGAGCGCCCTGCCGGGCATCGCGGTCGGCTCGCCGAGACGGCCGGTGGCGAGCAGCGCCAGGTTCGCCGCCCCCACCCGGGTGCGCGGATCCACGGTCGACCAGAGTCCTTGGAGGATGCCGGGGGCCTGGTTGCCGCCGTAGATCAGCTTCCCCTTGTAGTAGATCGGCTGTACCGGCCCGCCGCCGAACGTGTAGGCGGCGTGAGCGCCGTGCGCGATCGCGTGCGCGACGTCGTCGTACCAGGCCATGCGCTACCCCCTCAGGCCCACATGGAGGTGGTTGTAATGGTCGCCGCCGATGTTCGAGTTGAAGATGATCTGGTAGCCGCCGATGTTGAACAGGCCGCCGTGCTCGCGTGCCGCCTGCTGCGGGCTCATCCCCGCGGCGACGAGCGCAGACCGTCCGAGCCTGGTGAGGTCTGCGCCCGACGCCGGGATATCCGCCGCTCGGCCCGTCCAGTGCGCGGACTGCCGGTTGGTGCCGACGACGAAACGGTTGTGGTTGGAGCCGGTGCCGATCACGAGCGGCTTGCCGTCGACCGCTGAGACTTCGCGCACGAACGCGGTCACGTCCGGGTTCAAGGGGACGCCTCTACGGTTCGCGCCGGGCGCGATCGTGACATGACCGCCGGAGGGACTGAAGCCGGTCAGCGGGCCCGGGCTCCCCGAGCTGCTCGTCGAGGACGGGTAGTACATCATCGCCCCGAACAGGTTCTGGTTGATCATCGACGGGCTGATGTGCCCGTAGCGGCCGATGTCGGACAGGTTCTGGGTGAGCGCCATCCCGAGCGCGTCCAGGGTCGGCAGGCCGGGAGTGTTCGCGCCGCCGCCTGAGGGGACAGACGACGGCGCGGTGGTCGGTCCCGAGACGCCGCCGCCGCCCCCTGAGCCCCTGAGGATAGAGCTCACGTAGCGTTGCGTCTCCGCGTAGGGCGGGACGCCGCCGTAGCGCTCGACCGCGCCGGGTCCGGCGTTGTAGGCGGCGAGCGCCGAGCGGACGTTGCCGAAGCGCTGCAGCTGCTCTTTCAGGTAGAGCGCGCCGCCGAGCAGGTTCCCGTACGGAGTGTTCGTGTTGATCCCGTAGCGTCTCGCGAGACCGCTCGCGGTGCCGGGCATCAGCTGGGTGAGGCCGTGCGCCCCGGCGGGTGAGAGCGCGTTCGGGTTGAAGCCGGACTCCTGGCGGACGAGACCGAGGAAGACGTTCACGGGCACCCCGGCCTGCCGGGCGGCCTGCCCGGCGAGCGCGCGATAGTTCGGCATCAGCGTCCGAAGTAGTTCGTGCCGCCGCCGCCACCGAAGTAGGTTTGGCCGCTGCCGCCGCCGAAGAAGCCGCCAGCCCCGCTCGGGACGGGCGTCTTCGCCCCGAACGACGCGACGCCGACACCGAGGCCGCTGAGAGCACCGGCACCGACCGCAGCGCCGATCCGACTCGGACTCGCAGGCTGGCCCTTCACCCCGGCGAAGGGGATGCTCGGGTGGTACATGCTCCACATGTCCTGCAGCATCAGCGGCGCGACGTGCGAGGCGAGCAGGCTCTTCGCCGTGACCGGCTGCCCGGCGAAGTTCTGCTGTCTCGACAGGTCGACGATGCTCGAAGGGATCGGCGCGAGCTTCGACTGCAGGAAGCGCACCGCGATGTCGTAGCGGGAGACCTTGCCGATCCCCGAGGCGGTGAGCGCCATGTGCTTGCCGGTCGTCGGGCTGATCTGCATGCCCATGATCAGCTGCGCGAACAGGCGGATCGGCTGCTGGAAGCCGCCCCAGATGTCGATGCGCGTGTTGCCGATCTTGATCTTGCCGAAGTCCGAGTTGAGCGGGTTCATGGTCACCTGTGCGCCTGCGAGCTTGGCCGCGCCGAGCACGCTCATGCCCGCGGTGACGAGCTTCGCCATCGAGAAGAGCGCCTGCTTGCGGGCGTACGGGTCGAGCTGCGCGTAGTAGACCGGGTTGAGCAGGTTGAGCCGGGAGGCGAGCAGCCGCGGCGAGAACATGAGCGCGTTCATGGTTGCCGCGTGGTCGGTGAGATTGCCGACCGTGCCGCGCCCGGTCGCCGTGCCGACGTAGCGTGCGATCGACTCGCCGAGCGTGTCGCCCTTGTTTGAGAGCGTGAGCCCGTGCTCGACGAGCATTGAACGACTGGCGGCGTACGGGTCGAGTCCCTGCGCGAGAGCGCCGTCGATCATCTTGCTGAACAGGTCCATGCGCGTCTTGTTCAGGAAGGACTCGTAGGCGCGCGAGGAGGCCTTGACGCCGTGCCCGGCGATCGGGATCTTCTCGGCGAGGTTGCGCCCGATGAACTGCTCCTCGGTGTTGGCGAGCCCGTGCTCGTGGTCGGTGAGCGGCAGCCGGAAGTCGACGGCGTACTGGTAGTGGGGGTGCGAGCGGATCCACTGCTCGACCTCTTGCGCGTAGCGCTCGCTCATCCCCGCCTTCACCATCGTCTTGAAGTTGCGGGCGAAGATGAGTGGGTTGTGCGCCCCGGCGACGAGCCCCTGCCGGAAAGGGGCGCTCATGTCGAAGGAGGCCATGAGAGCCCGCGGCACGTTGAAGAGCTCGACTCCCCACTTGGCGAAGTACTTGGCCGCCTCGGCCCACTGCTTGAAGCTGCCGACCGCCTTGGGCGGGAAGACCCTGCCGAGCAGCTTCATCTCGCTGGGCGTCCAGACCTCGCCCGTCGAGCCTTTGATGATCGCCTCGGCGGTACGGATCTTCTCGCCCCAGCGCAGGCGCGAATGGCTGTAGACCGTCCGAAGCATCGCCTCGATCGAATGCTCGTCGACGTTCTTGAAGCCGCCCCAGTCGAGACTCGGGAGCTCGCCGCGCAGCTCGTCGAGCATCGCCTGGTGTCCGGCGATGCCGCCGCCCGCGTCGACGTAGGCCTGGCGGGCGCGGTTGAACCGTTCGCCCCGCTCGATCGACTGCATCGACCGGGTGCGAGCCCGCGTGTACCTCGCGCTCCGCATCGCCTCCTGCACCATGTCGGCGAGCGTCTGCGGATCAGACGGCGCGGCTGGCTGCCCGGTCAGGTCGGTGAGCTCTGCGGGCATCGGGCCGACACCCTGACCGGTCGCGCCCGGCTCGCCCGCCTCGACCGGTGCCTCCGGTGGGGGCACTCCCGGCGGCGCTGTCTCCGGCGGGCGAACCGGAGGTGGAGGTGGCGGCTCGATCGGGAGGCCGTGCGCGAGCCCGTGCGGGTCGTGGAAGAGAAGCTGGTTGCGTTCGCGCAGAACGCGGCGCGACGCCGCTAGCTCTGCGGAGCGTCCGGCTGCCCGCTCGGGGTCGGCGACGTAGGCGGCGTCGAGCTGCTCGGCTTCGCGGGAAAGCCGATCACTAGCTTGCGCGAACCGAAGAGCTTGTCCAGATCCTCGTCGGTTGCCAAACGCACTCCGTAGGTGCTTTGCGTAGTCGGCTGATCTTGCGAGTTCTCCGTCATGTGCTACTCCGTAGAGAGGAGGCTGGTCGGGGAAGATTTTAGCAACAGCCTCGGGCACGACATCCTGGAAGGCCACCTCACCCTTGCGCTTGGCGATGTTCGGGAGCCGCGCCTTGCCCTTCGCGATCTGCTTGATCAGGAGGCCGTCCTCGTGGTGGACGACGGCGAAGTTCTTGCCGAGCTCGGAGGCGAGCGCGGAGGCCTCCTCGGGCGTCGCGACGCGGCCGAGATCGACGGCGATCAGGTCGGCGTGCCCCTTCGTCGTCGCCTTGAACGGGCGAAGCCAGACGACGCTGTCTTGCTTGAGAGCGCGGGCGATCGCCGAGGAGGTGACGTTGAGCAGGTTGCGCTCGGTGCGAGGGAGCGTGTACTTCGTCGCGCCTGTGCGCGGAGCGGTCGAGGTGCCGATCTTCAGCTGTGCGCCGGGCGAGGTCTCGTCGAGCCAGACGCTGGGACCGAACTGGGAGCGGCGTGAGAGTAGACCGATCTCCTGCACGAAGTTGTCGACGAGGGCCGACTTGTGCTGCAGGAAGGCGTTCTGAACCTCGGGGCTCCAGGACTCGTAGGCGGCCTTGAGCTCGGGGTCGGTGCCGATCGCCGCCTCGTAGTTGACCTGGGCCATGTGCCGGTCGAAGGCGGTGGCGAAATCGATGTTCGCGGTGACGTCGGGCGAGATGTCCTTCACCGCCGTCCAGATCGCCGCTTGCACCTGCTTCGGCTTCCAGCCGCGCTCCTCGGCGAGCTTGCGGGTGATCTGCTCGATCACGTCGTAGCGGCCGTGCGAGACGGCGTCCGTCCTGTAGCCGAACGCTCGCGCCATCCACAGGTCGGCGGTGACCTCGCGGCCGAGCTTCGTCTTCGAGAGGTCGCCGCCCTTCTTGACGAGCTCGGCGGCACGCTCCTGCTGCAGCGCCGCGTACTTGTCCGGGTTGATGTCCTCCAGGAAGTTGACGTAGAAGTTGTTGGTCTTGCGGCCGGGCCAGTCGCCCTTGTCGGCGAGCACCTTCTGCGCCTTCTCGATCTGGTCTTTGGTGCCGGTCGTGATTCGCTTGTCCCAGGGAAGGCCCTTCGCCTCGTTGACGAGGAACTCGTTGTAGGCGCGAAAGGCGAGCGAGGTGTTGCCGAGGATGGGCTGCTGCGGCGAGTAGATCGCGACCAGCTGCGCGAGCTTGTCGGCACGGTCGACGTCGCCACCCGCGATCTGCTTGATCGCGGCGGCGCTGTTCTCGTACCAGTTGCGCCCGTACTCGCCGAGCGTGGCGAGCCGGTCGGCGAGCCCGATCACATGATGGATGCCGAGCACCGAGCTCATCGCCGGAGCGAGTGCGCCTCTTGTGCCGTTGTAGTCGCGAGCGATCTGTTCGGCGAGATCCTGGCGTGAGCCGAAGTGTGTGCTGTCGGCGAGCTCCGCAGAGGTGAGCCCGTGCAGGGCCTGCGCTCGCGTGTAGAGCTCCTCGTTCTTCGCCTCGCCGAGCTTGGACGTCGCCTTGTCGAAGCTCTTCTTCGCAGCGTTGTAGGCAGTCTCGTGGTCGGGATTCTCGAAGCTGAGTGTGCTCTTGCCTTTGACCTCGGTCTTGAGACCTTTCGCCTCGGCCTCTTTGAGCGCGGCACGAGCGGTGTCATAGACGTCCTGGGCCTTGTTCAGTTTCGTGATCGTGTCCGCGTGCCCGGCGTTGAGCGGCTCCCACGAGTACGGCTCCTTCGCCGGGTCGGCCCACCTGACTCCGCGGAGCTCGGTCGCGAGCTCGGCCTCGGGACCGCCGCCGAACGGGAGCGCGATGTCGGATGTGGGGCGGGGAATCGCGATCCGCTTGCCTTGGCGGTTGGTGTAGTAGCCGAGCGTGCCATGCGGCGCGAACTCGCCCTTGTCGGTCAGTCGGGCGATCGGATGCTCGAAGGCGTGCGGGTTGATCCCCGACTGGCCGAGGGTGGCGAGCAGCGTGTTGTACGGGTTCGCACGCTGCATCGCGATGTCGCCGCGCACCCTCGACGAGTGCGAGATGTAGGCGACCTCGGCCGGAGAGAGGTTCATCGACTTGAACTGCCTGGCGATCTGCGCGTTCCGTTGCGGCGTCGCCGTGAACGTCTCACCGACAAGCGAGTCGATCTTCGCCTTGCGCTGCACCTGTGCGTGCGCCGTCTTCGCGTTCTGCACCGCCGAAGCGGTGACGAAGCCGTACTTCTTGAGGTTCTCGGACGGCGGCGCGACAAAGGCGCGCTGGATCCGTTGGTGCTGCTGCTGCTGCTGCGGTGTCGCCGGTCGCGCGAACGACATCGGCACAGGCGAGCGGACGAGGTTGCTCGTCGCCCTTGCCGGTGCCCGCGTCGGTGGGACACGAGGCCTCGGGGGAGCGACGTAGCCTGCGCCGCCGTGCGCCATCTAGTGCTTCTTCCTCGACGGGCCCGCGACCCAGTTGCGCTTGAGCACGTTCTGCCAGGCGGTGTCGCCCGGATGGTTCGCGGCCTCGGCCTTGAGCGCGCTCACCATCACCCAGCCGGGGATTCCTTCGGCGACACCCTGCGCGTAGATCGCGTTCGGGCGCATCCTCACGTTGCCCTTCGGGCCGTTCAGCATCGCCTGGACGCCCGTGGTCGCCTTCGCCCGGAACTGCTGGATCTGCTGCGGGGTCAGGTTCGTCTTCGGCTTCAGGTTGTTCGGGTCAATCGGGTTCTTCGTGTCGCCGGGCAGATACGAGTTGCCGGTCGCCGGGTCGAACAGGACCGTGTTGCCGTTGACGGTCTTCCACTGCATGTGCGTCGAGCCGCCGCCCGTACCGCCCGTGCCGCCCCTGCCGCCACGAGGGGTCAGGTAGCCGCCGGGGCCGTAGCCCTGGTCGGGGACGAGCTTGTTGTGCGGGTAGATGCCGACCTCGTGCATGTGCGAGGGCACCCTCTGTACCGCGCCGCCCGCGGCCGGGTTCTGCCAGTTGCCCGGCTGCGTCTGCTGGCGAGGCGCAAGCCTGACGCCGCCCGGCCCCCTGCCACCACCGCCGCCGCCGCCACCACCACCACCGCCGCCGCCGCCACCTCCCGTGTAGACGGTGCCAGCCTGGCCGGAGGTCGAGACGCCGAGCCTGCCGGTGCGGTAGTTCATCAGCGACTGCATGCCGAGCGCCGAGATCAGCGTCGCCATGTCCTGGCGGGCCGCGCTGCGCGCCTGGATCGCGAGCGCCGGACGCTGCGCCTGGGCGGCGATGTTGCGTGCCGCCAGCTGGGCCTGCAGCTGGTTGCCCTGGTTCAGGTAGTCCTGGGCGATCATGCCCACCTGGCCGATGCCCGCCTGGCGTGAGTAGGCGGCCTGGGTGGCGGCGTCCGCCGCCGCCCTCTCGATCGAGCCGCCCGGCAGGACGACACCGGTCATCTGGACTGCGTTACGGATCGCGGCCGGGTCGTAGCCTCCCACCTGGCCGAGCCCGCCCGTGATCGCCTGTGTCGCCTGGGCCGACTGGTTCGCCTCTGCCTGCTGGGCGGCCTGGACGTCGCCGGTCAGGCCGGTGCCGTAGGCGCGCAGCCGGTCGGCCGCGTCCCGGTACTGAGAGGCGATCTGATCGGGGTTGGGCGCGGTCGCGGTCGCGAGCGCGGAGGCGAACCCCTGCGCCCGTGTCGCCTGGTTCGCGAGAAACTGCTGCTGGGCTGCGACCTCGGCCTTGTTCGCCGCGAGCTCCGCGTTGATCTGCGCGTTCACCTGCGCGTTGATCCCGGCCGGGCCGGGCATCATGTTCATGAAGCGGGCGGTCGCCGCTGAGAGCGGGTCGAGCGGCGCAGCAGCAGGCGCAGCAGTCGCACCGGCAGTTCTGGCCGTCCGAGCTCGGCTGATGAAGTTCAGGTAGGTCTGGTAGTTGCCGTTCGGCCGCTGCTGCAGGAACTGCTGTCTCGTGAGCGTGATCGGTGGCATCAGCGCAACCCCTGGTAGAGAGCCATCCCGCCGACGTTCTTCGCGAACTCGCGAGCGGCCGAGGTGCCGTGCGCGCGAGCCCAGGCGTCGAAGGCGGCCTTGGTCGTGAAGGTCTGCCCGCCCCACTTGAGCGGTGCGGGTCCGAGTGCGCCGCCACCCGACGGAGTCGTCGAGGACGGTGTCGAACCCGTCGTGGTTGTCGTGTCGCCCGTCGTGGGATCGGTGCCGAGCGGCCCGTAGGGCAGCTGCGAGAGCCGGTAGGCGACCTCGCGGTAGGCGGCGTCACGATTCTGGCTCGCCAGGTCGATCGCCTGCTGGTAGCCGCCGATCCCCTGCCGGATCTGGTCGAGCAGCTGCTGCTCGTTGTTGTAGGAGCCCAGCTGGAAGGCCTGGTTGATGCCGGTCGTGCCGGTGTCGAGCGCGCCCGAGCGGAGCATGCCGCGGGCGGCGAGCGAGTCGGCCAGGCTCTGCTGGGCGATCGAGGTCTGCTGTTGGAGCTGCGCCTGCTGCGAGAACGGGTTCGCCGCGGCTGCGGCCGCGGTCGCCGCGTCCACATCCCCCGCATACCCGGCCAGATCGGAGGGCATGTTCGAGCGGACGTCGTAGCCGGAGCGGATGACCGCGTTACGGATCAGGTTGGTCAGGTTCGACCGTTGCAGGTTAAGCGCCGAGTTGTACGCGTTCAGGGCGGCCTGGTATTGCGGGTCGCCTTCGAGCGCACCCAGGTAGTCGCCACTCCCCGAGGAGCTCGACGACGAGGACGAGCTCGACGAGCTCGACGACGGCGGCGGACTCGCGCCGGGGACGTATCCGGCCGGGAGCGTGCCGATGTAGGGGCCGACCGGGACGGTGGACGTGTTCTGGTTCACCGTCGTGTGCACCGGGTTGGGGACCCCGAAGCTCGTGAGCGGACCGGGAAGCTTCGGAGCTTTCGGCTTCATCGAGGCGGCCAGGTTGGTGATCGCCCGCCCGACCTGCGCCGAGGAGCCGCCCGGCACATAGCCGGGGACGTAGGTGATCGCCATGCGGCTCCTTTCAGAAGGTGATGATCGCGTTCAAGACGAGAAAGGCGGGCGCGTCGAGCGGGTCGTTGACCGGGTCGTTGCCGACCGTGATGCCCGTGGAGGCCCCGTATGTGGGTGCCTGGCCGAGCTCGCCGGTCGTCGTGCCCTGCGAGCGGTTCGGG
>Ga0066395_10000891_pt1 | contig 10994 bp, 17 predicted proteins | sample PanSoiPlot1MoBio_FD_61218 | JGI IMG/M metagenome (GOLD analysis project Ga0066395, IMG submission 61218) | Tropical forest soil microbial communities from Panama analyzed to predict greenhouse gas emissions - Panama Soil Plot 1 MoBio | ecosystem: Environmental > Terrestrial > Soil > Tropical... | reverse complement strand
TCGTCCAGTTCATGTGCTTCTTGGCTTCTCATTTTCAAAATCGCAGTTGCCGTTAGAGTGACAATCCTCGCAGCACCCGCACGTCGGGCACTTGTCGGTTGGGTCGCCAATCGCCCGAATCCTTCCATCCTCGTCCATCATCATGATCGGGTAGTAGAAGTTGAGGGCGCAGGCCGGGCAATACTCAAGAGTTCGCAGTACGGACACATTGTAGGTATTCTACGCCGGCTGCGATTTCCGAATTTGCGTGGACGACACATCGACCGGCTGGAAGTCGCCGGGCATGACGGTAATCTCCCGGAGCAGCGGCGGCAAATCCTCGAAGGTGGTGCCCTTGCGCCGGTAAGCGAGGAACTTGGTTCCCCGGTCGGCCAGGTGTTTCAGGGCTTTATTGCGGGCCTCCTCCCCACCATAATACCGGGGATCGGCAATGCGCACCAGGGTATCAAAGCCGATCAGGAAGGTGCGGTTTGGGAAGAGGTCTGCCTTTTCGGGGAACGTGGGAGCGCTGGTAAGATAAACCCCGATGAAGCAATCTTCCTGTCGTAAGGAATCGCACCGCTCATGGATTTCCCGATAATCCAGCATGGGCTTGTCCACGTTTTTGACGGAGATTTCAGCGACCACGGGCTTTCCGGTCAGGGCGGTAGCGTGCTTGATGACAGCCCGGTGTCCATCATGGACCGGGTTAAAGCTCCCAGGGAAGATGATAAAATCTTGGCATTCACCACGAAACGGCAGGTGAATGGACTTGACAATTCCGCAGATCAGGCTAAACTCTTGGTTGGTTCCAAGATATTCCCGCCTCTCGTTGGGGTCGTCGGCAGTGTCAAGGCGGTCCTGTAGGCCGCAGGCTTCGGCGGTCATATTGAGGATGGATTCAGCTACGACATGCTCTTCCTCCTCACGACTGCGTGACCTGGCAAGTTCAAGTGCCTGGGAGATCGTCTTATTGGCCGTTTGCAGGCCGATAAAGGCACGATGTTGACGACCGACTCTCTCCCCTTTCTTGACCAGTGAGCAGGTCGCGCTCAGCCCGAAGACCGGGATGCCGCCGCCCGCCAGCACTGTGGCCCGCTGAAAAGCGGCCATAGCAAGTTGCCGGGCACAAGATTCGCTACAGTATTTCTCAGGCTTCCCGTGGAGGAAGTCATCGAGGGCGGCGGTGGAATAGGGCACCACAGCTTCCAGCAGAGTATTACTACCGTTGCCGTGGCGCAAAAGCTCACCGATGGCCTCAGTGCCGCCTCCGGTGAGGACGATAACGCCGAGGGTTGGTGTGTCGTGAATTTTGCGCATGAAGTCAGTGAGTCGCATGGCATCCCCCTCATTGGTGTCCAACCATTCTACGGCCAAGCCTTGTTGCCAACAAGCGCTTTTGTGCGGTAGAATCGGGGGAAGGTGGAACCTAACCTGTTGAGGCTGTAATGGCAGCAGAACCGGCCCGGACTATTCCGTTTTCGCCCAACGGCCCCCCGACCAATGGGGAATTGCAACACTATTTGCACAAGATGAACAGTTTGATCCGCTCCCAGGAGCGCGTGTGCCTGTTCATCGACAACTCCAATCTGTTCCACGCCCTGCGCAGCATGAACCTGGGCACCCTGCGGTTGGATTATATTAGGCTCCGTGATTTCTTGGCCGATGGCCGTACCGCCTGCGTCCGCTTCTATTACAGCACCCCTGGCGAAAGCCTGATGCCCGGAGACGACCACCGGGCACGCCAGGCCAAGCGCAACAAGTTCTATGATTTCCTGGCGGAAAACCTGGGCTACCAGATGATCGAACTGCCCTTGCGGGAGCGGACCATCACCGAGGACGACGGCACCCAGACCCAGGTGCCCGTGGAGAAGGGTCTGGACTGCGAGATCGTTTACGACATGGCCATCCTCTCCCGGACGGGCCGTTATAGCACCTTTGTCCTCGTTGCCGGCGACGAGGACTACGCGCGCACGGTTCGCCGCATTCGCCAGGAGACGGGCATTGCGGTGGAGATTGCTTTCTTCCAGTCTGCCGGCTGCTCCAGCAAACTGCTCCGGGAAGCCACCAAGTTTATTGACCTGGATAGGGCACGGGAGCAGTTGTTTAGGGAATATAACTCCACGGCCAGGTCGAACGGGGGTTCGTGAGAAAAAAATGAGAGTTACATGAAGGCCCGGACGCGAAAAATCGTCCGGGTCTTTTTGTTTTCCGCCTTGCTTTTATTCGGCCAAGCCATTAGTATTTCCTTTATGAATAGGGCACGCCTCTGTCCTCACTGCCAGCACGGCATTCCGCTGGAAAGGGGATTCTACTTCGATGGGAAACTGAATCTTGTCTGTGCCGCCTGTGGTAGAGTGGTCTACCCTACCGACGCTGCTTCGGAAGCAGAGATCACTACCCTGGTGCGCTCCCGTCAAAACTACCGGGTCGGCGGGCTTCTCCCTGGTGTGCAACCAACGTACCACCAGCCCGCCTACCAGCAGCAGGACATGGAAGACTGACGATGAAAAAGGCCAAACTGCCACTCGTAGGGGAGATCGAGCGAGCGTTTGCCACCATCAACGCTAAGCTTTTCGGCGGAATTTTGAAAATGCCGCCCATCGTCATCGACACCACCAAAAAAGTGTCGGTGCGCTACCTTTCGGAAAATCTCGTCATCGGGTCCGAGTTTAAGGGCGTTGACTACCACGACCTTCTGCTCATCCTCCTCCACGAGATGGTTCACGTTTGCAACCACCAGCAAGGTGTGGTAGACTGCACCGCCAACCAGTACCACAATAAAAAGTTCCTGGCGGCAGCCCTGGCCGTGGGCCTGGTGGTGAAAAAGCACAAAACCCAGGGCTGGGGCGTCACCGGCCTGAATATTCCCAAGGCCGGCACCGACCAAGAACAGGTTCGAGTCCCGGAGAAGCCGGCGATCCAGCGGCGTGTCAAGACCTTTAACGAAATCAATATCGACCGCCAGATATTTCGGGAGGGCAAGAATTATATTGCCGGCAAAGACCGCCCCGCCAAGGCGTGCTTTTTGAAATATGTGTGCAAATGCCCGCCGCCGCACAACTCGATCCGCAGTGGTCGCCGCCCGGACGGGGCCAATCCCCTGCGCATCCGCTGTGAGGTTTGCGGGTCTTCCTTCGTCTGCGTGAGTTAAGGGAGGATGACCCATGCTGGAGAGCATGGAGAGCATCAAGGAGGCTTTAGCGAAGGATGCCCATGTCGGCAGGCTTCCCATCACCGTCATCGAGGTTTCCTCCGTGATCGTCCTTCGGGGCCGGGTCCGCACCTACTTCGAGAAACAGATGGCCACCGAACGGGCGATGGGCGTTTTGCGAAATAAGAATTACCCCTTCCAGCTTCGGAACGAGATTGTCGTCGGAAGCACTTTACAACCGGCTCAATCAGGGGTAGTATCATTGCAGGAGGAACGACGCAATGATAAAGAAGCCCATCTACCCACCCCGCCCGAAGGGCAAGATTAGCCCTTCGGACCTGGCCTACTACGAAGGCTCCGGCCTGTGGATCGCGCAGCGCAAGTTCAACGACAGCCGGACCTTGCTGCGTGTGGACCTGGGCCGGGAACTGAGCGTCTGGAACCGCCACGGCGGCAAGCACGTCCGGTTCTCGCTCACCAACGCCTTGGCCGAGGAGATCAAGGCCAGCCTGAACCTGGACGCCAACAAGACCTACTGGATTGACGGCGGCGTGATGAACAAGACCAAGGACGGCCCCAACTGTCTCGTGTTTTTTGACATTTTGGAGGCGGGCCGATATTTCTTCTGCTCGCCGGACCAGATGAAGCGGCTTGATATTTTGTCCGATATTTGCGGCAACCCCACAGGGAAGGGCGATGCCACCGACCAGATGGCCGGGCTGGCGCTCAAGATCAGTCCGAACCTGTGGCTTGCTGAAACCTTCACGGACCATTTTGCGGAGCGTTTCAAGGAAGCCGAGGCCACGGATTTGATCGAGGGCCTGGTTCTGCGGCGCAAGGACTCGGTGCTGGACAGTTTCGGCAAGGTCGAGTACGAGATCGACTGGCAGATTCGGTGCCGTAAGTCCCACAAGAACTACAACTTCTGACCGTGCCCAGGGGGAAGTTGACAAAAGTTACGCGCCAGCAGTAGAGTCGCCGGTGGTCGATACCCAGATTTCTCGCCTGACCAAGAAAAAAGGAGCGAATTTCATGGCGGAAGAGAAAGAGAAGCCCCAGGACAGCAGCGAGCCTCTTGCGGATGGTATCGTAGGGATCGAGGGCACGCTTTTCAAGGTCAAAATGACGGTCATCAACGTGGCCGACAAGCCTGCCGCCGACGACGACGAGTACCACTGGAGCAACATCCGTTATCTGACGGCGGATGACGACAACGAAATGGGGAAGGGCTTCGACAAGCCCAACATGGTCCGCTTGCGCGAGTCCATCCGGGACGAGGGGTTGCACTACCCCCTGATTTGCCGATGGATCAGCAAGGACGAAACCCGCACCGTCCAGCTTGTGGATGGGGAGCGCCGGCTCCGCAACATCGACTGGTTGGTGAAGAAGAACGAGAAGTGCAAAGACCCCTCCAACGGGAAGTTCGTGTCCGGGCGCGAGTTGTACGAGTATATCTTGTGCCAGGTCTACGACGCTCCCACCGATAAGGACGCTCTGAAGCTGGCGTACAAGTCCGGCACCTGCCGGGTGGACTTCGGGGAGGAGGCCGACATCAACTTGGTCCGTGAACTGCGGTCCAAGGGCTGGTCGGACGACGACATCCTCGACGTGACCGGCAACCGCCCGGAATGGCTCCGGGACATGGACCGCCTCATCGAGAAGCTGTCCGATGACCCGGAGACGCTGGAAGCCTTCTACGACGGCAAGATCAACAAGGCGGCGGCGCTCACGTTTGCCGAAGTGGACGACATCCCGCTGCGTCACTCCGGCGTCAAGATCGCCACGCAGTTCGCCCACGAGGATGCCAGCCGCAAGAAGGACAAGATCGAGAAGCAGATCATCCGGGCCAAGGAGGAGGCCGAGGTCGCCAAGGCCAAGCAGGTCGAGGCCGAGATCACCGGCGACCCGGAGGGGAAGAAGCAGGCCGAGGGCGAGCAGGACGCCGCCGCCAAGCGGGTGCAGGAGAAGACCCAGGAGAAGGGCGACGTGAAGCCCACCGTCAAGGCCAAGCACGCCCGCCAAGGCGTCCGCCAGGCCGGCGGCGAGTCCACGCAGTCCCTCCGTGCCCCCAAGATCAAGAAGCACTACATCGAAACGCTGGAAGCCGCCATCAAAAACGGTGGCAACGACCCCGAAGACCAGTTCCTCGCCCACCCGGAAGTTCTCAAGTTCGGCCTCGCCATCGCCAAGGGCATCCACGAGGGCGAGACGGAGCCGATGAAGATTTTCCGAAAGTGGGGGAAGAAGCTCCAGGCCAGCGAGGAAAAGTGATGCCCAGGGCCAAGCGCGTGACCGTGGACCAGATGTGGGCGGATGGGGATTTGGTGAAGCGTGCCAAGGCCCTGCTGCCCGCTCTCCGCAAGGCCGGTCTGCGGGACACCGCCGCCTCCCTCTCCAAGACGATTCGCCCGAAGAAGGGGATGTGCTTTGGGGATGCCCTGGAGCGGGCCAGCGCCGTTCGCGTGGCCCTGATGGTTCTTGATCTAGTGCTGGGGGATTTGGGTAATAAGAAGTAGCGAAGACCCCGGCGAATTCGCCGGGGTCTTCTCTTGCGCGTTACTTCTCCTTCTCCTTCTGCGGCTGCATCTTCTTGTACTGGCTCTCCGGGACCAGATAGTAGATGCGCCCGTACTGGTCACGGACCTGGATCGGGGCGGTGGGGGCGCTGCCGGTGCCCGGCTCCACCGGAACGGGCTGGGTCAGTTGGGGGATTTCCTCCACGCTGGGCTGGTAGTACGGGGTATAGCCGCCGTAGATCACGCCCCCGTTGTAGCCGCCGTTGTAGTACCCGCCGTTGTAGCAGCCACCGTTGTTGAAGCCGCCCCCGCCGCCGAAGCGGCCACCACCACGACGGCCACAGGCCATCGCCGGGTCCAGGGCCACCGTCAGCAGGGCCACCAGCGCCAGGGCACCCGCCAGCATAGACTTCCGCATGGTCACGTCCTCCGAGACAGTGAAACGAAAATTGCAACGTGGTCGCACGTTGCCGGAGGGAAGTCTACTGGCTCGCCGCCGGGCGTCAACCCCAAATTTCGAGCGGGTGTGCATACATACAGGCAATGATTTACGTCTGCCCTTTTTGCGGACATCAACTGAATCGTGAACTGGTTGATGGCATCACGGCCTGTGGCCACTGCAATCGCGTCTTCGATAGTTGCGTTTATAATAAACTCCTCTCCGGCTACTGGACAATAAAGCACGAGCCGAATATTGACCTCGAACGGTTCAAGTTCCACTCAGGACTGGACGAGGCCGAGGCCCTTCTCGTCTACTCCTTCGTAGCCGAAAACTGCTACAGCTTCGATGAATTTCAAAAAGCGCTGCGCCAATTAGGCATCCCCTCAAAAATATTGGCGCAGGCGTCCGCCTGAATCCCTCTTCCGTTGCCTTATTTCCCCCATTAGAATATGAGGCACGGAGGGGTTGATGATACCTACAAAACTGCAAGTCCTGGTCGGCATGATAGCATCAGGCAAATCCACCTACGCCAAGCACGCCGCCCGGCGAGGCGTCATCTGTCTCAACGATGACGCCGTGGTGAACCTCCTCCATGCCGACGACTACACCTTATATGACAAGGGCTTAAAGCTACTCTACAAGACGGTGGAGAATCATATTATCGGCACCGCCCTGGCCATGCGCCGCATGGTCATCGTGGACCGGGGGTTGAATGTCAGCGTGTGGGGTCGCCGCCGCTGGCTGGCCCTGGCCAAGAGCTTCGACGTGCCCTGCGAGGCTTTGGTATTTAAGAACGAGGGGCCACACGTCCACGCCCGGCGGCGAGCCGACAGCGACTCGCGTGGCCACGATCTGGCCTACTGGCTGGACGTGGCTCAGGCCCACCACGACAGTTACTCCACGCCCACGAAGGCCGAGGGTTTCGACAACATCCACTCCATCACCTGGGAAGAGATCAAGGAAGGCAAGGTGATCCTGTGAAAACAGTCCAATTTCTGGTGTGCGAGGGCTGCGAACAGCCGATTTTGAAACCGGAGTGTGGGGTCGTCGTCCAGGGCAATATTTATTCCGCCGGCCTGGAGCGGCGGACTTGCCTGGTGGGGGATAACCTGCCCGTGCCGGATCAGGACGGGAAGTTCAGCGTCTACGAGATTCGGGAAATGGTGTACTGCCGGACGTGCTTTATCAAGGCCCTGGGCTGGGATCAGAAACCCCACGACCCGACCTCCTTCAAGTTGCAGTTTCCCCCTCATCCTACCTGGGCGGACTCACAGTGATGGCGCGAATAATCGACGGAGCGAAGATCGCCCTGGCCATTCAGGCGGAAATAGCCTCTGAAGTGGAGGACTTCAAAGCCTCCACCGGGGTGACGCCCTGCCTGGGGGTGGTCATGGCCGGCAACGACCCTGCCAGTCTGGTTTATGTGACGCGCAAGCGCGAAGCGTGCGCCAGGGTGGGCATGACCAGCCAGTTCTATTGTCCCACCGTCCACCACAGCACACCCAGCGGCGAGCCGGGTCCGCTGGCCAATGACGCCCAGCAGCGGGTGGAGGCCATCGTCGCCATGATGAATGACGGTCCCTCCGTCCACGGAATCCTTGTTCAGTTGCCACTGCCGGCAGGTATGGACGAATATTCAATATTCGACCTTATCGCTCCGCAGAAAGACGTGGACGTGTTCAACCCTCAGAACGTGGGGCTGCTCGTCCAGGGTCGCCCCCGGCTGAAGCCCTGCACTCCGCACGGCATCCAAGAGATGTTACGCCGGAGCGGCATCGGTATTGCCGGGAAAAAAGTGGTCGTCATCAACCGGAGCAACGTCGTCGGCAAGCCCTTGTCCAGTATGCTCATCCAAGATAATGATGAGTATGCGAACGCCACGGTGACGGTGTGCCACAACCGCACCCCCTCGCGCCTGCTGCGGGAAATCACCTTGGCGGCGGACATTATTGTGGTGGCCGTGGGCATTCCCGGTTTCTTGACTGCCGCAATGGTGCGGCCAGGCCAGGTGGTGGTTGACGTGGGTGTGAACCGCCTGGAGGGCAAGAAGCTGGTGGGCGATGTCGATTTCCCGGCGGTATCAAAGGTCGTGGATGCTATCAGCCCGGTGCCGGGTGGGGTCGGCCCCATGACCGTGACGATGCTGCTGCGGAACACCCTGGACGCTGCCAAGGAGCAACTGTGAACGGACTTCGGTTATTTGGGCTGAATGGGACGGCTTCCTACGCCGAGCAGGTGGCCACGCACCTGGGGCCGGACGGTGCCCTTGCCAAACACGAGGAAACCTGCTTCGATGACGCTGAGTATTACGTCCGCTCCAACGTGAACGTCCGTGGGGCGGATGTGTTTGTAATCCAGTCTCTTTACTCTTGCAACCAGGAGTCCGTTTCAGATAAACTGCTGAAGTTGCTGTTTTTTATCGGCAGCCTGAAGGACGCCTCTGCCCGCCGGGTCACGGCGGTCATTCCCTATCTGTGCTATGGACGGCAGGACCGCAAGACGGAGAGCCGTGCGCCGATCACCCTGAAGTACGTCAAATACCTGTTTCAGAGCGTCGGGGTGGACCGCATCCTGACGATGGACGTGCATAACCTGGCGGCGTTCCAGTGTTCCTTCGACGTTCCCACCGACCATCTTGAGGCTAAGAATCTGATTGCCCGGTACGTTGCGGACAACTGTGACGAACCCAAGCGGCTGTGCGTCCTCGCCCCGGACAGCGGCGGCGGGCCTCGCTGCCGCTATTTTCGCAACAAACTCAGCCAGTATCTTGACGTGGATATAGAGGTCGCCGTGCTGGACAAGGAACACGCCGGACGCTCGATCCGGGGCCACAAGATCAGCGGCGAGGTAAAGGATAAATCCGTAGTTATATATGACGATATGATAGCAAGTGCCAAGACGATGTATGAGGCCAAAAAGGCAGTGGAGCAGGCGGGCGGGCAAATCTGGGGCGTCTGCGCCGCCCACGGTTTGTTCGTCGGCAAGGCCAACGAACACCTGGCCGGCATCGAGCGCATTGTCATTACCGACTCGATCCAGCCCTTCCGCCTGGGCGAGCAGGTCATGAAGAACGTCAGGATTATCAACACAACCCGCCTGTTCGCCCAGGCCATCCGCCGTATCCACGATGAGGATTCCATCAGCGACCTGCTGACCTGATATTTCGGGCTTTACAACTAGGAAGGGCCGTTCTACAATACCGTCGTAGTGGGTCTACCCCTGCCAAGGGAAGGTGATACACATGCCTCGTGGCCTCAAGGAATGCCCGAACTGCCGCAAGTCGGTCGGGTTGCGGACCCAGAAGTGCGAGTGCGGCCACAGCTTTTATCCTACCAAACTGGCCGACACCACGGCCACCGCAGGCGGCATCGTCGCCGGCTCCACGCCTCCACCGGACCCCGACCCTCCTGCCGCCGAGGAGCGGCAGCCGGCCTTGAGGGGGTCCGAAGGGCGTGAGGTCGTTCATGTTCCAGCGGGCAAGCCACCTTGTAAGCCGGAGGGACACCCCTGGGAGGGGAGCAAGGCCAGCGACGACCAAATCGTGCGCTGGGCCGAGCAGGTCCGGGCGGCGGGGTGGACGAAAGATACGGAATACTCCGCTGAAGCGGTGTGTTACTTCGCCCGCTATTTTTGGGACATCAACGGCCCGGAGTACCGCCGGGTTCGAGAAGTTGTAATCAAGGCTCTGTGTTAGGCTTCGCCGGCATGATTGCCGTTGCCATTGCTGTGGCCGATGCCGTTCAGTTCAGACCGGAGGACCGTGACTGCCTTATCGGCTTCGATGCCCAGCCTCACCTTGTTCCGATTGTCGATGCGAACGACCGTGATCTTTATTTCCTTCATATCGGGGCCTTTGAGGATGATCGTTTCGTCCTTCTTTCTCGATAGCACGAGCATAGCTGTTTCCTTTCTGATAATCCCTGTGCTGGAAATAACCGAGTATCCGCCCACTATTTTTGAAAAAGCAGTCCGCTTGTGCTTTACACCCATAATAATGGCCGTATAGTGAGATAGAGGGCGGTTGTTTCGCCGGGTGCCGGCAAGTCCCACCGGGCCAGGTGACTGGAAAAATAAGAATGTGGGACCAGGAGAAACTGCCAGTGTCTACGACGCTTCAGGCCATCGAGCTACTTCAGCAGAAGGCCGCAAAGGAAGACGAATTGAAGGAGATCGACAGCAAGCTGCAAGAGCTTGGGATCACCTTCGCCGGCAGCGGTGCCCCGGTCAAGGCGGCACCCAACGTCACCGTGGGGAAGGCGACCGACCCCAAGACGGACGGCAAGGCCGAGGGCAAGGCCGAGGGCAAGAGCAAGCCGTCCGCCCCTCGCGCTCCCCGCAAAGCGGCGGCTACCAGCGACGACAAGCGTGGCCGGGGCCGTCCGTCCAAGGCCGAGTCCGGCGTGGACAAGCAGCCGCCGCTCGAAGAACTGCTCCTCGAATTGGTGGAGAAGGCCAAGCACGGACTGAGCCTGGCCGAGATGGTGGAGTTGGCCTTGAAGGCTGGGTACGTTTCCACCAGCAAGAACTTCCACAACATGGTTCAGCAGGCCGTGGGCCGCATGATGAAGAAGAAAGTTCTCGTGCGCGACAACGACTCCATGCGCTACTTCAAGAAGGAAGCCGCCTAAGACGGACCCCCGGCCCCGGCGGAACCTCGCTGCACCGCCCCCTCCAGCGAAACTCTGAGGGGGCAATTTTTTTACCAAGGAGAAGAGAATGAAGTATTTCGCCCCTGCAATATTGCTAGTGGCCCTGGTCGGCTGTGACATGGAGAAGTATGCCAAGCCCGACAAACCCAAGAAGACCGCTCCCACCACCAAGGTGCAGCCGGTGGTAGAATCGCCCAAGGACCAGACGCCGGCCTGGGTGGATTTCCATATCAAGCAGTGGAAGGACCGGAACC